>WNFA01003890.1_pt1 | contig 15052 bp, 14 predicted proteins | sample 5400481 | NCBI WGS metagenome assembly WNFA01 (sample SAMN13153340, study PRJNA577476) | soil metagenome | isolation source: 120 cm saprolite under Douglas fir tree site 2 hole 1 replicate 2 | place: USA:California | collected 2015-04-18
GATGTGATATAAACAATGCTTTCAGCAGCATAGACGTCTTAACCATTCGCCCGGCAGCCCATGTCGCGAACGGTAACTGAGGACAGCCTTTGAGTTTCATCAATTTCGCGGCCAGAGAGATCAACTGCAAGATCGTCTATTACGGCGCCGGTCTGGGCGGTAAGACGACGAACCTGCAATTTATCTTTGACAAGACCGCTGACAAGCAGAAGAGCAAGATGATCTCATTGGCGACTGAGACTGATCGAACACTGTTTTTTGACTTCCTGCCTCTCGATCTCGGCACAGTGCGAGGATTTAAGACCCGCTTTCACCTCTACACGGTTCCCGGTCAGGTGTTTTATGACGCCAGCCGCAAGCTGATTCTGCGCGGTGTGGATGGCGTGGTCTTCGTGGCTGATTCCCAGGAAGAGCGCCAGGATGCCAACCTGGAAGCCCTGGATAATCTCTACGAAAACCTGAAAGAACATGGATACGAGTTCAAGAAGATTCCCTATGTTCTGCAATTGAACAAGCGTGACCTGCCTAACGCCTTGGGAGTGGAAGAGCTGACCAAGGAACTAGTGCGGAAGGGCGAACCGGTGTTTGAAGCCGTCGCCTTCCAGGGTAAGGGCGTTTTTGAGACGCTGAAAGAGATCGCAAGGCTGGTTCTAATGGAGTTGAAAAAAGGGTAGAAAGAATTGCCGGAATCGCCGCAATTGCCTGCCGTGCCGACCACAGTGTTCTCCCCCAAGCTTTCAACCGAAGGGGTTAAAACCCCTGTCTAAGTGGTTCCATTCGGCCTGACTGAAGTCAGTCCCTGTTACGTGTGAATCGTGGTCGCAGAATCGATACCTGAACCTTTCGGCGCGGTGAAACCGTGCCCTCATGCGAACCAAAACCTTGTCTCGTGAGAATTCCCTAACGCGGCATGGTTACAAATTGCATCCTCGGGGTCCCTCTCTGCGCGCTCACCGGAAGATGGTGGCGACACGTACTTGGCGAGGAATGGCTGAGAAGACCAGAGGGCTAGGTAAGTCCACCCACACGGTTAGCCCGGAGTTCGCTAGAAAAAAGGCCGCCCTCAGGCGGCCTTCAGTTTCGGAATACGATCTTTATTTGTGTTCGCCAGAGGCTGAGCCGCTGGCATCACGGCCTTTGGACATCCCTCGGCTGGCACGGGCGGTCATGGTGTTGCCGCTGGAGTCGCCATAGCGTTCAAGAAGGACAGGAACCAACGCCCCTTCAGCTTCCTTGGTAAAGGTCAACCCGCTTTCTTTCATATCGATACGGATGAAGTCGCCAAGTTTTATTTGTCCGGTGGCCACCAGGTTCGCCAAAGGGAAGACAATGTTCTTTTCAATGGACCGTTTCAAGTGCCGCGCCCCGTACTTTGGATCGGTGCCTTCAGTCAAAAGAAACTTCTTGACCGGAGTCGTGCAACTGAAGACAAACTGCTGGTTGCCGGTGGCCTGGAGGATTCTCTGCTGCACCATGCCCAGTTCAATTTCCAGGATGTGCTCAAGATGTTCCGGTTTGAGCGTCTTGAAAACCACCATCTTGTCGATGCGGTTCATGAATTCCGGCGAAAATTTGCGTCGCGCGGCCTCCTGGGCAGTGCGGGTGATCTTCTCATCCAGCCTGGTATCCACCACCTTCTCACTGTTCTTTGATTTGGCGAAGCCAAGTCCGCCGGTGAGGATGTCACTCATCTCTCCGGCACCCAGATTTGACGTCATCACGATCAGGCATTGTGACAGGTCAACTCGGCGGTTATCGCCAAGCGTAAGAGTGGCTTTGTCCAGAATACCCAGGAGCAATTGCCATAGAGCGTCGCTTGCTTTCTCGATCTCATCAAAGAGCAGCAGGGTGAGCTTGCGTTTTTCCGTATGCCACTGATTGAGGGCTTCCTGCGTAAGCAGGGGATGTGTTTCCCGGTGACCCAGGTAGCCCGGCGGCGAACCAATCAGCTTGGCGATCTCATGGCTATGCTGAAACTCAGCACAGTCAATCTTGATGACTGCCCGAGGGTCGCCAAAAAGGGCTTCTGCCATGGCTTCCACTACTCGGGTTTTGCCCGACCCGGTAGGTCCCAGGAACAATAGGTTGCCAAGAGGGCGCCCTGGAGCATTCAGGGATGCGAGAAACATCTGGTAGATTTCGACCACTTTGTCGATGGCTGCATCCTGGCCAACGATCTTCCGTCTGAGGGCGGATTCGAAATCAAGCGCATCCGAACTGCGCCGGCTTGGATCAAGTGCTGTATTAAGACCGGTCCTCATAATTTTTGCCTCGCCTCTTCCGCCGAGGACTGAACCCTCAATTAAGAAGGCTTGAAAGTTGAGATGGATGCCGTTGCTTCAGAGTTGTAATAACTGACTTGTCAACACCCGCTCTCCATGCATCAGAAGGATTAGATGCAGCTTGCATGACAAAAGGTCAAGCACCAGCAGGCATTTTGATCAGAGTAGCTGGCGTCATGCTAATATTCGTTGCAGACCCCGGAAAAGAGTTCGCATGGCACCCAAGAAGTTAGGCATTCTTTCGTCCGCAACACTCATCGTTGCGGGTCTGGTAGTTGCAGTCGTTTTCGTCGCACGCCACCCGCAGTTAATATCTCAGACCAAGGTTTCAGCAGCGCAAACCGCACAAGTAAGCCCCGCCGCGCAGCCGTCAGCAGGAGCCGTTCCGGCCCAGCCGCTGCCTCCGGGAACAATCACTCATGAGGCAAAAGCGATCACTACCGCGGTTTTTCTGGCACGGCAACATCTGACCGAGTCGAAATATATGACCGTGGCCGAATATGTTGCGGCCATCGCGCAGGCCAATAACGGGAAAACAAGTTTCAAAAAGGGCGAGACGGTCTTGATTCCCGGCATTGAACTGGCATGACGCCGGCGGTAACGCCGTGGTCTTTGACATCAAGGACAGTGATGGAAGCATCAACGTTCCCTTTCAGCATCCGCTGGCCCGCAAGAACAAGAATTTTCCAATCACGAATCTGCCCAAGTACGTTCGCTACCTCCACTCTCTTGATATGCACGTCATCGCGCGACAGGCGCTGTTCCGGGACGACAACATTGCCAAAAACCATGGCAATCTAGCGGTCCAGAGCCGCAGTCTGCACAAGCCATGGCTGGAGAACGGCAAACTGGTGTGGTCAGACTCCTCCAATAAAGAGGTACAGGACTACAACATCGCCCTGGCAAAGTACGTAGCAGCATCCGGAGTGGATGAAATTCAGTTTGATTATGTCCGCTTCCCCGCCGAAGGCAATCAGGCGGATGCGCAGTTCGACTTCCAGAAAGATCCACAATTGCATCGGGATGATGTGATTGCAAACTTTCTGGAGCGTGCCTACGCACAGTTACACCCGATGGGCGTGCTGGTCTCGCTGGACGTTTTTGGCGTGATGGCATGGCAGCGCCAGGTTGATATGGCGCACACCGGACAGGACATTGTGAAGATGGCCAAACACTCTGACGTGATCTCGCCCATGATCTACCCGTCGCACTTCTTCGGCATGGACGGCTATGATCACCCCGGCGACGCGCCGGAACACTTCATCAGCGTGTCCATGGACCGCTTCACCAAAGTTACGGCTGGATCGGGCGTGGTACTGCGTCCGTGGCTCCAGGCCTTCCATTGGAAGACGAAAACTTATTCGCCGGAATACATTTTGAAACAGGTGGGAACGTCCAGCCAGCACGGCGGAATTGGCTTCCTCTTCTGGAACGCCGCCAATGATTACTCCAAACCGTTCGCTGCAATGCCGGTGATCATGAAGAACCCCAAGCTGTACCTGCACACACCGGGAACGGCCAACGTGGTGGCGCAGACAACCAGTACGCCGGCAACTCCCACGACTGCGGGAGATCAGGGAAAAACCTTGCAGACTGCTACTGCAGGCGCGCGCCAGTAAATCCCTAATTGTCAATTCGCCAATCCGGCCGACATTTGTAATGTGAGGGGATGCATATTCGCTCCCAATATCAAATGTTGGCCGGAAAAATTCTGTCAGATATAATGTGTTGTTTGCCCAAGAATCATATCTAATGTAAGTGTTTATGTCCTAGGCTCTCCGTCCAGGCCTGGGCATATCTTTGGATTCAAGTAAGCGGATTATGTAATCGAATTCAGCAAGCGGCAGCAGTCGGAATATCAGGCAGAAGGAGCCCCCATGGCGATTCAAGCAACCGAGAAGATCTGGCACAACGGAAAGTTCATTCCCTGGAAAGATGCTCAGATTCACGTGATGTCCCACGTGGTGAACTACGGTTCGTCAGTCTTTGAAGGAATCCGTTGCTATGACCAGCCGGAGGGTCCGGCGATTTTCCGGTTACGCGAGCACATGCAGAGGCTGCTTGATTCCGCCAAGATTTATCGCATTGAGAGCGATTACACTCTGGACCAGCTTTGCGAAGCCGCCTGTGACCTGGTGGCAACCAATGGCGTCTGGCCCTGCTATCTGCGTCCGATCATCATGCGCGGCTATGGTGAAGCCGGCGTGAACCCGTTCAACTCCCCCACTGACGTCTATATGACCAACTACCCCTGGGGCAAATACCTGGGCAAAGGTGATGTGAGCGAAGGCGTGGAAGCCTGCGTATCGTCGTGGTCGCGAATTGCGCCAAACACCATGCCGGCCATGTCCAAGGCCGGCGCCAATTACATGAATTCCCAGCTCATCAAGATGGAAGCCATTGTAAACGGCTATGTGGAAGGCATCGCGCTGGACGTGAACGGTTTTGTCAGCGAGGCCTCAGGAGCGAATATCTTTGTGGTCCGCAAAGGCAAGCTGCTAACGCCGCCGCTAGGCAACTCTGTACTGCCGGGCATTACTCGCGACTCTCTGATCACGCTGGCTGAGGACCTGGGTATTCCTGTGGCGGAACAGATGATCCCCCGCGAAATGCTCTACATTGCCGACGAAGTTTTCTTCTGCGGCACGGCTTCTGAAATAACTCCCATCAAGTCGATTGATAAGATCAGCGTGAACGGCGAAAAGACCGGACCCGTCACTCTCGCCTTGCAGCGCGAATTCTTCAACATTGTTTACGGAAAAGAGAAGGACCGCCACAACTGGTTCAGCCGCGTCCCGGTAAAAGACCGCAACAAACAGCCGGTGGGCGTGTAACAAGGATTCTGCCCGCAACTAAAGCTTGAGGGTAATGATGGCTGAACATCTTTTGCTTGAACAATGGCAGCTCCTGATTGAGCGGCTCCGGGGAACCTGGGCCAGGCTTGGGCACTGGCATCTTCTCATTGCTTCAGCATTGACGTTGGCGTCTGGCTTCTGCAAAGGGCCGATTCGTTTCGCCATGTTGTCAGTAGCAGTGCTTGTGTTCGTCTCGGTAACGGCTGACTTCGCCCGGTCGCTGCTGGAAAAAGAAACTTCCTACGCCAGCCTTCAAGGACCGCCAGCAGTGGTTCCCGTAACCACCATGCAGATTGTGCTCGCAACCCTGCTTGCCGGCGTTTATACGTGCATGATTTACGGAGGCCTACACCTGCTGTTCCTCCCGGCAGGTCTCGGATTCCTGGTGATGCTTCCCTGCACCTTTGTCGTTTCCTGGCTGGCCGCGTGGCGCAATGTTCGCCTGTGGTATCGGCATGCCATGGATTATGAGCAGGCCCTCAATGAAGACGCCGGCCAGTCTCATCGTATTCGTATCCCACCAATTCGCTGATAACTTTCAACAGCCGATTTACACTCTTCCCTTTGCGGGAGCCTAGAATAGATCTGTACGGTAACTGAAGGTATTCCCGCCCTTAGCAGGTGAGAACCACATGCGCCAGCAAAAAGTTTACCTGTCGTTTTTTATCGTTCTTACGTTGGGAGTGAGTACCGCGCGTGAGAGCCCATTGCCCAAGAGCGATAAACAGCAACTGTTGGCATCAACTGCAAGAGAGTATGGCAAAGATGCATGCCGCCACTTCTCAACTTAATCCCAGCGGACGAAGTGCCGCGGATTTTGTGCGGCTGATGATTCCGCACCATCAGGCTGCCATTGACATGGCGAAAGTCGAACTGGTCTGCGATCGATCCAGTACTTCGCCGTCTGGCGCAGGAAATGATCACGGACCAGCAACAGGAAATTGAGGTGATGCAGCAGTGGTTGCAGAAACAGAATCTAAAGTAGAGCTTAAACACGAAGTAGTTGGTACCCGACATAACGAAACGGCTTAGCAAGCAATAAAACAAAGAGCTGGGAGTAGCGAACCATCCGCATAGGAGAGCATCATGAAAGTTGGCATTGTTGGGGCTGGAGCCGTTGGAGCTGCCTGTCTGACGTCACTGATCACGCGTGGCGTAGCGTGCGAAATCGTACTGGTGAATCGCAGCCGCAAGCGGGCGGATGGCGTTATTACAGATGTCCAGTATGGCGCGTCCCTGCAACCGCACGTGCGCTTGCGGGCCGGAGAGTATGCGGACCTCAAAGGCGCGGAGCTGGTGATGATTGCCGCGGGAGTCAATGAAAAGGACGGAGGCGCAACCGACCGCAGCGATCCCAAAGGCCGCCTCAACCTGCTGCGCAAGAATGCCAGGGCATATGAAGAAATTGTGCCTCAGATCACGCAGGCGGCGCCGGATGCAATCATTCTGGTGGTGACCGACCCGCCGGATCCACTGGCTGACCTTACGTTGCGCCTGGGCCACAAGAGAGTCCTAAGCACGGGCACTTATCTTGACTCGCTTCGCTTCCGTTTTCATCTGGCACGGCGTCTTGAGATCAATCCGCAAAGCGTGGAGGCTCTGGTGGTGGGTGAACATGGCACGTCCCAGGTATTTGTCTGGTCATCGGCCCGCGTTGGCGGACATCCCATAGCATCACTACCGCTCGGAAACGGGGCCCCCTTTGACCAGTTCAAAAAAGAGGTTGAGCAGGAAGTCCGTTATGCCAACATCACGATCATTGAAGGGACCGGCGCCAGCGTGTTTGGGATTGGAGTAGTCTCGGCTCGGATCGCAGAGATCATACTGCGCGATGAGCATGCCGTGATTCCTATTGGGTCATTCAACCGGAGTTTCGGCACAACTATCTCGCTGCCGAGTGTTCTGGGCCACGACGGTGTCAGCAGGATCATCATGCCGGAGATGTCGGACAGCGAACGTGAGCTGCTCGATAAGAGCGCCAGGATGATTCGCGAGGCAGCGTGAAAATAGGGTGGCCCACCCTTTCGCCCGATTTTGGCGAAGGGTGGGTAACAAGTTCCCGCCATGCGCGACGTTTACCTTCTTGTCACCTATCCCCATGCCCTACCCGGTACCCGTCAACTAGGATTCCAAAGCATTTAACTCAAATCATCCCAGGGATGCATTCCGAACGCGCGCCAATCATTTGCCTTGCTCTGTCCGTTCATCACCGGCGTTTAGCCTCGTTAATCGGCCGCAAAAGACATTTAACGATCACATCGCACGCCGGCACCGAACGGGGGACGCGTTTCACCGCATCCCCCATTCAACATCGCGCGCGATTACTACTTAATCAACAGCCCCATGCTGGTCAAGGCTGCCGAAAGCTACTGTTCATTTGTCAAAGAACTTCTTCGTCCGCCTCTGGTGCCTGCTTCACTATGCCTCATTCATGCAGCTGGAACAACAAAACTTTAGTTCGTTTCGGAACCCAAAAACGTCCTCAATAAATAAGGCCAGCCCCCTCACAGAGCTGGCCCTTGGCTCATCTTCAGCAAAGCCTAACGGCTAGCCGTCGTCAATTCCCTGCCAACCACATCATCGACTTTCATACCCAGAGCTTCCGCAACGCCGCTTCCGTAAGCCGGATCAGCTTTGTAGAAGTGCTTGATTTGAAGTTCCTGTATGCGCTGCGGAATGGACGCCATGCTGGCCACAATGTTGCCAATCAGGCGTTGCTTTTCCGCGTGCGTCATGAGCCGGAAGAGATTTCCGGGCTGAGAGTAATAGTCTTCATCCACGCGGTGGTTGTGGCGGGCGATCTGTCCACTCACCGGTCGCGGACGCTCTTTGTAAGCCGCGTCTTCTTTCGGTCCGCCGAAGCTGTTCGGCTCGTAGTTGGGCTGCGAACCGTAGTTGCCATCAAAGCGCATGGCGCCGTCGCGATGATAGGTGTGCACCGGGCACTGCGCCTTATTGACCGGAAGCGTGTCATAGTTCACGCCGAGACGATAGCGGTGCGCATCAGGATATGAGATCAAGCGAGCCTGAAGCATTTTGTCCGGTGAGTAACCCAGCCCGGGCACAACATTCTTGGGATCGAACGCGGCCTGCTCTACTTCAGCAAAATAGTTTTCCGGGTTGCGATCAAGAACCAGCTCGCCCACTTCCACCAGCGGATAGTCTTTGTGAGGCCAGACCTTGGTCAAGTCAAACGGATTGATGTGGTAGTTCTCGGCGTCTTTTTCCGGCATGATCTGGATGTTGACACTCCACTTGGGGAAATCGCCTTTCCTGATGCTTTCGAACAGTTCCCGCTGGGCGTAGTCAGGATCCTTGCCCTTCATCTCTTCCGCTTCTTCACGGGTAAAGTTCTTGATCCCCTGTTTGGTTTTGAAGTGGTACTTCACGTAGAACAGCTCGTTCTTCGCATTGATCATGCTGAAGGTATGGCTGCTGAAGCCGTCCATGTGACGGTAACCATGCGGGGTGCCGCGATCGGAGAACAGAATGGTCACCTGATGCAGCGATTCAGGCGAGAGCGACCAGAAATCCCACATCATGGTGGGGGATTTCAGATTGGTTTCAGGATCGCGCTTCTGGGTATGGATGAAATCGCCGAATTTGAGAGGATCACGAATAAAGAAAACCGGAGTGTTGTTGCCGGTCATGTCCCAGTTGCCTTCTTCGGTATAAAACTTGAGTGCAAAACCGCGGGGATCGCGTTCGGTGTCCGCCGAACCTTTTTCGCCGCCGACGGTGGAGAATCGAATAAAAGTAGGAGTCCGCTTTCCAACAGATGAAAAGAGCTTCGCCGACGTGTATTTCGGCATGTCAGGATTGGTGCATACAAAATGACCGTATGCGCCGGAACCTTTGGCGTGCACCACGCGCTCAGGAATACGCTCGCGATTGAAGTGCGCCATCTTTTCGAACAGAAGAAAATCTTCAAACACCACCGGGCCGCGTTCGCCGGCCGTGAGGGAATTCTGGTTGTCGCCAACGGGACGTCCAGCTTCCGTTGTCATTTGCTGCTTCTTTTCCATTACATCTCCTTGGGATGACTTGCTGACACTTTAAATTCTACGCGGTGACATCCATAGGAGGAAGAGGTGGAAACAAATGCTTGGCATAGGGAACAACTATGATCCGAACGGAGCAGCGCAACCCGATAAAGCCTCGCTTAACCCACACGCGCCTTCGGTTGTTCCGCAAGCTTCTCCGATTCTGCGTCAGGCTTGCCCGTGATGAGGCGTGCACTGTGATTGTACGTGAGATATGACCAGCCCCATTCCATCATCACCAGCAAACGATTGCGGAAGCCAATCAGGAAGAAAAGATGTACGAAGAGCCAGGAGAGCCAGGCGAAGTAGCCGGAAACGTGGAACCGTCCGAAGTCGGCCACAGCGTGTGAACGCCCGATCGTTGCCAGGCTGCCCTTGTCCCAATACTCAAAAGGCTCGCGCGGCTGGCCTTTTAGTACGCGCTTGATCTGATGGGCCGCGTACTTTCCCATTTGAATTGCGGCAGGCGCTACGCCGGGAACAAGGTTCCCGTCTTTCATCTTTGACGCTGCGAGATCTCCCACGACGAAAACCTCTGGATGCCCCGGGATAGTAAGGTCGGGTTCAACGATCACGCGTCCAGCGCGGTCCGTAGGTGCGCCCAGCATTTTTCCCAGTGGCGAAGCGGAGACTCCTGCGGCCCAGAGAATGGCTGCAGCCGGAATCTTTTCCTGCCCAACGGTGACAAGACGATCTTCCACGTTCGTGACCATGGCGTTGGTACGGACTTCAACACCCATCTGGCGGAGTTGCTTTTCCGCGCTGGCGGAAAGATCTTCCGGATAGGTAGGCAGCACTCGTGGGCCGCCTTCCAGCAGTATGATCCTGGAGCGCGATGGATCAATGGAACGAAATTCCTCTTCCAGATAGTGACGCGAGATATCTGAGATGGCTCCGGCCAGTTCAACGCCCGTAGCGCCCGCTCCAATCACAACAAAGTTGAGTGGCGGCGTGGGCCGGCCAGCGTAACCTTCCCGCTCGGCCTCTTCAAAAGCCAGCAGGACTCGACCACGAATCTCGGTTGCATCTTCAATGCTTTTCAGGCCAGGAGCGAATTTCGCCCATTCCGGATGGCCGAAATAAGCGTGCGTGGCTCCAGCGGCAACGAGCAGGTAATCGTACGCCAGGTCCAGAGGCCTTGAGTCGCCGGGGCCCTTCGACGTGACAATACGCCGCTCGAGATCAAAACTTATGACTTCGCCCAGAAGGACTTCCGTATTGGCATCATCGCGCAAGACATTGCGGATCGGCGAGGCAATTTCCGCCGGCGACAGCGCCGCAAGAGCAACCTGATATAGCAATGGCTGAAAGGTATGGTGATTCTTGCGGTCCAGCACCGTGACCCGCACCGGAAGACCGCCCAGCGCCTTGGCGGCATTGATTCCGGCAAAGCCGGCGCCCACGATTACGACTCGAGGTAACTCGCGGTTCTGTGTCATCAGTAACATTGTAGTCTTCGCCGAGGGGCCATACACTGCTGAGAGCAAATGGCTTAGACCCTGCGATTGAGGGTCGGCAGGTCCCGGGTAGGTTGTCGAGAGCGTTAACAGTACGCTCGTAGCGTTTCAGCAGCAATGCTGATTGCTTTGGCCTCCACCCCGTGATAGGTTCAGCCAACAAAGGGCGAATGCCCAGGAAACAACCCAGGTTTTGCCGGTAAAAGCAGTAGAAATCGGCGTTTTTCGTTTTTCAAGGTATGTAAGAGCGCATTATGCATATTGATGATTTGCTACGCATCGCCATGGAGCGCAAGTCTTCTGACTTGCACTTAAAAGTCGGCAACTACCCGCATGTCCGTGTGGACGGCGAACTTGTTCCGCTGACCGACCAGCCAAGAATTTCCGCCGAAGACATGTTGAACATGGCCTTCAGCATGATGTCCAACCGGCAAAAGCAGAAATTCAAGGAATCGGCCGAACTTGACATGGCGTACGGCGTGGCCGGATTGGGACGCTTCCGTGTGAACGTGTTTCAGCAGCGCGGCAACGTAGGACTGGTCCTGCGTGTGATTCCCACCAAGATTCGCGCCCTGGAAGAGCTTTACCTGCCGAAGGTAATTGAACATATTTGCGAAGAGGCCCGCGGACTCTGCCTGGTCACCGGCGTTACCGGTTCAGGTAAGTCAACCACGCTGGCCGCCATGCTGGACAGGATCAACTCGAGCCGTCCGGAACACATCATGACGATCGAGGATCCGATCGAATTCCTGCATCGCGATAAAAAAGGTTTCGTCAATCAACGCGAAGTGGAAGTGGATACGCCTTCATTTGCGTCGGCGCTGCGCGCCAGTCTGCGTCAGGATCCTGACGTGATCCTGGTGGGCGAAATGCGCGATCTGGAGACGATCTCCACCGCGCTGCACGCCGCTGAAACCGGTCACCTGGTATTTTCCACACTGCATACATTGGACGCCGTGGAAACCATCAACCGTATCATCGCCGTTTTTCCGCCGCCGGAACAGAAACAGGTGCGCATGCAGTTAGGCGCTACGCTGCGAGCTGTTATCAGTCAACGACTGGTAAAGCGTGCTGACGGCGCGGGCCGTGTACCGGCTTGCGAAGTCCTCATCTCCACAGCGTTTGTGCGCGAGTGCATTATGGTGCCGGAAAAGACCCGCTTGATTCACGAAGCGATTGCTGCCGGTACATCACAATACGGCATGCAGACGTTCGATCAATCGCTCTACGATCTTTATTCGCAGGGTCTGGTCAGCTACGAAACAGCGCTTGAAAACGCCAGCAATCCTGACGACTTCAAGCTCAAGGTGCAGGGCATTCACTCCACGGCAGACGCCGCGCGCGAACAGATGGAGCAGGCTGGCTTCAGCACAGGAAGATAAAAACCGTTTTAGCCACAACGGGCACTAAGGAGCTTCAGAAATGAGGCTCCTTTTTCTTTTGGATCTTTGCAAGCTCATTAACGTGTGTTCTCACCACAGAGGGCACAGAGGAGCACGGAGGCAAAAGTCAACTGCCCCGTCTTCGAGCAATGCGGAATGCAGCCGCCGGCAAATGCCTGCTTACGAACTGCGTGCAATACCCGCTGCATGCAATGCCTCCTCTGCTATTCTTTCCCTATGGCGTTCAAGCGCGGCAGACCGATCGAAGACGAAGCAGCGCTCTACGACTACGCCGTTGGCGCACTGGGACGCAGGATGCGCAGCGTGGCAGAGCTAAAGCGACTGTTGCGCGGACGCGTGCCGGAAGGCGAACTGGGCGCGGTGCTGGTTGAGATGGTGATTCTGCGTCTGAAAGAACAGAAATATCTCAACGACTCCAGCTACGCTGCGGCTTACACGTCATTCCGCAAAGAAAACGAAAAGTTCGGACGTCGCCGCGTGATCACTGATCTGAAAGTTAAGGGCGTGCACGGCGATGTGATCGAAAAGGCCATTGATGCGGCTTACTCAGGCGTCGACGAGCAGGAATTGGCACGGGCATTCCTGCGGCGCAAACGCTTGAAGGAGCCGCAGAGTGAAAAGGACGCCGCCAGGATCTTCCGATCGCTGATGCGCGCCGGATTTAGCGCAGGAATCATCATTAAGATCCTGAAAAACTGGAACGTGGACGAAGAGATGCTGAACGCGCTGCAGGAAGAAGAACTACCCGGATCGGCCCGAGAAGAGTAGCAGCTAGGCGGGAAAGACGGTCACCACCCAGAAGTTGGCGTAGCCGTGCTGCTGATCGGGACTGAAACAGACACCCACGTTCACGCGCTGTTGCGTCTTTGAAAGTAGATGTCCGCTGAGCTGGTCAGGCATCTGCGTGGGTTCAGAAAGTGTAAACAGGAAGATCCGGCCGTTCCCGTTGATTCCCGCCGCAACGCTTTGCACATCGCCATTGGCCCCGCAGGCCAGAGCGCTCAAATGCGAATCGACGTGAGCATCCAGGGGCTTGATTCCCTTCTGCTCGCGGGCCCGGTTGAACGCGTTGATGAGAGCCTGGCTGAATTCGCTGTCGTTATAAACGGCGGTGGTCCAGGCAAAGTCCTGCGTCACCCATAGCCGGCCCTTTGCCTCAAATACTCCGATCCCAACGGCGTTGTAACGCGGGTTCATGATGTTGGCCCGATGTCCGGGAGAGAGCATGAGGGCCATTTGCACTTCTTCCGGCGCATCAGCAACGGCCACGTTTTCCGCGGAATCAGTGAAGCGCAAACCGGTAGACCCTATACGCTGCGGGACTGTTTCTTCTTTTTCGAACTGGTGTGACATCTCGCCATGCTGGGCCAAAAGCCGGGAATGACCTCGGGCTGCCAGGGCGGCGCGTCCGTTCCAATTGAGGGCAGGAAGATTTGCCGTGGCCCGTTCCTGATTGAGGAGTTCAAGAATTTTGCTTTCGACTGGCGAAGGGTCAAAGGCGGTCTTGCGTTGAGCCAGCGAGGTTAGGCAGAGCAATGGGATAAGTATGATGATGGCCGTTAGGTGTTTCATGACGGTTAAAGTTAAAGCTGATTGTAATTCGGGAACTCCTATGTCGCTCCCCTACCACTACGCTCCGGCCTGCGGCAGCAAAGTAGCGTTTTTCGTCGCCGCTCACCCAGTTTATCCCTCAGCGCGGCATTTCTCCGAAAAGCGACGCGCCTCGGGAACGGACTGGGCTACTTTCTGTCGCTGCCTACGGCGCTTTGTGCATGGGCCGCCCCGTAAACCATCGGCGATTGTAGGCACAAGAAACAGAATTTCTTCGACTTGGTTGTCGCAAACGAAACGGCTTCTAATTAGACACCGGAAAGAAGGCCGCGACAATCCAATAGGTGGAAAATCCATTCGCGCCCCCTGGTTTGAAGCAGACACCAAGGTCCATGCGGTGTAACGTCTTGTCCGCCGCAGCCCGCTGCATGGTTACAGGGAGCTTATCGGGCTGCGCGGTGGTAAAGACTGCCAGATCAGTGGCGCCCGGAATGCCGTCAAGAATCTTTTGCGCGTTCAGGTTCGCGGTGCAGGCCACCTTCTGTAAGCGGGCATCGGATCGCGCGTTCATCGGCTGGAGTCCTTTTTGGCTGCGCATCTGATTGAAAGCCGCGATGAGCCGGCGATCAAACTGGTCATTGCTGATGGTCTCAACCTTGCGGGAAAAATCCTGGGTGATGTAAAGCTCATTTCCGCGGAGAACAATAGCGATGCCGATGGCGTTGAAGTCAGGCCGAAGGATGTTGGCACGGTGCGGCGGTGAGTTCATGAAGCCGTTGTGTGCCAGGTCAACGTCCGGCGCATAGCCGATATTTTCACCCACAACACTGAAGTTGGCGCCTGCCGCACCCGCACGTTTGGTGAGATCGGGTTCGCCCATGAACTGATGTGAGAGATCTTTGTGCTGGGCCAGTAGCTTTGAGTGAGCACGCGCAGCATCGGCCAGACTCTGGTCCCATGTGAGCGGCTTGAGGCCGGCGGTTTCGCGCTCCTGGTTGACCAGTTCGAGCAAGCGCTGTTCGTTCACCGACGGAAGCGCGGAGGAGGCCATGGCTCTTGTCTGCGGCCATGCCGTTGCGAGGCCGCAGGAAGTCATCATGGCGAAGGCCATGACTACTCGCAGCGCGCGCTTAGTAAGGGGGGTGATGAAGCGTTTGGGCGAACTACCTTTTACCAGGCCCGAAAACAAAAACAGTGCAATGGGGTATCCGCCCAAACCGGTCATCGTAGCTGTGCACCGATCGATTCAATTTCATGCCGCGCGTGCTGATTAACGCAATGAATCGCAAACGACAGCACTACTCCCAGCGCGGCTGTCGCCCCCAGGAATGACCAGAACTCCGGCAGCTTCATCAGAATGATGGTCAAACAACCAATGGTAAACATGGTGCCGGCAATGCCACCATCAAACTGGATCTTGTGCATGGTGATACCGGGATGCCATTTTGCGTTGCGAAATCT
>WNFA01011646.1_pt1 | contig 15031 bp, 11 predicted proteins | sample 5400481 | NCBI WGS metagenome assembly WNFA01 (sample SAMN13153340, study PRJNA577476) | soil metagenome | isolation source: 120 cm saprolite under Douglas fir tree site 2 hole 1 replicate 2 | place: USA:California | collected 2015-04-18
GCCAGCTTCAATGTGGACCGTATCTTCCAAATCGAAGCCGAGGTCAAACACGACGTCATCGCTTTCACTACCGCCGTTGCCGAGATCGTTGGGCCGCATGCCCGCTGGTTTCACTACGGCCTGACTTCGAATGACGTAGTGGACACCGCGCAGGCGCTCCTCATCCAGCAAGCATCATTGCTGATCGCCGGCGATCTGGATCGGCTCGCGAACGTACTCGAGCGCCGCGCCTGGGAGTTCAAAGACACGCCCATGATCGGGCGCACGCACGGTGTCCATGCAGAGCCGATCACGTTTGGATTCAAGATTGCAATCTGGTACTCCGAGACGCAGCGCAACATCGCGCGTTTCAAGTCCGCCAGCGAAGACCTGCGCGTTGGCAAGTTTTCCGGCGCGGTCGGCACTTTTGCCCACCTCTCCCCGGAACTGGAAGAGAAGATCTGCGCCCGGCTGGGATTGAAGGCTGCGCCGGTCTCGTCACAGGTCATCCAGCGCGACCGCCATGCTCACTATCTGGCGACGCTCGCGGTGATCGCCTCCACGCTCGACAAGATTGCTACTGAGATTCGCCACCTGCAGCGCACCGAAGTCCGCGAGGCCGAGGAGTACTTCAGCGAAAAGCAGAAAGGCTCGTCGGCGATGCCGCACAAACGTAATCCAGTGACGAGCGAACAGATCAGCGGACTAGCGCGCGTAGTGCGCTCAAACGCGCAGGCCGGATTCGAAAACGTACCGCTCTGGCATGAGCGCGACATTTCGCACTCGTCGGCCGAGCGCGTCATCATCCCTGACTCAACGACGCTCGCTGACTATCTGCTCAACAAGACCGCCACTCTGATTGAAACCATGTTCGTGTATCCCGAACGCATGCTGACCAACCTGCACAACACGCGCGGCCTGGTCTTCAGCGGACAGTTGCTGCTCGACCTGGTAGAAGCCGGAGTCTCGCGCGAGGACGCCTATCGCCTGGTGCAGAGCCACGCAATGCAGGCGTGGAGGGAAGGCCTCGACTTCCGTCAGTTGGTGCTCAATGATCCCGCGATCGCCGGACGAGTCCCGCGCGCGAAGATTGAGCACGCGTTTGACCTGAAGCGGCAGCTTAGGAATATCGACAAGATCTTTGCGCGGGTTTTTCCAATGGGTTCGGACAAGAAGCCGGCGAAGAAGGCCACTCCTGAAAAAAAACAGAAGAGAAAATAGAAGTGATCGCCGGGTGGCGGGGATCGCGGGATCCAGAACATGGCCCACAGCGAAAAAGAGAAGATGCTGGCGGGAGAGCTCTACCGCCCCACCGACCCTGAACTTCAGGCTGGACTGGCAGGGGCATACCAGCAGTTGCGGCGGTTGAATTCTCTTCCGAACGAAGAAGTCGAACAGCGCTTCTCGGTACTGCAGGACCTGCTTGGACACGTGGGCGCCAATACGCAGATCAAGTCGCCGTTCGCGTGCGACTACGGAGCGCACATCCGCATTGGCCGCAATGGATTTGTCAATTACGGCTGTGTGTTCCTGGACTGCAATCTCATCACGATCGGCGACGATGTTCAGATTGCACCGGGCGTCCACATCTACACCGCCTTCCATCCGGTTGATCCGGAAATTCGACGTATTGGCCTGGAGGCCGCAAAGCCGGTCCGTATCGGTCACAACGTCTGGCTTGGAGGACATTGTGTCATCTGTCCAGGGGTGACGATTGGCGACAACAGCGTAATTGGAGCCGGGAGTGTGGTGGTCCGGGACGTTCCCGCTAATCGGGTAGCCGTTGGCAATCCTTGCCGGGTGATGAAAACGGTCAACGAGTAGGCCGCGCCCTACTCTCTCTTCGCGCAACGCACCAGTTCCAGCAAATCGATCAACAGCTGCAGCTTCGTTTGTCCAACGTGACGGAGAAGTTCGCGACCGTGCTTCTCGAGCGGCGCATCGAGTTCGCGCAACAGTTTGAGCCCGGCCGCTGTAATCTTGCCATAGATGACCCGTCGGTCCTGCTTCCCGCGGCTGCGCTCGACTAAACCGCGCTTTTGTAAGCGGTCTAGCAGGCGCGTGATGTCGGGATCGCGCGTAATCATGCGCTCGGCAATGTCGCTGCAAGGGATGCCGTCCTGACCTGCGCCGCGCAAGATGCGGAGCGCATTGTATTGTGTGCCCGTGAGTCCGAACTCCTTCAGTTTTGCCTCGACGCGGGACTGGAGCGCGTCCGCAGTACGTAGAAGTGAGAGGTAGGCTTCCTGCTCCCGGCTTGTGAATGGGACGTTCTGTTTGAGTTCTGCTTGCAAACCTCGCGCCATGAGCCAAGATTAGTCGTCATCACGATTATATGTCAAATCGGTGTAAATTATTGAGCGCGCATTATTTACATCTGCCAGCACAAGCTGTGCATCTTGCAGCCCACACAAAGCATCTATTTAACTAACCGGTTAATAAACCGATGTGGGAAACCGGAATTTTCCCAGTGAGGATATGGCAACCATGAAGAAAGCAATTACTACTGTGGCGTTGCTTGTCCTGCTGAGCATGACCGCTCTGGCCGCTACGGGCCGATACGATCAGCAAATTCAGCAGGCGGTCAGCAACAAGATTCATGACGCAAAACAACTGCAGAGCGTGCAGGCGAGCGTCGAGGACGGAATCGTGACCCTGAGCGGCTCCGTGAACTTGTTCCAGGACAAGCTCGATGCCGTCAAGAAAGTTAAGAAGCTCGCGAACGTCTCAGGGGTTCGCAATCAGATCGTGGTCGCGGGCGAAAACGTGCTCGATGGCCAACTCCAGCAGAAACTGGCAAAGAAGCTGGCCTATGACCGCGTTGGATATTTCGATAACCCGTTTAACTACGTCGCGCTCAACGTGCAAGACGGAGTCGTGACACTAACCGGCGACACGTACAACGATGTTGCGCGCGACTCCGCGCTCGCGATTGTGCAGCGCACGCCCGGCGTCAAGGATGTCGTGAACGAAGTGAAGGTGCTGCCCACCTCGATCTTCGATAACGAGATCCGCATTCGCACGGCCCGCGCGATCTATCGCGACTCGGTGCTGGGACGGTATGCCACCGACCCCGTGGATCCGATTCGCATCGTGGTCGGCAACGGACACGTGACGCTCTACGGAACTGTCCAGAGCGAAATGGACAAAAACATTGCCGGCCTGCGTGCCAGCGGAGTCTTCGGAGCGTTCAGCGTGGACAACAAACTTGCGGTGAACTAAGCAGTTGCTTCTCTCTCCCAGGGCGCGGCGCAAGCTGCGCCCCTTTTTTGTCACGATCAGTCCAGGTGGGGCAGGGAACTCACGGGCCGTGTTATTCAGTTTGCCTTGCGGGCATAGACCAGCTTCAGGCCGTCGGCCTGCAGGATGCGCTGGATCTGATGCTTGGCGTGGACGGCCCACGGCCCGGCGGTGTCGAGCCGGACGTATGCGCGCCAGTGTTGCAGCGCCTTCCGGGGCTCGCGAATTTTTTCATATGCGAGCGCCAGATTGTAGTGCGCGTCGGCATAGGTAGGAGCCAACTGGATAGCGGTCTTATAAGTGGCGATGGCCTCCTGGACGCGGCCGGTTTCGTCGAGCACGTTGCCCAGGTCGAAGTGGGCGAGCGCATAGCGCGGATCGATCTCGATGGCGGAGCGGTAGTGCCGTTCCGCTGCCGAATATTCCTGCCGGTTGTAATAGAGAGTGCCGAGGTTGATGTGCGCGGCAGCGTGATTGGCATCCATTTCCAGAACCTTCGAATAGACAGTGATGGCTTCGTCTTGTGTGCGCGGCTCTTCTTCCAGGGCGATCCCACGCGCAAACAACTCGGCAACGTCGGTGACGACCAGTTCCGGTCCGGTACGCGGCGAGCTGGCCACTATTTTTTCCTGAGTCCCGAAATCAAACATGAACTGCCCGGCGATAGGCTCGACGAGTCGTCCCTGATGCCGGAAGGCAATGCGCCGTCCGCTCTGGTAGGCGCCCGCTTCGAGCAAAGGATTCTCCATACCGGAAACCTGCTTCAGCATGGCTTCGAGCGACTGCCGGATCACGGCCGGTCGCACTTTCTCCGCGCACAGGTCTCGCACCTTCTTGATTTGCAGTAGATCGAAAAACGAGTAAGTCTCGGAGACCGTGATGAGCGCAGCCTTCTCCCACGCCTGAAGCTGGCGAGGAGTGATCCGCAAGATGCGCAGCAGATCTGTTCGACTATATCGGTGCACGGCTGTTTGGAACGTTCGTTCACAATTATCCTCAACCCAGGCTGCACAAAGCAAGTAGCAAGCCGGTGGAAATTGTGGAGAACTGGGCGCAAAATGGCACAAAAGTGGTATTGAACCATCCGAAAACGAAGCGCCTCGACGGTTCATTGTTAGAGAGTCTCGATGAAATTAGCGGACCTCCGACTCCACGTCGTTCAATGTGAAGTTGTCGCACTCGCTCGCTTGCCAGTTCTTGAAACATCCAATCAGTTTTTTGTGGTACGCGCGAACTGAGGGGCGAAGTTCGCTCGCGGACCCCAAGCGCTGCACGATGTATTTTTCGGGTGTGGGTGGAGTTTGCGGGCCGCCCTTCGCGCCCGCTGCGTTGGAAGTACAGAGATCGCGAACGGACTTTGACGGAGCGTTTCCCGTAACCGGCGCCGGAGTCTCTGTTCCTGCGTGGCCGGCAGCGTTTGTCTTCTGCTCCTTTGGTACCGCCTTGTTAACAGATTTCTGCGGTGTTTTTTCATCGGGAACCGGCTCGTACAAACAGCGATCAACGACTGGGGGTTCGCTTCCTAGCACGGCCACCACTTTACGATCGCCGATGAACGGAATGCCAAAGGCCAAATCGGCGGCGGTCGGAACCACGATGGCGCTGACGATGGCAAAACTCCTATGGAAGACGGGATCGGCGGGCAGTGGGAAGCGTACAAGTGATCCGATATAGGGTAGCTCCACAAACGGTGGAATCAATGGGAACGAACGGTTTTTCCGACGCAAGGAAGCCGAGAAGGAGGACAACTCAAAGAGCTTCATGCTTTCGACCCTGACGTGGGTGGAGACTTTGTGTTGGGACACCCGGCTGGTGTCGTCAACCTGTTTGGTCTGATCCTTGTCTTTGAAGTAGACCTGCGAACTGTCATCTTCGTTGGCTTCGAGTGTGACGTCCAATTCCGAAGCAGAAGCAGTGATCAGAGAAACCGGAGTAGCCTGCAGCGTAAGGCCCCGTCCCACGCGGGCAACGGCTGGCTTCTCCGCGGTAAGGCCGGCGAGCAACGCGGCTGCGGCATGGGCTCCAAGATTTGCCTGCACGGCCGCTGGCATGTTCGTCTCAACGTCCTTCAGGTTTTTAGCGATATCGTTAACGGTCACCGGAGGAGTGGCATTGAAGAAGCTCGCGGTCTTCGTATCTACCTCCGCTTTCAATCCACTGATGGCGCGCATCGACACCACGCCGGTTGCGTAGAGCTCATCCTTGCTGTAGCCCTTGTTTTCATTCAAGTCCTTCTGAACTGACGACTGGACGGCGGCCAGGTGTGCCGAGACATCTTGATTCAGAGCGCTCATGAAGGGTTCCAGTTGGCTATCGAGGATGGATGCGCCGAGCGAGAGTTCGTAAGGCACGAAATCGTTCGGGTAGGCCACCGACCATTTGTAACTGAAAAGGAAGTCGGAGTAGGCGGCCCGCAGAGCGCCGAGTCTGGGGCCTTCCAACCGGTTTAGTTCGGCCTGGAAAAGGGTAAATGACGGGCGAGGTTGTATCATCGCACTCTCAATCGTGGCCGCCTTGCAGTTCTTCGCCGGATCGACCGGGCCCGACATGGCACTCGCCACACAATCGCCGACGTGCTTGGGATCATCCGCCGCGCTGATGAGCAGCAACAGGCGCGTAAGAGATGGGGTGGTCAAATCGAACGTATCAATAAACCCGAGACAGTAGCGATCTGTGTCGCAGACACTGGGATTCAGGTGAAACTTGCTCTCTTGCAGGCATTTGGCACGGTCGATGCCCGCGCAGTCCAGCGTAGCATTCGCCACGTAGTCGCGAAACTTCTTGGCGGACGCGCCCTTCGGCCCTGTTCCCCACTCCTCGATAAGTTGTTTCCAGCCGTTACGCAGGGCAGTCTCGAGGTCGCTGTTGTACTTTCTCACTTGCTCCTGGACATCGGCCGCGTTCCTGTTGAGCTTTTCCGGATCCCTGGAACTCATTTGCAAGCTCCACGCATCGATCGTCACTTGGGGCCGCGGGAGGTCCATGCGCGCCACCATGCGATCGATGTTGGAGAATGGGTGCTTGGACGGATCATCCGGTTGCCCCTTCAGAAAAATGACGTCGTCCCCAATGGCGCCGGCATCAATTTTAGGGAACATGTCTTTAATTGCTTCCGCCACTTTGCTGGCGTTCCGGTTGTTGTAAAGACGGATAACACGGTTCTCGTCGGGATCGGCGGCAGCATTTCGAGACGCCTCCTGTTGGATCAAACGCTCCAACTCCTGCAGCGCATGTTCCGGCTTCTTGCCCTTCCAGCTGATCAGCAACCGCTTCTCATCAATAGCCCTGACATGTAACCCGGCGATCGCCATGTCCAGGTTGCTCGCGATGTCTTTGGCGTTGTTGAGGGTCGTGTAACCTGGATCGGAGCACTTGCTCTTGCCGTTCTCCCATTTGTAGGCAGCCGCCGGGCAGGAAATATCGAACTCGCGCACGCTGGTATCAGCGTCGTTGCTCGAAGGTTGCTCTGCCCTGGCAGGGCCCGTTGCGGGAGCAGGCTCCTGTTTTACGGGTGTCTTCACTGCTGGCTTTACGGGTGTCTTCACTGCTGGCTTTGGGGGCGCCTTTGGTGCTGGCTTTGGTGGTTGGGCTGACGATTTCTTCTTCTCTTCCTTCTTTGGAGGCGTCGTCTTGGCGGCCCCGGTTGCGTTGCCAGCCTGACCCCAGCCCATCCGGCTGGCAGAAGAAATGACGATCAAAAGAAATATGACCTTCTTCCACTGCATCGCGGTTCGCCTCCCGGCTGAATTAACGGGTCACTGTAGACAATAACGAGAGAAAGAACAACTTCCCTTTTTGGGGTTAGCCTCGTGCTTCTTGGGCCGCCCGTATCCCGCCCGGAGGGCGGCACGCCCTCGCCGCAAAAACACTGTCTCCTGGGATGTCGGTCCTGCTACTCTGGCATGTCGCCGGAAGCTTCACGTTGAACGTGTTTCAGAAGATTTCAATATGCGAACACTTCAAGTTGGTTTGATCGGATTCGGGTTGGGGGGACGGGTGTTTCACGCACCCAGCATCCGCGCTGTTCCTGGCCTGCAACTGGCGGCGATCGTGGAACGCAGCGGCGACAGCGCGCGTGCCGCTTATCCGGATGTGCGCGTCGTCCGGAGTGTGAGCGAACTGCTTGCCATTGACTCGATTGAACTGGTTGTCTCTCGATCTCGCCCGGCAATGTTTGGAGGCGGGCCGCCACGTGGTAGTTGATAAACCCTTCACGACCAATTCCGCGGAAGCGGAGGAACTGGTCCGATTGGCGCAAGAACGCGACCGCTTGATCACCGTGTATCAAAACCGCCGCTGGGATGGTGATTTCCTCACCTTGCGCCACATCGTGCAGGAGGGCGCACTCGGGCGCTTGGTGCTGTTCGAATCGCACATGGAACGATATCGTCCGATGCTCAAGGCCGAAACTTGGCGAGAACTGCCCAAGCCAGGCAGCGGCCTATGGTTTGACCTCGGGCCGCATCTGCTGGACCAGGCCTTGGTGCTCTTCGGCCAGCCGGAGGCCATGACCGCGGAACTGCGCGCCGAACGCGACGGCGCGGTTGTCGATGATGCCTTCGACGTTGTACTGCACTACCCCAGGCTGCGAGCGCTGATTCGGTCGAACCTTCTCACCTGCGTCCCGGGCGCGCGCTTTCGGCTGAATGGGACGCGGGGATCGTTCGTGAAGTATGGTACCGATCCGCAAGAGGAAGCGCTCAAACGCGGCGAGACGCCGGACCGACCCAATTGGGGCCAGGAGCCAGCGGAAAATTGGGGCACTCTCTCAGTATCAGTAGCGGAAGGCGACACGCTTACCCAAACCCGGATTCCGACCGAGAACGGCAACTACCCTGGCTACTACCAGAACGTGCGCGACGCGATTGTTTCCGGTGCGCCACTGGACGTCTCTCCGCAGCACGGGCTCAGTGTCATGCAAGCGCTTGAAGTCGCTATGGAAAGCAGCCGTCGACGTTGCACGCTTCCGTTTCCTGCATGACTACCAGTCCCTTGAACAGGGCTGCAATGAACGTAAGGAGTAGGAATCCAATAAGAACCATGCGGCGTAGCAGTCCCGAGCTAATCGACTAAGGTAAGTGCCAGGGGTTGGGCTCTGTGTTTGGTGTGGTTCTTGCCGAACCGAGCCGCACAGCAATTGGCCGGGAAGAGGACTTCGACGCGCTGGACCGCTCTGTGAATGGCCACGCACGGCATTCAAATATCTTCCGCCCCGAAATATCTGCACTCCAGCACCGCACAAATACACTTGGCTGCTTGAAGGTGCCGCGTTAGCGGCGCAGTTTGCTATGTTGTATATGCATGCCATCCCGCTACGCCCAATGGATGTACGACTGGGAGACCCGGCTCACGTCGGTGGACAACAACCGCGTGGTCCGTCCGCTGGACTGGGGTGTCGAGTGGACGCAGCACTGGCCCGGCCGCAATGGTGGACCTTCGGGGCAGACGCCGCGCGAGCTTTTGGAATACTTCACCCGTTTCAACGACCGTATCATTCAGGCCAGCGACGATTTCTACGCCTATCGCAAGCCCACAGACTTTCGTCTGGAGCGCCGCGAAGTTCAAGTCTTCAGCACGCGCGAAGTTCCAGATCCAAAGCTGGAAGCGAAAGTTCGTGGAACGCACGCCGAATTCCTGCGCTTTACTTCGCCGGTGAAAACGCCATACCCGGAGAATGACCTGGCCAACGCCCGCTGGTTCCCCGCTCGCGGCCGCCGCGCCGTGGTCTTGCTGCCGCACTGGAATGCCGACGCGCTCGCCTACAACAGCCTATGCCGGACGCTGAATTGGATGGGGATTGCCGTCCTGCGCCTGAGCCTGCCTCATCACGACATCCGCCGCCCGGCCGAAATCCACCGCGCCGACTACGCTGTTTCGGCCAACATCGGCCGCACTATGGACGCGATGCGCCAGGGCGTTGTGGATGTCCGCTGCTGCCTCGACTGGCTCGAATCCCAGGGCTACAACCGCTTGGGCATCGTCGGGACGAGCCTGGGATCGTGCTACGCGTTCATCGCCACCGCCCATGATCCCCGCATCAGCGTGGCCGCGTTCAACCATGCTTCGACTTACGTGGCCGACGTCGTGTGGCACGGCCAATCCACCCGCCACGTCCGCGAGGGCCTCGAGACTTCTATTCAACTGGACGACCTGCGCCAGGTCTGGCGCGCCGTCAGTCCGATGGTTTATTTCGATAAGTTTTCGCGCTGGCCGCGCAAGTCGCTCATCATCTATGCCCGGTATGACCTGACGTTTCTGCCGGGATTATCCGAGCAGGTCGTGGCCGAATTCGTGCGCCACCATCTGGATCACAAAGTCGTCGTCCTTCCCTGCGGCCACTACACCATGGGCGAGACGCCGTTCAAATACATGGACGGCTGGCAGCTGGCAAATTTCTTGCGGACAGCATTTGTATAGAGTTTGTGTGGGGACGGGTCTCTGACCCGTCTCGACACGAACCCGGCTTCACACAGCTCCGCATACGGGTAAAATACGTCCGTGCCCACTATGAAGAATTCCGACATGTCCCGTCCGCTCTACGAAGTTGATCCGCAGATCGCCGCTGCTATCGACAACGAAGCCCGCCGCCAGCATGAAGGTCTGGAGCTGATCGCCTCCGAGAACTTTGTCAGCGAAGCCGTGCTCGAAGCCGCCGGTTCGGTGTTCACGAACAAGTATGCGGAGGGCTATCCGGGCAAGCGCTACTACGGCGGATGCGAATTTACCGATGTCGTTGAAGAGCTGGCCCGCGAGCGCGCGAAGAAACTGTTTGGGGCGGAGCATGCGAACGTTCAACCGCACTCAGGATCGCAGGCGAACATGGGCGCCTATTTTGCCGTACTCCAACCCGGCGACACTATCCTGGGCCTGAATCTCGCTCACGGAGGACACCTCACGCACGGGCACCATCTGAATTTTTCCGGCAAGACCTACAAAGTCGTTCCCTACGGCGTCACCAAAGAAACCGAGACCATCGACTACGACGAGTTGGAGAAGATCGCAGAAAAAGAACACCCCAAGCTGATCATCGGCGGTGGCAGCGCGTATCCGCGGATTATCGACTTTGTCCGCATGCGCCAGATCGCCGACAAGATCGGCGCGCTTTACCTGGTGGATATGGCGCACTTCTCCGGACTGGTAGCCGGCGGCGCGCATCCGTCGCCCGTTCCGCATGCGCACATCGTAACTTCGACCACGCACAAGACTCTGCGCGGACCGCGCTCGGGCATGATCCTCAGCAAGCAGGAGTTTGCCGCGCCCATCGACAAGGTTGTTTTTCCCGGCATTCAAGGTGGACCACTCGTCCACATCGTAGCCGCAAAGGCCGTCTGCTTCCTCGAAGCTTCGCAGCCTGAATTCCGCGAATACGCGCGGCAGGTTGTCGCCAATGCGAAAGTCATGGCTGAAGGGCTCGCCGCCGAAGGCTTCCGCATCATCTCCGGTGGAACCGATACCCACCTGATGCTGGTCGACGTCTTCGCGAAAGGCATGCTGGGCAGCGAAGCCGAGAAGGCGCTGGGCGAGGCCGGAATCACGGTGAACAAGAACGCGATTCCATTCGATACCAATCCGCCGATGAAGCCGAGCGGCGTCCGCATCGGCACGCCCGCTGTAACGACTCGCGGCATGAAAGAGCCTGAGATGCGCCAGATCGCCCACTGGATCGCCGAAGCGCTGCATCACCGGAACGATGCAACCATGTTGCAGAAGATCCGCAAGGAGGTATTGGATCTGGCCGAAGAGTTTCCGCTGTATGCGGAGCGGCGGGCAAAGGCGCAGGCGGAAGTCAAAGCGTAAGAGCTTCTCGGTCCGATCATCATTCATGAAAGTCGCTCTCGTAACCGGAGCTGGCCAGGGAATCGGCCGGCGGACCGCCGAAGTTCTGGCCCATCGTGGATTCTCTCTGGCCCTGAATGACCTTCGCTCTCCTGCTGAAACCGGTGCGCAAGCTCGAAGTCACGGTGTTGATGTAATCGACGTGCTGGGCGACGTCTCTGACGAAGCCGCAGTTGCCTGCATGGCAGACGCGGTCATGACCAAGTTCGGACGCATCGACGCACTGGTCAACAACGCCGGCATCAGCTCGATTACTCCGGCGGAAGAAATCACGGTTGACGAATGGCGGCGCGTGATGGGCATCAATCTCTTGGGACCGTTCCTCTGCTGCCGCGCTTTTGGCCGCATCATGCTCCAGCAGCGGTCGGGCAGCATCATCAATGTCGCGTCGGTAGCCGGCCTGCTCGGAGTCGCGGATCGAGCTGCCTACAACGCGTCGAAGCACGGTTTGATCGGATTGACTCGAACCCTGGCAGCGGAATGGGGCGGGCGAGGTGTCCGCTGCAACGCTGTGTGCCCGGGTTGGGTCAAGACACCGATGGATGACTCGGCGCAGGATGCCGGCCTCTATGCCGACAGCGACATTACTGGGCGCGTCCCGATGGCGCGCTTCGCCACTCCCGATGACATCGCGCAGGCGATCGTCTTCCTCGCCGACCCCGCGCAGAGCAGCTTCGTGAACGGCCACGCGCTCTCGGTCGACGGCGGCTGGGCGTCGGATGGAAGCTGGGAGAGCCTGCGGCTTGGCCATCGATGAGTTCTGATACGTCGCGACCTTCTCAGTAAGCTTTCTTCGCGATCCTTCCGCCTTCTTTGCGAACTTTGCGATCAAAGCTCTTAACCGCCAAGGTCGCGAAGTGCACGCCAAGGCCGCAAAGAAAAACCTTTATCGGAAATCCCTGTGTCCCTTACGTCCTCTGTGGTTAAATTCCCTTCGTGAGAGTCGCCATCGACATTCGTCGCATGACGGAATTCGGCATTGGCACCTATATCCGCAACGTGGTCCGGACGCTCGCGCGCCTGGATCGCGAGGGCGACTATTTCCTGATTGGCTTACCTGCCAAAGTGGACGAGTGTGGGCCGCTCCCCCCGAATTTTCACGCAGTATCGCTGCCCGATCGCGAGAGCACGCTGAAAGGGAGTCTTGAGTTTCGCGCCGTCGTGCGTCGTCTGCACTGCGACGTGGTACACATCCCGCATCTGTTCTGGATTCCGCGCGGGCTGCCGTGTCCGTACGTGGTGACGGTGCACGATCTGCTCGACCACATGTATGGCGCGCGCGACCGGTCCAGCTTGCGCCGCAGCCTGCATCTTCAGCTGACCCGGCGTGCGCTTCGCAAAGCTGCGCGAGTGCTGGCCGTCTCGCAATTCACGAAGAGCGAAATTGCCAGGACGTTCGGCGTCCCCGACGACCGCATCGAAGTCGTGTACAACGCCATCGACGAGCGCTTCCTGCATGGCCACGCCTCCCAGTCCGACCGCGACCTGATCGCCGAACGCTACCAGGTAAACTACCCGTTCCTGCTCTATGCGGGCGCGATACGGCCGCATAAGAACGTCGTGCGCACGATCGAGGCTTTCTCTGCGCTGAAAACTGAGCTGGAGAAAGAGCAGCAGCTTCCTGACCTGAAGCTCATCATCATCGGGGACGATCTCTCCGGCCACCCCGGCCTACGGCGCACGGTGGTCCGCAGCGGCGTTCAAAACGAGGTGCGCTTTCTGGGGTTCGTCCCGATCGAAGTGCTGCGCATCTTCTACGATGTCGCCAAGATCTTTGTGTTTCCCTCTCTCTACGAAGGTTTCGGCCTACCTCCTCTCGAAGCGATGGCCCACGGAACTCCGGTGGTCACGTCGAACACGTCGAGCCTGCCCGAGGTCGCAGGCAACGCGGCGCTACTTGTCAATCCGGAGAACGTGTTTGAAATCCAGCGCGCGCTCCAACGGGCCCTGCTCGATCCGGTGCTTCGCAGCCGAATGAAGCAGCGCGGCTACGAGCAGGCCCAACGCTTTTCCTGGACGAGTTCGGTCTCAAGAATCCTCGAGATCTACCGCGAAGTGGCGGGCAGCGGTGTCTCGAGCGGTGTCGCGGCCGACTGAGAAGGTTCCTTAGCGCCAGCCAGCGGGCAGCTGCGCACAGGATCCTGCTGTCCGCGGGGCGACCGCGTCACGTTCGCTCCCTTTATAATAAGCGTCTCTCGATGATTCCCGCTGAGGCCTCCGAGCCCGGGCAGCCACGCACACAGTCCATGAATCGTCCGAGCAATCTGCTTTCGGACTGGCGGATTGCCGCTCTCATTCTTACTGCCTTATGGTTAATCATCTACATCACCGGCCTCTCCACCCCCGCCCTGCTCGACGACGCCGACACTGTGCATGCGGAAGCTGCGCGTGAAATGGTACAGCGGCACGACTGGGTTACGCTCTACGCCAACGGCATTCGCTATCTGGAGAAAGCGCCGCTTATGTATTGGGGCGTCGCTACCAGCTATACCGTGTTTGGCATCAGCGAGTGGAGTACGCGTTTCCCCTTGATGCTGGGCGTGCTGGGCATGATCCTCGCGACTTATGGGCTGGGCCGCTGGGCCTTCGGCCCGGAGGGAGGATTCGATTCTGGACTGGTGATGGCCACTGCCCTCGGTCCGTACTTGTTTACTCGCTTTCTCATCCCCGACGTGCCGGTCGGACTCTGGCTCACTCTGACGTACTGGCTGTTCCTGAAATCACTGGAAGAAACTGGGCCCTCACGCTGGGTGTGCTGGGGACTGGCCGCCGTTTGCGCGCTGAACGTGATGACCAAGGGACTGATCGGGTTGGTGTTTCCGGCAGCAGCTATCGGCCTTTACCTTTTGCTAACCGGAAATCTGAAGCATCTGCTCAAGTTGCGTCTGCCCTCGAGTACGCTGGTTTTCTTCGCCATCGCCGCTCCGTGGCACATTTTGGCGGAGCGCGCGAATCCCGCGCAGGGTCAAGTCCGTGGATTTCTGTGGTTCTACTTCGTCAACGAACATTTCCTGCGTTTTCTGAACAAACGTGTACCGCGCGACTATGACACCGTGCCCCTGCTGATTTTTTGGGCGTTGCTAATCGTCTGGCTGGTGCCGTGGAGTGTTTTCGTTCCGCAAGGTCTGCTGGAAGTGCCGCGGCGCTGGCGCGAGTTTCGCTCGCAGATGTCGCGCCGCCAGCGCGCCAATCTGCTTTTTCTTCTGTGGGGATTGGTGATTGTAGGCTTCTTCAGTTTTTCCACGCGGCAGGAGTACTACACAATCCCCGCAATTCCGGGGATGGCGCTCCTGATCGGAGGATGGCTTGCCCGCGAGCGAACGTCGCCCGTCGGAAGCCCGGAACGCCGCGCGGGCAGTTATGCTTGGGATTGGTGTGGTCGTCGCTGTTGTCGGATTCGCGCTGCTCTGGTTCTCCAAGCCACCCACTCCCGGAACCGATCTCTCCGATCTGCTCAAGAAGCATCCGCAGGACTATGCCCTGTCCTTCGGCCATTTCCTCGACCTAACTCCGCAAGCGATGGGCGCGTTCCGAGGTGCGTTGCTCGGGGTTTCACTCGCAATGCTGCTGGGCGCTTTGGCCAACTGGATTCTCCGCCGCCGAGGCCGTGCCGGCGCGGGAAATGCGGCGCTGACCGCGATGATGGTCGTGGTTCTGGCGTACGTGCATTCTGCCTTTGCCATTTTCTCTCCCATCCTGTCGTCAAAGGATTTGGCAATGGCCATTCAGCGGCAGCGCCGACCGGGTGATGTGATCGTGGTGATTGGTAAATACGAGAACGCATCCTCTCTGAATTTCTACACTGGCGTCCCGCTGCGCAGCCTGCGCGAGCCCGCTGGCAACATGTGGTATGGATCAAAGTTTCCGGATGCCCCGCGCGTCTTCGAGACTCCAGCGTCTTTCAAAACTTTGTGGGAAGGTCCGCAGCGCGTGTTTCTCTGGGCTGAGGAAGACAATCCTGGAGAGTTGCGTGGTT
>WNFA01020967.1_pt1 | contig 15031 bp, 10 predicted proteins | sample 5400481 | NCBI WGS metagenome assembly WNFA01 (sample SAMN13153340, study PRJNA577476) | soil metagenome | isolation source: 120 cm saprolite under Douglas fir tree site 2 hole 1 replicate 2 | place: USA:California | collected 2015-04-18
CCTTCGGGCGATTGTTGAGCGAGCAGCCGCTGATGGTGAACGTCCTCGCCGACCTCGCGGTGGAGTCGGAGGCGACCACGCTGCTGATGATGCGATTGGCCGGCGCGTTCGACCGCGCCTCCGATCCCGAGCAAGCAGCTTTCAAGCGCCTGGCGCTCGCGGTCGCGAAGTACTGGACGTGCAAGCGGGCGATCGCGGTCGTGGCCGAGGCGCTCGAATGTCATGGCGGCAATGGCTACGTCGAGGAATCGATCATGCCGCGCCTGTATCGCGAGGCGCCGCTCAACTCGATCTGGGAAGGATCGGGAAACGTCAACGCCCTGGACGTGCTCCGCGCGATGGTTCGCGAGCCGGAGGCGCTGACGGCATTCGTGAACGAGGTCGAAGAGGCCCGCGGATCGGATCCGAGGCTTGACGATGCGGTCGACGAGCTCAAGCGCCAGCTGTCGGACCAGACAGACGCCGAGTCTCGCGCGCGGAGGGTCGTAGAGCTGATGGCGGTCGCCCTGCAGGCGTCTCTGTTGGTCCGTCATGGCGATCCCGCGGTCGCCGAGGCTTTCTGCGCATCGCGTCTCGACTCGAACGGAGGCCGATCGTTCGGCACGCTGCCGCCGAGCTCGGAGCTCGCGGGGATCGTGCGCCGTCACCAGCCGCAGATCTAACTTAGGGCGGTGAGGGCCGAGCTCGAAGAGATCGAGGATGTCTGGCGGAAATCGCCGGTCTCGGGCATTTCCCCGCAAGAGATCCTGCTCGTGACGGATTTCGACGGGACCCTGGCGGACATAGGTCCCGATCCCGCCCAGACCGTCGCGGTGGCCGATGCGCTCGACGCCCTGCGGCGCCTTGCTCAGATGCTCAGGCAGGTCGTGGTTCTCAGCAGCCGCACCAGCACTGAGCTGTCGCGGCTGGTGCCGGTGAGCGGTGTGCGGCTTATCGGCGACAGCGGCCTCCCGGCGCCGAATCCTGAGGAGAAGCGGGCCCTGGATCGATTCAATGCTGAGGCCGCACAGCTCTTGAGCTCCGTCCCGGGCGCGAGGATCGAGATCAAGCCGGCCAGCTCCACGGTCCACCTGCGCGCCGCGCAGATCTCCGGCGAGGAGGCAATCGCTCTGCTGCGCCCCCTGCTCAAGGCGACAGGCCTTTCCGGCGCCCAGGGACGCCGGGTGATCGAGGTCCACACGCCCTTTGCGGGCAAGGGCACGGCGCTCGCCGCGCTGCTCGAGGAGGTCGATCCCGGCGGCGTCATCTCCATGGGCGACGACGAAAACGACCGCGAAGCCTTCGAGGTGCTCAGCGCGCATCCCATCCCGCACGTGTGCATCGGCGTGAGCTCACCCGAGGTGCCGGCCAACCTCTTCGCGCGCTGCGACCTCGTGCTCGACGGTCCCCGCCACGCGCCCGCGTTCCTGCAAATGCTCGCTGATTGGGCGCGCGATCGGGCTTAGGCTTCGCGACCCGCATGAGCGGGCGCTGCCACCAGGTCCCGGATGTCCTGCACCTGCCTGCTGATCCACCGCGTGATGTCGTTGCTGCGCACGACCTCGCGCGCGCCTTCGTTCAATCGCCGTCGCTCCTCCAGGCCCATCGTGAGCCCGGCATACAACGCCGCCGCCGTGGCCTCCACGTCGAATGGATTGATCGACAACACATGCGCCTGCAACTCTTCGTGGGCGCCGGCATTCTCGGACAGCACGATCACGCCGTTGGTGGCGTTGACCAGCGCTCCCTCCTTGACCACGAGGTTGAGCCCGTCATAGACGGGATTGACCAGCAGCACGTCGAAGTTCTTGAGCGAGGCGACCGCCTTGCGCTCGCTCTCTCCGATCTCCAGCCGAACGGGAGTCCATGTCTCGGTGCCGAAGTCGCTATTGATGCGACCGACCGTCTGCCGGATCTGGCGCAAGTACCGGCTGTACACAGCGACGTCCTGACGAGACGGCTGCAGGAATGCATAGAACTCGACCTCGCCGCGCAGCTCGGGGTGGTAGCGGAGCAGCTTGTCATACGCGATGAATCCCCGAACGATGTTCTTGGACGGGTCCGTCCGGTCGATGCGCGCGATCAGGCGCGGCGGGCGCCATGACGCCAGGTCGCGCTCCTGACGCTTGACGCCACGTGATGCGGCGAGCCGCGAAGTGGTAGCGACATCGATAGAGATCGGGTAATGGCGGGCATAGACGACGCGACCGCCATAGAAAACCGCCCGCTCCCGCTCGTCGACCTGAAGCCCGGCGTTCTCCTCACACGTAAGCAGGAAATTGCGCGCGTCGAGGCTGGACTGGAAGCCGACGATGTCGCATCCGAGCAGTCCTTCGAGGATCGCGTCGCGCATCGGCTTGGGCAGAACCTTCCAGTACTGGGGCGTCGGCCACGGCACGTGCACGAAGTGCGTGAGCATCGCCCCTGGCAGGGCCTTTCGCACCAACCCTGGGACCAGGTAAAGCTGGTAATCGTGCACGAGGACCAGGGGCCGCCTCGCCGCTTTGCGCGCGACCTCGACCACCTTCGCGGCCACCAGTCGGTTGACCTCGACGTAACCGTCCGACCACGCCTGATGGATGCGGTCGTCGATGACGGGTTCGTTGCCGAGGTCCCAGAGGTAGTGCTGGATGAACCAGAGCACGGGGTTGGCGAGCACCCCGTAGTACATCTCGTACTGCTCCTTGGTAGGCATCGCGTAGTGCAGCCGGCCGGTGGAGTTCAGCAGGGGGACTGTGACCATCGCGTCATGGCTTGTGGCCATCTGCCGCTCGTCGTCGTTGCGCGCGACGGCGACCCAATCCGCCTCGGTCGCCTCGGCCAGGGTCAGCAGGGCGGTGATCACGCCGCCGGCTCCACGCTTGAAGCCTCCTTCCGGCCTGGGTTCACGCGGGGCGCGATTGCAGACGACGATCGGCGACACATCGGGCAGCGTGTGAGCCACATAAGCGCGCATCGATGAGCGCGGACTACCTCTGTCGACGGGTGCAGGCGCGTCGTGCGCGCTGCTCAGTGCGCCTATCTGGAGTGCACCTTGACGACTAATGCCGAGCGGTCGATCGGCAGCTCGCGCAAGCGGATCCCGGTCGCTCGGGCAAGGGCGTTGGCGAGCGCGGCCGGGCCTGGGATGGCGGGTGGTTCGCCGACTCCCTTCGCCCCCAGCGGTCCTCCGGGAGAAGGGACCTCGATGAGGCGTACGTCGATGTCGGGCATCTGGTCGGCGGTCGGCAGCTCATAGTCGAGGAAGCTGCCCGAGCGCAGCTGGCCCTCACTGTCGTAGGCGAGCTGTTCGCCAAGCGCCCGCCCAAGCCCCTGGGTGGCGCCGCCGTGGATCTGTGCCTCCACCTCCGGTGGGTTGATCGCCCGGCCCACGTCCTGGATGGCGGCGAACGCGGTGAGCTGGAACGCACCGGTCTCGACGTCCGTTTTGACACGCGCGATCTGGACTGTGAACTGTGGCGACGCGGTCAGCACCGCGGAGCGACCGCTGGCCTGGATCGGCTTGTGCCGGCCCATGAACTCGGTGCTCAGAGTCACCAGCCGGGTGATCTCCACGAATCGATCGGGGACGCCGCGCACGGCCACGCGGCCGTCGACGATCTCGAGGTCCTCGGGGCCGGCTTCCAACTCCTCGGTGGCAATCTCGAGCAGCTGGCGCCGCGCCTCGAGCGCGGCCTCTCGCACTGCGCCTCCGATGCTGTATGTCGTCTGGCTGCCGGCGGCGATTGGTCCGAAAGGCGCGGTGCCGGTTTCGCCCGTTTCGATGGTGACTCGGTCCGTCGACACACCGAAGGCTTCCGCCGCGATCATGGCCAGCCCGGTCGTGGCTCCACTCACGTCGGGTGTCCCGATGAGGACCGACAGCGTCCCGTCCGGCTCGACGCGGCATCCCGCAGCGGCCGGGGTGCGCGCGCCGCCCCAGGATCCGATGGCAACACCGACGCCCTCGCCTGGTCCGCACGCGGCCGTATAGAAAGGATGCCGTCGCGCCTCCTCGAGAACTTCGAACATCGCGATTCGCGGCCACGGTTGGCCCTGAGCGTCCGGATCGCCTTCCTTCGACGCGTTGAGCAGCCGAAGCTCGATCGGGTCCATGCCGAGCTTCAGGGCCAGCTCGTCCATGGCCGACTCGAGCGCGAAGTACGCCTGGGGAGCGCCTGGAGCCCGATACGCGTCGACCGGCGTCTTGTTGGTGGCGACCTCGTACCCGGTCAGCTCGAAGTTGGGGATTCGATACGTCCCGCCGAGGAACGAAGCCGTGATGCCGGCGTGCCAACCGCTCGTGGCGCCGTTGTCGTAGTGGTACCGAGCCCGCAGGGCGACCAGCTTGCCGTCCCGCTGGGCGCCAAGCTCGATATCGAAAACCGCTGCCGGCGCCGGGTGCGCGACCGTGAATTCCTGCTGCCGCGTCAGCGCCAGGCGGAGCGGACGGCCCGTACGACGCGCGAGCAGAGCCAGCACCGCTTCGAGCAGGGAAACCTTGCCGCCGAAGCCGCCACCCACAGGCATGGGCACCACATGGACCTTTGGCGCCGGCACCTCGAGGAGCTTTGAGATCTCCTCCCGCACCTGAAACGGTCCCTGCGTCGGCGCCCAGATCGTCATCCCGCCATCGGGCTCGGGGCGTGCGATCGATACATGCGGCTCCATGGGGGAGTGGTGGACACCCGCCAGTCGGTTCGGACTCGGACTTCGTCGCGGCCCCGTGGATCGCCGCGCCCTCTTCGGAGGCTTCCTCCCCGGCTTCGAGGACGGCCGCGGTGCCCTCCTTCATGGCGGATTCGGCGTCGACGCTGGCCGGCAGCGCCTCGAGGTCGACCTCGATCAGCGCCGCCGCGTCGGCCGCCGCCGCCTCGCTCACCGCGATGACCGCCGCCACCGGCTGGCCCATGTAAAACACGCGGTCAACCGCCAGCGGCTGGTCGGGTCCGGAGGCGCTGGACGCCGCCAGGTCGGCCCCGGTGAAAACGGCGAACACTCCGGGTGCCGATCTCGCCGCGCCGGTGTCGATGCTTCGGATCCGGGCGCTCGCCAGGTGGCTCAAAACCAGCTGGACGTGGAGGAGCCCCGCCAGCTCGATATCCGCTGTGAACCGGGTCGCCCCGGTCACCTTTTCACCGCCTTCCAGCCTCCGCCTGCCCACCCCGACCATGCTCATCGATCGATCATGGCACGCCCGGCGAGCCGGCCACTGGGCGGCCGGGCGCCCTACCCCCTCGGGAACTTGACCCCAAGGGGGTCTAGGCCCCAAGATGACCGTGGAGTAGCGGTGCCATCGCGAGGTGGCGAGTCTATCGCCGGCGCACTCTCGCCCCGGACCTCCGGGAAGAGGGCGATGGATGTCGAGGATGGCACCGGAGCTATGCGCCTTCCTCGGCTTGTTTTCCTGAGGAGGTTGTATGACTGGGAGCTCCAAATTCCGTTCCCTCGCCGCAGCGTTGGGAGCACTGTGGGTAGTCGCCGCGTGTGGCGGCGGCGGAGGTGGGTCGTCTGAGACGCTGGCCGCCGACCAGACCCTCCGTTTCGGAATGTCCAACGACATCACCAGCCTCGACCCCGCGCACGTCGACTCGGCAGTCGACATCACGTACCTGTCGGAGGTTTTCACCGGCCTGTATCGCTTCGACAACAGTCTCAAGATCGTGCCCTCTGGCGCAGCGTCAATGCCAGAGATCTCAGCCGACGGTCTGACGTGGACCTTCCACCTGCGGCACGACGTGGTGTTCTCCAACGGCGACAAGGTGACTTCCGCCGACTGGGTCTACAGCTGGACCCGGACACTGCGGCTGAACGACGCCTATGCCAGCAACCTGGAGGCGATCCATGGTTCGACCGATGTCGAGGCCGGCACCGCGACCACCATCACCGGTCTGAGCGTGGTCGACCCATACACGCTCAAGGCGAAGCTCGACTCGCCGGCCGGATACTGGCTGACCCAGCTCGCCATGCCTACCGCTTCCGAGGTCCTCGACAAGAAGGTGATCGATGCTGCTGGTGACGAGCACTGGACCGAGCAGGCTTCGACCTACATCGGCAGCGGCCCGTTCAAGATGACCGCGCGCGTTCCCAAGCAGTCGATGGACTTTGCCCCAGTCAAGAACTGGTGGGGCGGAGACACCGGCAAGCTGACCGCGATTCACGTTGATATCGGAATCGACGACGTCTCCCGCGTCAAGAAGTTCGAGTCCGGCGGCTACGAGAACGTCGGCATGGCCAACAGCGCACCCGGGCCGGACGACGTCCTCCGCTACAAGAACGACCCCGTCAAGGGCAAGCTCCTGAACGTTTACAACGGAGCCCGCACGACGGCATTCGGCTTCAACTTCGTCACCGGACCCTTCGCATCCAAGCCTGGGGCCACCCCTGGCGCGGACACAACCAACGCCAGCGACCCCGGCCTGGATGGCCGCAGGGCGTTCTCGATGGCAATCGACCGCGCCCAGCTGGCCGACATCGCGTGCGCGCACGCGATCACCTGCCAACCCGCGTACGGCGGACCTATCACCAAGGGCTTCAAGGGCTACCTGGGCGACACCGGTGACCCCTACGCGAAATTCGACGCTACCGCGGCCAAGGCCCTCTACGAGAAGTGGGACCCGAACCACACGAAGGTCAAGGGTCTCGAGTACCGCTACAACACCACTGGCGGCAACACCAAGCGTGCCGAGAACTTGCAGGCGCAGTGGAAGCAGAACCTCGGCGTCGACGTCAAGCTGGTCCCGTCTGACTTCCCGACGCTCCAGCGCGACCGCAAGAAGAAGGTGGTGATCCTCGGCCGCGAGAGCTGGGGTATCGACTACGACCACCCCCAGGACTGGTTCGACAACCTGTTCAGCTGCTCTCAGGCCAAGGTCGGCCGCGGCAACGACGAGGCTTACTGCAACCCGGCGATGGACGCCATCACCACGGCTGCCAACGCCAAGTCGATCAATGACCCCGCGACCGTCAATGACTACGTCAATGCCGGAAAGATGCTCGTCAACGACGTGGTTTGGGCGACCATCGACTATGGCACCCAGCCCTACCTGACCCAGTCTTATGTCAGGGGCATGGGCTACAACGGCCTCTACGACTTCAACTGGGAGGGCATCCGGCTCCTCCAGCACTAAACCGTCAGTTTCGAGTTCGAAAAGGGGGGTTCGCAATTTGTGCGGACCCCCCTTCTGCTGTATCGTTGGCCAGGAGGGATGTGAGCCGAGGAACCCTCGTTTACGCGGTTCAGCGGTTGCTGCTGATCACCTTCACGGCGCTGGTCGTGTCGTCGATCGTGTTCATCGGCGTCCACCAACTCCCCGGCAACGCGCTCGCCAGTGAGCGCCGGCTGAACCCAGCCACCGAGCAGGCGCTGCTTCACCATTACAACCTCGACCTGCCCTGGCCGCAGCAGTACGTCCTTTGGCTCGAGGGCTTGGCGCACGGCAACCTGGGCGAATCCCTGGTCAACATGGGGACGCAGATCACGCCGCTGCTCTTGCGTGAGGTGAAGGTGAGCGTGACCCTCGGCCTCGCCGCGGTTTTTGTGACGATCTTTATCGGCATGTCGCTCGGGGTCCTCGCCGCCATCCGGCAGAACACATGGGTGGACTACGCCGCGTCGACCGCCGCCGTGGTCGGCTACAGCGTTCCGAGCTTCGTGTGGGCTTTCCTGCTCATCCTTCTCACAGTCACCGGCTTCTATGCGTGGACCGGGGGGACGATCTACGAGGACATAGGTTGGGGCAAGCTGGAGCAGATTCCCGTGCCGGCGCTCGCGCTGGGGCTGCCCTACGCCGCCATCGTCGCCCGGCTGACCAGGGCCAGCATGCTGGAGACGATCCGCCAGGACTATGTGCGCACCGCCTGGGCGAAGGGCCTGAGTGCCAGGGTCGTGATCCTTCGCCACGCGCTGCGGAATGCCCTTATCCCGGTGGCCACCATCCTGGGCCCGCTGGTCACGGGCATCATCACCGGGTCGGTGGTGATCGAGTTCCTGTTTGGCATCCCTGGGCTGGGCCAGGAGTTCGTCACCAGCATACTGAGCCGCGATTACAACATCGTGATCGGGGTCTTCACGTTCTATGCCGCACTGATTGGGCTGGCGAACCTGACCGTCGACCTGCTTTACCCAGTGCTAGACCCACGGATACGCTACTGATGGACATGGAGTAACAGATGGCGACAGTCGTCCCGACAACGATCGAAGTTCCCCAGGAGCTCCACGTCATGGGGGTCGAGGAGCTCCCAGAGCAGGTCACCCTGTGGCAGGACGCCTGGCGCCGGCTGCAGCGGAACCGCATGGCGGTGATCGGGCTCGTGATCATCACGGTCTTCTTCGTCACGGCGCTGCTTTCCCTCGTGTGGACTCCGTACCCGACCTGGCGCCAGGCGCTGGGACCGACTTATCAGGGGCCGACCCTGCTCCATCCATTCGGCCTGGACGACTACGGCCGCGACATCCTGAGCCGGGTCATGGGTGGCGCCGCGATCGCCCTTGCCGTGGGCGTCGGTGCGAGCTTGGTCGCATCGTCGATCGGGATCGTTCTCGGCCTGCTTGCCGGCTTCTACCGCGGCAAGATCGACGTGGGCATTTCGCTGCTGATCAACATCTCCTACGGGGTGCCCGACCTGCTCATCGCGTTGATCCTGGTGGTGTTGATCGGCCGAGGCATTCAGAACATCATCCTGGCGATATCGATCACGGCCTGGCTGGGAATGGCCCGGCTGGTCCGTGGACAGACCCTGAGCCTCCGCGAGCGTGAGTTTGTAGAAGCCGCCCGCTCCATCGGGACGAAGAACCTCAAGATCCTGAGCCGCCACATCTTGCCCAACGCGCTCGGACCGATCGTCGTCCAGGCCACTTACCTGGTGCCGGCGGCGATCATCTTCGAGGCCTTCCTGAGCCTGCTGGGCCTGGGCGTCCCGCCGCCGGCACCCAGCTGGGGCAGCATGGCCAGTGAGGGCTATAAGGCGATTCAGCTCGCGCCGCACATCGTGCTGGTACCGTGCGCCGCCCTCTCCCTCACGGTGCTCGCATTCAACTGGGTCGGAGATGGGCTGCGCGACGCGATCGACCCGAGGATGCGTCGATAGCAGCTCCGCTGCTTCGAGTCGAGAACCTAACCACGGAGTTCGGCAACGCGGCCGGGACCGTTCGCGCCGTGGATGGGATCAGCTTCGAGCTGGACGCCGGCGAGACGCTTGGGATCGTCGGGGAGTCGGGGAGCGGCAAATCGATGACGGCGCTCTCGATCCTCAACCTGGTCCCAGAACCGGGCCGGATCTCTGGCGGCAAGATCTTGTTCAAGAACCGCGACGTCGTCACCATGACGTCCGGCGACCTGCTCGAGTACCGCGGCGGCGACGTGGCCATGATATTTCAGGACCCGATGACCTCCCTCAACCCGGTCCTTCGGGTCGGCTTCCAGATCGAGGAGGCGATGCGTGCCCACTCGAGATTCGACAAGCGGCAGGCCAAGGCACGCGTGGTCCCGCTCCTGGAGCGTGTGCGCATACCCTCCCCCAAGCAGCGCGCGCGCGACTTTCCGCACCAGTTCAGTGGGGGCATGCGCCAGCGCGCGATGATCGCGATGGGGCTTGCGAACGAGCCTTCCCTGCTCATCGCCGACGAGCCGACCACGGCGCTCGACGTGACGGTGCAGGCTCAGATCCTGGAGCTGCTGAAGGAGCTCAATCGCGAGCTGGGTACCGCGATCATCCTGATCAGCCACAACGTCGCGGTGATCTCGAGTCTATGCACGCGAGTCATGGTGATGTACGCAGGCCGGGTCGTCGAGTCGGGGCCGACCCGGCAGGTGTTCGACCACCCGGAGCACCCCTACACCTGGTCGCTGCTGCGTTCGGTCCCGCGCGTCGATGAGCGCCGGCACGAACGGCTCATAAGCATCCAGGGCATGCCGCCCGACCTCTCGAGGCTGCCGACGGGCTGTACGTTCCACCCTCGCTGTCAGTTCAAGGTCGAGCGCTGCTTGCGGGAAGAGCCGCCGCTGGTGGAGGTCGCCGCCGACCAGGAGGCGCGCTGCTGGGTGCTGATGAGAAACGTCTCCAAAGAGTCCCAAGCAGTAAGGACGTGAACTGGGACTTGTCCCGACCCAGAGGGAAGGACCGCTGGTCTCGGTCACCGACGTCTACAAGCACTTCCCAACCGGTGGCGGATTCGGCCGCGGAAACGTGGTCAGGGCCGTGGACGGTGTCACTTTCGACATTGCGGCGGGCGAGACGCTCGGCCTTGTCGGCGAGTCGGGGTGCGGAAAGTCCACTTTGGGGCGGGTCATCATGCAACTCCAGCCGGCCACCTCCGGCTCGATCAAGTTCGAAGGTCGCGAGCTGACCAAGATGCGCGGCAATGAGCTGCGGCAGGTGCGTCAGCGGATGCAGATCATCTTCCAGGACCCGTATGCGTCGCTCAACCCCAGAATGGCGATCGGCGACATCGTCGCGGAGCCGCTGAAGAACTTCGGCCTGGGCAACAAGCGCGAGCGCGAGAAGCGCGTGCAGGAGGTCATGAAGGTCTGCGGGCTCAACCCCAACTTCACGAACCGATATCCGCACGAGTTCTCGGGCGGCCAGCGGCAGAGGATCGGGATTGCCCGCGCGCTCGTGCTCACCCCGAGCCTGATCGTCGCGGACGAGCCCATCTCGGCCCTCGATGTGTCGATCCAGGCCCAGATCGTGAACCTGCTCGAGGACCTCCAGACCGAGTACAAACTGACGTATCTGTTCATCGCGCACGATCTTTCCGTCGTGCGCCACGTGAGCGACCGCGTCGCGGTGATGTACCTCGGCAAGATCGTCGAGGTCGCGAGCAGCAGAGACGTTTACGACAACCCGCTCCACCCGTATACGAAGGTCCTGCTGAGCTCGATCCCTTACACGGACCCCGAGCTCGAGGCGCGCCGCAAGCCGATCCTGCTCAAGGGCGAGATCCCCTCACCGATCAACCCGCCCAAAGGCTGCCGCTTCCACACGCGCTGCCCGATCGCCCAGCCGATCTGCAGCGAGGTCGAGCCGCCGCTGGAAATGAAATCCGAGGGGCACGTCGCGGCGTGCCACTTCCCAGGGAAGCTCTAGGTACGCTCCGCCCCGCCAGGGAAGGGTTCGATGTCTGACGTTGAAACCACGGTCTGCCCACAATGCGGGAACGCGATAACGGTCGACAGCCGCCACGTAGTGTGGTGTGACGAGTGCGACTGGAACCTGGACGCGGGTTCACAACCAGGGAGTGATAGCCGACGCGAGCGAAGAGCGGCCCGCGCCAAGGACGAGGGAGAGCGACTCTTTCTGGACCTAAAACAATCCGCCGAGCTGCGGCCCGGAAACAGCAGGGCACGAGTTGCCTCGTTGGTACTTGCGTTTGCAGTTCATCTAACGACTGTTGCCGTGGTCGCCCTCGGCCTGTACTTCGTTGTAACCGGCTTCCTCACGCTCGTGATGTTTGTCTTCGGGATTCCGCTGCTGCTGGTCGGCCTGGTACTCCGCCCTCAGCTTGGGCGACTGGATCGGGACGCCCTGACCCTTACGCCTACTGATGCTCCAGTTCTCTACGAGTTACTGAACCGAATTGGAGCAGATCTGGGCGCGAAGCCTGTCGATGTGATCGCGATTGAGCCGGACTTCAACGCAGCTCACGGACAAATCGGCATCCGCCAGCAGCGCGTCCTCTGGATCGGACTTTCGCTGTGGAACATCCTCGACGATCAACAGCGTATCGGCCTGCTGGCTCATGAGTTGGCTCATCAAGTGAATGGCGACTTGACGTACGGATTGGTGGTGGGCACGGCACTAAGAACCCTGGGAAGCTGGATGGCGATCCTTCACGCCCGTACTCGGCCGCGAGCTCTAATAGGCAGTGTGGTCGAATCGGTGGAGAGGCTAGGCGAGCTGTTGGCCAGCCTCGCCATGCGCGCTTTGAGTAGCGCGGTTGGCGGCGTGTTCCGTCTGGAATGGTCTCTACTCTTTCACTCCCAGCAGCGGGCTGAGTACTACGCGGACTGGCTTGCGGCTGAAATAGCGTCAACGGACGCCATGGTCGGCTGCCTTGACAGCCTGCATCTCGAGCGCTTTTGCATCCTTGCAATTCGCTTCGCCGCCCAGCACGAGAAACCCGATATTTGGGCGGCGGAGCGGGAGTTCCTGGCTGATCTGAGCCCCAAGGAATGGGAGCGGCAACGGCGACTTGATGCGCGCCAGGGAACAAGCATCGATTCAACGCACCCACCAACCAATCTGCGAATTGAGCTGCTCCGCCAAAGCCCGGCTCAGGAGGCGCACATCACGATGTCACCTGCTGAGTCGGCAGCAATATCCGAAGAACTTGCTCGAAGCTTTTCCAGGCTCAATAACGCGATCCTGGAGATGGCGGGATAGTCGGCCTCTCGCCTTTGCCTAGTGCTTCAGGATTCTCGCTTGCTTCCAATCGAAGTCGTAAAGCGCGTTGCCGCCGACGCCCTTCACATAGGGATGCGCGAGGTACTGCTGCTCGCCATACATCAGCGCGCCGAGGATTGAATCGTTGACGAGCATGTTGCCGGCGCTTTGGTAATCGAGCAGCGCAATCGGCAGCGGCTTGGAGTCGGCTCCAGCCACCAGCGTGTCGAACGCCGGGTTCGAGTAGCACGAACTGTTTGAGGGCGCGTTCTTTGCGTAGAGGTAGTCGTACCAGTCCTGCGGGTGGTTGTAGTCCGCGCTCCAGCTCTGCCTGAACGCGCTGTATGCGCAGCGACTCCGCTGGTCGAAGAAGTTCCCGCGGTCGACCTCCACGCACTGCACGGTCACGCCGAGGTTCTGCTGCCACTGGGCGACGAGGTTGGTACAGACGGCCTTGTTGAACGGGTTCGTGTCGTGCGTGTAGACGAGACTCTTGACCTTGGCGCCGCTCGGATCCCAAGCCTGGTACTCGGCTTTGGCCGCGACGGCGTCGAACTTCGCACCCGGATCGGTCCCGTCACCAAGGTAGCCGTCGAGCCCCTTGCTGATCAATCCGCCCGTGGCCGGGGTGCAACTGGTACCGGACGAGCAGAGAGCGTCCGCCAGCGCTTTGCGGTCGATGGCGGTGCTGAAGGCGTGGCGGCCGGCGCGGCCCGCATCGATCCCGGCGAATGGTCCGGTCTTGAGATTGAACCCGATCCAGTAGGTGAGGCCGGCGGGAACCAGCTGGAGCTGGGTGCTCAGCTTCGGGTCCGAGGTGTAGCGAACCGCATCCGTAGGCGCCAGGCCCTGGCGGCCGTAACCGATGAGGCTGTAGGCATTGGATTCATAGCGCGTGATCTGAGCCTGCTGGTCGGGCAGGACATCGATGTGGATGCGCTGCAAAGCTCCGGTCTTGCCGCCAAACCAGGCGGGCACGGGTTCGAAATTCAGCCACTGGCCGACCGCGCGAGCGGTCATGCGAAAGGGTCCGCTCCCGATCAGCGTTTCGGACTTCGTGAACCAAACGTCCTCGCCCGCCGACGTGATCACTTTGCGATCCACCACCCAGAACGGCCATAACCCAACGAGGGTCGTCCAGTACGCGGCGCGCTTGCTGAGCGTCGACGTGAACGTGTAGGCGTCAACCTTCGCCAGCCCGCTGAGCGTGGTCGCACGGCCATTCGCGACCGCGTTGTAGCCGGCAACCAGCGAGAACAGCCCGCCGAAATCGCCCTGCTTGGCAGCAGCGCGGCTCCAGCTGTAGATGAAATCGTCGGCCGTGAGCGAGTCGCCATTGGAAAAGACCGCGTCGTGACGGATGTGAAAGGTATAGGTGAGCCCGTCGGGCGAAAGATCCGCAGGGCCGACCGCGAGGTCGGGGACCTCGTGCAGGGACTGGTCGAACTTGTAGAGACCGGAGAAAACGTTGCGGAAGATGTCGACGTCGGTGGCGGACGACATCATGGCTGGGTCGAGGTCCGCCACGTCCCGCGCGATCGGGAAGCTGAGCGTCTGGTCGGTGGACAGCAACTCCGCCGCGGGCGGCGCCGTTTTTTCGGGCGGGCCTATGACGACCACGAGCAACAGGAGAATCAACGCAACCGCTACCCCGGTGCTCACGGGAAGGTAGTGACGCCGGCTTAGTCGGAGACGTGTCGCCGGCGGTGCCACCGGCACAGGTGGAGCGGGCTCTACTGGCTCAGCTGGAGCCGGCTCCGCAGTCTCAGGTAGAGACGGCTCCAGAGGCTCAGGTGGGGATGGCGCCCCCGGGTCAGACAGTGAGGATCACCTTGCCGGTGCTCTTGCCGCCCGCGACCATGGCGAGCGCGCTGGGCGCCTCTGCCAGCGGAACGCGCGCGGAGATCAGCGGCTTGATCTTGCCGGAGGCGTACAGGTCCATCAACGCGCTGGTCGCCGCCGGAAGAAGTTCGGGAGCGCGTCTCGAGTAGAGGCCCCAGTGCAGCCCGACCACTGAGTAGTTCTTGACCAGGACGTGGTTCGCGGCCGCCTGTGGGATGCGGCCTGAGGTGAAACCAACGATCACGATCCGGCCCTCGAAGGCGACGCATTTGGTGGAGCGGTCGTAGACATCGCCGCCGACCGGGTCGAAGATGACGTCCGCGCCGCGACCGCCGGTGATTCCCTTGACCGTTTCCGAGAAATCCTGCGTCTTGTAGTTGATGGTGTAGTCGGCGCCCAGGTGCCGGCAAACTTCTGTCTTCTCATCCGAGCCGGCCGTCGCGATCACCATCGCGCCGGCTGCCTTGCCAACTTGAATCGCAGCGCTGCCGACCCCTCCCGCGCCTGCATGCACGAGCAGGGTCTCGCCGGACAGCAGCTGGGCACGCCGATGGAGACCGAACCAGGCGGTTTGGAAGATCAGCGTGAAGCCGGCGCCGTCCTCGAATGACATCGCATCGGGCATTCTCTGGACGCTTGCCGGGACAGCGTCGGAAAGCTCGGCGTACCCGCCTCGGGTGAGGCCACCGCTGTCCAGCAGCGCGGTGACGCGGTCGCCAGCCTTGAAGCCCGCCGACCTCGGTGCACTCTCCACCACGCCGCTGACCTCGGCGCCGGGCACGAAAGGCAGGTCCGGCTTGACCTGGTACTGGCCCGCGACCATGAGGGCGTCGAAGTAGTTGATCGC
>WNFA01002552.1_pt1 | contig 15024 bp, 15 predicted proteins | sample 5400481 | NCBI WGS metagenome assembly WNFA01 (sample SAMN13153340, study PRJNA577476) | soil metagenome | isolation source: 120 cm saprolite under Douglas fir tree site 2 hole 1 replicate 2 | place: USA:California | collected 2015-04-18
TTCTCTTCCTGCAGACACATCATTGAAGTCACCCGCAAACTATTGGCCAGTAGCGTCAGCCGTTGATGTTTCGCCGGATTCGGCGGCCGTGAGTTGACAGGTGCGACAGAAGTCAAAGGCGAAGAGAGATTCCTCTCTTGGCTCGGAATGACGGGTTTGGGTGGTGTTGGAATGGTGGATGTGGCTTCGCCTGGCAGGCTCCTGCGACGAGGGGGGCAGGCGGAGTGGCGGGCGCGCGGGTAAGAGGCCCTTGGTGGCGTCCAGCATTTTGTTCCAGCTTCAAACTTGTAGCTGAACGGGAACTGGGTCTTGATACCGGGAACGGTGCCGAGCATGATGCGGCCGACGCGCGAGAGCATTGGCGCTGCGAATAGGGATACGATCCTGCGCGACGGCGGTATAGAGGCGGCCCATCGCGTAGTCGATGTCGATGGCCGTCATGAAATCACCGGAAATAGTTTGCGCGAGTTCTGAGCCGAAATTTTCGGTTTCCACGAGCTGAGATTCAGCGCGGGCGTGAAAAAGGCAGAGGCGCGCGTGACCGGGATGGCGAAGCATGCGGCAGCGGCGACCGTCAGCGAAAGGGAACTGGCAGAGTTTGGATTCTTTTATGGCCGCGCGGGAACGGGAGGACTTGGTCCACTGATACGCATTATCATCGGTAGCGTGCAGATAGCTCTAGTAGGAACACAAGGAGAACCGCAGTGAATCGAATTGCTTTGCGCACTATTGTTGCCAGCCTTGCATTGGCCAGCATGTTTGCTCCGGCCAAACTTTCGGCTCAAGACTCCGCGAACGCGCCCGAAAGCAAAGCCCCGGGCGCTCCACAACCGACCGCGCCGCTGGCACATCCCGATAACGATTATTGGCGGAAGCACGATGCGCAACTTTTAGTTGATTTTCCCTGGCTGGCACGATTCAAGGAGGCTGATTTGAAGCTGGGTCCGCCCGCGCCGGGCGAAAACCGCGTTGTGTTCATGGGCGACTCAATCACCGAAGGTTGGCACTTCGATGGGCCGTCACCTGCCTTCGCTGGAAAGCCCTACATCAACCGCGGCATTAGCGGCCAAACCACTCCGCAGATGGTGCTGCGCTTCCACCAGGACGTGATCGCGCTGCAGCCCAGGGTTGTCGTGATCCTAGCCGGGACCAACGACATCGCCGGAAACACCGGTCCCATGACGCTGGAGCAGACAGAGGACAACCTCGCCGCGATGGCCGAAATGGCCACCGTCAACCACATTCGAGTCGTGCTGTGTTCAGTGCTCCCGGCCTTCGACTACCCGTGGCAGCCGGGCCTCACGCCCGCTCCGAAGATCAACACCATCAATGCATGGATCAAAGTCTACGCCGAGAAGCATGGATACATTTACGTCGACTACCACTCGGCGATGAAAGACGAGCGCGACGGCCTACCGGTGAATCTTAGCCGGGACGGCGTGCATCCAACGCCAGCCGGTTATGCAGTCATGGCGCCACTGGTCGAAGCGGGAATCGCAAAAGCGCTGGCGCCATAGCGGGCACGCTATGCGCATTGGTAACGTCCAAGAAAAGCGCGGGCTTATTCGGAGAGCAGGACTACGTCCACGGTGGAGTGAGATTGATTGGGAACGAGAGTGCTGGAGATTTTGGCGCGGCGGCCTTTGGAGTTGGCCAGGGCGGAGGAGAGTTCTTTTTTCAGGAAGTCCGAGAGGTAGGAAGCGTCGAAGACTTCGCCAGTTTTCAGTTTCCAGCGCGACTGCAGGCGTTCGGCCAGCGCTGAGGAAAAACCTTCAGTTGAGAATGCGGCCATGTGGAATTGCTGGCCTTCTGCTATTTGCACCTGAAAGCGGACTTTGCGGTTGGCGTCGTCGTAAAGGGGGCGAGGGCGCAATTCGGCCTGCACGTAGCCATGCTTGCCGTACTCGGCGGAAATCGATTCCCAGGATGATTCGATTTTTTTGCTGTTGGCGGCTTCGCCGGATTTTAGCGCGACGAGGGATGTGAGCCGGTCATCGGCTAGGAATTTGTTACCTTGCCATTGCGGGGCTTCCCATAGATAGGCGAGACCTTCGATAACTGGAAAACCGATTTGCACGTTGTAGGTGTCAGAGACAGTTTGCGGCAGCAACTTGGCGGAGGGATCGGCCAGCTTTACTTTGAGGAAACCCCGTTCACGGTAATAGGGAACAAACGAGTTGAGGGAAAATTCGCGGCAGATTACGTCCGAATAATCGCGTCCGAGGAGAGTTTGGGCTTCGCGAAGCAACTCTGATTCGGGCACACTTTGCGCGCCGGTGAAGCGGACATTCGCGATTTTGATGGAAGGCCCGGAAAGTTTGAAAAGATATTCGAAATCTCCGGTACCGAGTTTGGTGTACGGGAGATGGGTGACAGTCGCCGATATGCACTTGGAGTTTGCGAGCGCCTCGAGAGAGGTGGAGATGGCGTCCAGCATGTTTCCGGAATCGGGCGCGAAACCGTCGTAGAGTGGAACTTTGCCGGCGATGAAGGTGCGAATTTCTTTGTCGGAAGCGAAGGGGAAATTATCGAATGTGCAGCGGCGGAAGTGTACGGACTCTTTGATTTGGAATTCGCCGGCGATGCCTGCGCTAACGGAGCGGTAGGAATGGCGGACTTCGTCAAAGGCACCGGTGGCGGCGAGGGTCTGCGTCGCAGATTGCAGATGCGCTGGGTCGAATGGTGAACCGGGCGGAAGGTCCGGCGCCCAAATTCGATCAACCAGTCAAAGTCTCGGCCACCCGCCTTTGGCATATCGATGCCCAACTTGTCCAAAAGCCCTGGAGCCAAACCAGCGACGGCAGCAAGAACCAGTAGTGCGATGTCTTTGATAGTCCCTGCATCGTCCACCTTGTAGACCTCGCAATGTGTCGGCCACCCGCCGCGCAAAAATCTATGGAAAGCCGTGCGCGTCGCTGATTTGTCCAACGCAGTGCATGAAGTTGACTCTAAATCCGGACCCTTAAAAACCGAAGGGTCCGGCACGCAAATCCGGCCAACCAGTCAATGTGTTTGCCACCCGCCCCAAGAGAAGAATGGCCTACCCTTGCAAGCAACCAAGGGTAAGCCACCCGAGAGGTCTTAGCGCATTAAGGGAGCACCACCCGGCAGCGATCGAAATATCGTCAGTGGCGTCTGCCAGTGTGCCCCGACTTGCGTCACGGGCGAACGAAGTCCCGCTAACGGGAAGTAAATCTTGTTCACGTAGAGTGACGAGAAAAATACACCATGCTGGGAAAAGGACGACCCGAGAGCTGCGGCAATTTTACAGGAACAAGACTTGGCGATGACACTTCGCTGGCGCTCCGCCTCTAGGCTGATTGAGGTGGGTAGTCTGCCGGACGAGAGAGAACGAGCTGGCTCCTTGCAGAGCCCCGTGCCACCTCGCTGCAATCCGCAAGGTTACCTTTCAGACAGTTCATATCAAACGATGGAAGGAAGAAGGAAAAAATGAAATTTAAATGGAAAGCCCTGCCAGTGCTGGCACTAGCAACTCTGATACCTAGTCTGGCTTCGGCGCAGTATACGCGAACCGATCTAGTGACCAACTCCGGCGCCGGAGGTACAGTTCAAGATTTCCACCTGATCAATGGCTGGGGCCTGGTGTCCACATCGACGAGTCCGTTCTGGGTTAGCGACAACGGAACGGGATTTTCCACTTTATACGCGATTAGCAACGCGGGTGGGACGGTCACGGCGACTCCGTTAGGACTTGTTGTGAGCGTTCCGTCAGTAGCCGGCGGTCCGGGAACGCCAACAGGAATCGTGGCGACAGAACTCCCGGCAGGCAGCAAGGCGTTCACGGTTTCGGGAGTAAATCCGGTTACCGGAAAGCAAGCGTCAGCGTCATCGATTTTCATTTTCGCGACGCTGGATGGCACGATCAAGGGATGGAATCCCGCGGTCGGCGGTATCAGCGCGACCGGGGCGAGCACGGCAACACTGGCCGCCGACAGGTCTTCGGCCGGTGCCACGTACACAGGCTTGGCGATTGCCACCAACAACGGGCAACCGTTCTTGTACGCCGCGGACGATGGACAGAATCGCAGGATCGATGTGTTTGACTCCAATTTCCAACTCGTGGAATCGAATCCGGAGGCTTTTGTTGACTCGAAAATTCCGAAAAAATTCGCACCTTACGGCATCCAGACCATCACGGACGCGGATGGTATCGAAACGATCTGGGTCACCTATACGGCGCTTGACAAGTCGCAGGGCGGTTTTGTCGATTCGTTTACGCCGGCGGGTGTTCTGAAGACGCACTTCGCAGTAAGCGGACCGCTGCATTCGCCGTGGGGCGTTGCCCTGGCGCCCAGCGATTTCGGCCCGATGAGCAATGCGCTGCTGATTACGAACAATACGCCACACGGACGGATCAACGCGTTTGATCCGAAGAGCGGGGCGTTCCTTGGCCCGCTGCGTGACCAGAGCGGGAAGGCGATTGAAATTGACGATGTGTGGGCCATCCAGTTCGGTCAAGGCGGTCCGGCCGGCGCGAACGGAAATCCCAATCAATTGTTTTTCACCGCGGGCAACAACAACTACGGTAACGGCACATTTGGCGTTATCAAGTTCGGTCAGTAAGGCCGGCCCCTCAGCAAAGCGCAAAGCCCGGCGAGGTGATCCTCTCCGGGCTTTTGCTTTTTTGCGAGATCTGACCGAACGGCAATTTCAATGACAGGCGGAACCGGCGGCACTGACCTTCATGAATTCTTCCCGAAAGCCAGGAAAAGCAGGATCGATGACCATAGCGCGCTTCCTGGTGAGGTGCGATTAATCGTAGCGGCGAAAAGCGCGCCCTACGAGAAATCCCAAGAAGGCAGCAGCCGCCAAAGTCTGCGCCGGATAACGCTTCAGAGTATCCCCCAAAGTCATCAACCATCCCCTTGAGGTTGGTCTGACGAACGTAGTTGGCGGTGGCGTGTATCTTGTTGACGGCTGAGTGGGCGGCGCCGGAAATTTGCTCGCCGCGAGTATGGAGAATTGAGTCTGTGGCGTCGAGAGCGCCTGCAGCTGTTTCGCGGGAATCGTCGAGTTTGTCCACGGTTTTGCGGCGGTAACGCGATCTTTCATGTCGGCTGCCTTATCAGCAAGTTTCATGCGCGCGGTGGTTCCCGAGCTGGAACTGGCTCAGGCCGCGCGGTTTTCAGGATTCCAATACGGCTGCTGGCTGGTAGATTCTTTGTTGAAGTTCTCCATGGCGGATTCTCCTTTTTGTAATTCCGATCTCGTTGCCAAATAATTCGTTACCCGAATAACTCGTTTCTCAAATCAACGAGGGTCGGTGGTCTGCAACAGGCTAAATTGCCGCGTCTGCGAGCCGTTCGTACAGGTAACGATGCAACTCCTGCGCGTCGCAGGAGGACAAAGTATCGGGGTGAGGGCGTATTCGCAAAGGCAAATTGCTGCAGTTTTTTGCCGGGCAGAGGAATGATGCAGGAAGGGCGCCGATGCACTGGACTTGCGGGGGAAACTTACAGAGGAAAGAGGACGTGGACGTGAAAGGGACAGACGAGGACTTTCCGGGATACATGAAGCGGAATTTGGAGTAGGGTAGGCGAGACGAAAGTGGCTTTAGGGAATCTTGCGGAGAGGCTTTCAGGGAGAGAGTGGACCCATGGTGATGGTGACGACAGGGAGTGCTCCGGCAACAAGCGGACAATCGGGCGGGCAGACGTACCGGGCGGCGTTGGCGATGGTCACAACGCTGTTTTTCTTCTGGGGATTTGTGACGGTGCTGAACGACATTCTGGTGCCGCATCTGAAATCGATTTTTGATTTGAACTACACGAAAGTGATGCTGATCCAGTTTGCGTTTTTTTCAGCATATTTTATTTTTTCGATTCCGTCGGCGAAGGTGATTGACACCATCGGTTACAAAAAGACCATGGTGGCCGGCTTGGTGACGATGGGAGTGGGAGCGTTTCTGTTTATTCCGGCGGCTAGTGTGCCTTCGTTTGCGTTGTTCTTGGGCGCGTTGATGGTGCTGGCGGCAGGCATTACCGCTTTGCAGGTGGCTGCGAATGCGTACGTTTCGGTGCTGGGGCCGCCGGAGACGGCATCAAGCAGACTGAATTTGACGCAAGCGTTCAATTCGTTAGGGACGACGATTGGGCCGTACCTGGGCGGATTGTTCATCTTGAATGCGAATGCCAGTTCTTCGGCGACCATGGCGAAAATGTCTACGGACGCTTTGCAGGCGTACAAGATTCAAGAAGCGTCGTCAGTAAAGCTGCCTTACACGATCATCGGAATCGCGCTGATTTTGTTTGCGGTGTTGATTGGAATGTTCAAACTGCCGCCGATGCCGGAAGCAAGAAGAGAAGCCCATCAGAAATCCGCCGCGAGCATCTGGAAATATACGCACCTGGTGCTTGGCATGGTGGGAATTTTCGTTTATGTGGGAGCGGAAGTTTCGATTGGAAGTTTTCTGATTAATTATTTGAGCCAGCCGAACATCGGGAACTTGAGCGAGGTTGTGGCTGCGAAATATGTTGCTTATTACTGGGGTGGCGCGATGGTCGGGCGGTTCGTGGGCTCGGCGTTACTACAGAAGATAAAGACTGGAACGCTGCTGGGGATATTTGGCTTGGTCGCGGCGCTGCTGGTATGCACGACGATGCTTACCACGGGAATGATTGCGATGTGGAGTGTGATTTTGGTCGGATTTTTCAATTCGATCATGTTCCCGAGCATTTACACGCTAGGTATTGCCAGACTTGGACCCTTAACGGGAGATGGCTCGGGATTAATGATTATGGCTATCGTTGGGGGAGCGATTCTGCCTGTGGTGCAAGGAGCGATCGCGGACCGCATCGGAATCCATCACGCATTTATTTTGCCGGTGATTTGCTATCTCTATATCGTGTACTACGCGTTTCGCGGGTCGAGGCCAGTGGTTCCTGCCTGATTGAGAAAAGAATGGCATGGTGAAAATCCGAGTGACGATGAACGCGCGCGAAAGTGTTCGCTGGATGATTGGCGTGGATGTCGGCGGCACCAAGGTGGCCGCCGGGTTCGTGAATAGCTGCGGCGAGATGGGCGAACATTTGCGCGTGGCGATGAATCCGCGTGGTACGGCGGAAGAGGGATTTGCGGCGGTGACGTCCGCGCTTGATGGATTGTTGCGGCAGGGGGGCTTAAGCAAAGGCACGGAATTTCCTATTGGGATTTGCGCGCCGGGGCCGCTTGATCCGCGGACCGGTGTGGTGCTGAATCCGCCGAATGTGCCGTGCTGGCGGGACTTTCCGTTGGCGGCGGAAATTCAACGGCGCTATGGCGTGAGCGCACGGGTGGATAATGACGCAAACGCGGCGGCGCTTGCGGAAACTTTGTGGGGCTCGGGCAAGGGATATGGCAATGTGTTTTACGGGTGCATTGGAACAGGTATCGGCGCTGGAATTATTTTTGATGGAAAGATTTTTCACGGACGGACGGGTTCGGCGGCGGAGGGTGGGCATGTGAGCATTGACTACCGCGGGCCGCGTTGCAATTGCGGAAAGCGTGGGTGCATCGAGGCGTTGGCTTCGGGCACAGCAATTGCGCGGCGAGCGCGTGAAGCGATTGCTGCGAATTCGCAACGTGGCGGGGGGTTGTTGGCGCTTGCGGGCGGGAGTGCAGCGGCGATTCGAAGTGAGATGGTGGCGCGTGCGGCTGACGCGGGAGACGAATTAGCGCGGGAGATTTTGTCCGAGACGATTGAATATTTAGCGGTTTGGCTGGGCAATATAGTGGATTTGCTGGAGCCTCAGGTGATGATTTTGGGCGGCGGCGTGGCGGAAATGTTGCGTCCGCATTTTCAGGAGATTCAGGCGCGGATGAAGAATTGGTGCGTAAACGCGAGACATGACGAGATTGCGTTGGTTCCGGCGCATTACGGGGAGAATTCTGGGATTGCCGGTGGTGCGGCATTGTGTTGCATCGAGAGGAAGTAACATTTTCTGGGCGAAACAAACCGCGCGCCTTCCCAGCCGTTTTGGGGCTTAGCAGACAGCGGTTGCTTCGAAAGAAAAACAAAGAGCAGCGGCATAAAGCCGCTGGCACAAAATCGTCCGGACCTTGCTGCTGGATCAAATTTTCTTGGGTTGTTGGGGCGGGATGTCGGCGTAGCCAGGAGTTGCCGTTGCAAGATTTGTGGGGATGCTGGCGTTTACTTCGCCTAAGCTCCAGCGGATTCCGCCTGCCAGATGATTCAGAAAAAATGGATTTTGCCAGTTTTCCGGGCGGTCACCTATTGCCGTGAAGAAAACGCGACCTTTGCCGTGCATGCGCGCCCATGCGCCGGGATAGGAATGGCGTTGATAGCACGCGCCCTTGAGCTTGCTGGTGTCGATAGTGAGAATCACGTGAAGATCCGGCGCAAAATCTTTCAGCGAGTACCACTCTTCGTTGAATTCGACGGGAGAAGCGACGCCTTCGAGTCCAGGAAATTTCGGATCGTTGACGATGAGATCGGTGGTCTGCAGGCGCGGGTCGCTACCGTGAATGATGAATTCGCCACCGAGCATGCGCAGGTAGGGATCGGATTTTTCGCCGTAGGCGACGTAACGGGTTGAGAGGTCTTTGGAGTCCGGCTGGGTGTGAAATGTATCGCTGGCCGCGTGGACTCCCGTGAAGCCCATGCCGTCGTGAATCGAGTCGAGAAGTTTTTGTTTGCCCTGCGATGACATTGCGGGATTTTTGTCGGTGCCGGATTCGGTGAGATCGCCGGTAGTGAAAAACAATGCGCCCTGGAAAGAATGAAATTCAGAGGAATCGAAAATCCTGCCGTCCTTGGAGCACTCAACCTGAAAGCCGTGTTTTTTGCCCAACTCGGTGACCACCGTTTCGCAAATGCTAAGTTTGCCGTCGCTGCGTTTCACCACCTGGTGCTCGAAGCCGGAAGATTTTGTGAAGACGAGTAGAGATTTCGCGGAAGGTTCCGCCGGAGATATCGGAAATGTGACCGCAGCGCCAGCGAGAGCGCTGGTTTTGAGGAATTCGCGGCGATTCGAGGGGTTGTTCACAGTTTTCTCCTTTGATGATGGAAGTCAAGAATGGCCTTCTACATGTGAACAGGGCGGGAAAGCTGAGAAGACGCGATCGGGTGTCCAGCCGAGTTCGCGCATACCGATTTCGGAGGAGTAATAGGCGCCGGCAATCCACTCCTTGAGAAAATTGAAATGCTTATGGTCGGCAGAGTCGGCGCGCGAGGTGGCGACCAATAGATCGTGCAACTGTGCCGGAGTGAGGGCGATTATTTCCGCATGATAGCTGGACTGCGAAGCTGATTCGAACGCAGTTAGCGAAGCGAGAAACTCCTGCTGGACGTTTTTTGTGTCCGCGCTTAACAAAAGATCAATGAACCCGACTGCGCGCGCTTTGCGAGAGCCGGGAACGATCGCTTCAGAAAGAATATCGAGCTCCGCAAATTGTTGCGCCGATAGGAACAAAAGTTTGTTGTTAGCTGCGGAAAGATTTGCGTCCGCGGAATCAAGCAGCGCGGCATTCAAGAAATGTTTGTGGATGGGATGGGCCGCAGGAGATAACGGAGAAATCATACCGGCAGCAACGCCGGCGAGCAGGGTTTGCGCAAGTTCGCGGCGCGAGATGCGGCGCGGAGCGCTTTCGTCATGCTGCAGAACCTGAAGTTTGTCGGCGGACTGCATGATGGAAGCTCTCACTCCTCCGGCGCGAAATGTTACCATTCCGCGGGTCTAGAAAGGAATGCGCCGCGTGCAGAGAGAGGAAAAAATCGAGTACGACGCGATTGTGGTGGGATCAGGCGCGTCCGGCGGCTGGGCGTGTAAGCGGCTGGCGGAGGCCGGGCTGAAAGTCGCTTTGCTGGAAGCCGGTAAGCCGCAATCCGACCGGAATTTTAGCGAACACAAGCCGTCGTTCGAACTCAAATACAGAAATCGAGCGGCGGAGATGATTCGCAAGACGCGGCCAGTGCAGTCTGTTTTTGAGGTCTGCAATGAATACACCTCTGACTGGTTCGTGAACGATTTGGAAGAGCCGTACACCACTCCGCAGGATCAGCCATTTTTGTGGATGGGGCGGCTGCGAGTAACCGGTGGTCGGACGAATGTTTGGGGCCGAGTGAGCCTGCGTTTCAGCGATTGGGATTTGCAAGCGGCTTCGCACGACGGATTCGGCGAGGACTGGCCGTTAAGTTACAAGGACCTGGAGCCCTATTACGACCTGGTGGAAAAATACGTTGGCGTTACGGGAATGGCGGAAGGACTGGAACATTTGCCGGACGGACAATTTCAGCCGGCGATGCCGCTGACGTGCCAAGAAACGCTGGTTCGCAATCGGGTGAAGGAAAAACTTGGGCGGACAGTAACGCTGGCGCGTTCGGCGAATCTGACGCGGCTTCAGAATGGGCGCGGGCCCTGTCACTACTGCGGTCCATGCGAGCGAGGGTGCGTTACGCACTCCTATTTCAATTCGGCGTTTACGACGGTAGCGGACGCGGTGCGCACAGGGAACTGTACGCTGATTTCGAACGCGATGGCTCACAAAGTATTGTTGAATGAAAAGACAAATCGTGCGCGGGGTGTGCTTTACGTAGACCGCAACACGAAAGAGACGCGCGAGATTCTTGCGCGAGTAGTGATTTTGTGCGCGCAAACGCAGGAGAGCACGCGAATTCTGCTTAATTCCGCGACGCGAGAATATCCGAACGGGCTAGCAAATTCGAGCGGCGTGCTGGGGCACTATCTGACGGCGCATGTGCGCAGCGGCGGCGGGAACGGCGAGCTTCCAGCGCTCGGCGAAAAAGCCTCGCTGGGCGGGCCCATTAAGCCGGTAGGAATTTACGTGGCGCGGTTCCGGAATCTGAAAGGGCAAGCGCCAGCCAAAAAGTTCCTGCGCGGATTCGGATATGAGGGCGAATCGAACATTGACTTCAACTGGTGCGCGCCGGGATTCGGGGAGGCATACAAAAAAGCGTTGCGCGAACCGCGTGCGAGATTCGGCATAACCGGGTTTGGAGAGGTGCTGTCGCGCTGGGAAAACCGCGTGGAGATTGATCCTGATGTAAAAGACATTTACGGAATTCCGGTATTGAAAATTTATATGAAGGACAGCGACAACGAGCGAGCGATGATAAAGGACATGGGGGACTCGGCCGGCGAAATGCTGGAAGCCGCGGGTGCCAAGAATATTCGCACCTACGCGCATCCTTCCGCGCCGCGCTGGGCGCTGCATGAAGCCGGAACAGCACGCATGGGGAGCGACCCCAAAAAGTCAGTGCTGAGTCAATTTCAGCAAACGCACGACGTGAAAAACTTGTTCGTAATGGACGCATCGGGATTTACTTCGAACCCCTGCCAGAATCCAACGCTGACGATCATGACTTTGTGCGTGAGATCGTGTGACTACCTGATGGGAGCGATGAAGCGCGGAGAAATCTAGAGCAAGCGAACAAAATGGTTCCGGGACCTGGACTCGAACCAGGATACTCAGCTTCAAAGGCTGATGTCCTACCGATTAGACGATCCCGGAATCGTTGCAAACACTAGACTTACATCATGCCGCAACAACCGCCTGAGGGTCAATTGGGTCAAACTAAGCAATTTTCGTGCCAAGTTTAGGAACATAATCACTCTATCAAGTTCGCCCTGCATAAAATTAGGACGAAGGTGAGTGTAGCGATTGACCATTTCCTCGCTACCATGCCCGATCCATTTTTTAATGACAACCATCGGTGTTCCTGCCATGACCAAAGTGCTGACCCTGTGGTGTCTGAACCCGTGCATACCGCCACGTTCCAGACCGAGGTTGCGGAGAAGCGGATGAAGATGTTTATTAAGAACGACGCAGTTCACGAGCGGCGTCTTCCGTCTAGATTGGAAAACGAGACCTTCGGTTCTGCCGTTCAAATGTGCTTTCAGCATCTCCATTACGTAGAGCTTCACGTTGATCCAGCGGGTTGCGTTCTTGGTTTTCGGTGAGCCCGTTTTTTGGTTGTACATGCTCTCGTTGACGCGAACGACGTTTGAATCGAATAACAGATCGTTCACTGTCAGAGCATAAAGTTCGCCAGCACGGGCGCCTGTCTCAGCAGCCAATTTGAAGAGCGCTTTGTATTGCCCTTCGGCTGCATCGACAATTCTTTCCACTTCTTCTGCCAAGTAGCAGCGAGGATCGTCTTCTACCTCATCTTGCGACGGGTAGGAAATTGCCCTCCTGCCGAACCTTTTGCCAAGAGCTGTTTGCAGCGTCTTCACGATTCCTTTGATGGTCTCAGGAGCGAGGTGGGCAACTTCGGGACCGCCGACCCACTCATTAACCATTTCGGCCGTGATGAGTTCCACCGGACTCTTCCCCCACTTTGGCAGCAGGTAAGTCAGGTGATATGCAATCAAACCTTGGGTAGAAGGCTTCCGCTTCGCAATGTACGTCCTTTCCCACAGTTCAATTTTCTGAGCAAAACTAAGAGTTGACGGAATCACGTAGGTCGGAAGGTCTATTCCTTCCTGCCGGATGATTTCTTTCAGCTTCCGTTTCGCTTCAGATTTGGTCACGTCTTTCTTAAAGCCAAGAACAACAGATCGCTTTTGACGCTCCATTTGACCGGGCACGTCTACGAGAAATCTGCCACGCCAGGCTCCATTTCTTTGTTCTAAGGTTGCGTTCTGACCAGTTCTTCGACTCATCGATTTTCCTCTCCGATGAACCGTTCGAACTGTTGCGACATTGATGATAGCAGGTGCGGGAGCAGAACTCATGCCGCCACCTTTGGAAATTGAAAACGGAAATATTTGAAAAGATTACTGGTAACAGACATGGGGCAAAAATCCTATTTTCGGATTAGCGCCCAACGCTGCTCGTGCGTGGGATTCGGGGAGTCTGCTTGACCTCTGGCCGATTAATATAGCCGAATCGAAAAATCGCAGGTGACACGAGACTTGCAAACTCGCCAGGCGCGGTCGCATTCCGCAAGCTTCGGCGGATTAATGGCTGGACTGATGAGTTCCACATGGTTTCAGATCAAGCTCCTGCATTTGTCCGGCGAGAACGTTGCTTCGTGGAAAGCCTATGAATCCAGTCGCTAAAGCAATCTTCCGAGTTATTGCCGTGGCAGTGGGCACCGCATACTTTTGCTCCACTTTCTACTTAGTGGTGAGCGTGCCTGAATTGACGACCACACAAATGGTGATCGGATGGTATGGAACTGCTCTCGGCCAAATGTTAATCGGATTGATTTTGGTGGGGATTGGACTCGGAGTTGTTTCCATCCGATTTGGAAGCGAAAAATGATAATTGCAAAGCTATCAGGGCAGACATTCTGAGGAGATCAATTAGCGTTCCGATTCTCGGCGCGTACCCCGGAGACAATCAGCGGAATCCGCTGAACAACACGATGTCGGAATCGTTAAAGCGCGCGCGGGTGACGGCGATTTTCTTTCCGTCGCGCGACCATGCGTAGGCGGCAATCGAGGAAGGCTCATCGTCGAAATGCATCAGGCGGAAGGGTTTCCCGCTGGGCAGCGGCTGCAGGTACAAATCGTCCGACGAAATGTCCCGGCGCAGGTATGTAAGGGAGTGGCCGTCGGGTGTCCATTTCAAGTTTGAAGCGCCCTCGGGCGCTGGAATTTCGCTGGAAGAATTATCGACGAGATTCTGCACGACAAACTTCGAAGAGGCGTTAGTCCCTTCTCCACCAATTTTCCCGAATGCGAGAAACTTGCCGTCAGGCGAGACGCTTGGAAACGACACTACTCGTCCGCGGAAAAGCTCCTTAGGTGATCCTCCTTCGATGGGCAATTCGGAGATTTGCCAAGTACTCGACGCTTTGTAGGCGACGAACAAAAGCGACTTTCCGTCAGGCGTGCAATCCGCGACAAAGTCAGCAGTGCCAAAAGTCAACTGTTTGGCGCTCCGCGTCGCGAGATCAAGACCCCAAAGATTTTGGCCTGTGGTGATATGTTTGGCCACAATGACAAGGCCGGCGGGACCACATGCCTGAGGGTCAGTGAAGGCTCCCTCCAACGAGGGAATTTGTGAAGTCCGATCTGCGGCGCTAACGTAAGACTGTGCGAGAAAGTTCGACTGAAGGAGCTTACCTCCCGCAGTCCATGACAGAGCACCGCCCGAAACCTTATCGCTCGAAATTGGACGAAGCTTCCAATCGACTTTGTCGTTGAGGACGGCTGGTGATTCACCGACATAAATCGTTGACTCTCTTCTTTCCTGAGTACTAATCATCAATGTTTCGTCAATGCTTAAACTGACGGAATTGTATACGTCAAGGTCGTTTGTAATGTGCAAAGGTTCTGCGCCTGTGTATGCCTGATACCAAAGTTGCGTTAGGAAGCCGCCTTGTTCCTGCCCAACAAAAATTCTCCCTGACGAGTCGGGGAGCCACGCGAGTGAGTTGGTAACGCCGAGGCCAATCGGCAGCAAGATGTCTTTTACAAATATGCCCTCGGGAGTGACCGACAAAAGACCATCCGAGCTGGTACTTTCATTTGCTTCGCGGTAGATACCTATGCAGATTACGGAGCCGGAAGGCAAGGGCTACACCCAGGTCTTGAAGCTGGTTTTTGACCGCATCCCAGAAATCATCATCCATCATGGGCTGGTCGCACCGTTGCGGCGGATTCTATGTAATCCTCGTCTCAGAGGCTTGTTTCGCGCTCGCGGTCGAACTGGCGAATTTGACGATCGATTTCGGAATTTGAAATACGGTTATCGACCGGAAACACGGCGGCCCTTTTATAATGCGTTAATCAAGCATGTGAGTCATTTCTTCCCCTCGTATTCTGTCGAGGCCCTCGTCGCCCTCGTCGTCATTCAAATCGATTCATGCATGCTTGCCACTGCGGCCCGTGCGGGTCTCTCTCGTTTTTTGCACCTGCTTCGAAGACCGCTACGTGGCACATCTCGTGCTGCATCAACTCACGCAAGGATTTTTCAGTTTTTACTTTATCGGTATTGATCCGAATCGCCGGCCGTCCGCTGTCATAGTCGGTAATGCCCCCGCAGCCTCCGCAATCAGCGTTGGACCGCAAATCCGCCCAGGAAACGAGAACG
>WNFA01004781.1_pt1 | contig 15021 bp, 11 predicted proteins | sample 5400481 | NCBI WGS metagenome assembly WNFA01 (sample SAMN13153340, study PRJNA577476) | soil metagenome | isolation source: 120 cm saprolite under Douglas fir tree site 2 hole 1 replicate 2 | place: USA:California | collected 2015-04-18
TGGACAGTTGCAAAAGACGCTCTACCTGGCAACCTTTGACGTGGGCTACACGCACCTACTCCGGGTCTTTTACGCAGCCGATGAAGGCGAGGCACAGCAAAAGAAGAGCGACTTAGAGCATGAGATAAACGCGGTATGTAAGAGCATGGAACACTATCCGCGTGGCTTTCGGTTGGTGCGGTCTACCTTACCTGGCACTGTGGAGATAACAGAACGATGATCCGGCCCAAAGAAGTAGCAGAAGTAATGAGTTCGTGGCCCTCCGTCATGGTTGATGCTCCTGTTGGCAGGAGCCTGGCTCGTACTTGACAATAGAAACGGTGCGGCAGATACTATGTTAGAACATCAGAGCGGTGGTTTTAAACTGGTTGGCTTGTGTGAGCGTATCCGTATCGAAAGGAAAAGCTATGGAACCGATGTCAGTAAACGATATGGTCGCGGATGCACGCACCCGCATTCAAGGGCTTTCGATGGAGGAAATGCAGCGCGAACTCGAAGCGGGCAAGGCCATCATCGTTGACATACGTGACGTCCGTGAACGCTGGCGCGATGGCACTATTCCTGGATCGAAGCATGCGGGTGGTCTGCGTTCTTCCCTGGCGGCAGATGTGTTGCAGAAACTGGGGTACAAGAATGTGGCTCACCTGGAGATGGGGTACGACGCGTGGAAAAAAGCCGGTGGCGCCTGGGAGGAAGTGCCTGTTCCCGGCGAGCTGCGCAAGGGATAAAGAAAGACAATTACACTTATTGCACATAGAGGAGATTTATGGCATACTTTTGCAGTATGTCAGCATAAAAATCGACTCTGTAGAGCAATATGTCAAAAAAAAGACAGTACATCAATATCCTCATAATCTCCACCGGATTGCTGTCTTTGTTAGGCGGTATCCTGAGCAACCTCGCGTCGAATCAGATACCTCCGGTAGTTAAACCTTACCTTCAGTATGCCTGGCCTTTATTGGGCATCGTTGCCGTAGTTTTGTTAGTCCTGTCTGTGTTGCTGAACCGTCTCCAGAACGATACTGAGAAACCATCACCAATAATAAGTAGCCAGAATCGTCAACGTATGCTGGGGAGAGTGCGTGCATTTTGGATTACTGGCGTATTAGAGAAATCTCTGCACAGCGCAACACTCATCGCGCTTGGCTTGCATGAACAGCCAGGTGCTGTCGCGAATCCGTGGCATCTTGCCTTCCAGCAGCCGGACAAGTCTGAACAACCACTGCCACCCGGTACTCGTATCACACAGGTCTACGATAAGGCTGGTGGCAAACTCCTGATTCTCGGAGAGCCTGGTTCCGGCAAAACAACACTATTGCTGGAACTAGCTCGTGATCTTCTGGACCGGGCCGAGAAAGATGATGCGCACCCGATACCTGCGATATTCAATGTGTCGTCGTGGGCAGCTAAATGGCAGTCCATTGCTGACTGGATAGTTGATGAGCTAGTGATTAAGTATCAGGTGCCGCGCAAGCTCGGTCAGTCATGGGTGGACAACGATCAAATATTACCGCTTCTTGATGGGCTGGATGAAGTCAAGTCAGACCATCGTGATGCAAGATGCGCTGCTTTTAGTAAGAGTATCCTCCTATTCATTTAGTGTTACAAGAAATGCTTAATTTCGTCTTCATATATGTAACCCCATGCGTATTTGGATAGGTCATTTGATTGGTGAGAAGTGAGGCGAGCTATGAATCAACCACCAAACCAACCTCCGCAAGGTAACAATCAGCCATCCAGACCATACCATTCTCCGCAGTGGTACAATCAACTAACGGCAATAGCTTTATGCTTTATTGTCCTCACCCTGTCTTGCCTTGCTCTCGCTTCATGCTTTAGTGCTGGCCCTCCTGATGGCTATTTATCATTGAGCGATACTCAGGTCGATTTTATTCAGTTTACTGAGAAAGACAATCAACTCAACGGCCATATCCAAGAAGAACGGATAACAAACGATGTTCCTCCAAAACTTCAGACGACGACCATACCGTTCACAGGCGAGCAGAACGGATCATCAGTCACCATTACCTTCACATTCTTGGGGCTTTCAGTGTCGTCGGTCACAGGCACGTTCAATGGCACTACTCTGACACTTGCGATACCTCAACAAGATGGGCATCTGGTGAATGAAACATTTACTGGAGCCTCAATACAAGACTTTAATCAGGCGGTCGATGTATTGCAAAAACAAATAGACCAGCAGAATCAACAATATGCTGATAGCCAGAGTACAGCCTCGGCTAACCAGGCCACGGCGTCGGCTGACCAAGCGACACAAATAGCGCAACAAAATGCACAACAAACGGTGAGCGACGCAAATTCGCGGCTAGCCAACGCACTCGACGCTTTGAATAATGATGCAAATGGTTTAGGTTCGTTTTCTGAATCCAGTACGCTAGATGGCTACGCAAATGACTGGAAGAGCATGCAAAATGACTATGCGACCGAACAGCAGGATGCACAGTCTGGGTGTGGCGACAATTCGTCAAACTATAGTCAAGTACAAGCTGATGCCAATCAAGTTGATGCTGATGAAAATCAAATCCTCGCGGATGACAATCAGCTCTCAGCAGACAAAAACCAATATAGCATCGATTTGTCAGCAGTTCAAAATGACGAGCAAGCGGTCAAAAACGATTGGGCGCAACTACAACAAGCAGTAGCCAACAATACAACTAATACACCATCAGCAGCATATACATCCAGTGATGTAAACAATGCGCTACAGAGCGCACATAACGCAGAGAAGACAGCACATGGAGTATGGCTATCAGCGAAATCAAGTGCGAAACAGTATGACCAGGAGGCAAGTGCGTTGCAGCAGAAAGCTGATGCACTACCAGCAAGTATGCATTGTAATTGAGGAGGTTAATAGGAGCAAGCCGCACAAGACATGCTAGACAGCACATTGTGATTCCTACTTTAAGCAAGGAAAATACAGGCCGTGGAAACCGAAAGGAATATGGTCTGACATCCTCCCTGCCCTTTGGCCAGGGAGGATGCGATTACGAGGATAAGATGGTGGGACTGGCTCGTACTTGACACTAGAAAGGGTGCGGCAGATACTATGTCAGAACACTAGGTGGATAGAAGCACTCATTGAGAATAGCCCGCAAACCTTCAGGAGTTTCGTTCCAGAGGAACGGATGACCTTTTTATACGAGGCGTAGAAGAAGAGATTTGTAAAGAGTTGCGAGCACGGTATTTTCCAGAAAGTCTTTGCTGTACAAGGGTAGTGTGTATCATGCATGTCAAGTGAGTGAGGTGAAAATAATGGGTCTATTTGAGCCAACAAAAAAACAGTTGGGTGAACATGCTCAGGCGCATGTTATTGCGAAGTTCCTGGAAGTTGGGTACAACGTACTCGTTCCTTATGGGGACAGTTCTCGGTATGATCTAGTCATTGAAGATGCTGAAGGGCGGTTCTGGCGTGTGCAAGTCAAGACAGCCTGGATAGAGGGAGGCAACCAGGGGTACATCAAGTTCGCAACTACCTCGCTGCGCTCACGTTCAACTAACGGGCGTGTTGCATACAGTAGGGCAGGATATCAGGGACAGGTAGATTATTTTGCAGTCTACAGCCACGAGTTACGGAAAGTGTATCTTCTGCCAGTAAACGAGGTGTCGCAAACACGAATGCATTTGCGGCTTGCACCCTCGAAAAATAAGCAAGAGCGCGGAGTCCATCGGGCTGCTGACTATAAGATATAATGCCGGATATCCAAGGTGAACAGGCGGAGGAGGAACAAAAGAGAACCGACTCATTTCTGCCTCTCCATTGATGCCACAAAAAAACCTTCCAATGGCCTGTAGAGGCGATGGAAGGTCTTTGGTAGCGGCGACAGGAATCGAACCCGAACCTGTGACACAGGGCGTGGAGTAGATTACCGGTGCGTGTTATCCACATCCTAAATGTGGTTATCACGTTTCCAATAGCCCCTCCCCGAACCGTACAGGCACCTTTCGATGCATACGGCTCTCAAACCGTGGCTGTTCCTCCACTGGTCTTCATACGGCATTCACCGCAATCAGCTTCTAGATTCCAGCCCTTGGTCCTAGACCCCTTCGCCATGTGGTGGGCTTTCCCCACCTCAGACTACTATGGGTCCTCCGTCACCATGAGCCTCTCGGCTTTTAGGTGATCCCGCAGTTTCCCTATCATCCTGGTTCGTACTTAGGTTCCCATTCGTCCTACCATCGTTCGTTACGATTGGCCCTGGAAGGAGGTCTGCCACTCCTCATAAGCGTGAATGACAGTTCCAGGCGTGGGCAATCTGGCGGTCCCACGAGTGAGCGAATACACCGCCCGGACTGGGTTTAAGGCAGTATAGCCTTAACCATATACGACCTAGCTGCCGACCACTTTTGACCTAGCCATTTCGGTCTTATCGACTTTTCCTGCCATGCTTTGGTCCCCTCGCCCTTTCGGGTCCAGGTAAGGCAGGTGCTTTAAGCACTTTCCTCCAGTGCCGCTGGCTCCCCAGCGAAGGATGATAAAGCTTCTGCGGCGCTATTATGAGTCCCTTGCTCTACCGACTGAGCTACGCCGCCATAAGTAGCGGGAACAGGATTCGAACCTGCGACCTCCGGGTTATGAGCCCGACGAGCTAACCACTGCTCTATCCCGCGTCATGGTGTGCCGTACTATTTACAGTAGCGGGGGAAGGATTCGAACCTTCGACCTTTGGGTTATGAGCCCAACGAGCTAACCGCTGCTCCACCCCGCGTCGGCTTCCATAGGATACATCATATGTTGCGCCTTGTCAAGCTTCGGCAGGGAATAAAACGCCTCCAATGGTTGTAGTAATCTATGCAGGTTGTGAGTGTATAGCCAGGTCTGCACGGCAATCAGTACCCCTTTTCCTGGCTCGCAACATCAGACATAGTGATGGGACAAACATAACAATTTGACATATAATAAGCCCTTGTGCGTAACTATTAGTAATCCGAAACGTATTAAGGACATACTTACTTATAGTTACTGTTCCTCCCTACCAATGTCTGCCCAATCCAGGCAACCAGGTTGGGCGAGATTTCACCTGGTAACCTGTAGACGAAAAGTATAGTATACGTGTATGATGCAAAGTAGTATTCGGTATTGCAACGCCATTCCCGGTGATCAGGGATCACTTGTAAGAAAGCAGGTCTGAACTTATGGACGCTCAGGCTATATATATGTACCAGCGCAACCCCAACGAGCGGCGCTCGGACGGCCCGCAGCGGCCAAACAATGGTGGTAACGGCAACAACAATGGCAGTCCGCGCCCGCGTGACAGCATGTCAACCATCCTGTTCCGTTCGCTCATCATTGTAGGCGTGATGCTGCTGGTCTGGTACCTTTTCCAGTTCTTCTCTCAGGGCTCGAATAGTAACAACCAGAACGTCATTGATATTCCCTACAGCACATTCTATACCCAGGTCCAGGCGGGTAACGTCAAGACCGCCGTCTTCCAGGGGCAGGATATCACTGGCGCCCTTTATGAAGCGATTAAAAACCCTAATACCAGTAGTAATGTCAAATCGTCGACGCAGTATCACGTCACGCAGTTGCCTGTGGGCGGTCCTACGCAATATGGCGATCCTACCCTCATCCCGCTGCTGCTCCAGCACAATGTGGATTTCAGGGCGCAGCCGCCGGCCGACAACAATCTTTTTATCAACATCGTGCTGGGCTTTCTGCCGTGGATATTCCTGATTGCCCTCTTCTTCTTCATTATGCGCCGTGCGACACAGGGCCAGCAGAACATCTTCAGCTTCGGTAAAAGCCGGGCCAAGCTCGTATTAGAGGATAGGCCGAGCACCACCTTTGCCGATGTTGCAGGCGTTGATGAGGCGAAGAATGACCTGGTTGAGGTCGTTGAATTCTTGAAGACGCCGACGAAGTTCCAGCGGTTGGGTGGCAAGATCCCTCGAGGTCTCTTGCTGGTGGGGCCTCCAGGAACCGGTAAAACCTTGCTCGCTCGCGCTGTCGCGGGCGAGGCAAGCGTGCCATTCTACTCTATAAGCGGCTCTGAATTCGTCGAGGTTCTGGTTGGCGTTGGCGCCAGCCGCGTGCGTGATCTCTTTGACCAGGCCAAGAAAGCCGCGCCCAGCATCATCTTCATCGATGAAATCGATGCTGTAGGTCGCCAGCGTGGGTCGAGCATCAACAGCAATGATGAGCGCGAACAGACGCTGAACCAGCTGCTGGTGGAGATGGATGGCTTCGATCAGCGCCAGGCCGTCGTCGTCATCGCTGCCACCAACCGTCCAGATGGCCTGGACAAGGCATTGCTGCGCCCCGGCCGCTTCGACCGCCGGGTGACGGTTGAGCGTCCCGACTGGAATGGCCGACTGGCCATCCTCAAGATTCACTCGCACAACGTGCCGCTGGCCAGTGATGTGGACCTGGTTACCGTTGCCCGCTCCACTCCCGGCATGGTTGGCGCCGACCTTGCCAACCTCGTCAACGAAGCTGCTCTCCTCGCTGCGCGCCGCAACCTGGATACTGTAACACAGGCGTGCTTCAGCGAGGCGCTGGATAAGATAATCCTTGGCGCGGAACGTCCCCTGGTGCTTACCGAAGAGGACCTGAACATCGTCGCCTATCATGAAGGTGGTCACGCGCTGACCGGACTGTTGCAAGAGTACGTCGATCCCGTCTCAAAAGTAACCATAGTCCCGCGTGGTCAGGCCCTTGGCGTGACGCAGTACACGCCCCTCGATGATCGTTATAACTACTCCAAAGAGTACCTGGAATCGCAGCTGGTCACGGCTCTCGGTGGCCGGGCCGCCGAGGAAGTGGCAATCGGGCATATCACGACCGGAGCGGAAAACGACCTGCAGCGCGTCACCTCTATTGCGCACCAGATGGTCACGCGCTGGGGTATGAGCGAACGCCTGGGCGCCATCTCCTTTAGCGACCGCGAGGACCCATTCGCAGGCACTACCCTGGCGACCAGCTCGCGAGAGTACAGCGAGAGAACCGCCAGCATCATCGACGAGGAAGTCAATCGCATCGTGAAGTGGGCGTACAATCGTGCTGTCAGTTTGATCAGAGAACATCTCGCGACACTCGACAGCATCGCGCATGCCCTGCGCCTGTACGAGACCGTCGATGCCCGGCAACTGCGTGAGATCATGATCGAGACTGGCGCCATCAATGCTGCGCCTGCAGCCTACATCGAGTCTTAACACTGACTGGTCGCCCTGGTATAATGGACTTTAGGCAAGGTTCAATTTGAGCGAATTGAACTTGACAGTTTGAATCGTCACACCGTGTCACCCCTCGCTTCGCGAAGGGTCTGTCGCGAACGGCAGCGAGATGCTTCCCCTTCGCGGAGTTTACCCTTGAGCGAAGCGAAGGGCTCAGGGCTGCGGCTCCTGCGCTCAGGATGACAGGACCGGTTTTGATGGTTAAAACTCATTATCGCGCCCAGGGGAGTCGGCATATCCCGTTTATTTTGTCAAACCCCATTATCGCGCCCGAGTTCACGCCCTACACGAGCACAGACTGAATCGTTGCCAGTAGCACATCTTGTGGACAGGGTTTGGTCAGGTAAGCGTGTGAACCCAGTTCCTGGGCGTGATGCCGGTGCTTCTCCGAGGAACGCGAAGTCAGCATGATTACTTTAAGTCTGGCGAACTGAGGATTGGCGCGAATGATGTTGAGCAGTTCGTAGCCGTTCAGGTTGGGCATCTCGATATCCAGCAGCAGCACATCTATGGAGCTACTCAATAAACGCTCCAGGGCTTCTAAGCCATCGCGCGCCTCCAGCACATCGTAGCCCGCGTGGGTAAGTACTTGCAGTACTGACTGCCGTATATACACCGAATCATCGGCGATCAAGACCGTCCGGCGTTTCTGAGATGGGCTTCCTTCCCGCTGTAATTCCTCCGGCCCAGGGGCGTGTTTTACCGGGCCAGTGTGCATTAGCAGCCCATGCAAATCAACCAGCAACAACACATGGCCCAGGCCGTCGGTGGCAGTCCCTATAATTCCTGGGCGCTGCAGGTGAGTAGCAAGCGGTTTCAACATCACTTCGACTTCCCCCAGGACCTCGTCCACCTGTACTGCTGCGCCATCACCTTCCAGTATCAATACTGGCCGGGTGCTTTCTAAAGGGGCCGGTCTCTCGAGTAAGCCAAGCAGGGCGTTAAGTGTATAGAGCGGATTGTGCTTCTCGTCCATCTTATAGTCTATGCGCCGCAGCTGCGAAAAGGGTACAACGACGCGCTGTCCATTGTCACCGGCCTCTACTAACAGCCCCCGGACTGCTTTAGGGGCGTGCGGCAGTCGCAGTGCAACATTACGCACCATAGTCGTCTGCGTCACCTGTTTTTGTAGCGCCTGGTTGAGTTGTGCCAGGGCCAGGCGTAGGCGAGAAGATGCTGTGACGACGTCAGAAATGGCCTCGCCCAATGAGCGTATGAGCAGCTGATCATCGGTATAAGCCTCGATCTCTAGCTCGTCCCAGCGCATTATTCCCTGGGCTGTCTCGGACCTTGCCGATTGAAAGTGGGATCGACTCCTGGCACGGTGAGTATGGCCGATCCGTCGTGCGGCCTCGTTTAGAATACGCGCTACCAGAGATGCCGTAGCAGGTTCATAATTCGCCAGGCTGTCTGGCGTTTTCCAGGAAAGAGAAACCGTAGAGAGCAGGACTTCTAGATGTTGCAGGCGTGCCTGTGCAGCGAGTAATTCCTGCTGTGCGATCTCTACCTGTGCCTGGGCACGCGCCAACGACGGTCGTTGTTCTGCCAGTTGTTCGATGTGCAGTATGAGTTGCTCCAGGTGGCGCGCATCTACCTGGACCGTTGGCATAGCAGCACTACGACTCATCGGCTCTAAAGGTCTTGTTTTTTGCGAAGAGATCTTCTCGCTTGCATCGCTGGTATGCATAGCTACGTTGAGCGAAGCATACATTGCCTCGAGTTCCGCGAGGGGGGTACCGCTTTCCTGCCCGTCGGCTGCAATGCCATAGAGCGTTGCTTCCAATGCCTGTATTGCATGCATAATCGCGATCAATCCGGCCAGGTTGTTGATTGTCCCATTCTTCACTGCCGCCACAAACTTCTCTACATACTGGGCAATGGTAGAGATGCGCTCGTAGCCAATTGAGCCTGCCGTTCCCTTTAACTTATGTGCAGTGCGCTGCAGTGCCGTGAGGCTTGCCGGGTCTGCGGGATCATCCTGCTCTAGATGGCGTAGGGTCTCTCGCATGGCCATAATGTCCTCGTCGGCTTCGGTGACGAAGAGAACAAGCATCTCTTCTGGGACCTCTCCTGGTGAGGGTTGAGGCGATTGAGCGGCATGTGATTGTTCAAAGAGAGAACTCCCCGGCGCTGAAACATCAGCAGAGGGATCCTTCACCAGCAGTTCTTCCGTGGCCTCAAAGGCACGCAGCACGGCAAGGTCATCTTCTGATAGCTCGCCTGGTTCGTTTAGTTCGTTGTCATCCGGCGGCTCGGGTGTATCATTCATAACAAACGGCTATCCCTGATCTGCTGCACAATATCCATCAGCACTACGGGGATATCCAATATAAACGACCCTGATTCCTCGTACACACTCACAGGTTCCGCTATCGTTGCCAGGCCAGTAGTAGGTACGAGCAGTCCTACCGCCAGGCCGGAATAGCGTGCAATGAGGAGTGTCCTCTCAGGATCATTTCCAGCCTGTGACTGGTTGGCCGAAAGATATGCATTCAGATCGACTACGGCTATAGTTTCAGGATGCCAGGCGAAAACGCCAGGCATCCAGGCAGGGATCGCGGGCAGTAATGCGAAATGATGCGGAGGAGGAACGACTTCGAACAGCGATGTCATTGGAATAAGGCAGCGTCCACAACTGAGTTCACACCTCAAGTATTCCGCGGGAGATGTTTCTGTGGGAGTAAGTAGCGCCAGTTCACGCGCATAGCGCCAGAACTCTTCATCGCTTAACGACACAAGTGCTTCTGCTGTCAATGCGCCGGGCCATTTGCCGTTCACGTGTATGTCGGGACACCCAGGTGTGAATGTATGACAGAAATAACGTCTTGCGTCCTGAATGGTTTCGTGAGATAGTCTTTGGCCCCCGCGAGACGACCCTTTAGACGATCTATCACCCCATCGCGCCGGGAGAGCATGATAATGACGGTGTTGGAAAAATACTGCTTTGTCTTAAGACGACGGGCTATCTCATAGCCGTCCATTTTGGGTAGGCCAACGTCGAGTATTACCAGGTCAGGTACGGCCTGCCGCCCTTCCGCCAGCGCCTTTAGCGCTTCGATTCCATCTGAATAGCTGGCAAATTCAAAGCCTTCGCGCCTCAGGCTGGTTTCAATGATCTTACGTACTGTGAGCGAATCGTCTATGATCATCACCAGTTTACCCATGTTGCTTTCCTCTTTCTCTCTTCATGCCACATTCCACCTGCCTCTAACCGCCATCGATTCAGTGAGAAATACAAGTTCAGTAACAATGTTACCATATGTATTTGCTTTGTTCAATACATTTGATATAAAGAAATGCTTAAGATTTCCGCTCTACGTCTGATGTATTCCCCTTGCGAGACTGTACCTTGCAGCGCAAGTACCTACTCAGGTACCTTTCCTGTGCCGCCTGCGGCGGCAGGGGAAGAAAAAGGAAGCGAGGACACCTCGCGCTCCGGCCAGGGGACTGCGTCCCCCGGCACCCCCTGCTGAGCAGTTACCAGCGCAAATCACTGACTTTGAACGGCCACGGGTAGAGTAAAAGTAAAGGTGCTGCCTTGCCCGACGGTACTCTCTGCAGTGATGCGACCCCCATGGGCCTCTATCACGTGCCGGGCGATAGCCAGTCCTAATCCGCTGCCAACGCCGCCTGGACCAATGAAATCGGCTTTAGAGCGAGCACGATCGCTCTTGTAAAAACGCTCAAAGATGCGCGGCAGCTCCTCAGGACGGATGCCAATACCGGTATCACGAACAAAAAAGCGCTGTGTACGACCCTCCACCTCCGGTGCAGTACCTATTACTATCATACCACCGGAGGGTGTAAATTTGATGGCATTATGTACAAGATTAACGAACACGCGCGCAATCTGCTTACTATCGGCGGCAACCATCGTCTCTCCCTGCGTTATATCGGTGCGCAGCACGACACGATGTCGCTGCGCCTGTGGAAGCATGCGCGCCATCGTCTCTCGTACAAGCTGCTCAGCCTTCACTGGTTCGATCATCATGGGAACCTGGCCCGACTCGATACGTGACAACTCGAGTAACTCTGACACGAGATCGGTAAGATATTGTACCTCGATCTCAATCTTCTCGACGAATGTCTGAGCATTTTCCCGGTCCGTATCGATAGCATCTTCCAGCGTTTCTGCCAGCAAGCGAACGGAGGCCAGCGGCGTGCGCAGTTCGTGTGAAATATTAGCGATAAAGTCGCGCCTCACTCGCTCCAGGCGCCGCAATTCGGTCAGGTCCTCGATGGCAATAACAAAATAGTGGTAGCTCTGTCCTGCCGCTTTGTGGCTCTGCGCTGTCTTCGTTTTATAGGACTGGTGCCCCAGGGGAATGACCGAGACTTTCCAGGAAAGGCCGACTTTTCCCTTAGCATACTCCCTGCTCTGCGAGCTTCCTGCCTGTATGCTCTCCTGCACGAGTTGTATGATTGTCGCATCATGTATAACCTGGTCTAGCTTGAGGTCCTTCAATGGATCTGCCGCCTCAAGCAGGTGGGCAGCGTGCTGGTTGTAGTAGCTGACGGATAACGCGCGGTCGACGATCAATATCGGCCAGGGAATTGCTTCGAGCAATTCGTGGAAGAAGCGGCGGTAATTGATGGTGGTGTTGCCGGCCAAACAAATCACCTCACTGTCGGGTCTCCTGTTTGACACGGAGAAGGCCACCGAACCCGGTGGCCCTTTGATGGGGCTCCCCGAACAGGATTCGAACCTGTAACATCCCGGTTAACAGCCGGTAGCTCACAAAAACACCGGTCGGTTGATTTAGGATAGCCTAGGAAGCCATTTCACATCAATAACAATTGTGAAAGCACGAAAAAGTTATTTGGTCATAACCAGACATAGCCGGTTGTTCACTGCTTCCGAAGAGCAGTATACCACATCAAGGAGTACAATAGTTATTCCCATGCTCCAATTCTCTTGATGGAAAAATATTTCCAGCGAAGAAGAGTTTATAGAAGTTGCTCAAGTGATGAAGTATAGGGACTTGCTTGAAAGGCAGGAACTCAGAAAAACACAGGTTGCCTGCTTTGAACACCCTTGAGAAGTCAGTTCACATAACTACTCAAAAAAGGACGCTCAAATGAGGCAGATACTCATAAGTCATACCATGCAATTGAAATATCAATGAGGCAGGTTTAATGCCTCTGAGAAGATTATAGCACAAAAGCCCTACATTGTAGGGTGGATTTGTTTATTTCGTTAGATAACAACAAGCTTATTAGCTTTTAATATCTATCTTATCAAATTTAGCTATCATATTTTCTAGAGAGTCATAAATTGCATCCCGAATTTCAATTGGTAACATTTCTTCGTTGGCAAGCCCTGCAATAAATGGGATATCTGATATCTGAACTTCATCATCATCTACATTTACCCAGCATTTCTCAATATTCATCCTTGCCATTTCTTTATCTGCCAGCCTTAATATTGCCTGTATGGACCAGACTCTGTCGGCATAATTAGCCTCTTCTATAGTAAGAGGAACACTGGCTAATTGGAGCCGCTGATCCAAAGTTAGCTCCTGTTTTTGCAGAAGTTCTTCGATCTTCTGCATTACTTGCCTCCGTTCCTCAGATTTATATGTACTAGACTTATAGAGAGATTGGGCTACCTTCACTTGCTGTTCAATCGTCAGCTTTGAATTCTGTAAGAACTCAACTAGAAGCAGAAGTGCCTGACGCCGTTCCTGTGAATCATCTGGACTACATTGATAAAGTACGTGAGCCACCTTCACTCGCTGCTCAATAGTAAGATCGGCTTGCTGCAAAAGCATCACAAGACCCTGAACCACTTGTTGTACTTCTGGTGATTCATTTGGACTACTTAGATATAGCGCCAGAGCGACTTCTATCTTCTGATAAATCGTAAGACCAAAGTCATCTAACTTATCCAAAAGCCATTGTCTTATCAAACGGTGCAAAGACTTTAACGAAATACCTTTATAAATAACCCTTGCAAGTTTTATTCTTTGCTCAAAATTAAGATCAGTATCATGTAAGATACTCATTAGCTTTTGAATCATCCATCGTTGCTGGAATCCAAAAGAGTGTCGATAAAGTTCTTCCACTACTCCAATTTGCTGCTCAATTCTGAAATCGGTTCGCCGCAGCATCCCGAAAAGCTCTTGTTCCGCTTGTTGTCCCTCCTGTGAGGTATAGTAGCTAACCTGATGATTAGCTATAGCGACTTTTAACCGCTGCTCAGCTGTGAGATCAGTTCGTTGCAACAATCCAATAAGCTCTTGAACCGCTTGTCGCTCCTCTCTGGATCCGCCAGGAGTTTCACCATAAAGCTCTACAGCGACATATACTTGCTGCTCAACTGTGAGATCAGTTCGCTGCAACAAGCCTACAAGCTCTTGAATCACTTGTTGTTCTTCGGGTATATTGTAAGAGCTAGACCGATAGAGAGCTTGTGCCACCTGTACCCGTTGCTCAATCGTGAGGTCAGTTCGCTGCAACAAGCCCACAAGCTCTTGAATCGCTAGTTGTCGCTCTTGGGAATCGTAAGAGCTAGATTGATAGAGAGCTTGTGCCACTTCCATCCGCTGTTCAACTGTGAGGTCAGTTCGCTGCAACAAGCCCACAAGCTCTTGAATCGCTAGTTGTTCTTCGGGTGTTTCGTAAGAACTAGACTGAGAAAGAACCTGAGCCACTTTCATCCGCTGTTCAACTGTGAGGTCAGTTCGCTGCAACAAGCTCACAAGCTCTTTATCTGCTTGTCTTTCTTCCCCTGATCCAAAAATGCTATAGCGGAAAAGATATTGTGCCACCTGTACCCGTTGCTCAATCGTGAGGTCAGTTCGCTGCAACAAGCCTACAAGCTCTTGAATCGCTAGTTGTCGCTCTTGGGAATCGTAAGAGCTAGATTGATAGAGAGCTTGTGCCACTTCCATCCGCTGTTCAACTGTGAGGTCAGTTCGCTGCAACAAGCTCACAAACTCTTGAATCGCTAGTTGTTCTTCTAGTGAGTCATAAGAGCTAGACTGATAAAGGGCCTGAGCAACCTGTACCCGCTGCTCAACGGCGAAATCAGATCGTTGCAGCTGTCCTAAAAGTTCTTGAATCGCTTGTTGTCTCTCCTGGGAGTCTTCCAATCCAATCGAAAAGAGAGCTTGTGCCACTTTCACCCGTAGTTCAACGGTCAGATCAGTTCGATGCAACAACCCCACGAGCTCTTGTTCCGCTTGACGCTTATCATCAGCGGCACCTTGGCTATTGCGGTAAAGGGCCTGGGCCGCCTTTACCCTCTGCTCAATTGTAAGATCAGTGCGTTGTAACAGCCTTATAAGCTCTTGAATCGCTTGTTGTTGCTCCTGGGAATCATAAGATGCAGTCCGACAAAGGACCTGAGCCATCTCTATCCGCTGTTCAATCGTGAGATCGGTGCGCAGCAACAAGCCCACAAGCTCTTGAACCGCTTGTTGCTGCTCCTGGGAGTCATGCGAGCTATTTCGGCAGAGAGTTAGAGCCATCTCCACCAATCGCTCAACCGAAAGATCAACGCGGTGCATTAATGCTGTAAGCTCTTGAGCCGCTTGTCGTTGTTCTTGTGAAATTTGAGCTTGGCGTTGATAAAGCAACCGAATAGCCTCTACTTTTTGAGATATACCTGCAATACTATCCTTTGTAATCAGTTCTTTTAATGCTTCCCGCCCTAATGTGGCATATTGACGAGTATGTATTAAGGAATTTAGAATATTGATTGCTTTAGAGATTTGTGATGGGAAAGGAGAACTTTTTATCAAAGTGCTCAAACGTGATATGTCAAGTACCTGCTTTCTTAGACGCTAAGACAAGGGTAAATAAGGGACAGTCGGCAAATCATTT
>WNFA01003810.1_pt1 | contig 15013 bp, 10 predicted proteins | sample 5400481 | NCBI WGS metagenome assembly WNFA01 (sample SAMN13153340, study PRJNA577476) | soil metagenome | isolation source: 120 cm saprolite under Douglas fir tree site 2 hole 1 replicate 2 | place: USA:California | collected 2015-04-18
TACCATCGCTCGCCGTGCCCTGTGATTTCGAGTACACATCAAAGACATTCTTCCCGCACCAACTCCGCGAATCCGGATCATCGGACACGCACCGCAAACCCCACTCTGCTTGCCCGGTCATCGGATCGACAGGAACGCGCCGCAAAAATCGAATCCGTTTGTCGTCCCCTGCGCCCAGCTTCACGCCCTTCACCAACGTTTCCAGGTCCGGCGGATAGCCTTCACTCCCGACTTCCACGCGAATCTTGTTGGCGTCCGCCAGATCCTTGTAGCGATCGATAGCGTCCTTCATTTGCCGCAGCTCGTAATGCAGCAACTCCTCTTTCTTATGCACGATGCTGTAGCGCGCAATGGGCAGCGCCGCCGAAGACAAGACCAATAGAATTGCACACGCCAGGATCAGCTCCAGCAGCGTCATGCCCGCTTCGCAATAATGGTGGCGGGAAAAAGAAGGAATTCTGCGCTCCATGAGAGGCCTCGACACCCTACGGCTGCACTTGCAGCGTGGCTTCCCCGGTAACCAGCGGTATCGGCTTTTGTTGCGAGTCTTTCGCGTTGACCTGCACGATCGATAGGTTTGACGCACCCGGCGCAATCCCTTTCACCACGATCCCCATGATCGTTCCCGTGCCGCTCACTCCCGCGGTGTTCGGCTGCCGCGTCGCGGAAATTATCGATTGCCCGTGTTCTTTGACCGGCCGGTGAACGATGGCTATCTCCTGGTTTCCAGCCGACAAAAATCCTCCGTGCCGCACTTCCTCGATGCTGATCACCGCCGGGTTGTATTGCAGCAGGAACGGAATCGAGAACAAGTCATTCACATTCTCGACCACCACGCCGATAGTTTGCTGTTGCCCGACCTTAAGCGATAGGCTGCGCGGCTCAAACCGGATTTGCGCCGTATTCGTGCCGCCCGCCACCGTTGTTGCCGCCCCCAACGCCGTCGGCACCGTGGGAGGCGCTCCCTGCGCGGGAGGCACGGCCGCCGCGCCGGGCGCCTGTTGCGCGGTGTTCGCGGAACCCTGTTGCGCCGCGGCTCGCGGCTCCACCGTCGGTGCACGCACTTCCGTTTCACGCCGCACCTGCACGTTCGATTCTGAGCCCGAGTATATCGACCTCAGATTCGCGCGCGTCCATTCCGGCATGCGCACGATGCGCGGCGTCAGGATAATCAGGATTTCGTCGTCTTCCGTGTTGTGCGTATCGTCAGAGAAGAAGTAGCGCAAAAACGGGAGGTGCGCCAGCCCCGGCCATCCGCTGATGCTCTTCGTATCGGTTCGCGTGATCAGTCCGCCCAAGATGCTGGCTTCTCCCTCCTTAAGCCGGATCTCGTGATCGATTTTCCGCTGGCTGATAATCGGTTGCTGAATTCCGCCTATCGTGGACTGCCCGGTCACCGACGACACTTCCACCTTCACCTTCAGGCTCACCTCATGATTCGGGTGTACCCGCGGCGTCAAATCGATGTTCACGCCTACGTCCTGATATTGGAATTGCGTGTTGACCAGCGGATTTACGAACCCCGTTCCGGCCGTCCCGCCCACTCCCACGCCCGCCTGAAAGCTGCCCGTCGCGATCGGCACGCGGTCGCCGATGTTCAATTTCGCCGGCTGCCCATCCACGGACCTCACTTCCGGGTTCTGGATAATTTTCGTCGTGGAATCGTTCAGCAGCGCGTTGGCGGTAAAGCTCGGCAGCGTTACGCTGTAATCCGCTCCCGTAAGATGCCCCAGGCTTTGCAGCGTGATCGGGTTGTTGTTGGCGGTGGTGTTCCCGGTGGTGGGGGTTGTCGTGCCCGGCGGTAGCACTGATATGGAGGCGGTTTGGCCAGGCGAGATTCCCAGGCGGCGCGCTCTGTCCACGCGTGCCTCCACCACCTGCACCTGAATCACGACTTCCGGCTTGGCCTTGTCGATGTCCTTGATAATCTTGTCCGCCACCGCCAGTTGGTCCGGCGATGCGCGGATCACGATGGCGTTTTGCGCGTTCAATTGCTGGATGCGCTTCAAGTCCAGCAACTGGCGCAACCCGGTCACGATTTCCGTCAAGTCCTGCGCTTGCACCGTGTTTGACAGGTAGAAAGTCCGCACGATTTGCTCTTCGTAATCGCGCCTCTTCTGCGGCTGGTCCTGTACCACGAAAATAATGTTCTCCGTCACAGGTTTCCAGAGCGCCTTGCTCTGCAGCGAAACGATGTCCAGCGCCTGCTCCAGCGTCACATTGTTTAGCTCCACCGGGATGCGCCGGGCAGGGAAGTCCGGATCATAAACCACCGTCAGCCCCGCCAGCTTGCCGATCGTGTCGAACACAATCTTCGCATCGTTCGACATTTTCAAGTTGATCGGCGTCCGCAACAGCGGCTTGAGCTCCGGCGGCATCGCCGCTAGCGTCTCGCTTCTGTCTTCCTCCCTGGGAGGTTCTGTTGCCGCGGCGTTCGCGCGGTTCTTTTCCTCGATCATCGCCGCCGTCTTGCGCAACTCCTGCTCCGCAATCGGACTCGATGGGTCGATCGCCACCGCGCGCTGAAACTCCGACGCGGCCGCCTCCAGTTGCCCGCGCTCCCGCAACTTCACGCCGTTTTTCACGTGCAGCGAACTGGCCTCAAACCTCGCCTGGTTGAACTTGATCAGGTATATCGCGTTCTCGGGGTCGTTCGTTCTCGGGGTCGTTTTTCAGCGCTTTCTGGTAGTAATCGTAGGCCGCGTCATAATCTTGCAGGCGTTCTGCCTTGCGGCCCTGAGCGTAGTCCGTCTTGCCCTTGGGGCAGCCCGCTGCCAAAAGCACGGCACTTAGGCAAAATATCAACTTGCTCCAGCGGCGCATGCGCTCTCCAGGTTCTTTCTAAGACTATTGGCCGATTCTAGCATCGGGTTAGAGGTCGGGCAAGGCACTACGGGTTGGCTGTGTTGCATCCACTATCGCTGGCAGCTAAGATTTAATACTGCTGCAACGTACGATTGGCTCTAGTGCCCAAACCACAAAAAAAGACCGAAAAAAAGACGGAAAAGTCGGATAAGCCCAAAGAGCAGGTGGTGGCCCAAAACCGTTCCGCCTCTTACAATTACCATCTCTTGGAGCGCTATGAAGCCGGTCTGGTTCTTCACGGCACGGAAGTAAAAGCCCTTCGCGAAGGAAAGGCGAACATCCGCGACGCCTACGTGGACTTCAAACCCAGTGGTCCTTGGCTCGTGAACGCCCACATCGCCCAGTACATGCCCGGCGGCCCTTGGAATCACGAACCGCTCGGCTCGCGCAAGTTGCTCCTTCACAAAAACGAGATTCACAAGCTGGCCGGCCGCACCGAGGCCAAAGGTTTGACCGTTATTCCTCTGCGGATATACTTCCGGGGCGGCATCGCCAAATGCGAGATTGCCTTGGCGCAGGGCAAAAAAACCTGGGACCGCCGCCAGGACGAACGCAACAAGGAAGCTCGCAGGGAAGCCGACCAAGCCATGTATCGCAACCGGAGGCGATAAAGAAAACATGCAGATCACGCTGGAAACCAAGCCGTTTGCCACGCTCGAGACCGATGCCCTGGTCTCTTATGTTTTTGAAGAAGCGGATCCCGTACAGGGGCGCATCGCTGAGCTCGATCAATTCACCGACGGCCTGCTCCGCAAACTCGCCACCGGCGGCGAGCTTACCGGCAAAACGCTGGAAATGACCCTGGTACACGCCCCGCGCGGCCTCAAAGCCGCCCGCTTGCTGTTGGTCGGTGCAGGGAAGCGCGATAAATTCGACGCCGCCATCCTTCGCCGCCTCGCCGGCGCCGCGCTGCGCTACCTCAAGTCTCGTTCCGTCAAGCAGTTCGCCTTCGTACTCCGCGAAAACGAAGCTGCGGAGGCTGCTGCGCAAGCCGTCGCCGAAGGCGCTCTCGCCGCGAACTTTGAGCCCGATAAATACAAGACTGAAAAGAAAGACGCCAAGTCCATCGACTCCGCGACTTTGACCGGATTTTCCGACCAGGATCGCGCCGCTGCGGAAAAAGGATTGGCCCGTGGCCGCGTGATCGCCGACGCCCAGAATTTCGCCCGCGACCTCGTCAACGAGCCTTCTAACAAGCTGACGCCAAAGATTTTGGCGGAAAAGGCCCAGGCCATGGCTAAGGAAGTCGGCCTTAGCGTTGAAATCCTCGACGAAAAGCGCATCGCCGACCTGAAAATGGGCGCACTCCTCAGCGTCGCCCAGGGCAGCGTCGAGCCGCCGCGCATGATGGTCCTCACCTACACGCCGGCCAATCCCAAGCCCGGTGGTCCGGTCATCGGCTTGGTTGGCAAAGCGGTCACTTTCGATACCGGCGGCATTTCCATCAAGCCCTCTGACGGCATGGAAAAGATGAAGTACGACATGGCCGGCGGCGCCACGATGCTCGGAGTCATGCGTGCGCTCGCGGCGCTAAAGCCCAATGTCAGAGTGATTTGCGTCGTGCCCAGCACGGAAAATATGCCTGGTGGCCGCGCGCAAAAGCCCGGTGACATCCAGACCGCTATGTCTGGCAAAACTATCGAAGTGCTCAACACCGATGCCGAAGGCCGCCTGATCCTCGCCGACGGGATTCACTATGCCAAGCAGCTCGGCGCCACCCACTTGATTGACGCGGCTACCCTTACCGGCGCCATCGTCGTCGCCCTATCCAACATCAACGTTGGTGTTTTCGGCTCCGACCAGCCCTTTACTGACAAGCTGCTGGCCAGCGCCAAAGCTGCGGGCGAAAAAATGTGGCAAATGCCCGTCGACGACGATTACCGCGAGTTCATCAAGGGCACCGTCGCCGACATCCAGAACATCGGCAGCGGCAAAGGCGGCGGCGCCATCACTGGCGCCATGTTCATCAAGGAATTCACTGGCGACTCCCCCTGGATCCATCTCGACATCGCCGGCACCGCCTGGAACGACGACGCCAAGCCCTGGCTAGCGAAAGGTCCCACCGGCGTAGCCCTCCGCACCTTAGTCCACCTAGTCATGTCCTATTGAGTCCTCGTAGGGGCGCAGCACGGCTGCGCCCCAGCTTGGCACGATCTCAGCAATTTCCCGAACGTGCCTTTGGGTTCTCGCGATCCCATTCCCATTTCAAGGGATTCTCCACAATGTACCGTGAGGCGTCAAAGAATTCCTGCCCATCACGCAGCACCCGCTCAAAATAATTCCGTTGCCAAACATCTCCCATCCATCCCAACTGCTGCCGGGCGTGCCGAGTGACAAGCGCCTTGAACGACCGAACGATGGCCGAAATCGAACCGGCATGCACGCGCGCAACCGCGTTCCTCGGTAGGGGCGCAGCACCGCTGCGCCCCAACTTGGCGCAAATTTCAACAATTCCATGCAAATGGTTGGGCATGATCACAAATTCGTGCAAACGCGTCCCAGCGAAGTGTTGGGGAATCGAAACCCATGAGTCGCGAACTGCACACCCGATGCTGTTTAGCTCTGCGCGCGCGTTAACGATCTGGCCTAAAATGCATCGCTTCTCATGCGTGCAAATCGTGATGAAGTACAGCCCTTCCGAAGAATAGTCATATCCCGGGAATCGAATGGAATGATGTCCGGGGTGGAGAACTTCGTCGTCCATGTCATTACCCCTGGGCGCTGGGGGCGCAGCGGTGCTGCGCCCCTACATCTTCTCCGGCGCCTCAATCCCCAACAACCCCAGCGCCTTCACCAACTCCCTCTCCACAATCTCGGTTAACCCCAGCAAAAACGCCCGCTTCTGCTCGTCCGCTTCCGACAAAATATGGTGTTTGTGATAAAAATTGTTGAACGCCTGCGCCAACTGAAACGCATATTTCGTCACAAACGCGGGCTCCTGCGCCCCAATCACCGCATCCACCGCCCAATCCAGCGATCCCGCGGTCCGCAAAACCTCCCACAACGCGATGCCCTCGGCCTCGCTCAGGAGTTTCTGCGCCGTTTCCGCCGTCACCGCCACGCGCCCAGCGCCGCTCTCCGCGCCTTTGCGGCGAATCCCGCGAATGCGCACCACCGCATACTGGCAATACGGCCCCGTCTCGCCCTCGAAACTCAAAGCATCCGCAAAATCAAACGCGATGATCGCGTTGCGCGTGAACTTCAGCAGAAAAAAGCGCAGTGCCCCCACGGCGATCGCGTGCGCGGTCCCCTTTTGCTCCTCCGCGCTCATCTCCGCATGACGCTGCTGCACTTCCGCGAGCGCCGCGGTTTCCAGCCGGTCAATCAGGTCATCCGCCTTCACGCCAAACCCTTTGCGCCCGCTCACCTCCACATACGGCTTCTTCGCTTCCTCCGCCGACAGCTCATATCCCATCTCCGCCGCGCACCGCGGTGTCAACGCCACAATTTCATACGACAGGTGAATCGAATTTTTTGCTGCTTCGGTGTGCCCCAAGCCGCGCAACCCTTGCGCCACCACGTCCTGCAAATACGCCTGCCGCGCATCGATCACGTTGTAGACCGTCTTCGCCGGCGCTCCAAAAGGAGGAGCTTTGGGATCATTCTTGCCGCTCGTGGTCGCCCAAACCTCTTCTCCCTCCGGAGCCTTCGGCCACTTCGCGTAATGAAAATCTTTCCCCAGCAGCCCAAACTTCCAAAGCTGGTACGCGATATCTTTTCCGACGTAAGTCACCGTCCCGTTCGACCGCACAATAATCTTGTCCTGCGTATTTTCTTCTTCTGTCTTCTCTGTGTCCTCTGTGCTCTCAGTGTTCTCTGTGTTAATTCCTAAGATTTTTTCCTTTACCTCCTTTCCCTCCTTAACCTCCTCTCTCCAAGGCATGATCCAGCAACCCGCCATTTTCCCGCTAGTCACAAATTGAATCGCGCCAGACTCTTTTAGCTTGGCAAATGCCAAGTCCCAAAAGTGCAAATGCAGAATCTCGCTCTCGCGCGCCAGCAATTCATAAAAAATCCCCAGCCGCGCCATGGTCCGCAGATGGCAACTGACAATCGCATCCGCCACCACCTGCCCAACTTCTGCCTCCTCGCCGCGGCCTTCTTCGATGGCTGTCAGCGTCTCGCCCCGCAATTTCGCCGCGCGTTCTTTGTCCTCCGCAAAAAATTGCGTGGCCTTCGCATACAAATCCCAGCAGTAGTAGTCGAAGCGCGGCTCCATCGCCAGCATCTTCACGCCGACCGGCGTGCGCTTCTCCATATGCAAAAACCCGATCACCACATCGGCCACCTGCACGCCGGTGTTGTCGATGTAGTTCTGCACCTGCACGTTGTGCCCTGCATACCGCAGCGTCCGCGCCATGGTGTCGCCCAGCACCGCATTCCGCACATGCCCAATGTGCGCCGCCTTATTCGGATTAATGCTCGTATGCTCCACAATAATCTTGTGGGACAGCCGATTCTGGCTGTCCTTTTTCTCCGCCCTGGGGCTGGGGGTCGGACCTTTAGGCCCCACATCGCCAGTTTTGTGGGTCGCGCCTTTAGGCGCGACATCAGCGGAACCTGAAGCCTGGGGCTTTAGCCCCTGAGGAATTTCCCCTTCCGCTTCGTGCTGCGCAGCCTCCCAAAACGCCCCGCGATCAAAATAAGCATTCAAATACCCGGCCCCCGCCACCTCCAGCCGGGCAATTCCCGGCACCCGCCCCAACCCATTCTGAATCTCCTGCGCAATCTGCCGCGGCGCCTTCTTCAACCGCTTGGCCAGCTCAAAGCACACCGGCGAAGCCGCCTCGCCCATCTCCATCTTGGGCGGCCGCTCCAGCACGATCGGCAGCTCCACGCCATATTTCGCCCGAATATGTTTCGCGAGCGCGTCGCGGAGCCTTGCTGTGATTTCTAGATACACGAAGCCTCAGTCACTTCCCAACCGGGTAGGGGCACCACAGTATAGAGACCTGCCCGTGTGCGGTCAAAGCTCGACAAATGCACGCAACTATTTGCCAGACAGCTGCGGGACAGTGCTCTCGTCCCTGGTTTGTTTCGCGCCCAACTCTCGCCGTTTCAAGCATTTACCAAAAACTAAAATTCTTGACAAGGACATGCGCTTGTGCTACTCTCTCTTTGGGTGATTTCGCGTCTGCTGTCTGACCTGCCTGCCTGGTGCATTCCTCGGCTTTCGTGGCTTTTGTCAGTTAGGTTTGTAACTCCATTAGAATGTACAGATCCAGTTGCAATGCCCTTTAAGTCTTTTAGATTCCGCAGATCCGGGAAAGTGGGGGGGAGGGGGGCGTCGTCGCCCTCCCAGATTTGACACTCCACAGTGCCGCCGATACTATCGAAATGCTCCCGACGGACATATTTCTTGCGGGCCTGACATTACCGCGCGGCGGCGTACTCCCATGAAACTCGCCTATTTTGATTGTTTCTCAGGCATCAGCGGCGACATGACTCTTGGCGCGCTCCTCGACGCCGGCTGCGACCTCGCGCAACTCCGCGCGGAGCTGCGCGGTTTGCAGGTAGCCGGGTGGGAGCTATCCGCCGAAAAGGTCTGGAAGAACGGCATGGCCGCCACGTGCGCGCGCGTGAAAACCGAGGACCAGCAAAAGCATCGCCCGCTCAGCGCGATTTTGCACATTCTGCAGGATTCAAAATTGGCGCCCTCTGTGCGGGATCGCGCTTCCGCGATTTTCCAGAAGCTGGGCGAAGCCGAGGCACGCGTCCACGATGTGCCTATCGAGAAAATCCATTTTCACGAAGTTGGCGCGGTCGACGCCATCGTGGACATCGTCGGCGCATGTATCGGCTTCCACGCGCTGGGCATCGAGAAGTTTGCGTGTTCGCCGCTGAACGTTGGCGGTGGCTCGGCAAAAATGGCGCACGGGGTCTTGCCCGTGCCCGCGCCTGCTACGGCGAATTTGCTGCAAGGCAAGCCGACCTACTCCAACGGAGTGCAGCGCGAACTCGTGACACCAACCGGCGCGGCGATTGTCGCGACGCTGTGCGAATCGTTTGGTCCGCAGCCGCCGATGATTGTTTCCGCCATCGGCTACGGCGCCGGCACCACCGACCTCGAAGGCCAGCCGAATGTCTTGCGCCTGATGGTTGGCGAAGCGGCAGAAAGAGTGGTGCCGGGGTACGACCAGGAGATCACCGTCATCGAAGCCAATCTCGACGACATGAATCCGCAGATTTACGGCTATTTTCAGGAGAAAGCGCTCGCCTCCGGCGCGCTTGATGTTTTTACTACATCCGTGCAAATGAAAAAAAATCGTCCCGGCACGCTGCTTACGGTTTTGTGCCAGCCAGCGGATGCGCAGGCGCTCATGTCCCTGATCTTCGCGGAGACGACAACTTTCGGCGTGCGCACTTATTCGGCGCAGCGCCGTGTGCTCCCGCGCGAGTTTGTAAAGGTGAACACAAGCTTCGGCGAGGTGCGCATCAAGCTGTCGCGCGTGAACGGGCGCATCCTGCACGTTTCTCCCGAATACGACGACTGCCGGAAACTGGCGGAAGAAAAAAATGTCCCGCTACAGCGCGTAATCAGCGAAGCGCTGCGCAGCTACGAAGGCAGCAACTAACGAACAACTGAAAACTGAAAAATGGCGCAAGCAAAACCCAAATTCTATCTGACCACGCCGATCTACTACACCAACGGCTTGCCGCACATCGGTCACACCTACTCGACCATCGTGTGCGATACCATCCGCCGCTACAAGCGCATGCGCGGCTACGACGTGATCATGACCACCGGTACCGACGAGCACGGCGTCAACGTCGAGCGCTCCGCCAAAAAAGCCGGCGTACCCGAATCCGAATTCGTCGCCAAAATGGCCGCGGAGTGGCGCGCCCTTTGGGACGAACTCGGCGTCCAAGGCGATAGATTTATTCGCACCACTGATGTGCAGCACCACGGAACCGTGCAGTGGCTGTTTAAGCGCTGCCGCGAAAATGGCTATGTCTATCCGGGGCACTACACTGGGCAATACTGCATCTTCGACAATGCGTACGTAGACGTAAAGCCCGGCGAAAATTGTCCGGATTGCGGCAGGCCCACAGAGACAGTTACCGAAAAGAATTTCTATTTCAAACTCTCAGAATTCGGAGAGCGTCTCCGTAAGCACTATGCCGAGAATCCCGAATTCATCCAGCCCGAAGCTCGCCGCAACGAAGTTCTCAGCTTCGTCGAAGGCGGCCTCCGCGACCTGAGCATCACGCGCACTTCGATTCGCTGGGGCATTCCTGTTCCTGGCGAAGACCCTCACGTCTTTTACGTCTGGTTCGATGCACTCACAGCGTATCTCAGTGCGGTCGGCGGACAGAATTACCAACAAAGCGGCTACTGGCCGGCGGCCTTGCATCTCGTCGGTAAAGAAATCATCCGGTTCCACGCGGTTTATTGGCCTGCTTTTTTGATGGCCGCCGGCCTGCCGTTGCCGAAACAAATCTGGGCCCACGGATGGCTGCTCATGGACAGCACGAAAATGAGCAAATCGCTCGGCAACGTCGTTCGCCCTAGGCCCATCGTGAACGTCCTCGGCATGGACGCGCTTCGCTACTATCTTCTGCGCGAAACTGTTTTCGGCCAGGACGGCAATTTCAGCTACGACGCGCTGGTGCAGCGCTACAACAGCGATCTCGCCAACGGGCTCGGCAACCTCGCCAGCCGCACACTGACGATGATTGAGAAGTATTTCGAGGGCAAGGTGCCGACTCCCTCGCCGGAGGGGGACGTCCGATACGATACGCTCCTTCACACAGCAATAGCTGACATCAGTGATGTATGCGGCTATTACGACGTATTGAATTTTTCTCGGGCTCTCGAGCGGATATGGGGGCTGATCGCCGAAGTCGATAAATATCTGGTTCTTCAGCAGCCCTGGGCCCTGGCGGAGGATGCATCCAAGCGCTCTCAGTTAGGGACGATTCTTTACGCGGCGGCGGAATCTCTAAGGATCGCCTGCCATCTTGCTCACCCGGTTCTTCCCGATGCCACAACAAAGATCTGGAAAAGTCTCGGACTATCAGGTACCCCTTCGGAGTTGCAATTTGACGCCCGCGTCAGTCAGGACAACTGGGGAAGACTCCTGCCGGGCACTCGGATCGGCAAGCCAGAACCCGTTTTCCCGCGAATTGAAAAAGCGGAAGCGATAGAGAGGATGGAAGCGATGGAAAGCGAACCTCAGAAGCCAATAGCGGCGCCTCCGGCAAGCGGCGGCACGGTGGCAAGCCCGTCGGGCGCTGCGGCGCAGACCGCTCCTGACAAAATCGCGATTGAAGATTTCGCGAAGGTGGAGATGCGCGTCGGACAAATCAAGACGGCGGAGCGCATTGTTGGCGCGGACAAGCTCTTGAAGCTGACCGTCGATATCGGCAGCGAAGTGCGCCAGATTTGCGCGGGCATCGCGCAGCATTACGAGCCCGAGGCGCTGGTCGGCCGCAAGGTGGTGGTGGTGGTGAACCTCGCGCCGCGCAAGCTCCGCGGCGTCGAATCCAACGGAATGATCGTGGCCGCCAGCGTGGGACCAGAAGGCAGGCCCGTCCTCGCCGCCTTCACCGAAGACGTCGAAGTTGGCGCCCGACTAAAGTAGGCAACTCCGTTGTAGTGGCGCAGCATGCTGCGCCAGTGTTATTTGGAATCGACCGCGAGCAAGACAATGTCACCAGCCACTCGTTTGAAGCACCGAGATTATTCGGCTCCCGGCCTCTACTTCGTGACAATCTGCGCGAATTACAAGCGGTGCATCTTTGGCAGAGTGAGCCAGACAAGCGTTGAACTCTCCGCGCTTGGGCGCATCGCTAGTGAATGCTGGACCGCGATTCCGTTTCATTTTGCTCGAGTTAATGTGCACGGCTTTATGGTCATGCCCAATCACATGCACGGGATCATTGAGATTGTGACTGTAAGACCGGCACAACAAGGGAGCCGAAAGGTCAGGGAAGAAGGACTGGCACAGCATGCTGTGCCACTACAAGAGACGCAAACCGCCGCACCCCTGCGTTTGCAACCTGGTTCGCTTTCGGTGATAGTGCGGTCCCTCAAGGCGGAGGTCACGAGGCGTGGCCGATTGGAATTGAATTGGAAGGGAGAGGTGTGGCAGAGAAATTATTTCGACCGCGTGATTCGAGACGGGCAGGAATACTCGGATGCTTCGCATTATATTGCGGAGAATCCTCAGAGATGGATCGCGGAGCGGGAGAGGCTCGAACGGACCGACGAAGAAAGACCGGCACAGCATGCTGTGCCACTACAACGGAGTGATTGGAGCTCGCACTAACGCCACGATGGAACTGATTGATTCGCATGCGCATATTGATTTCCCGCAATTTGCGGAGGATCGCGACGCGATGCTGGTGCGGGCGCGGACGGCTGGCGTCACGACGTTGCTCGCGATTGGGTCTGGGCCGGGGCCGGAGAAGCTGGATGCGGCGATTCCGTTTGCCGAGCAGCATGATTGGATTTACGCCACGGTGGGCACGCACCCGCACGAGGCCAAGGAACTCACGCCGGCGCATCTGGAGCAGCTTGCAAAGCTGGCGCAGCACCCTCGCGTGATCGCTTACGGCGAGATTGGGCTCGATTATTTTTATGACCATTCGCCGCGCGAGGTGCAGCAGCGCGTGTTTCGTGAGCAGATGGACGTGGCCGCGAGGGCGAAGCTGCCCATCGTTATTCATTGCCGCGACGCTTGGACGGACTGCCTCGACATGCTGGAGAAAAACTGGCGCCCGACGGGGCTTGGCGGGATCTTGCACTGCTTCACCAGCACGCTGGAAGACGCCAGGCGCGGGCTCGACATGGGCTTCCTGATTTCGTTTGCGGGAAATTCGACCTATCCGAAAGCGCAGAACCTACGCGACGTTGCGAAAGCTTTGCCCCTCGAGAATCTTTTGATTGAGACGGACGCTCCATACCTGGCGCCGCAGCCATATCGCGGCAAGCGCAACGAGCCGGCGTATGTGGGTGAAGTAGCGAAGACACTCGCGAGTGTGAGAAACTTAGCCGCGGATGAAGTGGCGTCGGCCACGACGGAGAATTTCCGGCGGTTTTTCGGCCTCACCGCGGGTTCGCCGGCAAAGTCTGCGGCGGCCGAACGGCAATAAGTCGACCGCGCGTGCTTGCGCGTGATATTGTCCGATGCGGGCAGACGCGTGGGGCAGCGGGCAGGGAGAAAGCCATCGCACTACTGACGGCCAGGGAAATTTTTGATCTCGTTCGGGACGACCTCGTTCAGGTCGAGCAGGAGTTGACGCGACAAACCTCGGTCGCGTTCGAGCCGGTTTCCGAAATCACCAGCTATCTTTTGGGTGGCGGGGGCAAGCGCTTGCGTCCGGCGCTGCTGTTGCTTTCCGCGCGCTATGCGGGGCGGAGCAACAGCGCAGGCGCGATCCGGCTTGCCGCCGTGGTGGAGCTGCTGCACAGCGCGACGCTGATCCATGACGATGTGATCGACAGCGCGAACACGCGGCGGGGACGGCCTTCGGCGAACTCGCGGTGGGGCAATCACCGCAGCGTTTTGGTGGGCGACTGGCTGTACATGCTGTCGTTCCAGATGGCGCTGGAGGAACGAAATTTTCGCATTCTGGACATCCTGATCGACCTCACGCAAAAAATGGTGGAAGGCGAGCTGATTCAGCTGGAGAAAATCGGGCGCATCGATGTGACCGAAGAAGATGCGCTGCGCCTGGCGACGTACAAGACAGCGTGCTTGTTCAGCGGCTGCGCGCGGCTCGGCGCGGTGCTAGGCGGAATGGAAGAAGCGAGCGAAGGAGCGCTTGCGGAATACGGGCGTTACGCGGGGCTGGCGTTTCAGTTGGTGGACGATGTGCTGGATTTTACGGCGTCCGCGGAACAGCTTGGGAAGCCGGTGCTCAGCGATTTGAAGGAAGGCAAGGTCACGCTGCCGCTGATTTATGCCATGGAGAATGGGCATCGCGATGCGCGGGAGTTAGTGGCGCGAGTGCTGGAGGAAAAAGAGTTTGATTCGGTAAGGCCGGAGACGATTGTTACGCTGGTGCAGGAATCAGGAGCGCTGGAGCGGGCGCGGAATCTGGCGCATGACTATGCGCGGCGCGCGAAGGCTTGCCTGAACGGGCACGGCGATTCGGAGTATGCGCGGGCGCTGCTGGCGTTGCCGGATTTTATTTTGGAGCGGGAGAATTAGGGGCGGAGACGAATAGAACCACTCTCAGGCGCTGAGGACCCAAGAGGCGCAGACTATACGGATTGATCTTGCCTAGCTGTGGCGCAGCGGTGCTGCGCCCCTACATGAGAAATGCTTCCATTCAAGGTTGTCTACCACGATCAATATGATTTGAATTTGGGCGCGCATGTTTTTCCTTCGCAGAAATTCCGGCTCATTGCGGAAGCGCTGCTTGCGGAGAAGATCGCCTCCAAAGAGGATTTTGCGTGGCCCGCGGCGGCGAGCGACGAAGACATTCTTCGCGTGCACACGCCGGAGTGGGTGCGCAAGCTCAAGACCGGAACGTTGACGGCGAGTGAAGTGATGCTGCTGGAGATTCCGTACTCGCGGGAGCTGGTGGAAGCGGTGTGGCTGGCAGCCGGCGGGTCGATTCTAGCGGCGCAGTGCGCGCTGCGCGACGGATTTGGCGCGAACCTGGGCGGCGGATTTCATCACGCGCATCCGGGCCATGGCGAAGGGTTTTGCGCGATTCATGATGTGGCCGTGGCGATAAGGCGGTTGCAGGCGGATGGCGCGATCAAAAAAGCGATGGTGGTCGACACCGACGTGCACCACGGCAACGGCACGGCGGCGATTTTTCGCAAGGATGCTTCGGTGTTCACAATTTCCATCCATCAGGAAAATAATTATCCCGCCCACAAGCCGCCTTCGACGATTGATTTGCTGATGATGGATCGCGCGGACGATGACGAATATCTTGGCGCGCTGATCCCCGCGGTGCAGAACGCTTTGGAGAAGTTTGGGCCGGAGCTTTTATTTTATGTGGGAGGCGCGGACCCTTTTTGCGAGGACCAGCTGGGAGGGTTGTCGCTGACGAAAAAAGGACTGATGGAGCGGGACCGTCGCGTGTTCGCGGAAGCGTTGCTTGCGGAGAAGATCGCCTCCAAAGAGGATTTTGCGCGGCCCGCGGCGGCGAGCGACGAAGACATTCTTCGCGTGCACACGCCGGA
>WNFA01002557.1_pt1 | contig 15009 bp, 12 predicted proteins | sample 5400481 | NCBI WGS metagenome assembly WNFA01 (sample SAMN13153340, study PRJNA577476) | soil metagenome | isolation source: 120 cm saprolite under Douglas fir tree site 2 hole 1 replicate 2 | place: USA:California | collected 2015-04-18
CGAAAAACAGGGGTGGCGAGAGTGTAACGGGGCAGCTGGCCGAGCACCCTCCGAATCTAGGCACGGACTCCACCCGCGGCTACATTCCGATGTATGGCCGTTCCGGTCCTGAACCCCCCAAAATCGATACTGTGGGTGGACGACGAAGGTGAGCTCCTTGAGCCTCACCGCATCTTCCTTCGCTCCAAAGGCTATACCGTAGAGTGGGCGTCCAACGCCGACGACGCGATCGAGCTGCTGAGGCGTCGTCCGTTCGACATCCTGCTCCTCGACGAGCAGATGCCCGGCAAACGTGGGCTCGAGGTCTATCGCGACGTGCGCGAGATAGCGCCGACTCTGCCGGTCGTGATGGTGACCAAGAGCGAGGAAGATTCGACGCTCAAGGAAGCGATCGGCGTCAACGTCCGCGATTACCTGGTCAAGCCGATCAATCCGCGTCAGGTATTGACCGTCGTGACGAGGATTCTCGAAGGCCCGCGCATTCGCCAGCAGGCGATCGCGCGTAGCTTCGTCGAGCGGTTCCGCGCGATCGAGCTGGAGCGGGACCACAATCTCGACTGGCGTGGCTGGATAGACCGCTACGACGAGTTGATGCGCTGGGATGTGGACCTGGCCGCCGCCGGGGAGATGGGACTCTACGAATCGCTCCAGGGGCTTTATCCGGACATGCACCGCGAGTTCGCGGCGTACATGAAGGATCACTACCCGGAGTGGCTGAAGAATCTCCAAGGGAACAGGCCTCCTCTCTCGATAGACATCGTCGCCGAGTTCCTGATGCCGATCCTCGAGCGCGACAAGGCGGCAGTGTTCATCGTCGTCGACTGTCTGCGGCTCGATCAGTGGCGCGTGCTGGAGCCGTTGCTCGCTCCCTTTTTCGATGTCGAGACGACGCACTACTACGCGGTGCTGCCGACCGCGACACCGTATTCGCGGAATTCGCTCTTCAGCGGACTATTTCCGGGCGAGATCGCGGCGCGCCTTCCAGACTGGTGGGGGAACGCGGATCGCGAAGACGAGTCGCTCAATGCGCACGAGCGCGAGCTGCTGGAGTCGCATCTAGAGGAGCTGTGCGGCAAGACGCCGGTTCGTTACCAGAAGATCTCGACGTCCGCCAATTCCGACGAGCTGGAGCGGCACCTCGGCACCGCGATCGGGCCCGAGGGAGTGAGCGCGTTCGTGTTCAACTTCGTCGACCTGTTGACTCACGGGCGAAGCGAGTCGCAGATACTATATGAAGTCGCGCGCGACGAGATCGCACTGCGGCAGATCACGCGGCAATGGTTCCAGCGGTCGGCGCTTTTCAGCGTTTTGAAGGAAGCATCGCGGCGGAAAATCTCCGTGCTACTCACCACGGACCACGGTTCGATCCACTGCAACACTCCGGCGACGGTGTACGCCAAGCGCGACGCGAGCGCCAATCTGCGGTACAAGTTCGGTGAGGACCTGCGCGCCGAGCGTCCGGAGCAGGCGCTGCTCTTTCCGAACGAGGATATGCTGCGGCTGCCGCGTCGCGGCGCCGGTGGCAACACCCTGCTCGCCACGAATGATTGTTTCTTCGTCTATCCGACGAAACTGCGCGAGTACCAGAGCCGGTATCGCGGATCGTTCCTCCACGGGGGCGTGACGCCGGAGGAAGTAATTCTCCCGCTGGCGCTGCTCACTCCGCGCCGGTAACTCGATTGCGGGGGTCAAACCCAATCCGCTGGACAATCGTTTGGCGGCGACTGCGCTTCGATTTCGCAATCGCGAGCAGGCCTCAACGGTGAACAGGATCCAGTGAAGACGCCGATCTACAGGAGGCTCCTCCCGTACCTGCGCCCCCACGCCTGGCGCATGGCGATCACGATCGCGTGCAACCTGCTTGCGGCGCTGCTCGACGGCTTCGCGATCGCGTTGCTGATTCCGTTCCTCAACATCCTCTTTCACCAGCCGTCGACGTCGCTCAAGTCGGGTTGGGTTTCGAAGCTCCTCAACGCGACGGTCGGGAGCCAGATCATTCCCGGCAACGAGATGCGCTCGCTGCGCAACGTCATCCTGCTCGTCATGGCGTCGGTGCTGCTCAAAAACCTGCTGGTGTGGATCGCGGGGCAGTTCGGCGCAACGCTCCAGGAGTACGTGACGCGCGACCTGCGCAACGCCGTCTATCGGCACCTCGCGCACCTCCCGCTCGGCTATTTCACGCAGATGAAGGCCGGGCAGATTCTGTCGCGCGTAATCAACGACACCTTCGAGACGCGCCTCATTCTCACGCAGATCGTGACGCAGTCGCTCCAGAGCGCATCGCTTGTCGTCGTGTACATCGCGATCCTGTTCAGCATCTCGTGGAAGCTGACGCTGATCGCGCTCATCATCCTGCCGCTGCTCGGAGTTTCGTTGCAGCCGATGCTCAAGAGACTGAGGAAGGGCAACCTCCGTCGCGGCAACGTTCATGGTGAAATGACGAGCGTGCTCCAGGAGACGATCAGCGGCATCCGCCTGGTGAAGGCATCGGGCACCGAGAGCTACGAGGAATCGCGATTCGCCGACGGCAGCAACAAATACGCGCGCAGCAGTCTCAAGATGACGCGTCTCGCGCTGGTGGCACCGCCCGTTACCGAGATCATTGGAACCTTGATTGCGGTTCTCGTGCTCTGGATCGGAGCGTGGCAGGTGTTGCAGAGCGGAACGATGACCGGCGCAACCCTGCTCGCCTTCCTGACGCTGGTTCTTCGCCTCCTTCAGCCGTTGAAGCAGCTCTCGCAGATGCGCACCACCGCCCAATCGTCGCTCGCGTCCGCCGAGAGATTGTTCGAGATCCTCGACTCACCGGCGGAGTTTCAGCGTGATCCAGGCACCAGGGATAAAGCGGCGTTCGAGCGCGATCTACGGTTCGAGAACGTCACGTTCGCGTACGAAGATGCGCCCGTTCTCTCCGGAATCGATCTCGTCGCACGCAAGGGAGAAGTGGTTGCGCTCGTCGGTCCGAGCGGCTCGGGGAAGAGCACGCTCGTCGATCTGATTCCGCGATTCTACGAGCCGGACAAGGGCAGAATCCTGCTCGACGGAATCGACACACGTGAGATCAAGCTTCCCGCGCTCCGCGCATTGACAGGAATCGTGAGCCAGGAGACGGTTCTCTTCCATGATACGGTGCGCAACAACATCGCTTACGGCGCGCCGAACAAATACTCGCAGGCTCAGATCGAGGCGGCGGCAAAGGCAGCTAACGCGCATAGCTTCATCATCGAGCTCCCGCAGGGCTACGACACGATGCTCGGAGAGCGCGGGACCCGGCTCTCAGGCGGCCAGAGGCAGAGGTTGGCGATTGCACGGGCCTTGCTCAGCGACCCGCCAATCCTCATTCTCGATGAAGCCACCTCCGCTCTCGATACTGAATCGGAGCGCTTGGTGCAGGAAGCAGTCGACCGGCTGTTACAGGGAAGGACGGTGTTCGTGATCGCGCACAGGCTCTCGACGGTCACGCACGCCGATCAGATCATCGTTCTCGATCGTGGCGAGATCGTCGAGCGGGGAACGCACGCCGAGCTGCTGGCGCAACGAGGCGCGTACTCCCGGCTCTATACATTGCAGTTCGGTGGAGGAAATGGAGAGGCCGGTGACCCGGCGGAATCCACTCCCAACCGGATGGCTCCTTCAGCAGGATAAGTAAAGAGTGCACGTTCTATTTCTTCATTCTGCCCGCGAATGGTCAGGCACTGCCCGTCTCTTCGCGAGAGCCGGCCGTGGCATCTCCGAGCGTGGCGCGAAGGTGACGTTTCTGGTGGCGCCCGACAGCAACGTGCATCTGGCTGTGTCGCCTCGACGCGACCCGGGTCAGGCGCGCCACACACCCATTTCCGAGCCGTTCGAGATCATTCCGTTCTCAACCGAGGGCCTGTTTTTCTCGGCGGCGCGCCGACTAAAAAGTATTTTTCGCCGTTGGGACGCGGACGCCGTCTTCGTCACCACCGATCGCGAGCACCTGATCGCGGCGACTGCCTGCTGGATGGCCAGCAACGGGTCGATAGTGCGCTGGACTCCCGCCGGGAAGAAGCTCGAGCTGACCCTCTCTGGGCGTTGGGCCGCCCGCCTCGCCCGGACGGCGTATCTCTTCGCCAGCGAGACGGATCGTCGTGCTGCGGACATCCCGAAGAACGCGATCGACTCGACGGTGGCAGAGATCGGAGTCGATGTCTCGACCTACCCTCCGAATGGCGTCAAAGCTCCGGCCGCCGAGCAGGAATCGACGAGCGATCAGAAGCAGACGGAGCCGCTCAAGTACATCGTCTGCGTTTACGATCCCACTTCGCGCGGCCGCGCCGCGACGGCGATCCGCACGATGTCGATGCTATCGCCGCGGCATCCGAATCTGCGGCTGATGATCGTCGGGCCGGGCTCGGACGATGAGGATCTGAGGATGCAGGCCGCCGCACTGCGGGTGCTCCATCTGGTGAGCTTCCTGGGCGAGCGCGATGATGTGATCAGCCTGATGCAGGACGCTCATCTGGGCTGGGTCGTCGCCGACGCGGATACCGCTGCCTACGGCATCCTCGATCTGATGGCGCTCGGCGTTCCGACGGTGGCGAGCGACGACGGCGTCGCGCAGCGATACATAGCGAACGGAATCAGCGGCGCGCTCTATCCGCCGGACGATTCCGCATCAACGGCGGCTACCGTTGCCGGGATGCTGACGAGTGAGGATGCGCGCGAGACGATGGGGAAAGCCGCGCGCACGAGGGTGGCGAGGGAGTTTCCGGAAAGTGAGATGATCGAAGGTTTCGACCGCGCGGCCAACAACGCGCGCACAAAGGGCCGTCGTCAGGGGTGAGTCCCTCCAACCGCGGCTCCTCCGACGTAACGGCGGTGATCGCGGCTCACGATGAATCCGCGAACATAGAAGCCTGCGTCGCGAGCGTCGAATGGGCACGCGAGGTGATCGTCGTCGAGAACGATTCGCTGGACGACACAGTCGATCGCGCGCGCGGCGCCGGCGCGACGGTCATCAGCCCGAAGTTCACGACAATTGGAGCGGCGCGTAATAACGGGATCGGTCGAGCCAAGGCGCCGTGGATCCTTGTCCTCGATGCGGACGAGCGCTGTACGCCTGAGCTTGCAGAGGAGATCGGCCGGGTCGTTTCCCGACCCGGCAACGCGTCAGCGTATCGCGTTCCGCGGCGCAATTTCTTTCTCGGCAAGGAGATACGTCACGGAGGGTGGGGGAACGACAAACCAATCCGTCTGTTCAAGCGCGAGCTGCGCTACAACGCGGATCTCGTACACGAGCATGTCGATGTGACGAGCGGAGAGATTGGTGAAGTCAAAAATAAGCTCCTCCATTACACGTACATTTCTCTGGACCAGTATTTTGAGAAATTCGACCGGTATAGCCGGTGGTGGGCGGAGCAGAATTTTGCCAGGGGACGACGGGGCACGGCCGGCGCTGTTCTCTTCAAGCCGCCGGCGAGGTTCGCAAGCATGTACCTCCTGAAGGGCGGATTTCGCGATGGCGCTCGCGGCCTCGTCCTGGCGTGCCTGGCAGCCGCGAGCGTAATGGCCAAGTACGCGCGACTTTGGGAACGATCGACTCGTAATGAGCGCTGAGGATCCGCACCAGACTTGAGAGTCCTCATCATCGGCAGCAATCAGCGGTGGCGGATGGAGAAGTGCACCGAGCGTGCTCTCAAGAGGGCCGGTCACAAGACGCTCGTGATCGACGACAAGCGCGCCAACCGCATCATCGGCCGCAAGCTCACGCAGAGGTGGGCGCTGTCACAGACGCGTCGGTTCAAGCCCGATTTTGTGTTCCTCGGCAAGTGCCACGGTCTCGATCTCGATACGGTCGCGACGATCATCGACGGCAAGCCGAACTCGATGTGGTATCACGATCCGCAATGGTACAAGAGTACGTACCGCCCCGAAGTCGCCCACATCGTGGCCGTTGGAAAACTGACGCAGACTTTTTTCGTTTCCGGCTTCGACGCCGAATGGAGGGCGCTCGGACTCCCGGCGAAGTTTCTTCCGTCGGCCGCCGACCGTGAGATCAAACCGGTGCCGCCGAAGAAACAATATCACTCGGACGTCAGTTTTATCGGCACTGGATACGATCCCTCTCGCGCTCAGTTCCTGCTGAAAGTGGCGAACAAGTACGACATCAAGGTCTGGGGAAAAGGCTGGGAGAAATGGCGCAAGCCCCTCAACTGGAAGGGACGCTCCGTGGAGGGATCGGAGTTCGCGGCGGTCTGTTCCAGCTCGAGTATCTCGCTGGGCATCAATCCCGATCGCGCGAAGGGTGGTAGCACCTACACGTCGGATCGCACCTGGATGGTGATCCTGGCCGGTGGCTTTTACCTCGGACACGGAACGCCCGGCCTCACCCAGATGCTCCGCGAGGGTGATCACTGCGCCTGGTACAAGGACATCGACTCGTGCCTCACCAAGATCGGCTACTACCTCGAGAATTCGGCGGCGCGCGAGCGCATCAGACGCGAGGGGCAGGTGTTCGTGCGCGAACACCACACGTTCGACCAGCGAATTCACAATCTGCTTTCCGGCGAAGCCTTCGTGAATCCGTTAGCATAAGGTAGTGACCTCGCCTACCGCTCAACAAAACCGTATTCTCGCGAAAGCAACACCGGCGCCGAAGAAGCCGGACAAGCACTCGCGCAAACCCACCCTCGCGCACCGCGCCGAGTACTACACGATGCGCGCGACGATCGGCGCGCTGCGGGCACTGAGCTGGGACGCTGCCTGCAGGTTTGGCGAAAGGCTCGGCGCGCTCGGCTACCGCCCGCTCGGAATTCGGAAGCGCGTGGTAGAACGGCAGATCGCCGCGGCATTCCCGGATCTCGGACCGGAAGCGGTGGTGAATCTTGCCCGGGAATCCTACCAGCATCTCGGGCGCACTTTTATTGAGACGGCACTCCTCGACAAGCTCGGTAAGGATGGACTTCAGGAGCTGGTGGAGACCGTCGAGGGCTGGGAGGAGATCGACGACGTCATGGCGAAGGGGAAGGGCGCCGTCATGGTCACCGGCCACATCGGCAATTGGGAGCTCGCGGGCGCTTACGTAGCCGCGCGCGGAATTCCGCTCGACGCGATCGTGCGCGGGATGGCCAACCCGCTCTTCGATGCCTATATCAACCACACCCGGGAAGAAATCGGGATGACGATCGTCCACGACTCCGAAGCGGTGAAGCGGACGCCGCGCTCGCTCCGGGCCGGTCGGGCGGTCGCGTTCGTCGCCGACCAGGGCGTGATGGGACTGGCGTCGACATTCGTCCCGTTTTTCGGACGCCCCGCCAAAACGCCCCGCGGCGCGGCGGTATTCGCCTTGCGATTCGAGGTGCCGGTGATCTTCGTGGTTGCGCTCCGGAAGCCGAACGGGCGCTATCGCATCGTCGTCGAGCGAATTGAGGCCCGGCGTACGGGAGACATGGATCGCGACGTCGATGCGATCGTCACGAATTTCACCGAGCATCTGGAAAAGTGGGTTCGAGCCGTGCCCGCACAGTATTTCTGGCAGCACCGCAGATGGAGACGACAGCCGCCGGACACGCCGCCCGAGCTGCGAGATCCGTCGGCGTAACCAAACGGGAGGACGATGCTGGATCCCAAACAGCGAGAGAGGTTCCTGCGCGACAATCGCGCGCGTCTCGGAATCGGGATCGTCATCGTCATGGCTCTGGCCGCGGCTCTGGCGCCGCTGATCGCGCGGCAGAGTCCGATTACCATCGATCTCCTCCATATCCTCGAGCGTCCATCGGGGCATCACTGGCTCGGTACCGACATCCAGGGCCGCGACATCTGGTCGCGCCTCGTATTTGGGGCGCGCGTTTCGCTCACCGTCGGTCTCATCTCACAGGGGATCGCCCTCACCCTCGGCGTGACAATGGGCCTGCTGGCGGGATTCTATGGTAAGTGGGTCGATGAGGTCGTGATGCGTCTCGCCGACGTGACGCTCGCGTTTCCGACGCTGCTCCTGCTCATCGCAATGGTCGCTGCGCTCCAGCCGTCGGAGGGAGTCGTCTTTGCAACCATTGGAATTGTCGGCTGGGCCGGAATGGCGCGCATCGTTCGCGGTCAGGTTCTCGTCGTCCGGCAGCTCGAGTACATCCAGGCGATCAGGGCGCTCGGCGCCGGCGATCTCCGGATCATGGCTCAGCACGTATTGCCAAACGTCATCGCTCCCGTCGTGATCGCCGCGACGCTCGGAGTGGCGGGCGCGATCATGGCCGAAGCCGCGCTCTCATTCCTCGGCCTCGGTGTTCCGCCGCCAGCGCCGAGCTGGGGATCGATGATTGCAGACGGACGCGATCTGGATCAACTTCGACGCGCTCCGTGGACGTCGGTCTTTCCCGGAGTGGCGATCGGCGCCGCGGTGCTTGGATTCAATCTGCTGGGCGACGCGTTGCGTGACGCGCTCGACCCACGGCAGTATTATCGCGCGAAGAAGGAAGGAGGAGGCTGAACATGATGTGCGCGCCGTAACTCAGCTGGCGCTCACGCGGTTTCCTTTGGAGAAGACGCCCAGGGGGAGTTATATATCTGCAGCACGAACGGACGGGTTTACCGAATCATCAAGAGCCGCGTAATCCAGCACGATGAGCACCGGTAATCGAGGCGAATACCGGCGCACTATCTTCGACCGGCACGGTCCCGAGGCCGCGCAGCTCGTGCAGACGGTCAGCTCTCTGGCTATCCCCATTGTCGCGGGTGCATTGATTGGCGGCGCGCTCGCCGCGCGGAAGGGCTTCTCGCCGGCGCTCATAGTAGTGTCGATGTTTGGAGGCTCGCTCATTTTCGCAGCGTGGTGGTGGTATTTCGTCACGCGGCTCTCGCACGGCGCCGGCAGGACCTTTAGCGAATTCATCCAGCCGAGTGCGACCGGGAGTTACGAGCGGCAATATTCGCGTGAGGACGCGCTCGTGATGCGTGGCGATGTCGAAGGCGCGCTGGCATCGTACGAGAAGATCATCCTCGAGGCACCGAAGGACGCACAGCCGCGCATCCGCGCCGCTGACTTGTGCGCGAAATCAGGAATGCGTGAGAGAGCGGAGCTTCTCTATCGCGCGGCGCAGCGACTGCCGCGCGTTGCATCCAGCGATGACATCTATGCTTCCAACCGGCTCGTAGACCTTTATCTCGCGTGGCCGGGCCACGAGACGAAGGGTCTCCGCGAGCTCAGACGATTAATCGACACTTATCCGGAGACCGATGTAGCTGAACGTGCCCGTGCAGGTCTTGTGAATCTGAAGGGCCAGCTCGGCATCGCCGAGTAAGGGCACTCACCTCAACACGGGGATGACCATGCTGCTCCAGACTGCTACTCAAGCACCTGTTTCCTTCACCGAAACGTTGATGGCGTCGGTCCGCGATGCGTTCTCGATGATCCTGAGCGCGATTCCGCGGATACTCGGCTTCATCATCATCGTGGCGATTGGCTGGTTCGTGTCGTCGATTCTGGCGCGAGCGGTGATGGGACTCCTGAAGGCGATTCGTTTCGACGAGTTGATGCAGAAATCGGGGCTCGCCGACTTCATGAACAAGATGGGCACCGGTACGGATTCCGCGGGAATCATCGCCGGTCTGGTGAAATGGCTCGTTCGCATCATGGTCCTGCTGGTGGCCTTCGACGTGCTCGGTCTGCCCGCTGTCTCGGACGTGATGCGGCAACTGCTGCTCTGGCTTCCAAATCTCGTGGTCGCGATTTTCGTCCTCTTCGTTGGCGGGATCGCGGCGCGCGCGCTCGGCAACATCGTGCGCGCGGCGACTGCGGAGGCCGGGTTCACCAATCCCGAGACGCTGGCGAACGTCACACGTACCACGGTCTGGGCGTTCGCGATCGTGGTAGCGATCAATCAGCTCGGAATCGCGACGAATCTGATCAACACGCTGTTCACCGGATTCGTGGGAGCGCTGGCAGTTGCGCTCGGTCTAGCATTTGGTCTGGGCGGACGTGATCTAGCGTCGCGTACGCTCGAAAACTGGTACGACCAGGCGCAGGAAGGGAAGCCGAGGAGAAGGCCGCGGTCGGACGAGTAGGGCGGTTTGCGCAACTATTAGGCGGAACTGCAAATGCGAGAAGAGCTAGGTTGTGGGTTCGAGGTGCTAGGATCGAGGTAGGAGGTAGAAGCGCCACGTGGTGCGCGTTACCTCATACCTCGTACCTCGCACCTCCTACCTTGCTCTTCTCGCAGTTGGTTTTCCTTCTCCAGAGTAAAGGATCAACCGATCGATCATAGATGAGGGGCGATCGCGGCCGTAGCCTTCTCCGACGTGATGATCGGAATCACCTCGAACTCTACGATGTCGCTCCAGTTGGACATCCACTCGTCCAGAAGCGCTCTGTCGTCGCAGTCCATCACCTGGAAGCAGCGCTCGAAGTCGGTCGTCACCCAGCTGGAAAGGTAGTGCGCACCGTGCGGAGCCATCCGCCCTTTCTCCTTGAAGCGGCGATAGGCCGGCTTCGCATCGCCATCGCGGTACGTCTCGATCACCATGAAGAGCATGTGCGCCTCGGTTCAGTGCAGTATGACGACTTTAACGTAGCTCTACTGCTGTAGGATGCTTCGGCTGATATAAGCCGATCTTCGTGCCGCTCGGGAGGGCAAGAGTTGTAACGATCCCCCATGCTTCGTCTTGCACCGATGCGAAGGTAGCTTTTTTTGCCTCAAGAGATCTCATCGTCGATTTCAAATCGTCGCACATGATGTACATGGCTGCGCCCGCAACACCATCATGCGTGTTGGGTGCGGAATCTCCATCGTGAGGATGTACGGCAATCTCCGCCGGCGGCAATGCGAATATCAGCCAACCTCTCCCGGCATCGACCGACCGGAATTCCAGCACATCTCGCAGGAAGGCACGATCGGCTTCCGGATTCTTGCTGTACAGAAGAAAGTGCGTGCCGTTGATCACGCGTTGGCCTCGACTCGCTCGGTCGCTCTAAATATCTGCGATCGGATCATTTCCTGACGAGCAACAAACCGTAATCGCGAGCGCCCTTTCTTATCAGAAAGTAGCGTCCGGCTAGAGGCTTCGCGTTCGCCACGTCAGTATCGGCGCTCGCTCGCTGTCCGTTCAGAGATACTCCGCCTTGCTCGACCAGTCTCCTCGCCGCGCTCTTCGATGCCGCAAGCTTCAATGTCACGAGTGCGTCCAGCAACCCCGGGGTCTCGCGCGTCTCCGCGAAGGGCACTTCCTGACTCAACGCCTTGAGCACCGGCTCCGTTAACGTCGTCGGATCCGCCTTCCCGAACAGAACCTGCGACACTTCTTCGGCCACTCGCGCCGCATCCTCGCTGTGGACGCGCGTGGTCACTTCACGCGCCAACGCCTGCTGTGCCTCGCGCTTCTCTGGCGCTGTCTCAATGAGCTTGTCAAGCGCTTCGATCTCTTTCCGGGAGAGAAGCGTGAACAGCCTCAGGTATTTCCCCGTATCGCGGTCGTCGACATTGATCCAGTACTGATAGAATTTGTACGGCGATGTGCGCGCGGGATCGAGCCACACCGCCCCCTCTTCAGTCTTGCCGAACTTGGATCCGCTCGCGGTCGTCACCAGCGGCATCGTCAGCGCATGCGCGGACTTTCCCTCCACGCGCCGAATCAGCTCCATACCCGCGGTGATGTTCCCCCATTGATCGCTGCCCCCCATCTGCAGCGTTACGCCCTCACGCCGATAAAGCTCGAGAAAATCGTACGCCTGCAGCAGCATGTAGGAGAATTCAGTAAATGATATTCCGCCCTCGATGCGCGACTGCACCGAATCCTTTGCCAGCATGTAGTTGACAGTGAAGTGCTTGCCGACATCGCGCATGAACTCCACTGCCTTGAGCGGACGAAGCCACGCCGCGTTATCGCGCATGCGAGCAGCCCTCGGACCGGTGAAATCCAGAAAGCGCTCGAGCTGTTTCTCGATCGAGCGCGAATTCGCCTCGATCTCATCCGCCGACGCGAGCGGTCGCTCCGAGGTTTTGCCGCTCGGATCACCGATCATGCCCGTGCCGCCTCCAACCAGCGCAACCGGCCGGTGCCCCGCACGCTGCAGATGCGCAAGTCCCATCACCGGCACGAGATGGCCCAGATGCAGGCTCGGAGCGGTAGGGTCGAAACCCACGTATGCGCTCACTTCTCCCGTTGCGAGAGCGTCAGCCAAACCGTCCGTGTGTTGGTAGATCATTCCGCGCCAGGACAGCTCGTCCAGCAATGAATTCTTCGCGTGCATGCGGGGAAGATAGGGACGCCCGACCACGGTGTCACCTTCGGTGTATCACAGTTATCTTCTTTACTCCGCATGGCCGCCGACACCAACAACAAACTCCGATTCCATAAGCGGCACCCAACGTTCGTCCGGGTGGTCCTGCTTGTCGTCACTTTCCTCGTCGCCCTCGGCGCCGGCGTGGTCTACAGCACGTGGGCCCTCATCTGTCGGGGAAGCCAGTGCCCGTCGATCGATAGCCTGGCCGAGTACACACCACACCAGACGTCGAAGCTCTACGCCGTCGACGGAAGATTCATCGCCGAGCTTGGTCTCGAGCGCCGCACGCTGGTGAAGATCGACGAGATCCCGAAGATCGTTCAGGAAGCGTTCGTCAGCACCGAGGACAAGCGCTTCTACCAGCACGCCGGCATCGACTGGCACCGCGCCACCAGCGTGATTCTGCGCTCACCGCTCCATGGTTTCTCGCAAGGGTTTTCCACCATAACCATGCAGCTCGCGCGCAACGTCTTCCCCGAGCAGATCTCGCGCGAGAAAAGCATCATCCGCAAGGTCAAGGAAGCGAAAGTCGCGCGCGAGATCGAGTCGAAATACGACAAGAAGAAAATTCTCGAGCTCTACCTCAATCAGATCGACCTCGGTCACGGCGCCTACGGCGTCGAGACGGCGTCGCAGCGGTACTTCGGAAAGTCAGTTCGCGACCTGAACCTCGCTGAAGCCGCTACTCTCGCCGCTCTCCCCAAGGCCCCCGCCCGCTACAATCCGGTTCGCTTTCCCGAGCGCGCCATACAACGCCGCAATACCGTCATCGAGCTGATGCGCCAGAACGACCTCATCAACGATGCGGACGCCAGCAGGGCGAAGGCGTACCCGCTGCAGCTCGCCAATAAATCGATTTCCGGCGAGACAGCGCCCTATTTCGTCGAATGGGTGCGGCAGCAGCTCGACGCGCAGTTCGGCAAGCAGCTGTACGAACAGGGACTCAAGGTTTACACGACGCTCGACCTCGACATGCAGGGGGCGGCCGAGCGGGCGCTGGAGCACCAGGCGCGCGCGATCGAAGCCGGACGCTTCGGACCATACAGTCACGAGACGTACGAGCACTACGTCGCTCACCGCGAAGGTGATGAGGGCAGCGGCACATCACCGTACCTCCAAAGCGCGTTCCTCGCGCTAGACCCCCGCAACGGCGCTGTGCGCGTCATGATCGGCGGACGCGATTTCGACGATTCGAAATTCAATCGCTCCGTTCAGGCGCTGCGTCAGCCTGGCTCGACGTTCAAGCCGATCGTGTATTCGGCCGCGATTCAGAATGGCAGGTCGCCGTCATATCTCGTCAACGACAGTCCGCTTGTGCTCCAGGTTCCAGGTCAACCCGAATGGGCGCCGCAGAACTACGATCTGAAATTCCTCGGCGAGATTCCGCTCCGCCAATCTCTCTACCTCTCCCGCAACGTTTCCACCGTCCGTCTCGGCATGGAGCTCGGCGAACAAACCGTCGTTAACGAGGCCAGGAATTTCGGCATCACCACTCCAATTCCTCCGTATCCATCGATCCACATCGGAGCAGCCGATGTTTATCCGATCGAGCTGATATCTGCCTACAGCGCGTTCGCCAATCTTGGCGTCCGCGCGAGCCCGAACGCGATCATAAGAGTCGAGAATCAGAAGGGCGAGATTTTGTGGCAGCCGACGCCGACGCGCACGCAGGTGCTGTCGCCCGAGGAAGCGTGGATCATGGTCGACATGATGAAAGACGTGATTCGTCGAGGAAGTGCAGCTGGCGTGTACGCGTCGGGTTTTCATCTTCCAGCTGGTGGAAAAACGGGGACGACGAACGACGGTACCAACGTCTGGTTCGTCGGTTACACCGCCGATCTCATTGCCGGAGTCTGGTACGGACTCGACCGGCCGTCGAAGATCAAGGACAACGCGCAGGGCGGAGTGCTCGCTGCGCCGGCGTGGACCGCCTTTATGACCGAGGTGTATCGCCGCATGCCGGCACCGCCCGACTGGCCGAAACCGCTGTCAATCGTCACGCGCGAGATCGACGTCAGTAGCGGATTGCTCCAGACGCCATACTGCCCGCGGAATCTCGTCACGAGCGAGTTCTACATATCCGGAACCGAGCCGACCCGCGACTGCGACAAGCACGGACCGTACGCGAATCCCGGCCTCACTCCGGTCGATACCTTGAGCACGATCCCGATTACTCAGCCTCCACCGGGTGGAGTGCGAACGCCGATCACCGTGACGCCGCCAACCATCCAGCCGGGCTACGAGCCGGTGCCATCGCGTGGGCAACAACAGCGGACACCCACGGTGTTCGACACGACGAAACGGCGCGATTCAACGCATCGCCCGACAGTGTTCGACACCACGCGTCGACCCCTACCGCGACGTGACACCACGCGCCCACGAACCGATACGATTCCGTCACCGGCTCGCCCGCCGGTCCCGATCCCGCGCTGATGCGCTACCACGCGCGTTGGGTGCTGCCAATCACCCAGCCGCCGATCGAAAATGGAACCGTCGTCGAGAGCGACGGATTGATCACCTACGTCGGCCCGCGAGCCGACGCGCCATCGGGTAAGGACTACGATCTCGGCGAGGCAATCCTGCTTCCCGGCCTTGTCAACACCCACACCCACCTCGAGCTCACCGCGATGCGCGGCTTCCTCGAGGATTGTCGCTTCGCGGAGTGGATCGACAAGCTTCGCCAGAGCCGAAATGAGATTCTCGACGCCGAGATGCTGCTCGACTCCGCGCGATTCGGGATCCTCGAAGGGCTCGAGGCCGGCATCACGACTTAC
>WNFA01002698.1_pt1 | contig 15001 bp, 15 predicted proteins | sample 5400481 | NCBI WGS metagenome assembly WNFA01 (sample SAMN13153340, study PRJNA577476) | soil metagenome | isolation source: 120 cm saprolite under Douglas fir tree site 2 hole 1 replicate 2 | place: USA:California | collected 2015-04-18
TCGTGCCCGTGCCCGCCGCAGAAGTGCTTGCTCTTCTCGAGGATCACCACCCAGCCCTTCGCGGAAAGCCACGACAGGTCTTTCAGGCCGCCGGCAAAAGCGCTCCAGTCGGCGGTGAGCTTCTCGGGAAAGCGAAGCGCGTGCGACACTTCGGCGAGGAAATCCTCCTTGTCGTGCGCGTGGTGGATATCGACGTAGATCACCATGAGCCCCGCCGCGGCCGCCGCACGGGCGAGCTCGCGCGCGTCGGCGGAGAGCTGGAAGACGCCCGCCTTCGCCGCGTTTTTGATCCATTCGGCGTTCATGCGTTCCTCTCCGTCGTGCGAAGGCGGATATGCAGCTCGCGCAATTGCTTCTCGTCCACCGGCGACGGAGCATGCGTGAGCAAATCCTGCGCGCGCTGCGTTTTTGGGAACGCGATCACGTCGCGGATGGATTCCGCGCCGGCCATCATGGCGACGATGCGGTCCAGGCCGAAGGCGATGCCTCCGTGCGGCGGCGCGCCGTATTGCAGCGCCTCGAGCAGAAATCCGAACTTGTGCTTGGCTTCCTCCGGCCCGATGGGATCGCGCGCGAGAAGATCCTCGTGGCCCTCCTTGGGAGCGGTGAACGGGTGGTGCATCGCGTTCCAGCGCTTCGCCTCCTCGTCGTACTCGAACATCGGGAAGTCCACCACCCATAGCGGTTTCCAGCCGCTTCCCGCGTAGCCCTTTTCGTGGCCGATTTTCACGCGCAGGGCGCCGAGCGCGTCGTTCACGACCTTGATCTTTCCCGCGCCGAAGAACATCAGGTCGCCGTTCTTCGCTCCGGACAGGCTGACGACCGCTTTCAGCGCCGCATCCGAAAGATTCTTCACGATCGGCGACTGCATGCCTTCACGCCCTTTGGCGATGTCGTTGAACTTGATCCAGGCGAGGCCCTTCGCGCCATAGATACCGACGAACTCTGTATACGCATCGATTTCCCCGCGCGTAAGCTCCCCGCCTGTCGGAATCAAAAGACCGGCGACGCGATGCGCCGGTGCATTCGCCGGCCCCGAGAACACCTTGAACTCGACCGATTTCATCACCTGCGTGAGCTCGGTGAGCTTCAAGGGCACACGCAGATCCGGCTTGTCCGAGCCGTAATCGCGCGTGGCCTCCGCGTAGCTCATCATCGGGAACGGGTCGGTGAGCGCGACGCCGAGGACCTCCTCGAACACGGTGCGGATCAAGCCCTCGAAGATCCCGCGGATCTCGGTTTCCTCGAGGAACGAAGTCTCGCAGTCGATCTGGGTGAACTCGGGCTGGCGGTCGGCGCGCAGGTCCTCGTCGCGGAAGCACTTGGTGATCTGGTAGTAGCGGTCGTAGCCCGCGATCATAAGGAGCTGCTTGAACAGCTGCGGCGACTGCGGCAGCGCGAAGAACTCACCGGGGTTCACGCGCGAAGGCACGAGGTAGTCGCGCGCGCCCTCGGGCGTCGAGCGCGTGAGCATCGGCGTCTCGATGTCGATAAAGCCCTGGGCATCGAGATATTTCCGCACCGCCATGGCCACGCGATAGCGCAGCTTGAGATTCTTCTGCATGGTCTCGCGGCGCAGATCGATGACGCGGTGCGTGAGGCGCACGGTCTCCGACAGGCGCTCGTCGTCGAGCTGGAAGGGCGGCGTAAGCGAGGGGTTCAGGATCTCGATAGCGTGCGCGAGCACTTCGACCTCGCCCGAAGCGATATTGGGATTGATCGTGCCTTGGGGGCGGCGGCGCACCACACCGGTGACCTTCAGCACGAACTCGTTGCGGATGCGCTCGGCCGTCGCGAAGGTCTCCTTGCGGTCGGGGTCGGACACCACCTGCGCGAGGCCTTCGCGGTCTCGCAGGTCGATGAAAATCACCCCGCCGTGGTCGCGGCGGCGGTGCGCCCAGCCGGCGAGCGTCACGGTTTTCCCTAGGAGCGCGGCGGTCAGCCTGCCGCAATAGTGGGTGCGCATGGGGGGCGGAGTATAGCAAACCGATCCGATTTCCCGAGCGGGAATTGCCTCCGCTCTAGCGCGCTTCGCGTGTCCGCATCGCCGCGCCGCCGAGCATCATCGCATTGAGAAGCGACAGGGCGCAGCCCAAAGTCACGGTGAGCCCGATCGCCGACAGAACCGGGATGCGCGAGGTCGCGAGGCACCCGAACGCGGCGAATGTGGTGAGAAAGCACACCGACAAGGCGAGCGAGGTGCCCTGCTCGCTATCGGTCCCGGGTTCGGCCTGATTGAAGAACAGCGCGTAGTTGAGACCGATGCCGAGCACGAGCAAGAGCGAAACCAGATGGAACAGCGACAGACCGATCCCGAGCAGCATGAGGCAGGCGACCGTCATCGCAATCGCCGCATACACGGGCAGCATGACCCGCACCGCCTTACGCACACCGCGCAGTCCGAACCCGAGCAGTACGGCGATGGCGAGGGCGCCCAAGCCCGCGAGCGCAAGGGCCTGGGCGCGGTAACCGCCGATCAGCCGGTCCGATTCGCCCTTCAAGTCGAGGAAGCTCGCGCTCAAGTCCTCGGGCAACCGCCCGGCGAGCGAGCGCAGCCGCGCAGCGTCGCGCACGCCGCGCAGCGGAATGAGCGCGTGCCATTCGCCGTCGCGCGTGGCGAGCAGCGACTGTACCTTGAGGTCGAGCCCGGTGCCGCGCAGGTCCTCGATCATGAGCAAGGGCGAAAGCCGCGCCGTCTCCACGTCGCGCTCGAACGGCGCAAAGGCGTCGGCGCGATACGGCAGCCCCCGCAGCGCCCGGGCGAGCCTCGCGTGCAGGACCCGCGCGTCGGGCAGCGCGGCGCGCCGGCTTTCCTGAGTCTTCGCGCTCGGCAGATAACGCGCCGCCAGATCGAAGCCTTCCAGCACGCCCTCGCCCACCCAGCTTTGCAGAACGGGGGTCAGCCGCTCGCTTTTCTCGAGCGCCGCCTCGCGGCTCGCGGCCGTCGCGATCAGAAGGTAGCCCACGCTGGGCGCGCGCAGATCGGCGCTCAGCCGCTCGTGCAGCTCGCGCGCCGATTCGGGAAGCGGGCTCAGGTGCCCGAGGTCGTCGTCCCAGATCCGGTCGTGGAGCGCGACGATGACGGCGAGCGCCGCGGCAAGCAGCACCCACGCGATCCACGCCACGCGCCGCATCGCGAGCCCGGCGCGAACCAGGTTGAAGGGAAGCGCGCGCGGCGGCGGCGCTCCCCGGCCCGGGGCGAGCGCGGGCAGCACCCAGCGCGTCACCAGGCCCGCCGAAAGCACCCCAACCATCGAAAGGACGCCGAGCTGCGATAGGCCCTGGAGACTGGAGAGCAAGAGCGCGAGCGAGCCGAACACGGTTGTGAGCACTGCGAGGCGCAAGGTCGGCCAGACACGGGCCAGGATGTCGAGGACGGATTCGCCGGCTTTGCGCTGCGTGAAAACGTAGGACGGGTAGTCGACCGCCTCGCCGATCACGGTCGCGCCGAAGGCGAGCGTGATCCCGTGAACGGTGCCGAACAGCGCGCCCACCGCCGCGACTCCCACGACGAGGCCCGTCAGCACCGGCAGCGCGGAGAACGCCACCGGGCCGGGCGAGCGGTATACGAGGACCAGTATCAGGAGGACCAGCGCGCCGGCCACGCCCGTGAGCCAGCGGGTGTCGTGCTCGATCGCCGCGCGCGTGCGCGCGGCAAACACGCCCGGCCCGCTGACCAGCACGCGATATTCAGGACCCGCGCCGGTGGCGTGAAAGGCGCCCGTCAAGGCGTCGGCCGCATCCTGCTGGCGCACAGCATCCATTCCGGAGGCTGCGGTCTGCGCAAGAAGGAGCGCGCGGGCGCCGTCCTCCGAGAACCAGACGCCGTTGCGAGAGGCCGGCGCACCCTGACCCGCGGTCTCCGCGAGGCTCTTCAATTCGCCCGTCGGATCGCGCGCAAGCGTCCCTCTGAACACCGTTCCTTCCAGCGTCGCGAGCCGCTCGAGGTTTTCGCGCAGCGCGCGGGCTAGCGATTGCTCGCTGAAACGCTCCGGACTCACCTGCGGGCTGAGCAGGTAGCGATTCTTCAGCCCCAGCTCGCGCGCGCCCTGGGTGAATTCCGCGGCGCCGTTCGTGACATAGTCGAAGCGCCGGTCGGCTGCAAGTGCGCGCGCGAGCTCGCGGGAGAGGCGCGCGAGCTCGGCCGGCGCCCCGCCTTCGATCGCGACCAGCATGGTGCGCGAGGCTACGCCTTCACGCAGCTGCTCCACGAGGAGCCGCTCCAGGCGGCCGCTGGCGGCGGGGAGAAAGGCGGTCAGATCGGCGGTGAAGGCCACGTGGCGCGCGGTCCACCACACGCTCGCCGCGACGATCGCGAGCCAGGCGAGCAGAGCCGCTCGGCCGTAGAGCCTCACGAGGACTCTTCTTGGATGGTCATCACCGAGCCGTCTCCGCCCGGCTCCAGGATTTCGAGACGAACGATGCGCGAACCCGAGCCTGAGATGCCGACGCTTTTCACGACGCCCGCGACCTCGGACTCTCTCGGGGTGAGCGCCAGCGTCCAGCGCCGCCTCGTACCTTGCACCCTGACGGAATAGAGCCGCTCGAGCTCCGCCCCGTCGCCGGCGAGCGTCGCGCGCAGGCTCTCGACCAGCGCCGCGACCAGCGGCGCGTTCTGGAGGGCGATGCGCCGCGTCTTTCCCTCGCGCTCGACGGTCAGCCAGCCGCCGTCCACGCTTATCACTTCCTCGAAAGGCAGGGTCTGGCGCTTCTCCAGGCGCGCAGGACGCGCATAGAACAAGGTGCCGGAGAGCTGCAGGGGCTTCTGCAGCAGCGCGACGCGCTTGACCTCGGAATACCGCGCCCGGCTGGTCTGCACCTGCGCGAGCTCGCCCATCAGGCGGGCGAAGTCCCAGGGTTCCTCCTGCGCCGCGGCCGGAAGCGAGAGCATGCAGGCCGCGAGCGCGATCCTAGCGCGGAGACTTGCCCCAGAAATCATAGAAATTGAACCAGTTGTAGGGCGCAAGCCGGCAGAAATGCTCCAGGCGCTCGGCGTAGCGTTGGGTCCATTCTCGCGCCCACGCGGCCCGCCCGGCGCGCTCCGCGTTCGGCTCCTCGCAGAAGGGCTCCAGGTGAATGACGTAGCGCTTGCCGCCCTCGTACAAGCCGGCGACCAGATACACCGGTACGCGCAGGCTCAGGGCGAGCCGCAGCGGCCCTTGTGGAAAGTCGGCATCACGCCCGAAAAACCGGCACGTGACCGTCTTTTCGGAGCCGGCCGAGCGGTCGCCGAGCATGCCGACGAGCTCGCCGCGCGAGAGGCATTCGGCGATCCGCAACATGGTGTCGAGCTCTCCCGACACGATGACGCGCTCGCGCATCACAGGATCCAGCCGCGCGTTCAATGCCTCGGTGATATTCGCCGCGTTGTCTTCGTACATCACGACGTTGACGGACAATCCGTGCGAGGGCGCGAGCGTGCGCAGCAGCTCGAAGCTGCCCAGGTGCGCTCCGAGCAAGAGGCAGCCTCGCCCCCTGGCGAGCGTGCGGCGCAGAGGCTCCAGTCCCCTCACCTCGACGTCGAAGCGACCGAAGGGGCCGTCGATGAGATACACGCGGTCGAGGACCGTCGCGGCAAAAGTGAAGAAATGCCGCCAGAGGTCGGACAAGCGCGGCGTCCGGCCGAGGGCGAGCGCGAGGTACTGGCGCGAAGCGCTCCGCGCGCGGGGCGAAAAAGCGAGGAAATAAGCGCAAATCGGATAGAGCAGCAAACGCGCGACGCGCCGGCCGCAGCGCAAAGCGAACCACTTCATGAACCGCGTCGCGCCGCGGCTGCCCCGCTCACCCTGGGCTAGCCAGGGCGCCTTCCAGGGAGCGTTCATTTGCGAGCCGTCCGGCGCGGCGCGAGCTTGCCCGCGCGGGCCACGGTTCGAACCACGTCGGCGAGGGGGCGGTGCTCATGATGCCGGTAGCGCACGCGCCGGAAGACGTACTCGCCGACGAACAGCACGCCCACCAGAAGATAGTCGATCCCGTTCGCAAACAGCGACCAGGTTTGCGGCGTCGCCAGCGCCGCCAGCGCCGCAGCCGCGGCGGCCATGATCACGAAAAACGCCGTCCACACGACCGTAGAGTACCGCGTATAGCGCGCGAGATCCGGAGCCAGCTCCGTTCCGCGCACGAGGCGGCCGAACCAGCTGATCATCGGCTCCTCGCCCGGCGCCAGGGTCCTTCCGAACCAGACGGCCAGAGCGAGATTGATGACGACCGGCGGGAGCTTCAGCAAAACTTCCGCGTCGACGACGAGCGGCGCCGCCGCAAGCAGTGCGAAACCCGCCAGGCCCCACGGGCCCGGAAACGACAGGACCACCAGCGCCGCGATGCACAACCACGCCGTCCACGCCAGATAGTCGAGCCCCGTGGTGACTGCGGCATGCGTGAGGAGAGGGTAGGCGAGCAGCAACAAGATCCCGAGCGCACCCCGAGGAGCCCAGCGATGCATAGCCGCAACTCCTGTTTCAGTTACCGCTCTTCCAGACAAAGTCGAGCTTGGTGCGCCAGGCACGTTTGCGTTTCAGCCAGGCCGCCAGGCTCTCGCGCCAATGGAGGATCGAGGTGAAGTAGTAGATGATCTTGAAGACCAGGAGCGGACCCCGGATCGGCGTCTTGCCGAAGATGTCGGCCGAAAGCAGCGACAGGATCGCTTCTTCCAGCCTGAACGAATGGGTCGGCGACATGAACATCTCGCGCAGCGCCGGCGTGGTGATGCGGTAGATAAACCAGGAAAATGTCTTCAGACCATGCCGGACGGTCCTTTCATAGCGCCGCAGGCTGCGCGCCGAGACATCGCCATTGCGCAGCGCCTCGTCGACGACCCCGGCGCCGAGCTCGCCGCTGTTCATTGCGAGGAACACGCCGCTCGAGAACACCGGATCGATGAACGCGTACGCGTCCCCGACCATCAGATAGCCGTCGCCGGTCATGCGCGTGGCACGATACGAGAAATTTCCGGTCGCAAGGGCTGGCGCCATAAGCTTCGCGTCCTTGAGGCGCTCGGCCATCATCGGGCACAGCGCGATCGTGTCGAGCAGGAATTGATCCACGCTGACCTTGCGGGTCTTCATGTAGTACGTCCAGCACACCGCGCCGACGCTCATCGCGCCGTCGCGCAGCGGGATCATCCAGTACCAGCCGTGATCGAACCAATAGACGCTGATATTACCCTCGTCGCGGCCGGGACGGCGCACCGCGCCCTTGAAATGCCCGAACACGGCGGAACTGCTGTGCACCGGGTTGCGGCTTTTTATGCTGAAGCGGTTGGCGAGGAAGGTGTCGCGCCCGGAGGCGTCCACCACGAAGCGCGTCTCCCAACGTTGCGCATTGCCGTGTTCGTCGACGGCGTTCACCAACGAGGTCGAGCCTCGCCGGAATTCGACTTCGGTGACCTTGACGCCCTCGCGCACGTCGGTGCCCCTGGCGGCGCTGTTTCGAAGCAACAAATTGTCGAACTCCGAACGCCGCACCTCGTAGGCCGAGGGGTAGGACTTGTCCATGGCGTTGGCGAAATAATAGACGGCCGGTTTGTAGCCTTCGTAATTGAATTCGGCGCCCGGCTTGAGGAGCCCGATTCTATCCACCTGCTCGAGCACACCCAGGCGCTCGAGCAAGGGCAGATTGAGAGGCAGCAGCGATTCGCCGATGTGGAAACGAGGATGATGTTCTTTTTCGAGCAGCACCACCTTCCAGCCCTTCTGCGCCAGAAACGCCGAGATGGTCGAGCCGCCCGGACCGCCGCCGATGACCAGCACATCGCATCGGTATTCCGGCGAAGGAGTAGGAGCGGCAGACGGGGCGGTGGGCATAGGGTCTGACCCGAGGGAAGCGCGCGAGCCGGCATTTTACCGCGCCGGTGTGCTCGTTCAAGTCCTCCGCCGTGCGGAGGGGCGAGCCGCTACTGCTTTCTCGGGCCCGGCAGATCCGGCGCAGCTACGCCCATCGAGATGACGTACCTGAGCGCTTCGTCCACGCTCATGTCGAGCTCGATCACTTCGGCCCTGGGCATCATCAGGAAAAAACCCGAGGTGGGGTTCGGCGTGGTCGGGACGTAGATGCTCACATAGTCTCCGCGCAGGTGATTGGCGACATCGCCTCCCGGCCGCCCGGTGAGGAACGCGATCGTCCAACTGCCCTCGCGGGGATACTGGACGAGGAGCGCCTTGCTGAACGCCTGTCCGCCGGGGGCGAACAGCGTGTCGCTCACCTGCTTCACGGCGTGGTAGATGGTCTTCACCACCGGAATGCGGCCGAGCACGTTCTCCCAGAACGAGAGCAGGCGCTGGCCGAGGATGTTGGAGGCGAGCACGCCGGTGACGAACACGACGATCACGGTGAGCAGCGCACCGAGACCCGGGATCTGGTGGCCGAATAGGACCTGGGGCTGGTATTGCGGAGGCAGGAGCAGCAGCGACTGATCCATCGTGCTCACGATCAGATCCAGCACCCAGATCGTGATCGCAAGCGGGATCCAGATCAGGAGCCCGGTGATGAGGTATTTTTTCATCGGGCGCCGCCGTCTCCTCGGCCCAGTTCCACGCTACCGGCGAACGTCTGCCCCGCTGCCGACGGCTTCGGATTTCGATTCGGACTTGCTTTTGGGCTCCGCGCCGGGTTTCGTGTCGGGCTTGGTGCCGGGCTTCGTGTCGGGCTTGGTGCCAGGCTTGGTGCCAGGCTTCGCATCGGGCTTGGTATCGCCCTTGTCCTTGGCGCCGGAGGCCGTCGTGGCATCCGGCTTCGCCGCCGGTTTCGCGCCGCTGTTCCTGAAGTCGGTCGCGTACCAGCCGCTGCCCTTCAATTGGAAACCCGCCGCGCTCAGCATTTTGCAGAACGTCTGCTTGCCGCACTCCGGACAGACAGTGAGAACCGGGTCGCTGAGCTTCCGCAGGTATTCCTTCTGGAAGCCGCAGGACGAGCAACGATATTCATAGATCGGCATGACGCCTCCAGATGCGAACCCCTGAATTATACCCTACGAAAAGACTCGGAATTTCCCGTGGACGGGCGCCCCGACGGTTTTCAAGCGATGCCGCGGCTGCCTTTCACGCCGATCAGGCGCGGCACGTTGAGTCTGCTCGGCCTCACGATCTTCTTCTCGCGCAGGTACCGGGCGAATAGATCCCACACCGGCTCGCCTTCGTCGCGAAAGTCCTCGGCCACGGGCGCCCAGCTCGCGATCTTGTAGGTCTTGCGCGGCTCGACCGGACGCTCCCCGATGCGCATGTCGCCGATGCGCGCGCCCCTCCTTGCGCCGGGCGCACAGCTGTAGCTCATGCCGCCGATCCGCACCATGTCGCCGCCTTGCTGATAGTACGGATCCGGATTGAACAGGTTGTCGCAGATGTCCTCCAGGTTCGCCCTGATCGTCTCCCCCGCCATTTCGGTCACGACGACATGCGGATAGGTGATCGCGGTCTGGCTCATGACCTGCTCGTAGGTGATCGCTTCCCCGGGCAGCAGGGTCGTTCCCCAGCGAAATCCGGGCGAGAAAGCGATTTCGGCGCCCTTCATTTCCATGAGCGCGTCGAGGATCAATTGATCCATGGTGCTGTTGAAATTCCCGCGCCGGTAGAGCAGCGCCTCGGTCACGGCGAGTTTCTCGGCGAGCTTCTCCACGTAAGGCGCGCGTTTTGCCTCGATCAATCGCGCCATCTCGCGGTCAGCGGACAGCAGGTTCGCGAAAACGGGCAACAGCCGATAGCGGTAGTCGGCGATGCGCCCGCCTTTGACGTCGAGGTCGAGCACAGCGAGAAACTTGCCGTGCGAGCCGGCGTTGGTGACCAGCGTCCTGCCTTTCGCGTTCGACACGACGACCGGGGCCGGCACGCCATCGTGGGTGTGGCCGCCCAGAATCACGTCGATGCCCGTGACCCGGGAAGCGAGCTTCAAGTCCACGTCCATGCCGTTGTGCGAGAGCAGCACCACGACTTGCGCGCCCGCTTTTCCTCCGTTTCCCGCGCGGACTTCGTCCGCGATCCGCTGCAGGCGCCGCTCCTCGATGCCGAACTTCCAGTCGGGAACGAAACGGCGCGGATGGGCGATGGGCGTATACGGGAACGCCTGGCCGATCACGGCGACCGGCACGCCGGCCAGGCTCCGGAGGATGGCGGGCTTGAACACAGGGTCGCCGAAATCGGTGGTCTCGACGTTCTGGGCGAGGAACTCGATACTTCCGGCAAAATCCTTGTCCAGCACTTCCCTGACGCGCGCCGCGCCGTAGGTGAAATCCCAGTGCCCGGTCATGATGTCCACGCCGAGGAGCTTCTGCGCCTCGATCATGTCCTGACCGCGAGTCCACAGCGAAGTGGCCGAACCCTGCCAGGTGTCGCCGCCGTCCAAAAGCAGCGATGCACGGCGCTCGGCGCGCAGTTTCTTCACCAGGGTCGCCAGATGCGCGAAACCACCCATCTTTCCGTATTTCCTCGCCGCCTGCGCAAAATCGAGGTGAGAGAAGGCGTACGCTTCGCGGCCGCCGGGCCCGATTCCGAATTGCTTGAGCAGCGCCTCGCCGACCAGATGCGGCGGGCGGTTCGCCCCTTCCCCGACTCCGAGATTGACGTTCGGTTCGCGGAAGCTCATCGGCAGCAACTGCGCGTGGCAATCGGTGAAGTGCAGCAGCGATACGTTCCCGAAAGGCGGCAAGTCGTAGAAAGTTTCGTCCTGCGGACGCGAAGCTAGCGGAAGACCTGCCGCCGCCGCGGCTGCGAGCGCCTGCAGGAATTCACGACGCGAGAGGGACATCGGGCGCGGCGTACGCCGCAACGTCACTTGTTGACCGGGGAGTCGGAGTCGAGCAAGAGCGCCACGAGGTGCGTGATCTGCTCTTCCGTCAGCACGCCGTTGTAGCCGAGGCGCGGCATGTTTGAGCAGGCGGAAAACGCTTCGGAGTTGTAGATCTTGCCGTAAGCGTACTTCTGGATCGCTTCGCTCGAGCCGCGCAGCTTGCCGAACTGGTAGAGGCTCGGGCCGATGGTGCCGAAGGAAAGCTCCTGCGGCGCGAGTTGGTGGCAGTTGTAACAGCTGCCGCCCGCGGGCCGGGTCGGGTCATCGGTGAATTGCTTGCCGACCCCGCTCTGCGCGATGCGCTGACCCTCGCGCCAATCGCCCATCATCTTGCCGGAGCCCGGATAACGGAGGGTAGCCTGTTGCGATTTCTCTATTTTTTGTCTGATGTCCTCCGGAGGTTCCCCTTTGTACTTGCTGCAGAGTGCCTGCACTTCGTCCTGGTTCAGGCGGTCGATCGTAGCCTGGCCGCGCGATTTGAACGAGGTCTTCAACATCTGGGCCGCCGCGCGCTCCGCCTCGGAATCGGAAGGCCGGGTCGCGCATCCTGCGACCCAGATACCGCAAAGCGCAAGCACCAGAATCATTTTCGGCTGCATTTCGCCCCCTATCGCTTGATCGCCGGGGCGTCGAGCGTGCCGCCTTCGGCCTTCTTCGCGAGGTACGTTATCAGCGCGATTGACGCATCGGAAGCGAACTCCAGCTCCGGGAAGCGCATCTGCCGGATGCACTCCCACATTCGCCATTGCATGGATCGCAATTCGCCCTCCGAGACGCGGTATCCGGGCCAGGTGCCGAATGCGCGTTGCGCGTCTTTGGCATTGGTCATTTTCGGCAGATTCTGCAATCGGATCCGCTTTCCTTCTTCGCCGTGGCAGGTGACGCAGCCGAAGTCATACGGTCCGGCGCGGTAGTAGAAAAGGTTTTCGCCGGCTTGATAAGCCAGACGCTCTTTCGGGTGGGACATCGGCGGAGCAATCGTCATGCCGCGCGACTCGGAGGCGATCCAGGCGACCAGGTCCGTCATCGCCGATCGCTGGCCTACGCCCGAAAACGGATCGGTCGTCAGCATCGGCACGCCGGTGCCGGAAAAGGGATTGCGCTTCGCTTCCTCGGTCGTGAAACCTTGCAGCGTCACCATGCACGTGACCAGGCGCGACTCCAGGTCCTGCACGCGGTCGGTATCTGCAAAGTAGCGCGGCAGGCGCACGTAGGCGCCTTTCACAATCCCGGGTCCGAGGCCCAGGTCGCAGCGCTCGAGCGAAGCGTTCTTCGGCCCGCGCTCGCGTTTCCACAGCTCTTCGCCGCGCGCCTCGTAGAGCTCAGCCGGATTGCCGTCCTGCAGGAGCTGCCGATAGCGCTCGATTCCACGCAGGGTATCCTGCTGCGCCGGGGCGGAACACGGCAAGGTCGCCGCGAGCATTCCCGCGAGCAGGCAGTGGATCCGCATGGGTTCTCCGAGTTTCGGCTGGCGCGAGCGCCGGTTCAGCCGCCGGCGATCACGGCTTCGTCGGTCCTTTTTTCGCCTTGATTGTCGGCCCAGCTGATCGTGACCTTATCGCCGGGCTTCCCGCCCTTGAAGCGGAAATGCAGGAACGGATTGCGCGATACCGATGTGCCCCACTGCGCCGAAAGCACGGTTTTGCCGGCGTGCGTCACGGTGACGTTACGGATGAAGTGCGCCGGGATGACCTTGCCCTGCGCGTCCTTGCGCAGCCCGGTTTCCATCTCGTGCGACATCAGCACTTTCACTTCGACCTTGTCTCCGGTCATGTTGGCGCGAATGCGCATCGGGTCTGCCATATCAACCTCCGCATCCACCGATGGTGACCTTGATTTCCTTCACCGCATGCAAGTACTTGCCGTCTGCGATCACGAGCGCATAAACGTTCGACGTCTCCCCCATCTTGACGCGGGTGCTGACGAAGGGGTCGGTGCCCGCGGGGATTTCGAATTCCGCGGACAAGGTGCTCGGGTTCTTTTCGATCAAGATGGCGATGGCCTGCGTCTTCGGCAGCTTGCTCTCCACCGCGATCGGCACCACGGCGCCGTTTTCGGCGATATCCGGAGCGGTGATCTCGATCGCGCTGCTCAGGGTCGATCCGCTGCCGCCCAGCGCCTTTACAGTCTCCGCGACGCTTTTGGTGTCGAACGCGGCCTTGTTCCATTCCTGCGCGAGCGCATCGCTGGGCTTGATGATCCCCGCCGCAGCCGCCAGCGCGAGCACGCCGCCGCCGGTCTTCAGCACTTCGCGCCGCCTGGGGTCCACGGGCAGTTCCCTGGATATCCCGATATGGGGAAGTTCGGATTTTACCGCGGCTCCGAAGCAAATGCGACGGAAACCATGGACAGTTATTTCCCGCCGCGTCCTGTGTTAGGGTGGCGCATGATCTCGCTGATCCGGACGGGGTTGCGCGCCGCTTATGGATGCCTTGTCATCTACTCGGGGCTCCTCCTCTTCGGCTTGATGTGCTTGATCTGGTCCGGAGCGGCGGCGCTGCTGTGTTACCCGTTGTCGAAAGAGCGGGGAAGAGTGGTCGGGCGCTGGGTCACCAGCTACGGATTTCGCTGCTATCTCTGGCTCCTCACGCTGACCGGTGCCTTTCGCTTCGATCTGCGCGCGCTGGACGCTTTGCGCGAAGCCGGACCTTTGGTCATCGCCCCCAACCATCCCAGCCTTCTGGATGCGGTGATGGTCCTCTCGCGCCTGCCCGACGTGACCTGCGTGATGAAGGCCAACTTGATCGACAATCCGATTTACGGGGCCTCGGCACGGCTGTCGGGCTACATACGCAACGATGGTTTTTTCGGAGCGGCAACGCAGGCGGTGGAGGACCTCAGGGCCGGCAGGCAGCTCCTGCTTTTTCCGGAAGGAACCCGCACGATGCGCCCGCCGATCAATCGTCTCAAGGGAGGAGTGGCCCTCGCCTCGAAGCGCTCGGGGGTCCCCATCCAGACGGTATTGATCGAAACCCCATCGCCTTTTCTTTCCAAGGGCTGGCCGCTTCATCGCATCCCTTCGATGCCGGTCTGTTACCGCCTCCGGCTGGGAAGGCGCTTCATGCCCAAGGACAATTTGAGGGAGACGATCGCGGAAATGGAAGCCTATCTTGTATCCGAGCTCGGCAGCCGGAGCGGCATCGACACCGCAGGCGAGTCCCTGGCGCGGCTGCAGAACCGGCTCGACGAACGATGAGGACTGGATGAAGGAGGCTTCGCGGAGTCACTTTGTCCTGATTCCAAGCTACAACCCCGGCGAGCGAGTCTACGAGACAGTGCAGGCGGCGCGGCGCGTCTGGAACCCGGTGTGGGTCGTGGTGGACGCCAGCACCGACGGTACTGCCGAAGGATTGCGCAAGAGGGCCGCAGCCGACCCCGGTCTGAGAGTGATGGTATTGCCCAGAAACGGCGGCAAAGGCGCGGCGGTAATGCACGGCATCGAGCTTGCCCACGCGGGCGGTTTCACGCATGTGCTGACGATGGATTCGGACGGCCAGCACCCGCCCGAGCTGATAGGCGAGTTCATGGCGGCTTCCGCGGCCGAGCCTTCCTGCATGGTGCTGGGTGTTCCGGTGTTCGACGCGAGCGCTCCGAATCTGCGCGTCAGGGGGCGGCGCGTATCCAACTGGTGGGCCAACCTCGAGACGCTCTGGACCGGAATCGGCGATTCCCTGTTCGGCTTCAGGGTGTACCCGATCGCGCCTCTGCGCAAGGTGATGCGCACGCAGCATTGGATGCGGCGTTTCGACTTCGACGCGGAAGCGGTGGTGCGAATGTGCTGGCTGGGGGTGCGCCCGCTCAACAGACCCGCGCCGGTGCGGTATTTCCGACCTGACGAGGGCGGCGTGTCGCATTTCAACTACTGGCGCGACAACGCGTTGCTGACCTGGATGCACGCTCGCCTTTTCCTCGGCTTCGTGCTGCGGCTGCCGCTGCTCGCGATGCGGCGGCTGAGAGCCTCCTGATTCGGGCCCGGGCGCGGAGTCAATGGGCCGCGCGGAACGCCAGCACCGTGTTGCTGCCCCCGAATGCGAAAGAGTTGGACAGCGCCGCCCGCAGGTTGCCGCGCAGAGGTCCTCCGGTGATGTGACGCACGCCGGTGCACTCGCAGTCCACGTCGTCGAGATACGCGGTCGGCGGCGCTTCCTGCGACGAGAGGGACAGCACGGTGATGATGGCCTCGATCACTCCGGTTGCGCCGAGCATGTGCCCGTGCATCGATTTC
>WNFA01002562.1_pt1 | contig 14998 bp, 10 predicted proteins | sample 5400481 | NCBI WGS metagenome assembly WNFA01 (sample SAMN13153340, study PRJNA577476) | soil metagenome | isolation source: 120 cm saprolite under Douglas fir tree site 2 hole 1 replicate 2 | place: USA:California | collected 2015-04-18
TCTCGCCGCCTTTGTGGCTTACCTTAAGAAAAATGGTGAGTACCAGAATGCGCTCGTCGTCGTGGTCGGCGATCACGGCGAAGGACTCGGAGAGCATCACGAAGACACACACGGAATCTTTCTCTACGACTCGACGACGTACGTGCCTCTTATCATCAAACAGCCTGCTGGCGCCAGTGCCGGCAAAGTGGTTGACGCACAAGTTCGCACCCTCGACATTGTGCCGACCGTGCTCGATCTGCTGAGAGTGTCCTCCACCGCGAAGCTTGACGGACTCTCGCTGAAGCCTTATCTCACCGGATCGGAGGAAAGTCCGCGGGTTGTGCTCGGACAGACCGACTACCCAGTGCGTTTTGGATGGGCCCCGCTACGATCGGTGCGCAGGGAAGGATTTAAGTTCATCGAAGCGCCCCGGCCTGAACTCTACAATCTTGTAAGTGATCCCGGCGAACTGGAGAATAAGTACGAGCCACAAAGTTCCACGACTCAGCAACTACGCGGCATCCTGGCCGAAGTCCCATTCAACTCTCCAACTCCCGCCCTGCCCGATCCAAAGGATCGTATCGAAGAGCAGAACTTGCTGCATGCAGCGATGATCGCCTCGGAGGACAATCGTGCGGCCGACGCTCGCTCAGCACTCGAGAAGGTCTTGCAACTCGATCCCAAATCGCCGACTGCTCTGCGCCAGCTCGGTGAGTTGGAACTGCAAGCCGGCAACTACGCTCATGCCGCGCAGCATTTGAAAGCCGCACTCGAAGTGCGACCAGACGACGGAGCTGCAGCTTTCTACGAAGGTCAGGCCCTGGCCAAGACCAATGACTTCCCCGGCGCCCGCGAAGCCCTCGAGAAGAGTTTGAAGCTCATGCCTGGGCAGTTTCCAGCGCGCCTCCTACTGGGACAGGTGTATCTGAGCTTAAAAGACGCGAAGGCTGCCGAGGACCAGTTTGAGGCGGCCCTGCTGCTGCAATCAAACAACCTCGAAGCCCAGCTCGGTGTGGCAAGAGCAGAGATTCTTCAAGGCAGTCCCGCAGAAGCTGTCTCGCAACTTGAGCTCCTGGCCAAGTCCCACCCGGAAAATATCGAGGTCTTCGAACTCCTCTCTCAGGCCTATACCAGCCTGGGCAAGGCGACCGAAGCGCACCGGGCTGGCGCTCGCGCAGACCAACTACGCAAAGCACAAGAAGTAGAGCAGAAGTGAGAAGAACCGCGTTTGGAAGGGAACATTTCTGGCACCAGGCTCGCCTTTGCAGACGGCCAACCGTCAGGAATATGTAGGCATATGACCTCTGTCATCAATATCTTGCCCGGGGATGTAGACGTGACATGCCGAGGTATTGACTGCTGCGCGAACCCGCGCGAAAGTGGTCTCACATTTCGCGGGAACGGTGTGCCTTTTACGTCTACCGGCCGCCATTAGACTCCTCGATGCACGCACTATGATGGCTCCGTCCCAAGTCGGTTTCCAGTCAATCAGTTGCATACCGTCAATCGCCGGTGATCCCCGTGGGCAAGTCCCGCACGTTTCGAAAGGATAATTCCGCAATGAAGCGTTCAATCATCCTCTTGTTGCTGGTCGCGATTCTCTCTTTTCTTGGTCGAGGTCTGTCCCAGGACAACGCCGCTGGCCCCGGCTCTCCCGATCCCTACAAGCCGACGCTGGATCGCCTCGAATCGCTAACCCGGCAGCCCGAGATCGAGTGGCGTCATCACACCGATATCCCGCACCCCGAAGACTCGTCCCTGAACGATTCTGACTGGAGCGTAATCACGGTCAAAAACATCTCCGGCCCTGGTGGACAAAACAACAAAGAGGAGCATTGGACCGGAACCCGCGTCTTCCGTCGCTGGATCCAGATCCCAGAGAAGATCAACGGCTACACCGCGCAAGGCACACAACTAATGCTGGACTTGCGCTTCGGCAGCCCCGGCAGCCTCATGATCACCGTATTTTCAAACGGTGCGATCGCCTATCGCGGCAGCGACGACGACATCCAGCCGGTTCTCTTGAGCGCGAACGCCCAACCCGGTCAGAAGATTCTGGTTGCAGTCCGCGTGGTTGCTCCCGATGAAGTGCAATCCGAATTCTTTCACAGCGAGCTGACGATCGAACCTCCGAATACGCGCCCCAGTCCGGGATTGCTGCGGTTAGAGATTCTCGCAGCCCGTCCCATCATCGCCGCCTACGAAGAAGGCCGCCCGCAGCGCGAGCAGCAACTCGCCGCCGCCGTGAAAGCAATTGACTTTTCCCCGCTCGACCGCGGAGATCAAGCCGGCTTCGACAATGCGCTCAAGCAGGCTCATGCCAAGCTGGAAGAGCTCAAGCCCTGGCTCCAGCAATTCAAGATTCGCATCGTAGGCAACTCTCACATCGATATGGCGTGGCTATGGCCGTGGACTGAGACCGTCGAAGTAGTCCGCAACACCTTCCGCAGCGTGCTTGACTTGATGCGCGAATATCCGGATTTCAAGTTCACCATGTCTTCGGCCCGCACCTATCAGTGGATGCAGGAGAAATATCCCGACCTGTTTAAGGAAATCGAACAACGAGTGAAAGAGGGACGGTGGGAAATCATCGGTGGCATGTGGGTGGAACCCGACTTGAACATGCCCGACGGAGAGTCGCTGGTGCGCCAGATCCTGGTCGGCAAGCGCTACTTCCAGAAAAACTTCGGCGTCGACGTGAAGATTGGCTGGAACCCCGACTCCTTCGGCTACAACTGGCAGCTTCCCCAGATCTACAAGCGGTCAGGCATGGACTATTTCGTGACCCAGAAACTCCTCTGGGCCCACGAGTTCACCACGTTCCCCTACAAACTATTTTGGTGGCAGGCTCCCGACGGCAGCCGCCTGCTCACTTACTTCCCCCACGACTACGCCGGTGGCATCGATGCCGAAAGCCTCGGCTCAGACCTCTCCATCTGGATGCCTTCAATTTACGGTAAGAAGCTCAATGACACTCCGGAAATGATGCACCTCTACGGAGTCGGCGACCATGGCGGCGGTCCCACGCGCGTCATGCTCGATCACGCCGACCAACTCCGAGCGCCTGCCACTGTCTTCCCCAAGATGGAATTCAGCTTCGCCAGCAGCTTCTTCAGCGATTTGGAAAAGAAATTGCCGACCATGCAGGTCCCCACGTGGAATGGTGAACTTTACTTCGCCTATCATCGAGGTGTATTCACCACCCAGGCCGAAACCAAACGCAGGATCCGGCGCGCTGAGGAATTGATGCTGAACGCCGAGAAGTTTGCGTCCATAGCGACTCTGTATGGGCGTTCCTACCCGCAAGATGAAATGGAGCTAGCCTGGAAGAATCTGCTTTTCGACCACTTCCACGACATCATGCCCGGCTCCGGCATCGCCGTAAACTATCTCGATGCGAAACGCAATCTGGAAGACGTCGACCGTGCTGCGACAGAAGTCATGCACGGTGCACTCAAAGAGATCGCCGCTCACGTGAATACCCAGGGAGACGGTGTCCCGGTGATGATCTTTAATTCCCTCTCCTGGCCCCGTACGGAAGTGGTCGAATTGGAAGCGCAGCTGCCAGCCCCGGCCCAGCAAATTGGTGTCTTCGATTCTGCAGGCCATCCCGCCGAATTTCAGCTGTTGAACCTGGATGCGGAAACCCATCGAGCCCGCTTTCTGCTGCTGGTCCATGCGCCTGCCAACGGATATCAAACCTACTTCGTTCGCGCTGTAACGAACTCTGCTCCTCACCCGTCCCAACTGAAAGCGACCACCGATTCGCTTGAGAACGACTTCATCCGTCTCAAGGTCGATCCGCAAAGCGGCTGCATGACCAGCCTGTTCGACAAGAAGAGCAACACTGAAGCCCTCGCTCCCTCCGAGTCTGATACCGGAGGTCCCAGGAACTCCACCTGCGGCAACTTACTTCAAACCTTCGTCGACAAGCCCAAGCAGTGGGATGCCTGGAACATCGATGCCGACTTCGAGAAGCAGCACTGGGACCTCGACAAGGCTGATGAAGTGAAGATGATCGAGAGCGGTCCCCTGCGCGCCGTCATCCGCGTCAAGAATCATTTCCAGAACTCAACCTTCGTGCGCGATATCACCCTCTACGCAGGCGTCCCTCGGGTTGATGTGAAAATGCAGACCGAGTGGCATGAAAAGCACATCCTGCTGAAGGTCGCCTTTCCCGTCAGCGCCCACAGCGACCAGGCCACGTACGAAATACCCTACGGTTCCGTCGAGCGGCCCACCACTCGCAACACGCCCGCCGAGCTAGCCCAGTTCGAGGTTCCAGCGCAGCGCTGGGCCGACATCTCCGATTCCAGGCATGGCTTCAGCTTGCTAAACGACTGCAAGTACGGATACGACGCCAAGAGCAACGTCCTACGTCTTTCTTTGCTGCGCTCCCCGGAATGGCCCGACCCCCACGCCGACGAGGGTCATCACGAATTCACCTATGCCCTCTATCCTCACACCGGCAGTTGGCGAGATGCCTCGACCATCCGCCGCGGCTATGAACTCAACTACAAACTGGTTCCGATACCCGTCGGCAAGCATCAAGGTAAGCTTTCGCCCGAACATTCCTTCCTTCAGGCGGACGCCGACAACGTCGTGATCACCGCCTTAAAGAAATCGGAGGACGACAATGCCCTCGTCCTGCGTTTCTATGAGTGGGCAGGAAAGGAATCAGACGTCAAGATTCAGCTTCCACCAGGAGCCGAATCGGTCTCAGAGGCGAACCTGATGGAAGTTTCAACCGGCAGTTTACCGCTGAAAAATGGCACGGTCGTCGTCCACACCAAGCCTTATGAGATCAAAACCCTGAAAGTGACGTTCGCAGCGGAAGGCCGGGGTGGACACGGAGGACAGACGACCCCCTAGTTACTGCTGCTTAATGGACTCCGAAAGCTGGACAGGTTGGAGCTGCGGCTCTACGCTTCCGTCGCTGTCATCGAGCAGCTCATTGATTTCACCAATGAGCTGTCGGAACCTCACCGAGTCCGGCTCCTTTACAGCCTTCTCGCAGAGCTCCAGCCATCGTTGCTTATTTGTCGGCATGCGTCGGTCTGCAAATAACTGAGGATAAGTCTCAGTCCTCGCTGCCTGCATCGCAAGCGCCAAGAAACGTCGGCAAGTTTCTCGCGCGTGGGACCAGTAAAGTTGCCCGGCCGCCTTCTTTCTTATGCCTGCCTGTGAAATTCTATAACGCCTGTTGTTTGTGTGCCTTAGTCAGGGGTCCACTGCGGATGCGCGCTGAAAAATCCCTGAACAATACAAATCTCGTAGGCAAGATAGAGCCCGAAGGCGATGCTTACAACGCCCGAGGCCGCGCTGAGTCCATAGCGAAAGCGCGCGAAGCGGTTTCCGACATAGTGAAGCGTGGAGGCGATGCTCATCGTGATCAGCATCATGCCGGCGATGGTGCCGATGCCGAATACCAGAAGGTAGGCAATCGCCCAGCGTGGATTTCGAATGCTGGCCAGGATCAGCAGCGCCACTGCGGCCGAGCCCGCTAACCCGTGGACGATGCCCACCAGCAAGGGTCGCAAGAAGAGGTAGAGGTTCGCAGGTCCGAAGATCCGATCGAGCCGCGCAACCGGCGTGTGGTCAGGAGAATGTGCGTGCGACTCTGGAGTGTGGACATGGGCGTGACTGTGAACGTAATCTCCGTGGGCATGTGGATGAGCGTGGACCGCGATATCGTCGGCTTGGGGTGAAGGACGGGCGCCGGCGATGGTTCGCAGAAAGCTGGTCAGGTTCCACACGCCCAAGACGATCAGCATCACGCCGACCGACAGCTCCATACTCAAGCCGAGCCGGACTGGCATGACGAGATTGAAGAGAATAATGGCGGTGCCAACGATGAGAATCGTGACCGTGTGACCCACTCCCCAAAGGGCGCCGATCAGGGCTGCCCGTGAGGTCTTTCTCTGGTTGGTCACGATCGTGGTTACGGCGATGACGTGGTCCGGATCGGTCGCATGCCGCATTCCCAGGAAGAATCCGATTGCGATGATGGAGAGCAAACTAAGCATGTGCTAACAATCCACGGGGTCTGCTTATTGATTATGTCATTGATTAACCACCAAGGACATCAAAGGACCCCGAATGAAATGTCAGAATTCGTCCGCGCACGTTCGAACTCGATCGAGGAGCAACTCCCGTTCCCGCGCATTGCGCGTAAGCGCTGCCGCCCGCTCGAATTCCGCGCGTGCCTCACCGAAGCGGCCGAGCTTACGGAGCAGGTCGCCGCGCACGCTGGGGAGGAGGTGGTATGCCTTGAGAGATGGTTCGTCAGTTAGCGCATCGACGAGTGCGAGGCCAGCTGCCGGTCCGGAGGCCATCGCGACTGCGACCGCACGATTCAACTCCACTACGGGAGACGGCATGAGTTCGGCGAGCTGCTCGTACAGTTGGACAATGCGCGGCCAGTCCGTATCCTCCGGGGCAAGCGCCCGACCGTGGCACGCGGCGATCGCCGCTTGCAGGGTATAGGGACCACGTGCGCCACCGAGGCTTTCCGCACGCTGGAGCGCAGACAGACCACGGCGAATGAGAAGCTGATCCCACTGCGCGCGGTTTTGGTCGAACAGCAGGATGGGTTCTCCTGACGGACCTACGCGCGCCTTGGAGCGTGACGCCTGGATTTCCATGAGCGCGACCAGTCCGTGAACTTCTGCTTCCGAGGAAGCGAGTTCAGCGAGAATTCGTCCGATTCTTAATGCATCCTCGCAGAGCGCCGGCCGCATCCACTCATCGCCCGCGGTTGCCGAATAGCCTTCGTTGAAGATCAGGTAGACGACCTCAAGCACCGACGACAGACGGGCAGCAAGCTCGGGGCCGCGAGGAACCTCGAAGGGAATATGTTTTTCGGCTAATGTCCGCTTGGCGCGGACAATGCGCTGGGCGATGGTCGGCTCCGGGACCAGAAAAGCACGCGCGATCTCGTCGGTGGTCAGACCTCCGAGCAAGCGCAGTGTGAGCGCCACCCGCGCTTCCGTCGAGAGCACGGGATGACAGGAGATGAACATAAGGCGGAGAAGATCATCGCCGACGTTATCATCCAGGGCGCCCTCGAGATCGGGCACGGTCATCTCTTTGACCTCAAGTTCGCGGCCAAGTTCCTCGTGCTTGCGTTCGAGGAGTTGGCTGCGTCGCAGCCGGTCGATGGCTCGATGCTTGGCGGTAGCCATGAGCCAGGCGCCCGGATTGTAAGGGACGCCTGACTTCGGCCATTGCTCCAGCGCGGCGACGAGCGCGTCCTGTGCGAGATCCTCGGCCACACCGACGTCGCACACAATTCGCGTCAGTCCGGCGATGAGCCTGGGCGATTCGATCCTCCAGACCGCGTCGATGGCACCATGTGTATCGGTAGTCGTCACTCCTACCGATCACATCACGTTCACTCCGTCCGCGCAAGTTGAGGCGCCTAGCGGGCGTGAGCGGAGCGAGAGCCCGCTGCCGAAATCCCGAGCGTACTTTGCGAGGGAGCCCTGCGCTCTGTGGCTACTACCCGACCTTACGCGACCGCTCCTCTGTGTGTTGAGCGAAGTCCTCAGGCCCGAACAGCTGCCGAACCTCGGTCTCGCCCTCCCATCCTGGCCAGTGCTTTTTGTGAAGTTCCATAAACTTCTTTGCCGACTCGATCGCCTCCTGCTTCGAATCAAACTCGAACTGGGCATATCCGCCGACAACTTCCTTGGCTTCGGTGAAGGGCCCATCGATGACCTTGATCTGTCCTCCGGAGAGCCGCACGCGCGTGCTCTGCGCAGTTGGAGCGAGCCCACCGCTTCCCAGCATCCTGCCTTCTTTGACCGCTTCTTCAGCGAGCTTTCCAATGGCGTCCATCAACTCCTTGGGCGGAGGTCCTGAGTCCTCGGCGGACTTGACTAACATCATGAATCGCATTGTCATATCTCCTTGTGAATTTCGGTTTGGAAGCCGGGAGTGCCGAACAGTTTTGACTGTCGGAACCCAGCCTTCATTACTACGTCGAACCAGCGAGAACAAAATCGACAAGTCATTCAGAGAAAGACAACACTATTTCTTCTCAGCGATCTGCTTGCGCAGCTGCTCTTCTTGTTCCCTGAGCTCAGGAGTGAACTCGGCACCGAAGTCTTCCGCTTCAAATACCGGGCGAATTTCGACCTCGGCTCCTCCATCAAATGGGCTGCGCTTCAGCCACTCCACGGCCTCTTCCATCGACCTCACCTGCCACAGCCAGTAGCCCGCGATCAGCTCTTTCGTCTCGGCGAACGGTCCGTCGATCACGGTCTGCTTCACTCCCGAGAATCTGACGCGCTTACCCTTTGAACTCGGGTGGAGGCCGTCGCCGGCCAGCATTACGCCGGCTTTCACTAACTGTTCGTTGAACTTCCCCATAGCGGCAAGGATTTTCTCGTTTGGCATGACTCCTGCCTCTGAATCCTTGTTGGCTTTGACTATCACCATAACTCGCAAAATGGCTCCTTTCGATTTCGGCGGGGCTTCCCGGCGATCTCGGGCCGGCGATCCTGTGCCTCTACTCTAACGTCGAATGAGGGAGCAGGAAATCGACAGAGTCGGCAAAGTTTTTTGAGATATTTTCAAGGCGCAGTCGAAAACTGCGCCCACTGATGGCTAACCTGGCGTGGCCCGCTTTATTGCTGCGCGTATGCTCGCTTCAAGCCCTCGATGTCAATCTTCTTCATCTTGAGCATCGCCTGCATGACTCTTTTGGACTTCTCCCGGTCCTGATCGCCGAGCAGCTTGGATAAGATGGTGGGAACGATTTGCCAGGATAGTCCAAACTTGTCTTTAAGCCAGCCGCATTGCGATTCCTGCCCACCTCCGGCAGTGAGTTTTGTCCAGTACTCGTCCACCTCGTCCTGCGTTTCACAGTTCACTACAAACGAGATGGCCTCGTTGAATTTGAACACTGGACCACCGTTCAACACTATGAATTCCTGCCCGTCGATTTGGAAGGTGCCGGTCATCACCGTGCCGGCGGGTGCTGGAGATCCCTCCGGATAACGCGTAACCTTTCCAATCTTGGAATTCTTGAAAACGGATGTATAAAGCTTCATTGCCTCTTCGGCATTGTTATCGAACCACAAGAAAGGGGTGATTTTCTGCATGAGGGCTTCTCCTTGTCCGTGTTGGATGATGAAATGATACCTCCTGTTTTCTCTTCACCGACCGCACCCGCATGCCAACAATGCGCGGACCTTCCCAAGTTAGGGCAATAGCACAAGTTATGAGGGCGGAAGTTCAAATCTGGAGAGCGGGTACGACCGTAGGTGGCTGAAGCACGGTCAAGTTTAGTTGGTCGACCCTAAGAGACAATTCTCGCACAAAATACCCTTCCGCCCGGTAACCTTGCCGGAAGGGTATTTGTGCTGCTGGTCGAGCCCAATAGTTCACTGCTTGTCGTATACCGAAGTAGTTGTGTACTTCTTGCCCGTTGCATCAGGTGCTTTGACGGTTACCGTGCGGGTTTTGCCGTCAGCCGAGATGACAATGCGACCGGTACCAGTAACTTTGCCACCCTTCTTGACGGTTAACGCCAGCGTATGGTCGTCAATCTTCTTTAACGACCGCATGTCGGAATTCGCGTCGCCCGTGACCGGGTAGTCTTTGCCGTCATACTTGCCCGTCCACTCGTTATGCGTCGGTTTACCAGCACCGTCGACGCCGTCCACAGTGACTTTCACGTTGTCGCCTGCAGCCTCGTATACGACCGTTGTGTTCTTCGGCGCCCCGGCACTGAACTTCGACTTGGCTTCGTTTAGCTTCCACGTGCCCAGATTTGCGTCCTCCGCAAAGCACAGCGTCAGGACGACAAAACACGTTACCAGCGCTAGTACGATGCTTCTTGCACGCATGTACCCTCCCAAATTGGCGAACAGATTGGACTCCTCGTTTGACGCGCGCATTCTAGTGCTGCGACGGCACCTTCTGCAACTCGCTCATACTTTCGGGTTGAACAACGAAGGGAAGGATCTCGGCAGCGCTAAGGGATAGCAATGGTCGGGACGGGCAGATTTGAACTGCCGACCCCTCGCACCCCAAGCGAGTGCTCTACCAGGCTGAGCCACGTCCCGACAAGGAAGGAATCCGTCCCCACTGGCGACGGATGGGGTTAACCTCTGAATTTTACACTACCTCTCTTCTGTGTGTACGAACCGCCGAGAGACGGCTCAGGCACACCGCCGATCAAGGCGTGGTGACTAGAGGCAGTTCCACAAAGCTCGCCTGGCTGGCCGCGTGGTAAATCCGCTGCGTCGCTTTGCGATAATCCTGCGGCTTCGCCCAGAAGATATTCGGCACGAACGTCTGCGGATTGCGATCGTACAGTGGAAACCAGCTGGACTGAATCTGCACCATGATCCGATGGCCCGGCAGAAAAACATGGTTTGCCGTGGGCAAGGTCCAACGATAAAGCAGTGGCTTGTCAGATTCGATCGGCTTCGGATTCTCCAGGCTCTCGCGATAACGGGCGCGGAAAATGTCAGCCGAAACCATCAGTTGATAGCCGCCCATTGCCGGCTGGCCGGCCACTTCATCGGGATAGACATCGATCAGCTTGACCACCCAGTCGGAATCAGTGCCGCTGGTCGACGCGGTAAGATTCGCCACCGGCTGTCCGCTGATCTTGACCGGCGCAGTCAATACATCGGAGACGAATGCAAGCACATCGCCGCGTCCAGACGCTTCCCGCTGATCATCGACCAGCCATTGCGACCAGGTCAGTCCATCCCCATAGCCCACGGGCTGTATTGGACGCGCGCGGTACGGTACCGGCTTGGCGGGATCTGAAACGTATTCATCGTAAGCCGCCTCGCCAGACTTGGGCGCCGCGAAGCCCAGCTTCAGACCAGCGGAAAGATAAAGAGGCGTCGCCTTCACCGTGCAGCCATTCGCGCATCCGGCTGGCCACGCAGGCAATCGGCGCCATGTGTTCGTCCCGGTCTCGTATGCGGAGACCGTCGGCACATTTGCTTTGGGCGCGCCGTCCTTCAGATATTGAGCCAGAAATGGACCTAGGATCTCTTTGCGGAAATAGAGTCCCGTGTCGCTGCTGAATTTCAGAGAGCCAAGCGAACTTCCATCTCCGATCTCCTGACCGTGATGCCACGGTCCCATGACCAGAAACACCTTGTCGTTGGTCGTGTCCTTCGGCTTGAGAGCCTTGTAGAGCGCGGGAGCGCCGTAAATATCTTCCTGGTCCCACAGGCTGTCGACGAACATCACCGGCACCTTCAGCGGTTGCGCCGCGAGAATGCGGTCCATCGCCTGCTCCTGCCAGAACGCGTCGTAGCTCGGATGCTCCAGAATCTTCCGCCAGAAGCCGACTTGCTCCAGTCCGTGGCGGCGTCCGAGTTCGCCCGCCGATCCCGCTTCCATGTAAACGTCGTAGTCGTCGAAGTGGTTAATCCACCACTTCTCGTCGTTCGACCGGGTCGCCTCCTGCTCGTAGATGTAGGGCATGTTCTGTTCGCGGAAGGCGCCGTTGTGAAACCAGTCGTCGCCCATCCAGCCGTCGACCATGGGATTCATCGGCACAGCGACCTTGAGTGCCGGATGAGGATTCACCAGCGCCATCAATGGCAGGAATCCGTCGTAAGAGATGCCGAGGATTCCGACCTTGCCGTTGCTCTCGGAAATATTTTTCACCAGCCACTCAATCGTGTCGTAAGTGTCAGTGGAATGATCAACCGGCGTCGGGTTCAGCGGCCCGTGCAACGGACGAGTCATCACGTAATCGCCCTCGGATCCGTACTTGCCGCGAATATCCTGCACTACGCGAATGTAGCCGCCCTCCACGATCACCTCAGTCGCATTGTCGTAGCCGTTTAGAATCGGGCCTAGATGCGAACTGGCGGCGTGGCTGACCTGGATGCTGGCGTTGTAGGGCGTGCGCGTGAGCAGGATGGGCGCATTCTTCGCGCCCTTGGGGATCACGACTACGGTATGCAGCTTCACTCCATCGCGCATGGGAATCATCACGTCGCGCTTGACGTACTCGAAGCTGTCCGTGACCGGCACGAACGTGGCTGGCGTTTCGCTGGGCAAGGACGACGATGAGGCAGTCTGCGCGGCAACGGTTCCGACGACGGCACTAAGGCAGCAACCGGCTAGGAAAATCGCAAGCCAAAATGGACATGATCCGAAATCGCACGCCTGCGTCCTCACCTGTTTTTCCATAAGCCCCCTTAACCAAACTAGAGAGTGTAATGGCCAGAACGATTGCAGACAACTCACCAGGTCCATGGAGCGGTTCTGTTAGGTCTTTGGCGTCCTCCTGAGCGCAGCCGTTCTTCAGGCGGAGCGAAGAGCCTGCCCTGAGCGAAGTCGAAGGGATCTGGCGCGTATCGACACGGCACTCAAATGCTAAGTGCATCATTGCGATTTCTTGACAGCCCTGACAGCGCGAATCGGCCCGCCGTCGTTTATCATCCTGTATTCCTTAGTCTCTCTCCCCTATGACGCAGCAAACCAGGCAACTGTTCGGGACCGACGGCATTCGAGGCGTAGCCGCAGAGTTCCCACTCACGCAGCAGAGCACGTATCTTATCGGACGCGCGCTGGGCCACGATCTTATGCGGGCGACTCGCGGACCCAAGGCCGTCATCGGCCAGGACACACGTGAGTCAAGTCGATGGATCGCCGACCGCGTGGCCGCCGGTCTGGCTGCGGTCGGCGTGGACGTGCACAGCGCGGGCGTCATCACCACTCCAGGCATCGCGTTCCTCGCGCGTTCGCGTGGATTCGCGGCGGGCGTAGTGATTTCCGCGTCGCACAATCCATGGACGGATAACGGCATCAAAGTTTTCTCCGGCGATGGATTCAAGTTGACCGATGCGCGCGAGCTGGCCATCGAGAAGGAAATCTTTGCGCTCCTGCAGAATCCGGGAGCAGCCGACGACACGGCGTTGAAGGTAGCTCCGCCCTGCCTGCCAGGAGAAGCCAGCCTGCGCCATGCCTACGTGGAATCGTTGGCGGGCAGTATTGCCTCTGACCTGAAGCGGCTGAGCGTGCTGGTGGATTGCGCCCATGGCGCTGCGACGGCGGAAGCGCCGGAGTTGTTTCGGCGACTGGGAATTCAGGCGACTTTCGCCTGTATCACGCCCGACGGCAAGAACATCAATGACGGTTGCGGAGCGCTGCATCCCGAAGCAGTGGCCAGGGAAGTGGCCGCCTCCGCCGGAAAGTTTGACTTGGGCGTAACCTTCGACGGCGATGCCGACCGCGCTCTCTTTTGCGACGCAGCCGGACGCGTCGTGAACGGCGACGGAGTTTTGCTGGCCGCGGCGCGCGATCTGAAGGCGCAAGGAAAGCTAGCCGGAGACACGGTCGTAGCCACGACCATGTCAAACATGGGGCTGGAAATCGCACTGAAAAGCGCGGGCATCCGCATGTTGCGCGCAAACGTGGGAGACAAATATGTGCTCGAAGAAATGCTGAAGACCGGCGCGACTCTGGGCGGGGAGCAGTCGGGACACATTATTTTCCGCGACGGCGGCGCAACCACCGGAGACGGCATGCTGACAGCGCTGCGGCTGATGGACATCATGGTACGAAGCGGTCGGTCCCTGGCAGAGCTGGTCGGAGATCTGAAAGTGTTTCCGCAGAAGATTCAGAACGTGCGTGTGCGAGAGAAGGTTCCGTTTGCCCAGGTGCCCGAGGTGCAACGGGCGATTGAAGCAGCCGAGCGCGAACTGAATGGAAACGGACGCGTGGTCGTGCGCTATTCCGGTACGGAGGCGCTGGCGCGCGTGATGGTGGAAGCGGAGTCGGAAGAAAAGATGAAAAAGCTGACCACGCAGATTGCGGGGGCGATTCAGAAGGAGTTGGGGAGCAACTAACCACCTACGGCGGGGGAGGGAGGTCTACCAGAGGATCCTTAGATTTCCATTCGCCAAATCTAGCGGACATGCCGCGACTTCGCTTCAGTATTGGGTCTCCGTTGCCATTCCGCTGTGCCCATCCGACCAAGTGATCCCAGACGCGCCCCACATGTCCAAGCAGGTCGGACAGTAACAATTGAGATATCGCTGAGTCTCCTCTTAGCAAGATGCTAGCTCCAGGAACCGGATGGCCTCCTAGTTCGCAATGGTAGCCGTAGTCCTTGCCGCGGAATGTTCCCTGTGCTGCCGCTCGGAGCTTGGCTGGTTTAAAGAATTCCTGCCGTTCCTGTTGATCACTCCTTAGCCAACGAGCGCCGTCGCCGTTGCGCGTTTCGAATGCCCACGCAAGGTACTCAATCTCTACCAGCTGGCGCAGGAGCGCTGCGGCGGCGTATTGGCGACCATCTGCAAACAGGCTTGGCTTGAGGAAGTGAGCTGGCTTGCCACAAGGAGTAATACAGACACGGCTGCAGCTTCATCATTGCCGTGTCCGAGAGGTGAAGCGCCATAAACTCTATCGGAGCCAATGATATGACCGAGCAAATGAAGTTCTGTACCAGCATCATGTAACTGTTCAGAACTATAGTTAGCCAGCTCGTAGCGGCACATACGGAGGTTATCGTCGTCCGCTGCAGCAGCAATACCTTCCTTAGTGAGCTCTATTCGAGACTCTCTCCTCTTAGGATCCATAGCATATCTGTACTTTCCACGTAGGGGTGATTTGGGCAAGTCCGACACCAATGGTGGCTACGCATGTAGGCATTGTCTCCGATAGGGCGTGTCTGATCAAAATTCTAAGATTAATTAGATTCACTCCAGATCGCGCCAGTTCTGACCGATTTCCATTTCTACTAACAGCGGGACCGCCAGCTCGTGAACGCGCTCCATCTGCTCGCGGACTAGAGTCTGTATGGTCTCGACCTCTTCCTCGGGCACTTCGAAGACCAATTCGTCATGAACCTGCAGAGTCATTCTCGACTTCAATCCGCGCTCGCGTAATGCCGCGTCAATGCGGATCATCGCAATCTTGATCAAGTCTGCTGCAGTCCCTTGCAGCGGCGTGTTGACCGCCGTACGCTCGGCAAAACCACGCTGGTTGGCGTTCTTGCTATTGATATCTGGGATGGGACGCACCC
>WNFA01012143.1_pt1 | contig 14998 bp, 14 predicted proteins | sample 5400481 | NCBI WGS metagenome assembly WNFA01 (sample SAMN13153340, study PRJNA577476) | soil metagenome | isolation source: 120 cm saprolite under Douglas fir tree site 2 hole 1 replicate 2 | place: USA:California | collected 2015-04-18
AACGCCCCTAGCACGAAGGCCCCCAGCTTGTACCGGGGGACGTTCACGCCCAGCGTCTCCGCCAGCAGCTCGCCCTGGCGGATGGCGCCGTTGACCAGCCCGAAGCGGGAGAACTCGAGGCGGATGAGCACGGCCGCGCTGGCCAGGAACAGGACCAGCATCAGCCAGTACTGGGCGAGCTTGCTGGTGAAGGTCACCGCGCCGCCCGTCAGCGGCAGCGGATGGGCCGGCGGGATCTCGACGAGCCCCGACGGCCCGCCCAGGTAGTCGACGAAGAAGTTGTTGAAGACGAGGCGCAGGACCTCGAGGAAGGCGAAGCTGATGAGAAAGTAGTAAGGCCCGCTGACCCGCAGGGCCACTCGCCCGACCGGTACCGCGGCCAGTGCCGCCAGCAGCGGGGCGACGGGCAGGGCCGCCCAGAACGACCAGCCGGCCCGCGTGACGAGGAGGGCGGAGGCGTATGCCGCGATCCCCATGAAGGACACGTGCGCCATGTTGAGCTGGCCGGTACTCATGACGTAGCGCAGGCTCATGGTCAGTAGCAGGTTGCGCAGCGTCACCGTCGCCACGTCGAGGTGGTAGGAGTCGTGCGTGAGCAGGGGCACCGCGACGCCCGCGGCGAGCAGCAAGCCGAAGCCGATCCAGCCGTCGACCCGCCGGAGCTCAGGCGGCACCGAGCAGCCCTCGCGGCCGCAGCAGGAGGATGGCGATCACCATCAGGAAGCCCAGGATGTTGACGGCGGCGCTGCTCATGAACAGGGTGCCCACGCCCTCCACCGCCCCCAGGAGCAGACCGCCGAGGACGGCGCCGGGCAGGCTGCCCATCCCGCCCACGATGATGATGATGAACGCCTTGACCACGGGGAGCGCGCCCATGGTCGGGCTCACCGCGAAGATGGGGGCGAGCAGGGCCCCGGCCGCGCCCGCCAGCGCGCAGCCGATGCCGAACCCCAGCGCGGAGGCCAGCTCGATGTTCACGCCCTGCAGCGCGGCGGCGTCCGCGTCCTGCGCCACCGCCCGCATGGCCTGTCCCGTGCGGGTAAATTTCAGAAACAGGTAGAGCCCGGTGATCAGCGCGACGGCGGTGAGGATCACGAACAGCCGCTCGCGGGACACGATGACGCCGCCCACGCGCACGATGCCGGACACGGCCGACGGCACCGACTTGTCGAGCACGCCGAACGAGAGCTGGGCGGTAGCCTGCAAGACCCAGAGGAGCCCCAGTGACACGATGAAGGCGTTGAGGGTCTTGCCCCGCAAGTGGCGGAACACCAGCCGCTCGGCCACCACGCCCGCCAGCCCCACCAGGAGCACGGCCAGCACGAGCGTGGCGAAGTAGTTCAGCCCGCCCACCGCGAAGAGGTAGTAGGCCGCGAACCCGCCCAGCATGTAAAACTCGCCGTGGGCGAAGTTGATGACCTCCAGGATCGAGAAGATGAGCGTCAGCCCCAGCGCGACCAGGACGTAGACCACGGCCAGGCCGAAGCCGTTCAGCAGCGCCTGGACCAGCAGCTCGATCGGCATGGGCGATGGGGCCGGCGGGGCGGGGCCGGAGCCTCGCCCCGCCGGCCCGGTCGGGTTCCTATTTCTTCTTCAGCCCGGCCGGCAGCACCTCGGCGATGTCGACCACCTTGCCCTGCCGCACCTCGCTGATGACCAGCGGATAGAGGAACTGCCGGTCGATGCCGTAGGTCTCCTTGCCGCCTATGGCCAGGGGGCCCCAGACGGTCTGGAACTGCTCCTTCGTGAGGACGGCCAGCACCTTGTCCGTGTCGACGCTGCCGGCCTTCTGCATCGCCTGCGTGAAGACGTCGAAGGCCGCGTAGTTGGCCACCGCGATGGCGCCGGGCACCTCGCCGTAGCGCTTCTCGTACGTCTCGCCGAACTTCCGGACGGCCGCGCTGACGTGGTCACCCTTGACGTTGATGTTCGCGGGGCTCCACACGCCTTCGGCCGCCTCGCGCCCGGCGACGCTGATGATCGTGAAGGGGTTGATGCCCGCGGTCCAGCCCTTGGCGCCCTTGAAGCCCAGCTCCATCGCCTGCTTGAGGATCAGGCCGGCCTCGCCCGGCGGCGCGGCCGCCACGTCGATCATGTCGGGCTTCTGCGCCAGGATCTTCGTCAGCACGGGATAGAAGTCCTTGGTCCCGCGCTCGTAGTACTCGTCCGCCGCGACCTCGAACCCGAGCGCCTTGAGCGCCTTCACCACGGCGGTGTTGGTGTCCTTGCCGCTGGTGTCGTTGGGCGAGATGGCGGCCACCCGCTTGATCTTGGGGTGGTTCTCCTTCACCCATCGGTAGAACGGCTCGGTCAGCTCCCACTGGCTCAGCATCGACCGGAAGGAGTACGGCTTCTCCGGGGCCAGGTTGTTGGTGCCCCAGCACACGAAGGCGAACATTACCTTGTTGGGCTCGGTGATCGTCTGCGCGGCGTTGCAGGTGGCGCCCACCGCATTGCCGATGATGTACTTCACCTTGTCCTGGAAGATGAGCTTGTTGGTGGCGGTGGCCGTGTCCGCGGCCTGCGCCTTGTGGTCGTAAGACACCAGCTTGATGCGGTAGGCGTCGGCGCCGACCTTGAGCCCGCCGGCCTTGTTGATCTCCTCCACCCGCAGCTCGGCGCCGCGCATCAGCTCGACGCCGTAGGACGCCGCCCCGCCGGACAGCGGGCCCAGCAGTCCGATGGTGAGGGTCTTGTCGTCCGCCTGGACCGCGCCGGCGGCGGCGAGCGCGGCCGCGAGGGCGAGGGTGGCGAGGGTCGCGATGCTGCGGTGGATGCGCATGAGCAATCCTCCTGTGGTCGGGGTGCGGGTCAGCGGAAGCGGGGGATGACCTCGCGGCCGAAGAGCTCCAGAGCCTCCAGCACCTTCGGGTGCGCGGGTCCGCCCGGGTGGCGGAAGCGGATCAGGAAGTAGTCGGCGCCGACCTCGCGGTGCCAGGTCTGGATCCGCTCGACGCAGTCGTCGGGCGAGCCGAGGATGAGGCGCTCCAGCGAGATGCGGGCCAGGTCGAGGTCCTCCTCCTTCTTGATGTCCGGGTAGTACGAGCCGTGCCGCCAGTAGTACCGGTGCGTGCTGAGCAGACCGGCCTCGTACTGGCGGATCGCCTCCTCGCGCGTGGGCGCGACGAAGCCTTCGCGGAACACCACGACCTTGTGCGCGCGGCCCCGGCTCTCAGCGGTCTCGCGGTAGAGCGCGACTCGCCGCTTGAGGCGCTCCGGGAGCTGGAACGAGTCGGCCAGCAGCGCGTCGCCCAGGCGGCCCGCCCGCTTCATGGGCTCGTCGCCCAGCGCGGCCACCCAGATGGGCGGATGCGGCTTCTGCACGGGCTTGGGCGTCACTATCACGTTCCGCAGCGTGTAGCGCTTGCCGACGAAGTAGACCTTGTCCTCGGTCCACGCCCGCCGCAGGATCTCGATGCTCTCCTCGAACAGCGACACGCGGTCGCTCACCTTGAGCCCGAAGGCCGCGAAGTCGCCCTCCTGGTAGCCCTGGCCGACGCCGAGGATCAGCCGACCCTTGGAGATGATGTCGATGATCGCGCAGTCCTCGGCCAGGCGGATCGGGTGGTAGAGCGGCAGGATTGCGATGCCGGTCCCCAGCCGGATCGTCGACGTGCGCGCGGCCAGCGCCGCCACCAGCGGCAGCGGCGAGGGGAAGTAGCCCGAGGGCTCCTGGTGGTGCTCGGTGAGGAAGAACGAGTCGAACCCGGAGCGTTCCGCCTGCTGGGCCTCGGTGATCAACTCGTCAACCATCCGGGTCAGGTCGGTTCCCGGCGCGGGGTGAGTGTTGGCCATCACGCCGAACTGGATCATGCGGGCTCCTCTGCCGCCGCCTTGGGCGGGAGGCCGTCCGTCGGGGCGGTCACGGGCGCGGCCGCCGATCGAGCAGCCGCCGCGCCTTGCCCTCGCGGCCGTAGGTGTACTCGGCCAGGCTGCCCGTCGGCACGAGCTCGACGGTGACCCGGATGCCGAGGTCCGACTTGAGCCGGTCCTCCAGGACGTGGATCAGGCCCTCGCGGTCCCCCACCTCGCCCTTGGTCTCCACCCGCACCGTCATGTCGTCGCGCAGGTCGATCCCGGACGTCCGCCGCTCGACCACGCACAGCCACTCGCCGGTGGTGCGGTCGTCGGAGGTCACCGCGCGGACGCAAGCCATCGGGAAGACGTTGGTCCCCCGGATCTTCACCATGTCGTCGCTGCGGCCCAGGAAGTGGTCCATCTTTCGGGTGGCGCTGCCGCACCCGCAGCGCGCCGTCCCGTCGCTCACGATCCGGACGTAGTCCCGCAGGTTGTATCGGATCAGCGGCGGGTGGTGGCGGTAGAGGCTGGTCATCACCAGGTTGCCCTTCTGGCCGTCGGGCACGAGCTGGTCGGTGTCCACGTCCGCCACCTCGACGATGAACATGTCCTCCATGAGGTGCAGGCCGTCCCGCTCCTGGCACTCGAAGGCCGGCAGCCCGACCTCGTGCGTTCCGTAGTTGTCGAACACGGGGCAGTGCCAGGCCCCTTCCAGCATCTTGCGCAGGCTGCCATCGAGGTCCGGGCCCAGGAAGGCGGTGATGAGGCGCGTGCGCAGCGCGCGCAGATCGAGCTTCTCCTGCTCGGCCACCGAGGCCATGTGGAGCAGGTATTCCGGGAAGGCGGCCCACAGGTTCACGCCCCAGTCGAAGGCGATCTCGAGCTGCCGCCGGGTGGGCGTGACATTGCCGCTGCCCGTCGTCACCGGCATGATGCCCGACCAGTGCAGGCAGGACAGGTAGTAGAACCAGCCGAGGTTCGCGGTGTAGAGCGTGGCCGGGATCTGCATCATGTCGCCGGGGCGCGCGCCCTGGATCCACAGCGCCCGCGAGCCCTGGATGCCCTGGATCTCCCACTCCCAGGGCGTGAAGAGCGTGGGCCGCGGCATGCCGGTCGTCCCGCCGCTCGACTGGATCTTGATCGGCACGTGGACGCCGTCGGCGCGCGAGAGGCCCGGATGCTCGCCGAACGGCGGATGCGCCTTGATGCTGTCCTTGAAGTCCTCGACGGCCACCATCGGTAGCTTGCCGAGGTCGTCCATCGATCGGATGTCCTGAGGGCGCAGGCCGTGGGCCTCCCATCGCTTCCGATAGAACGGGTTGCGCCAGGCGGATTCCACGATCGAGACGAACCGGCGGTTCTGGACCTCGGCGATCTGGCGGCGGTCGTGCAAGAAGACGGTCTCGGCGTAGTCCTGCGAGGGCGGATACTCGCGCACGAGCCGGTCGAAATCGACCGAGCGGTAGTAGTACGGGACGTTCATGCCTCCCTCCCCGGGCGGCGCCGCCGGAATCGCGAGAAGTCCGCCGGCCGCTTCTCGAGAAAGGCGCGGGCGCCCTCCTGCTGCTCTTCCGCCCAGAACTCGGGCCCGGTCAGGTACCGGCGGAGCTGGTCGCCCTGGCCGAACAGCGAGGCGCACTCGTCGACGAACGATGCCTTGAGGATGCGCAGGCACGTCGGCGACAGCGCCAGCAGCTCGGCGCACCACCGGTCGACCTCGGCGTCCAGCTCGGCCATGGGCACCACCGCGTTCACCAGACCCATCGCCAGGGCCTGCTGGGCCGTGTACTTGCGCGCCAGCATCCACATCTCGCGCGCGCGCTTCGCGCCCGCCACCCGGACCAGGTAGCTCACGATGCCCCCGCAGGCCGGGCTGCCGATGCGTGGGCCGTTCTGGCCGAAGATGGCGTGCTCGGCCGCGATGGTGAAATCGCAGAAATAGGCGATGTGGTTCCCGGCACCGACCGCGAAGCCGTTGACCCGGGCGATGATCGGCTTGGGACAGTGCGACAGCGTCTCGTGGAAGCGGTAGGGCTCGAGGATCATCCGCTCGAGCCCACCCTCCTTCTCCCAGGTGACGTCTCCTCCCGCGCAGAAGGCCCGGTCGCCGGCACCGGAGAGGACGACGACGCCCACCTCCGGATCGGCTCCCGCGGCCTCCACCGCGAGGACCATCTCCTTCAGCGTGTCGCCGGTGAACGCGTTGTACTGCTTGGGGCGATTGATGGTGATCCGCGCCACCTGATCGCGGACCTCGTAGAGCAGGTCGTGGTAGCTCATATTCTCCCTGATCCGTTCGGTCTCCTGCGCCGTGCGGGTACCGCGATGCGGTCGCTCGCGCCCAGCCCCCGCAACAGGAACGCGGTCACCCCGTCCAGCATCGCCTCCCGCGACATCCGCCGCCGCAGGTCCCAGCGTCGCAGCGCGAGCATCGTGGGCAGGAAGGTCACGATGTTGGCGGCGAGCCGGCGGTGCACGGGCGGGATGCGGCCGTCCCGGGCGGCCTCGCCGAGGAGCCGCTCGAACATCACGATGTACTCGCTGACCCGTTCCAGGATGTTCTTGAGCGACCGCCGGTCGAGCGCGTGGCTCTCCTGGAACATCAGCAGGATTGCGTCCTGGTGGTCGTACAGCTCCTCGGCCACCGCGCGGACCGCGCCCGACAGGCGCGAGCCCGGGTCGGTGACACCCTCAACCGCGCGCGCCACCGCGTCCTGGTAGGCGCGCACGACCTCGTCGCAGACGAGGTAGAGGATGTCGCCCTTGGAGCGGACGTAGTTGTAGATGGTCCCCTGCGTAAGGCCGGCCTCCCGGCCGATCTCGCGGACAGTGGTGTCGTGGTAGCCCTTGCGCAGGAACACGGCGAGCGCGGCGTCAACGAGCTGGCGGCGGCGATCCCGCACCAGCTCCCGATCCTTGATATTCGCGGCCACTGTCCGTCCCATACTGAGCGCCCAGTCAACGCGCGGTACCATGCCACAACAAGCCGCGCCAGGTCAACCCCAGGAGATGCCCAGTCGCAGCCCAATATCAGCAAGGCGACCTCGGGCACACGCGCATCGACACCACGCAAACGTACGCGGACATCCGCCTGGCGCATCTCAAGCATTCGAACCCGTGTTTTAGGCCATGACCACCCTTTCGCCACATGACTAGCCTGCACGTGGATGCGGCGAGGCCGCGCTCCGACGAGGACCCGCATCGGTATCCGCGGCGCATCGGGGCGGTCATCGTGAACGGTGTCGTCGTCGTCGACTCGGGGCAGCACACCGGCACGCAGCCGGGGCGCGTGCTCCGTCGCGGGCCGGCCGGGCTCGCCTGACGCTACCGGACGGCGCCGGCGCGGGCGGGCCGCTCCACGTGGGCGAAGTGGCTCAGGAGGAGCCAGGTTGGAAACGCGCGAACGAGGTCGCGGGCGAGGTCGACCTCGTACCCGGGATCCTTCAGGCAGACGTCCGAACCGCCGCGCTCGAGGACCAGCCAGCTCGTCCGGAGAGGCCGGCAGCGCGGCGGGAACGCGCGAAAGTCGAAGCGGACGACTATTCGTCGGTTGGGCAGCCGCGTGAAGGCGATGCGCCGCCGCACGTTCCACATGAGCAGCGTCAGGTCGAGGTTATCGGGGTCGAACTGGGTGGTGGCCCACCGCTGACCCCACTCCCCGAGCCGTTCGAGGACTCCACGGAGCTCCTCGGCCGCGGGCGTCGGCCGGTACTCCCGTCCCCGGCCGCGGGCGAGGGGCTGGCTCTGAACGACGCCCGCGGCCTCCAGCTCACGCAGCCGTTGACCGAGCAGCGTCCGCGAGATCAGGGGCATGCCCTGCCGGATCTCGTTGAACCTCCGCGCTCCGGCCAGCAGCTCTCTCAGGATCAGCGGCGTCCAGCGCTCGGCGAAGGTTTCGCACGCCATCGCGATCGGGCAGAACTGGCCATAGCCCTTCATGCTGGTCCGACTGTAGGCGCTCCCCCGCCGGGTGGGCAAGTCCATTTTTTGGTCTTGGCGCCGGCTCGGCGGCCTGCCATCGTATGGGCGTCAGAGCCGGGGTCCTCCCGATGACGGAGGTGGACGATGGGAATGCAGGCCGTGACGACCAATGACCGGGTGCTCTCCGACTGGGCCGCGCTCGCGCGAGAGCTGGGACCGCGCTTCGCGGCGCGGGCCTCCGCTCACGACGCGGCGGACTCCTTTGTCGCCGACAACTACCGCGACCTCCGCGAGCGCCGGGTGTTCTCGGCGGGCGTGCCCGCCGAGCTCGGGGGCGGCGGCGCCTCGCACGCCGAGCTCTGCGCGATGCTGCGTGTGCTCGGGCAGCACTGCGGCTCGACCGCGCTGGCGCTGGCCATGCACACCCACCAGGTCGCGATCGCGGCCTGGCGCTGGCGCCACGAAGGGGCCGCAATGGAGCTTCTTCTGCGCCGGGTGGCGGATCAGGAAACGATCCTCGTGAGCAGCGGCGGCTCCGACTGGCTCGCCGGGTCCGGCCGCGCCGAGAAGGTCGACGGTGGCTACCGGGTCACCGCTCGCAAGGTGTTCGCGAGCGGCGCACCGGCCGGGGACCTGTTCATGACGATGGCGGTCCACGACGACCCCGAGGGCGGCCCGACGGTGCTGCACTTCGCGATCCCCTTCGACGCTCCCGGCCTCGAGGTCAAGGACACCTGGCGCACGCTCGGCATGCGCGGCACCGGCTCACACGACATCGTCCTGGATAGCGTCTTCGTGCCGGATGCCGCGATCGGCCTCCGCCGCCCGGCGGGACGCTGGAGCCCCGCGTGGCACGTGGTCGCCATGCACGCCCTACCCCTGATCTATGCCGTCTACGTGGGCATCGCGGAAGCCGCCCGAGCTCTCGCGATCCGCCAGGCGGCCGGCCGCCGCCACGACGCCGGCACCCAGGAGCTGGTGGGCCGCATGGAGAACGAGCTGGCCACCGCGAGGATGGCGCTGCGCCAGATGGTCGACGCGGCGGCCGGCGGTCGCCCGGGGATCGAGACGACGAACGAGGTGATGATCGGCCGGGCGGTGGCCGGCCGGGCGGCGATCCGGAGCGTCGAGGTGGCGATGGAAGTCGCCTCGGGCGCCGGCTTCTACCGGGACCTGGGCCTCGAGCGGCTCTTCCGCGACGTCCAGGGCGCCCGCTACCACCAACTCCGCGGGAGCGCCCAGCTCACCTACGCCGGGCGCGTAGCCCTGGGCCTGGACGTGAACAGGTCGGACTCCAACGGAAACGCTCGAAAGGAGCAGGCGACATGAAGACCATACGCGGGCTCATCAGCACAGGTATCGGGCTCCTGGCCGTGGTGATCCTCGCCGGCGCCCCAGGCGCCCACGCGGACGTCGTCACCGATGCGAACGCCAAGGCGGCCGACGTCGTATCGCGGATTCCGGCGCCGCCCATCACGGTGAGGATGATGGCGATCGTGCAGGTCTCGGTCTTCGAGTCCGTCAACGCGATCACGGGACGCTACCCGGCGTACCGCGCGAAGATGACGGCCGCGCCCGGCGCCTCGGTGGAGGCCGCGGTCGCCTCCGCGACGCGGACCGCGCTACTGAAGCTCCTGCCGGCTCAGCAGGCGGCCATCGAGGCCGACTACCAGGCGCTGGTGGGCCGGGTGCCCGATGGCCCCGCGAAGGCGGCCGGCATCGCGGTGGGCGAGCAGGCGGCGAACGCCATCGTGGCCCTGTGCGCGGACGACGGCATGGTCGCCCCCGACGTCTATCGCCCCCACGCGGCCGCGGGCGTCTACGTGCCGACGGTGGGACCGGCGGTCCCGCACTGGGGCAAGCGCCGGCCCTGGGCCATGACCCGCGGCGACCAGTTCCGCCCGGGCCCCCCGCCCAGCTTGACCAGCGACACCTGGGTGCGGGACTACAACGAGATCAAGGCGATCGGATCGAGGAACAGCACCCAGCGCACGCCGGAGCAAACCGCGATCGCGAAGTTCTGGGAAGCGACGGCCCCGGCCGTCTACTGGCCGATCGCCCGCTCGGTCGCGGCGGTGCCCGGCCGGGAGGTCACCGACAACGCGCGGCTGCTCGCGGTGGCCGCGATGGCCATGGACGACGCGCTGATCGCCGTGTTCGACGGCAAGTACACGTACAATCTCTGGCGCCCCGTCACCGCCATCCGCAACGGCGATCTCGACGGCAACAACGCCACCGATCGGGATCCGGGCTGGACGCCGTTCATCGAGACGCCCATGCATCCCGAATATCCGTGCGCCCACTGCATCGTGGCGGGGGCCCTGGGCGCCGTGCTCGAAGCCGAGATCGGCTCCGGGCCCACGCCCACGCTCAGCTCCGCCAGCTCGACCGCCGGGGGCGCCGTCCGCACGTGGGCGAGCGTCGGCGACTTCACGAAGGAGGTCGCGCAGGCGCGCATCTACGACGGCGTGCACTACCGCTTCTCGACGGAGGTCGGTTCCGCGATGGGCAAGAACATCGGCGAGCTGGCGGTGAAGAGCCTGCCGAGAGTGACCCGCTGACGGCGTCACGGGCGCGTCGGGGTAGTGCGCTGCGCGGGGGTCGGGTGCCCAAGGAGTCGGTCGAACAGCCGTAAGTAGTCGGCGACGATCCGCTCCACGCCATACCCTTCCAGGACGTGCTGCCGCGCGGCCGTGCCAACCCGCTCCCGAAGTGACGGGTCCGTCACCAGGGCGGCCAGGCAGGCGTGCCACTCGCGATCGTCGTACGCGAAGAATCCGGTCTCCCCGTGGGTGATGACGCGCCGGTCCGCCTCCGACGGCGTGCACACGACGGGGAGGCCGGCGCCCATGTAGCTGACCACCTTCGTCGGTGCCTTGCGTTGCTGGAACGGGTCGTCGAGCGGCTTGATCACCACGCCGACATCGGACCCGATGAGCACACGCTCCCAGCGGTGGATCTTCCATTCGGTGTACTGGATCGGTCCCTCGTCGCGGGCCGGCCCGCCCGTGTCGTACACGAGCCGGATGTCGAGGCCGGTCTCCGCCCGGAGCCGCCGGATGATGGGGTGGAGCCGTTGCATCGGCGCGAGGTTCTCCGGATACCCTTGCCAGACCACCCGGATCGGACCGCCGTGGGCGTAGGTGGTTCGGTGTCGGCGGTTGAGTAACGGGCGGGCGATCTCCGCCTGCGGCATCTCGAGGTCCTCGAAGTCTCGTCGCTGGAGCGGGCTCGCCAGAATCAGGGCGTCCATCGCCCGGAGGAATGGCTTGTAGTCATGCTCGAGCGCTTCAGGGTCCTCGTAGATGTCGCGTCGCCCGCTCGTGGTCTGGACGAACCGGATGTCCGCTGTGTCGTAGACAAGCCGCCTGGGCCGCTCGTGCAGCCGGTACAAGACGTCCGGGGTGAAGGACTCGAAGTGCCTGACGATGACGATGATGTCGAACCGCGCGAGGTCCTCGCCGGGGAAGAAGATGTCGCCGACGTAGCGCGAGGGTGTCCGGTTGATCGCGTCTACGATCGGATCGATGTGCCACTTGCGCAGGCCGAGGGTGCTCTCGCTGTCCAGAATCGGCCCGAAGCCGACCTTGATCCGACTGGACAGCGCGTTCCGGAGGCGCAGCCGGTAGTACCAACCGCGCCTGACGAGGCCGCGTTCGTACACCCACGGGTGGAGCCGCACCGGCCACTCGCGCTCGGCGAGGCACTCCCACGCCCGGCGGCCAAGCCGAACCGGCTCGAACGCGCGCATCAGAGTCTCCCGCACCCTGCCCTCGGTGCCCCGGGCCTGGCTGCACAGAAAGCGATTCTGCTATCCTTGCCGCGAGTATGCAACCCGGCCTGCCTCGCGGGGTGACGATTCGTCCGCTGGAGCCTCACCATGACCCGCGCGGATGGCTGGTCGAGGCGTTTCGCGAGTCCTGGGCGCCGGGAGTCGACGGCGCGCAGGTGAATATCACGTGGTCGCGCACCGGAACACTTCGGGGCAGTCATGTGCATGGGGCGCACACCGACTATTTCGTCATGGCCTCGGGCCGCACCGCGGTGGGAATCCGGGACGTGCGGATGACCGCGGTCGTGGAGCTGTCGAGTGAATCCCCGTCGGCGATGATCGTCCCTCCAGGCGTCCTTCATGGGCTCTACTTTCCGGTCGACTCGATCCTCATCACGGTGGAGAGCCGCGTCTACGATCCGGAGGAGGAAGTCCAGTGCCAGTGGGACGACCCGGAGCTGGGAATCCCCTGGCCCTTCTCTGCCCCCATCCTTTCGGATGCTGATCGGAGGGCGCAGTCGTATCGAGAGATGATGGCCGCGATCGAACCCTGGCAGAGCCGCTATTCCACCTGAGCGGGGCCAGCCAGCACGCGATGCTCCGCAGACTGCTGAGACGGTTGGCCCTCTTTCAGAACACGCGGCGGGAACGACGCGACTTGATTCCCCGCGGGAATCAGATCGTGGAGGATTTCCACCGTCTGTACTTCAATGATGTGTTTGACAAGCAGTTCCGGTGAACTGGCTGGGCGTGGAGGTGCTCAAGTACCCCACCGACCTTCTCGTCTACCAGGAGATCATTCACGAGATTGGAAGCCGTGATGGAGTTCCTCGCGAAGGACCGAACCTTCCGGGTCGACCGCAGCCGCGAGAGGTTCTTCTTGACCTCCAATCCGAACGGCTTTCTCCTCAAGATCGCTTAGCTGGCGCCCCGCGTTCTTACCGGAACGTGAACCCGACGTAGCCGCGGGCGACGACCTCGTCGCACTTCTCCCGGTACTTCGGGGCGCCGCCGGCGTAGACGATGAACGTGCGCTTCTGCTTGCCCGCCACGTTGGAGTTGATGCCCATCATCCAGGAATCCACCTGGGTGAAGAGCATGCGCCGCCCGGTGTCGTGCACGTGCTCGGTCCATTCCCGCTCCGCCTCGGCGGTGGCCTCGACGCGGGCGTGGCCCTTCTCGCGCATATGCCCGATGAGTGCGGTCACCCAGTCCACGTTCTGCTCGACGCAGCGCGGGATATTGCAGAAGGTGGCGGCGTTGTGCGGCCCGACCAGCGTGAACAGGTTGGGGAAGCCCTCGATCTGCAGGCCGAGATAGGTGCGCGGCCCGTCCGCCCATTTGTCCCGGAGCCGCCGGCCGCCCACGCCGCGGACGTCGATGCGGTCGAACGCCCCGGTGATGGCGTCGAAGCCGGTGGCGTAGATGATCATGTCGGCCTCGTACTCGGCATCGCTGGTCTTGACGCCGGCGGGCGTGATCCGCTCGATCGGGGTCTCGCGTATGTCGACGAGCCGCACGTTCGCCTGGTTGTAGACCTCGTAGTAGCCGCTCTCCAGCGGCACGCGGCGGGTGCCGAAGCCGTGGTTCGTCGGGATCAGCTTCTCCGCGACCTTCGGATCCTTGACCCGCGTGCGGATCTTCCGGCGCATGAACTCGGTGATGGTCGCGTTGGCCTCCTGGTTGACCAGCACGTCCCGGAAGTTGCCCATCCAGATGCCGAAACCGGGCTCGCCGTAGAGCTTCTCGTAGAACGCCTCGCGCACTTCCGGGCTCACCTCGAGCGCGTGGCGCGGGTCGGCCTGGTGGATGAAGCAGCCGAAGGACTCGCGGCAGATCGCGAAGGTCTCCGGATAGGTCGCCTTGATGTGGGTTTGCGTCGCCGCGTCGATCTTGCTGTTGTGCAGCGGCGCGCACCAGTTCGGCGTGCGCTGAAACACCGTGAGGTGGCCGACCGTCTTGGCGATCTCGGTGATCGCCTGGACGGCGGTCGCGCCGGTGCCGATCACCGCGACGCGCTTACCCGCGAAGCCCACCGGCTCGTGCGGCCACCGGCCGGTATGGTAAGCCTCGCCGCGGAAGCTCTCGACGCCCGGGATGGTCGGCATGGTCGGGGCCGACAGGGGCCCGATCGCGGTGATCAGGAACCGCGCCCGCGCCCGCCGGCCGTCCTCGCTCTCGATCTCCCACTGGCTGGCAGCCTCGTCATAGACCGCGGCCTTGATCCGGCAATTGAACTCGATGTCGCGGCGGAGGCCGAGCTTGTCGGCGACGAAGTTGCAGTAGCGCAGCGTCTCCGGCTGCGCCGCGAAGTGCTCGCTCCACTCCCACTCGCGCAGGATCTCGTCGGAGAAGGAGTAGCCGTAGGTCCAGCTCTCGGAATCGAACCGCGCCCCGGGGTACGCGCAGCCGGTGGAGCTGGTACATGCCGGAGATCCCGGCGCCGATGACGATGGCGTCGTACAACATGGCTCAGAGCATAGCAAAGCTTGCCGGTCCGGCTTGACCTCCCACCACCCTCTCCCCTCCGGGGAGAGGGCAGGGTGAGGGGTGGTGTCGAGCCGCCGCTAGCTCCGCTCGGAGCCGACCACCGCCACGAACGACACGCACTCCCCAGGCGCCCCGCCGAGGTTGTGCGTGAGCGCGAGCTTCCGGCCGCGCGCGATGCTGGCGATCTGCCGCTTCCCCGCCTCCCCGCGGAGCTGGAGCCACGCCTCGAACAGCATGCGCAACCCGGAGGCGCCGATCGGGTGGCCGAAGGACTTGAGCCCACCATCCGGGTTCACCGCCAGCTCGCCCTCCAGGTCGAAGGTGCCGTTCAGCACCTCCTTCCACGCGGTGCCCCGCGCCGCGAAGCCGAGGTCTTCCATCAGCACCAGCTCGGTGGGCGTGAAGCAGTCATGCACCTCGGCCATCGCCAGCTCGGCGCGCGGGTCCTTGATCCCGGCCTGGGCGTAGGCGTCCGCAGCGGAGGCCACCACCTCGGGGAAGGTCGTGTAGTCGTAGTCGGGATCGATCGGGCCGGTGGCGGGCCCCGCGATGAACGAGAGCGCCTTCACGAAGAGGGGCTTGTCGGTGTACTTGTAGGCGTCCTCGGCCCGCACGATGACCGCGGCGGCCGAGCCGTCGGATACACCCGAGCAGTCGAAGATGCCGAGCGCCCCCGCCACCTGGGGCGAGCAGGCGATGACGTCCTTCGCCACCTCCTTGCGGAACTGCGCGCGGGGATTGAGCGCGCCGTTCTTGTGGTTCTTCCAGGCGATGTGGGTCATCGCCTCCTTGAAGGTGGCCTCGTCCACCCCGTACTTCCTGGCGTAGGCGGGCGCGAGCAGGCTGAACGTGGCGGGCGCGGTGAGGCCCGCGCGCGTGCCGTCCTCGGGCGCGCCGATGCTCGGCAGGCCCGAGATGCCCGAGTCCTTCAGCTTCTCGACGCCGATGGCCATCGCCATGTCGTAGGCGCCGCAGGCCACCGCGTAGCAGGCGTTGCGGAAGGCTTCGGAGCCGGTG
>WNFA01010095.1_pt1 | contig 14986 bp, 11 predicted proteins | sample 5400481 | NCBI WGS metagenome assembly WNFA01 (sample SAMN13153340, study PRJNA577476) | soil metagenome | isolation source: 120 cm saprolite under Douglas fir tree site 2 hole 1 replicate 2 | place: USA:California | collected 2015-04-18
GCGCGCCTACGTCAAGGAGCATTTCGGCGACCGGCAGAGTCTGCAGATCAAACCCGATCACGCCAAGGTTTCAGCCTATTTCAATGTGGATAACGGCACGGGTAAAATTCGCGGCGTCTATTTGCAAGGCAACGAGTTGTTGCGGCCCATTTTCGAGAAATGGATGGAGCCCTTCAAATCCATGGGCATGACCACGCTATCCGCACGCGGCACGGGCGGCACGGACCATCTTTCCTTTGACGAGGTCGGTTTGCCGGGGTTCCAGTTTATTCAGGATCCGATCGAATACGAACCGCGGACGCATCACACAAACATGGATGTGTACGAGCGGATTCAGGATGCGGATCTCAAACAGATAACCGTAATCGTCGCGTCGTTCGTGTATATGACGGCCAATGCGAACGAGCAACTTCCTCGCAAACCCTTGCCCAAGAAGTAACGTCCGAAGAGCAGACTTCTACTTGTTCTTGCTGAGCCGCCGGTAATAATCGGCGACGGAATCTTCGTAGCCCGCCGGCACAGTGCGCGTATCGCCGCTGCGCACCTGGCCGTATTGTTTATCGTCCAACTGACGCCGCAACTGCAGCTCGAGCTTATCCACGTCGGCGAGGACTTGCGTGTGGAGCTGCTCGACAAGCGCGGGATTGCCTGGGAAACGGCTCGGGTCCAGGCGCTGCATCTGGCGAATCAGCGCTGGGGCGGGATAGGAGAGTTATCGGGTTGAACCGGGGGACCCCCGCGCGGAGTGTTGTTCCCCGTATCAAAATTATCGTAAATGGTGCCGACGCCTCCCCCACCGGGATTGGAATAGCGGTAGCCGCCACCGTTATTTCCGCCACCGATTCTAGCGCCAGGGCCGCCCACCGGACCACTAGCGCCCTGGCCGCCTTGCTGACCCTGCTGGCCGCCCTGGCCTTGCCCTTGACCTTTCCCTTGTTGTTGTCCCTGTCCCTGTTGGCGTCCTTGGCCATCGCGGGTAAGGGAATCCATCTGGTTGCGAAGCCGCTCGACGCGATTCAGGGCGGTTTCAAGTCCTTGTTGCGAATCGTTCCCTTGCCCTTGCTGCGGATTTGCGCCCAGGGCCTGCTGCGCGTCATTCACTTCCTTTTCGAGGCGCTGCATTCCGGCGGCAATTTCCGGCTCCGCTCCGCTGGCGTTTGGATCGATGCCGCGGCGCATCCAATCCGCGCCACGCTGGATGCGGGAACGCAGATCGGACTGCTGCATATCCCCGAGGGCTTCGCGGAGCTTGGTGGACGCAGCATTTTGTTTGTTGGTGGCCAACTCACGCGCGGTGTCTTGCAACTCCTTTTCCAGGCGGCCCAGATCTTCGGCGAGCTTCTGGCGGTCATCGGCAAGTTTTCTGCGTTCTTGAATTCCGCCCTGCAACCCAGGTTGCGCCCCCTGCTGTCCAAACGTCTGGCGAATGCGGTCCCCCTGGTTGCGTTGCTCCTTCGCCAAACGGCTTGTCTCGTCTGCGAGCGAGCCCAGGCGCGAGGAAGCCTGCTGTTGGCGCATGCCGCCGAGCAAATCCGTGGCTTCCTTCAAGCGATCGGCGGCGCGGCGCGCTTCGGCCTCGCTTTGCTGGGGAGACGTCGCGCGGCGCATGTCATCGGTAGCCTGCTTTAGCCGGTCGAGAGACTGCTGTACGCGCGGGTCCGTCGAGCCCTGTTTTCCTCCGCCACTCGATTGGCCTGATGAACCGGACGATGAATTGCCCTGCGACCCGCCCTGCGAATTTTGCTGCGAACTACCTTGAGAATTGTTCCGGGCCATCTGCTCCATCTGGCGCTGGAGTTCCTCGGCCTCGCGGCGCAGCATCTCCTGCTGCCAACGCTGCTCGGAGCTTAACTCGCTCTTGCGCTGCTGCTGGGCGAGTTCTTCCTGGCGGCGCGCCAACTGATCGAGCTTCTGGAGCGCTTCGTCGATGTCCTTGTCGCGCTGGCTCGCCGAACCCGCGGTCTGGGCAGTTTCGTACTGATTCTTTTCGGTATCGAGTTCGAGATCAAACAGGCTCGCGAGATCGCGCCCCGCGCCGCCCCCCGCCCCGCCGCCCCCGCCACTGCCGCCAAACGCCACCTGAATCTGGCGGAACGTGGCCTCGGCGCGCAGCAAGTGCTGCAGGGCCTTCTGCTCGTCGGGAAGAGCCTCCTGCCATTTCTGCTGCTGCAATTTTTCGGAGGCCGGTCCCATGGCGTCGGCGGCCGCGTTCATGTCCTTCACAAAACCGTTAAATTCCTCGTTTTCCTGGGACAACTCGCGGCTCTGCATGCGCCCGGCCAGTGACCTCGCCTGATCGCGCAGTTTGGATTGAACATTGGAAAGAAACTTGGCAGTCTCGGCGGACTCCTGTTTCGTGGCTTTCTTGTCGCCATGCTGCTTCCAGGTCTCGGCGATGATTTCCTTTTCGCGCTGGGAGATGTCGTTCTGGTCCATCTGGCCACCGCCGCCCCCGCCACCACCGCCTCCCTGTTGTGACTGGGAGAACTCTCGTTCGAACGGATCGGCCTGGATGAAGGAAATGTCGGTGCGCGATTCGGAACGCGCGTCCTTCGCGGTCGCATAGAGGCTCACGACGTCGCCGGGCACTAGCTTGAAATTCTCGAGGGAAATTACCGTGGAACCATCGGCCTGCTTGACGCCCTTCTGTTTCAGCAGGTCGACACTCTGCTCGGCGCCCCCATTGACCGAATAGTGGAGCTTCATGTCATAGATGCCGAACTCATCGTCCGCCTTGACGGCGACGGTGACTTCTTCAATGGGGCTCGAGCGGTAGTCGTGCCCGGGACGCGCGATGAGGACGTTCGGCGGGTCCGCCTTACGCGACTCGATGAAGAAATCGTTCGAGAGGCGGACAGGCTGTCCCTGGTCCAGCGCGGCGACGTGGTACACGCCGTCCTTCTCTATGCGAATAGTGCCTTTGTAGACGTTGCCCGTGCCGCCCGAGAGGCGAATCTGCTGCTCGTCGTTGAGGACCAGGACGCCGTCGCGCATGGGCCGGTCGGTCTCGATTTCAAGGTCGGCATCCGTGCCTTCGACGGCGCGCAGATCGCCGCCGCGTTCTTCGACAACATTCTGCATCCGGGTCCACTCAGGATAGCGGTACGTCACGCGGACATTCTTCACTCCGGGGAGATCCAGCACGCGGATATTGAAGTGGCGCGAACGGAGCGGCCCCGCCTCCACGTAGTATTCGACGCTTTCGGGGAGGCCCGCGAAAACGAACTGGAAGGCGGAGGTTCCGGCCTGCGGACGCATCGGGACTTGATCCCACTTGGAAGTGCTCTCATAGCGCGCGTAGAGGCGAACCGCGTCCGTCTGCAAGCCGATGACTTGAGCGGTGACGATCTGGTCCGCGTTGCGGCGGACGGAAATATCGCCGGGGGCCACTTGAATGTCATAAAACGGAGCGGACCCGCTGCGCGGCGTTGCGGCCCACAGCAGGGCGGCGCCGTGGCCGAGGTAGCCCGGGCCGGCCAGGATCATCCAGACGAGCACGCACAGCGAAGCGGCGCCAACGCCGAGGAAAGTTGCCAGCGTGCGGTCGGGGACCAGGTGCGAGGGCTCCGCGGCCTGTGCGACGTTAAGAGTGTCAGCGGCCAGCAGCTCGATAAAGGGTTCGCGAACCTGGGCGTCGCGCTCGGCAAAGGTCACCAGACGCTGCTGGAACTGGGGGAACATGGCCTCGGCCTGGCGGGCGGCACGCCGCCGGTTGAGGGCTCTCAGCGGGATGGCAATGCCAAAACTCACCGCGAGAGCGAGTGCGAACAGCAGGACAACGCGCGCGCTGGTGACGCTCCAGCGGGAGAATGCAAACGCGTTGGTGATGAGCACGAGGAGAACGGTGGCCACCAGGGCAACCGATGTGAGTATCGCCGCGCCGCGCAATAATGCGCCGAGGCGCAACCTCTTCTCCAACTGCTTGATATAGGAGTTGAGCTGATCCCGGATGCTCATGAGTCCTCCTGCTGCTGAACCCCTAAATGTTGATTGGCAAGCAGGGATTCCGCCACAGCTGCTGCTAATACCAGCATCATAATATACCACCATATGCTGAAGGGCTTGGTCTGTTCCTGCGTCTGGCCTGCCGCCGCAGCCTGCGCGGCGCCCCCTCCGGGATTCCCGCGCCAAAGTGACAGCGCATCGTCTGGAATAACGTCAAGATTGGATTCCCTGCGATCGGCATTGACGCCGATCACGTCGTGGCGCCCGTTGGCGAGTTGGAGTTCGTAAAAGCCCGCGCGCGTCAATTGGTAGGTTTGTGCCGAGGAAGCTTCCTTCAACGATAAAGGCCGATGGCCGTCCGGGTCGATCACTTCAACGCTCACCGATTGCTCCTTGGAGCTGCGCAGCTCAAGGAAGGAATCGACCACGCGGGCGCCGCTGCGGCTCTGCGTGCCGGAAAGATAGCGGGCAGTCTGCTCGACAAAGGGCACAAAGATCGGATGGAGCGGGAAATCGTTGGTGAGATTGTCGAGGCCGGAAGTGAAGAGCAGTACGCTGCCTTCTCCGATTTTCTTTTCCAGAAGCAATGGCGTCTGATCCGTCAGACGGGCGGCGACGCGGGAATCACCAGGATCCACGCGAACCGCAAAATAAAACTTCACGCCTGACCAACGGTCGGCCTTGGCTACCGAAGGATAGGACGGGTCGGCATCCCCCACGGAGAGGAAGCGGTCGTTCGTCCGGGAGTAGTAGCGGGACTCCAGTATGTTCCCGCCAAACACTGGGATGCGGGTGCTATGCGAGGCTGAGGTGCCGACGGCGACCCAGACGCTGCCGCCGGTCTGAACGTATTTCAGCAATTCGTTTTCGAAAGAGGCGGGCACCGAAATCACGTCGGAAAGGACGACGAACGCATACTTCGAGAGCGGCAGGCCGGCGGCCTGGGCGACGCTGGCGGAATCGAGTGTGAATGCCGCTTCGGCGGCCGAAGCCAAAGCAGCACGGAAATAAACTAGAGATCGCGAGTCGCCGGGTTCATATACGAAGAGGGCGCGCCGGGGGTCGGTGCGCTCGACGGCGAACAGGCTCGCATCGTCGGCCGGAAAAGCGTCCGCCGAATCGATCCGCACTTCGCAGCGGGTGAATCCATACGGCACATCGAGCGACTGGAATTCAGCGGTGGCGCGCCCGTTGGCAGGCACGGCGATACTTTGGGTGGCAAGTGTCTTGCCGTTCGCAAGGAGTGAGACTGTGCGCGTGGCGGCGGGAGTATTGAATCCGGCGACCACGACTTGCACGCGTGTTTTCTTCGGCTCCCAGACCTGGCCGGGCACATTCACGCTTTCCACAGTCCAGTTCGGCACGGCGCTTTTGACCACCGGGTGCAAGACCAAAGACACATTCAAAGGCAGCGCCAATTCCGCGAAGCTCGCCGGCATCGCTGATTTTTGCATGTCACTGAACAAATGAAGTTCGATAGGCGTGGGAATTGATTCCGCGAGCGACCGCAGAGACCGTGCGAGCTCGCCAAAGTTCCCGTGAGAGTCTCCGGGCTGGAGGCTCTCGACAGCGGCACGCAGCGCGCCCGCATCCTGCGAGGGCTGGGTGAGCACTTGAATCTGAGAGCCGAGCGCCATCACCTGGGCGCGGTCCGCCGGACTTCGCGAGGACAGAACGGATAGCGCTTCGCGGCGCGCGTCCGCCAGGCGTGTTCCGGCGCGCATGCTGAAGGAATTGTCGATGACCAAAAGCAGGAGTTTCTCGCTGCTCATGTTCGCGGCCGTGCGATTGATGAAGGGATTCGCAAACGCCAGGGCGAGCAACAAAAGCAAGAGGGTCCGGAGCGACAGCAGGAACAAATAGCGGAGGCGGCGATGCTTGATTGAACTTTGCGTGCGCCGCTCGAAGAACATCAGCGAGCTGAACGGATGCGGGATCGTCGTGTGACGCCGCAGCAAGTGGACGTAGAAGGGCACGGCCACCGCCGCGATGCCCGCCAGGAACCAGGGAGCGAAGAGGCCCACTTAATCCCTCCCCTGGCGAATCGAGAGATATTCCCTGAGGGAGTCGTCGAGCGGCCTGTCGGTCACGAGCAAGTGATAATCCATGCCGGAGCCGCGCGCTTTGTCACGCAACGCTTCCAGATGCGCGCCCATTTTTTGGCGGTAGTCATCGCGCACATATTCAGGAGTGATCTCGACGCGCTCCTGGGTTTCCAGATCGACCAGCGTGGCGGGCTCGCGGAAATCGGGTTGGATTTCCCTGGGATCGAGGATGTGAAACAGAACGACTTCATTTCCGTGGAAGCGCAGAGGCTCGATCGTCCGGACGATATGCTCGGGCGATTCGTAAAAGTCGGAGATGAAAATCACGATTCCGCGGCGGCGCAGGAATTGCTGGAAATGTTGGAGCGGCTTGGCGAAATCGGTTCGGGCGCGAGGTTCCGCCTGCTCGAGCCCGCTCAGCAAGCGGACAAGCTGTCCCTGACGCGTCGAGGGCCGGACGTACGCGCGAATTTCATCGTCAAAGACGATCAGGCCCGCCGCGTCGCGCTGGTTCTGAATTGCCAGATAGAACAGCGAGGCCGCGGTGAAGCGCGCATAATCCATTTTATTTACGGAATGTGACGAGTACTTCATGGAATTGCTGGCATCGAGCAGCACGGTGAGCATGCTGTTCGTTTCGCCGCGGTAGCGTTTCAGGTAGGCGCGCTCCGTGCGGGCGAAGACGTTCCAATCCACGTGGCGGAGGTCGTCGCCGGGCGAGTAGGCGCGGTATTCGGCGAACTCCTGGCTGAACCCGAAATCCGGCGAGCGGTGCAGCCCTGCGACAAACCCGTCGACGACAGTCTTCGCCACCAGGTCCAGGCCGGAAATTCCGGCGAGCACGGACGGATCCAGGAAGCGTTGCAGCATCCAGTTTTCTCAGGACTTCGCGGGCGGCGGCATGTGTGCGAGCAGCCGGCGCAGGATTTCGTCCGAATCGATGCGGTCCGATTCCGCGTGGAAATTCAAAATGATGCGGTGCCGGAGCACCGGAATCGCCAGCGCCGTGATGTCTTCATACGCGACGTGATAGCGATGATGGGCAAGAGCGCGGGCTTTCGCCGACAGGACGATGAACTGGGCGGCGCGCACGCTGCCTCCGTAGTTGACGTATTTCTTGATGAAGTCGGGCGCGGCGCCGCTGTTGTGGCGCGTGGCGCGAACGAAATCAACCACGTACCGAGCCAGGGATTCGCCGATTGGCACCATGCGGACCAGCTTCTGAAAATCGAGAATCTCTTCCGCGGAGGTGACCGGATTGACCTGCGCGACGTGCGTAGTGGTGGTCAAATCGACCACCTTCACTTCGTCGTCGGCGCTCAAATAATCGAGGACGGTATTGAACAGGAAGCGATCGAGCTGCGCTTCGGGCAGCGCGTACGTGCCTTCGAGCTCGATGGGGTTCTGTGTGGCCAGCACGAAGAAGGGAATGGGCAGCTTGTAATTGTTCCCGCGCACGGTGCAGGACAGCTCCTGCATGGCCTCGAGCAGCGCCGATTGCGTCTTCGGCGGCGTGCGATTAATTTCGTCGGCCAGCACGATGTTCCCGAAGATCGGCCCCGGAACGAAAGTCCAGCGCCGGTGGCCCGTCGTAGGATCCTCCTCGATGATGTCCGTTCCGGTAATGTCCGAGGGCATCAGGTCCGGCGTGAATTGGATGCGCTTGAACACCAGGCCCAGGGTCTGGGCAATCGTCCGGACCATCAGCGTCTTCGCCGTGCCGGGCAAACCGGTAATCAGGCAATGGCCGCCTACAAACAGCGAGATGAGAATCTGGTCGAGCACTTCCTCTTGTCCGACGATGACCTGGCGGACCTGCGTGAGGATGTTGTCCCGCACCGACTGAAAGCGTTCAATGCGCTTTTTCAGTTCCGCGGAATCGGGATCGAGCTGTACGATGGAGGCCATTGGGTCATTTCCCTTCATTGGAATCCTTCAGTTGCAGCAGCAATTTTTGAGCGGGCCGAAAGCTGGGCGCGGCCTCCAGCGACGCGAGGAGGTGCTCCTCAGCCTTATCCTTTTGGCCCGCCGCGAAATACGCGCGTGCCAGATTGAATTGCGCGGAAGCTTTGTCGAGCGGTTGCAAAGCGATCACGGCGGCGTATTCGCGGATCGCGCCCTTGGTATTGTTCTGCGCGAACCACAAATCGCCGAGGTGACGGTGAAGCTCTTCGTCAACCGGGTAAATATAATTGAGGCGGTCGAGAGTGGCCGCCGCGTCCGCGGGCTTGCCGAGTTCCTCTTCGAGCGAAGCCAGTTGCTTCAGCGCCTGCGGATTGCGCCCGCCCATCTTCTCGTAATCGGTCAGGATGGCGATGGCGGCCTGCTTATTTCCCTTCGCCAGGTCGGCCTCGGCCATGAACTCATAAGGGTTCGCGGGATAGACGTAGGCCTTTCAGGCTTGCCCTCCACTTGTCAAAGTTCGCGACGGTCTTTCCAACGTCCTTGTCCAGCCAGTCCAGAAATTGCTTGTCGAATTCTTCCGGCTCCATTGCGAGATCTTGGCGAATCACTTCCGGGGTGGTTTTGAGCAGAGCGAAGGAGTGAACCATATCCAACAACTTGTCAGCGCCCCAGCGGCTCTGGATGTAATCGCAAATCCGGCCCGCCTGGTAGTAGGAAACAATCACCTGCATCGGATACTCGGGGCGGATGAAACCACGGTCAAGCTCCGCCACAGGAAGCAGCTTCTTGTCGTGGATCGCGGCAACAACATGGGGGGGCATGGGGTCACCCCACTCAGGGGAGGCCTCCGTTTCTTCGTGGACCGCCAATCCTTCCGTGAACCAGCGCGGAACGCGATGGTTCGTGGCGGTAAGAATATACACGTGGCTCATCTCGTGCCACAAAGTGCTCGCCCAATGAAATTCACCGGGAGGGCGGCCCGACGGGCTGTCCATCGCGACGACCTCGCCGAACGTAACGCCCAAAGCTCCGAGGCCTGGCATTCCCATCGTGCGCACGGCAAAGTCTTCATGGTCCGGATAAACTTCCACCTGCACGGGCCCCGGTAGTTTCATCCTGTACTTCTTGTCGTAGGCCGCCATGATGCGTTTCAGCTCGGTGTCGAAGTAAGGGCGGAGCAGTTCCGCTTCTTTCTTCTGCAGCTTGAGGATCGTTGTGTCATCCTTGAACGTAACAAAGTTCTTGTAGCTGTCGAGCAGGCGAAGGCTGTTGACGGTTTCTTCATTCCGGTAGCCGTTGTCATAGGACATTTCGAGCTGCTTGCGCGGTTCATCTTCCTGGCCCAGGCGCATCAGGTTGATGCCGAGCTGTGAGTGCGCCGGCCACAACCGCGGGTCCGCTTCTATCGCTTTACGATAGAATGCGATGCCATCCTGATAGCGGCGGTTGATCACGAGATGATGCGCGACCAGAGCGTAACCTTCGCCATAGCTGGGATTGACCTGGCGGATCTTCGCAAACCACGCATCAGGTGAGCGGTCGGCCAGAACTTCGATGGCCGCATGGATGGCCATCGCGTCAAGCGCTTCCGGAGAAATCTTCAGGGCTTCATCGGCCTCGATGAAAGCCTTCCCTTCGTCGGAATCTTCCAGCAGCAGATTGGCTTTCAGTTCGTGCGCTTCCACGAGCTTCGGATCGAGTTCCAGCGCCTTGCCGATATATTCGACGGCTTTGCTGTCGAATCCATCGGCGCTGACCAGCGCAAGACCATAATAGGCTTGCGCGTTCTTCGGATCTTTTTCCAGGGCTTCCTTGAAGAGATTCGCGGCGTCGGTGTTGTTGAAACGCTCGTGCATCAGGCGGCCCCAGCGGACGCGGACCATCGCCTTCGCCGGCGACTGGGCCACCGCGATCCGGAACTGGTTGTTCGCCTCCTGATACATTTCCGTGCCCCAGTAGCCTTCGGCGCGAAGGTACGGATCGCGGGCGGCGGTCAGCGACTCGTAGCATTTCTGCGCTTCGGCGCGATGGCCGTGCTTGCGCAGCGCGTGGCAGTCGTCGGGCGTGGCGGCCCAGGACAGGCTCGCGCCTAGAAACCCCGCCAAACACACGACGAAACTGCGGGACATCCGCGTCACTTATCCAACTCCTGCTGGACCCTGGCCAGCTCTACCAGCGCGCCGGAAAGCTGCGTCTTGTAATCTTCCGCCGACATCGCAGCCTTTTGATACTTGAGAGTATCGATCTTGCGTTCCAACTCCTCTTTCTTTTCGAGCAGAGCGCGCTTGGCCGGATCGTTGGCGGCCTTCTGCGCGGCGCCGAGGCGAAGAAGAAGGAAATTGGACGCGAGCAACCCTTCGCCGTTTTCCGCCGAGGGAGCTCGCACTCCTTCCTTCTTGCCGGTGTCTTCGATGATGGCGTGTTCGGTCGCCAAGCGCTTCTGCGATTCGTAGAAGGAAGCTGTCTTGCGGTCGGCGTATTGGAACGCTTCGAGCGCGCTAATTACTTCGTTCTTGTCCACGTCCGCGGAGGCATCGCGCAACGCCTCCACCCAGTAACGGGCAAAGACCGTGGCATTTTTCTCCGTGCCGGTCTTCGTTGCGGCGATGACGATGCGCCCGGGCTTCTGTAGCGCGCCAATCGAGCCGCCGCTTGCGCTGGTTGTATTCACGATCAATTGGCGCTTGGCGGCTACGCGGTCGCACAACGCGGCCAGCTCTTCGCCGGAGATATCCGGACCGGGGAGATTGAACTTGTATTCGACGCTGTCGTAGGACCCGTGGCCGATAAGGATCAGCGTGAACGCGTCGTCAGCCTTGGCCTCATGCGCGACCTGATTCATCGCATCGGTGAGATGCGCCTTCGTGGCGTCACTGCCCGTCAGCGTGTAGACATGCGCGTCGCCGCCCGAAGTTTTCAGCAGCTTGTCGAGGTCCTTGGCCAGCGCGGTGAAGCGCTGCTCGTAATCGGGTTCGCCACCCAGGCCAGCAACCGTAACGTAATAGGAAGCGGCCTGCGCGGGAAGCGCGGACACAACTGAATACCCGAGGCACAGGCCAATCCATAGGGAAACCTTCCCGCAGATTCTCATACGACGCCCCACTTCCGGCGCAGGAGCCATTCGGAGGAGCGCAATAGCAGGATCAGAAAGAAGATGACCGGCATGTTCCAGAGGTCCTTCATGTCGCGCACGGTGATGCCTGCTTCGGAATAGGAAATCTCATTCGGCAGTTTCGACAGCTCTTGAGGCTTCCAGTAACGGCCGCCGGTCTGCGCTGAAAGTTTTTCGAGCAGCTCGCGATTCTGCTCGGTGTGGAAATTCTCGGCGACGCCGTCCGTACGCGCAAAGGTCAGAACGTCGCGGCCCACTTCTTCGTTGCCGCGCGCGGCGGTCACCTCGGTGAGATACGACCCCGCTTGATCGGCGTTCCATTCGGCGTGAAATGTTCCCGGCGCGTTCGGATCGGGCGTCATTTCGATTTGAACCGCGGTGCCTCCCGGCCCGAGGATGTGCGCCTCGACGTGGGCGTCGGCGGCCGGCAAATAATTTTTGTCGCGCACTTCGGCTGAAAAACGAACGCGGCCATCGTCAAACAACATCTGGCTTGGAACCGACGCAACGACGCGCCCCGGCGTGTCCGTGACGAGCCAGCGAAGCAGTTGCTGCCAAAATTCCTCGTGAGTCTGATCTTCAAGCGGCTGGCTCATTTGCCAGCGCCATGTGCCGCCGGTGGCCAGCACGGCTGTCCGTCCCCGGCCATAATTCTGCGTGATAAGAAGCGGCAGCTTCCGGTTACCGGCATTCATTTCCGCCAGGACCACCGCGCCCGGCTTCGGCGTTCCGACTTCCTGATAATCCATCAGGTACGGAAGCTTTTTCCAGCGCTCCACGTTCTTCGCGGGGTCTTCCACGAGCCGCGTGATGATATTGTCGGCGCCGACAGGAGTAAGCTCCACAGTAGCCGGATCGCGGTGGAACGTGCCTTTCTTGTTCGGAAGGACGACCGGAAGCAGGTCCGCCAGGCTCGATACGCCCCAGCCTCCATCACCCAGCGAAGCCCGGCCGCCGAGCAGGAGCAGGCCTCCGCCGCGGCGATCCACAAACTGCTGGATCAACTCTTGTTGAGCAGCCGTAAAATAAGTCACTTCGACCGATCCGACGATGAGCGCCTGGTAATCGAAAAGGTCCTCGACGCGCGACGGAAAACCGTCAGCCAGTTCCTTCGGGTCGCTGATTCCCTGGCGATATATTTTGTTCTCGCTTGTGCGCAGCATGGAGACGACAGTGAGGATGCGATCGTCTTGTTCAGCGCGCCGGATGAATTTGTACTCCCAGCGAGGCTCGCCCTCGACATACAGAATGCGGCGTTTGCTCGATTCGACGTTCACCATGCGGGTGACGCTATTGTTGGCGCGGTTTTCCTCTCCCGGAAGCGGATCGATCGTGAATTGGAGAGTTTTCGATCCGGCGGGGCCGGCGTTGAAGAGAAGCGTCTCATTCTGGACCTGGCCATCGGATGCCAAGGTAATTTCGCGAGCGGCCAAGGCTTTTTCGCCGTCGCGCACCGTCAGCATGGCCTTCTGACCGGCATAGCCGCGCTGGTGAAAACTCACCTTGGCGGCCAAGCGCGAATCCGCCAATGCCCGTGGCGGGACGATGGCGTCATTGATCTCAATGTCGCGCGACGACTGTTCGAGCCCAAACCCGACAGTGTGAACCGGAATGCGGCGGCTGCGGAACGTCGAGATCGTATCGAGATCGATACCGCCCGAATTGTCGGCTCCGTCACTGAGGAGCACGACCGCCCCGATGGGCAGGTCGGCTGCTTCCCCGGCCAATTGCTTCAGGCCATCGCCAATGCGAGTAGCAGCGGCCGGGGGTGTTGTCTTCAACTCGTCCAGCTTCGCGATGCGCGCTAGACGGCCGTCGACGCGGTAGAGGCGAACCTGGAATTTCTTTTGCAGGTCGTCAACCACGCCGCTTTCGAGCGTCTTGACGGCCTGGGACTCCCGCGTTGCGCCATTGTCCGCAATAGACATGCTGCGCGAGTCGTCCACGAGGACTGCGATTATGTTTTGCTGCGGCCTGAGCTCGGCAACCATGATTGCCGGCTGCCATAACAAGATCAGAACCAGGGCCGCCATCGCGAATTGCATCAGCCAGATGGCGCCTGCCTTCCAATTTCGGACGTGGGGAGAGGCCTGCGGGAGCCGCGAACGAATCAGCCACGCCAGACCAGCGGCGGCCGCAAGAAGAAAAATAGCAAGGACCCACTTCGGCCAGGCGCCGAGCAGGACAAACTCGCCTTTCGAGAAAACTGCGCGCGGATATTTAAAAAGGAACTCAAACATATCAGAATCGTTGGATGCTAGGATCGCCGCCCGCAGTTCGCCGTCAGTGCGTCATTCCGTACATGACGTAATTGATCCCCAACCGGAAGGCCAGCGAGGCAAATTTCTCCGGATAGCGGGGATCGTCGGCCCATTCCCAGGCGTCGCCGAGGTGCATGTTGTGGCAGATGGCTACCATGACGCGGCCCCTGTCGTCGCGGATCGCGCGCCACTCCGGGATGTAGCCATCCTTTTCGTAGGTTCTGCCCGTGCTTACGTACTGTTCGCCGGGCACCTGGAAACGCTCGCTTAAGTCGTAGAGCACGTGGAAAATTTCATCCCTGTCGGTCAGGTCTTCTATGGGACGATCCGGGAACACCATGAGCATGCCACTCATAAAATGTTCCCAATCGGTCGCGCCGTGGAAATCGTCGACCATGATGAAGCCGCCCTTGAGCAGGTATTCGCGCAGGCGCTTGGCCTCGGGCTCGGTGAAGGTCCAGGTCTGCACTTGGACGGCATAGACCCAGGGATAATTGAAGATTTCGTCGCTGCCGAGGTCCACGACCTGCTCGGTTGGCCGCGCCTGAATCCGCGTGAGGCGGCGCAGGGCGATCAGGAATTGGCGGTCCGCTTTAGGGTAATCTCGGGACCAACTCGACCAACGGCCGTACCCGTAACCGCCGTAACTGCTGCCGGCGGCCGTGTACCGAAGTCGCGACCAGGAATATTCGCTCCTAGATTCGCCGTTTAAATCCTGCTCCGCGCGTTGCCTTGCGGTACCGAACTCATCATCGGATTGATACCCGCCGCGTTGCAGGGCGAGCAGGCCCGTGCCTGTACCCATCAGCAGAAGAAATATCGAAATGCGTGCGAGGAGCCTCATAGGGTAGCTCCTAAATAGACGGTCAAGAAGCCGCCGTCGTTTCATCGGCTGCCAAATTCAGCCGCGTGCGAGCTCTTCATTTACGCAGTACGCAAGGGCCAGCGCGTGGAGCCCGCCAGATTAAAGAGAACTGACCTAGCATGCTACAGCCAATCAAAGCGTCAGCGCAAGCCACGGAGCCCCGTAAAACATACTCCCACCCGAAGGTTACGAGAGCGCCATCACTGTCCGTGTTATCTGGCTTAAGCCTAGTCGCTGGACACTGCGCGTGGGACTACTCTTCAGGTTTGTCTTGGGCGGCGTGCAGAACCGCGAGAATGCAGACGCGGCCTCGGTAAACTCGGTAGGGAATAATGTATGGTGTACTCGCCACAATGAGTTCGCGCGTTCCGGGTTCGTGGCCGGGACGTCCGAGGTGGGGATGCTCGGCAAGCCGTTCTACAGACTCAAGAATCCGTTGAGCTAATCGGCGGGCAGCCACAGGCTTGTCCTGTTCGATATACTTACGGATGCTAATAAGGTTGGCGATGGCCGTTTCGGACCAGACTATTTGCATGACGGCGCGGGCAACTCGCGCTTTTTGCCCCAGGAGCGCAGCCAGCGTGCCGTTTTCTCATGAGAAATAACGCGGTCTGCTTGGACGTCTTTCTTTCCCTTCCGGATGATTGCGAGCTGCCACTCCTGATCTTCCACGTAGACCTCTAGAGCATGAGCCGCAAGCCAGGAGCGGCTGCGAGCCGTAGCGTCAGCCAGCTTGTCGAGACGGTTTTTCAACGCCGCAGGAACGCGCACCGTCACAGTGGTTGTGTTACCCATGAATGAATCCTCTTGTACACATCTTAACACAAATGCGCGGAAATTCAGTCCCGGGGGG
>WNFA01004137.1_pt1 | contig 14981 bp, 14 predicted proteins | sample 5400481 | NCBI WGS metagenome assembly WNFA01 (sample SAMN13153340, study PRJNA577476) | soil metagenome | isolation source: 120 cm saprolite under Douglas fir tree site 2 hole 1 replicate 2 | place: USA:California | collected 2015-04-18
AAATATGTCGTCAACGGCCAGAAGGTCTGGATCTCGACCGCGCAGGTCGCGGAAAAGATTCTTCTGCTGGCGCGGACCACGCCGCTCGAGGAGGTGAAGAGCCCGACCCACGGGCTGAGCCTGTTCTACACGGACTTCGATCGCAAGCGCATTACCGTGCACGAGATCGAGAAGATGGGGCGCAAGGCGGTCGACTCCAACGAATTGTTTTTTGAGAACTTTGAAATTCCGGTCGACGATCGTCTCGGCGAAGAGGGTCGTGGCTTCGAATACATCCTGCATGGCATGAACCCGGAGCGTATTTTGATCGCGGCCGAAGCCGTCGGTCTCGGTCAGCTCGCGCTGTCGCGCGCGAGCGGCTATGCGAAGACCCGAAATGTCTTCAACCGTTCGATCGGCAAGAACCAGGCGATCCAGCATCCGCTCGCCAGGAACTGGATGGAATTGGAGGCGGCGTGGCTGATGACGCTGTCGGCGGCCTGGCAATACGACCAGGGCATGCCGTGCGGGCCTGCGGCCAATTCGGCGAAATATCTCGCGGCCGAAGCCGGCTTCCACGCCTGCGAGCAGGCGGTCATGACCCATGGCGGCTTCGGCTACGCCAAGGAATTCCACGTCGAGCGCTATCTGCGCGAAGCCATGATCGCGCGCCTCGCCCCGGTCAGCGCCGAGATGATTTTGAATTTCATCGGCGAGAAGGTGCTCGGGTTGCCGAAGTCGTATTAGGGGAGAGCCACCACATGCCCTTCACCAGCTGGCGCGGAATTGTCGGGATGATCAATCCCACCATGCGGCCGGGCGTGACCGAGGAGGTCATCCGCCTGCTGCCGGAAGGGATCGGCCTCATTCCGCTCTTCCTCAATGTGCAGCGCGGCGTGCGCGACGAGTTCGAGAAGATGATGCCGGCCTACGAGAAGCAGGTGGCGATCCTGGCCGAGCAGGCCTGCGACTTGATCCATCCGGTCGGCGCGCCGCCCTTCATGGTGCTCGGCCGCAGCGCCGAGACAAAACTCGTCGCGAGCTGGGAGAAGAAATACAAGTCCACCATCTTCACGGTGGCGCAGAACCACGTCGCCGCCCTCCAGGCGCTCAAGGCCAAGACCATCGTCGGCGCCACATATTTTCCCGGCAAGATCAACGACGTCTTCGCAAAATATTTCGTGGATGCGGGGTTCACGGTGCGCGGCATGGCGGGCATGGAGGTGCCGTTCGACAAGGTGCAGGAGCTCTCCGGCGAGCAGGTCTATGCCTTCATCAAGCGGCGCTTCCTCGCGCACAAGGGCGCCGACGCGATCTACATGCTGGGTTCCGGCTGGCGCACGCTCGACATCATCGAGGCGCTGGAGCAGGACCTTCAGGTGCCGGTGGTGCATCCGGTGACGGCGCGGGTGTGGGAAATCCAGAAGCGGCTGCATGTGCGCCAGCCGCGGAAGGGTTACGGCCACATGCTGGAAGCGCTGCCGTGATCGGCTAGGATCGAGAGATGCGCAAGCTGTATCCGGCATTCATGCTTCCCTGCCTCGCCGTGCTCGCGGCGGCGCCGGCTGCGGCGCAATCGGTCGAGCAGTTCTACCGCGGGCGCACGATCACCATGCTGGTCGGCACGGCGCCGGGCGGCATCAACGACATCTCGGCGCGCGTCACCGCGCGGCATCTCAGCCGCTTCATTCCCGGCAACCCGATGATCGTGGTGCAGACCATGCCGGGCGCCGGCGGGCTCGTCACCGCTAACCGCATCTATCATGGGGCAGAGAAGGACGGCACGGTTCTGGCCAAGCTCGAGCGGGCGGTGCCGCAGCTCGCGATCCAGGGCAATCCCAACGCCAATTTCGATCCGCGCAAATTCACCTGGCTGGGCAGCCTCTCTTCCTATGCCAACGACGCCTATCTGCTGCTGATCAATGACGGCCATTCGGCGCGCACGGTCGCCGATCTGCGCAAGCCCGGCGTCTTGGTGAGCCTCGGCGCGGACAATGCGGCGTCGAGCAATCTCATCTTCGCGCTCATCGCCAAGGAGGTGCTCGGGCTCAACGTCAACGTCGTGCGCGGCTATACCGGGGCCGCGCCCCTGTTCGTCGCCATGCAGCGGGGCGAGCTCGACGGCCAGATGGTGGGACTGAGCTCGGTGAGAACCGGCCAGCGCGACCTGTGGAATCAGAAGATGTTTCGCCCGCTCCTCCAGTTCGGGCGCAGCACGCGGCTGCCCGAGCTTGCCGACATCCCGATGGGCCGCGAGCTCGCCGCCGATGCGGACGCGGTCTCGCTGATCGAGTTCGCCGAGCTTCCCTTCTTCATGGCGCTGCCGTTCGCGGCGCCGCCCGGCCTGCCGGCCGATCGCGCCCAGGCGCTGCAACACGCCTTCATGGAGATGTGCCGCGACAAGGCCTTCATCGAGGACGTGGAGAGGATCGGTCTCGACCTCAGCCCGATCGATGCCGACGGCGTGCTCAAGCTGCTGGAGCGCTCGATCGCCACGCCGAAAGACGTGATTGCCCGCTACAACACGCTCGGCACGGCGAAGAAGAACTAAAGGGTCGGCCCTGCTGCAAACGGCGCCGCGTGACAAATCGGCCGGACTTGGTGCTAATCTTGCATGACATGGCGGGAGAGCGCGCGTGACGCGCGCCCGCGTCCACAGCCATGAATGGGGACATCCATGCTCGATCGTCGTCGCGTCCTTGGAGGCGGCCTCGCCGCCGTTTCCGTCTCGCTCGCCGCCCCGGCACTGGCCCAGCGCAAGCCCACCATCAAGCTCCGCTACAACGAGGTCGTGCGCTCGATCCTCTACGCGCCGCACTACGTCGCCATGACCAAAGGCTATTTCGAGGAGGCGGGCATCGAATTCACCCTCACCACCGCGAACGGGGGTGACAAGTCCATGGCGGCGCTGCTCTCCGACAGCGCCGACATCGCCTTGATCGGGCCGGAGAGCGCGGTCTACGTGCTCAACAGCGATTCGCCCACCAAGGTGCGTATCTTCTGCGGCCTGACTTCGACCGACGGCTTCATGCTGGTCGGCCGCGAGAAGGTCGACAAGTTCGACTGGAAGACGCTCAAGGGCAAGGAAATCCTCGGCTTCCGGCCGGGCTCGACGCCGCTTCTCTTTCTCGAAGCGGCGCTGCGGCAGAACGGCATCGATCCGCAGGCCGACGTGAAGCTCATGAACAATGTCGGCATCCCGGCGCGGGTGGGCTCATGGCTCGCCGGGCAGAACCAGTACGCCATCTTCATCGAGCCTGACGCCTCGCAGCTCGAGATCGACGGCAAGGCGCATTTCCTCGCCTCGATCGGCGAGACCGTCGGGCCGGCCGACTACACCGCCTTCATGGCGACCGACAAATACATCCGCGAGCACCCCGACGTGATCCAGGGCTGGACCAATGCGATCTACAAGGGCATGCAGTGGACCGCATCCGCGCCGCCCGCGGAGATCGCGACGGCGCTCGCTCCGTTCTTCCCGGGCGTGAGCCCGCAGGCGCTGCTCGGCGCCGCCGAGCGCTATCGGCGGCTCAAGATCTGGAAGTCGACGCCGGTGATCGAACCGAAGGCGATCGAGCGCTTCCAGGACATCCTGGTGCAGGGTCACGTGCTCGAGCAGGGCAAGCGCGTGAAATTCTCCGACCTGATCGCGACGGAGTTCGCCAGCAAGGCGAAGTGATCCGTGCAGGCCTCGACAAACGGCGGCGCGGCGGCGCGCAAGGTCGAATTGCGCGACGTCGGGCTGCGCTATTTCGGCCGCGAAGGCGAGACCGAGGCGCTCAAGAGCATCTCGCTGTCGATCGCGCCGGGCGAGTTCGTCGCCATCATCGGGCAGAGCGGCTGCGGCAAGAGCACGCTCCTGTCGCTGATCTCCGGCATCCTCAAGCCCACCGAGGGCGCGGTCCTGCTCGACGGCCGCCCCGTCACCGGGCCGAGCCGCAAGGTCGGCTACATGCTGCAGCAGGACTATCTGTTCGAATGGCGCACGATCCTCGACAACGCCGTTCTCGGCGCGGAGATCCAGGGCGCCGACATGGATGCTGCTCGCGCCCGCGCGACCCAGCTCCTGACGCGCTACGGGCTCGGCAAGTTCCTGCACTACCTGCCGCGCCAGCTCTCCGGCGGCATGCGCCAGCGCGTCGCGCTTGCGCGCACGCTCTGCACCGGGCCCGACGTGATCCTGCTCGACGAGCCGTTCTCCGCGCTCGATTCGCAGACCCGGCTCGCACTCGCCGACGAAGTGGGCCAGATTCTCCGTCGCGAGGGCAAGACCGCCATCCTCGTGACCCACGATATCGGCGAAGCGATCAGCATGGCCGAGCGGATAATCGTGCTCTCGCGCCGGCCCGGACAGGTGAAATCCGACCGCCCGATCCGCTTCGCGACCGCGAACGGCGAGCGCCCGGCGCCGCTCGCGGCGCGCAACGCGCCCGAGTTCAACGGCTATTTCAACACCCTCTGGCAGGAGCTCGAAGTCCATGTCGAAGGTTGATGTCGCGCTCGCCGGCGCAAGTCCGCAGTACCTCGATTGGCTGCGCCGCGAGCGGCGCGGCCGGCTCACCGTGCGCGCCGCGCAGCTGGCGCTGCTGCTCGTCTTCCTCGTGCTGTGGGAGATCCTTCCCAAGGCGCACGTCATCAATCCGCTGTTCACGAGCTACCCGTCGGCGCTGTGGCCGACCTTCCTCGACATGCTCAAGGCGACGCCGCAGCAGGCGAGCATCCTGACCCACACCTGGGCGACCGTGTTCGCGACCATCATCGGATTCACCGCCGCGATGGCGCTCGGCATCGCGATCGCCGCGGCGCTGTGGTGGTGGAGCGACCTCTACAAGGTGCTCGACCCCTATCTGGTCATTGCGAACGCCATGCCGAAGACCGCGTTCGTGCCGATCTTCTACATCTGGCTCGGCGCCACGCTGTCGATCTACGCGATGTCGCTCGCGATCTCGCTGTTCGTCACCATCCTGATGATCTACAGCGGATTCCAGGGCAGCGATCCCAACAAGATCAAGCTCGCCCAGACCTTCGGCGCCAGCAAGGGCCAGATCCTCGCCAAGGTGGTGTTGCCCGGCAGCGTGCCGACGCTGATCGCGGCGCTCAAGGTCAATGTGGGGCTGTCGCTCGTTGGCGTGGTGGTCGGCGAGTTCCAGTCGGCCAACCTCGGCCTCGGCTACCTGATCCAGTACGGCAGCCAGATCTTCAAGCTCAACATCGTGATGACCGCGATCACCATCCTGGCGATCGTCTCGTCCGTGATGTATCTCGCGATTTCGTGGCTGGAAGCCATCGTGATGCGGCGGAGGTGATCGCCGTTGCGAGCCAAGGCCATCAGCAGAAGGAGAAACGATGTTGATCCATCTTCCGCCGGCAATCGATCTCTATGTAAAGGCTGAGAACGCGGGCGATGCTGACGCGCTGTCCGGCTGCTTTGCGTCGGACGCCACGGTTCGCGATGAGGGCCAAATCTATCGGGGACTGGCCGCGATCAAGGAGTGGAAGATCGCGACGAAGAAGAAATACAATCACACCGTCGCGCCACTCGAGGTCGCGGAGCGCGACGGAAAGACGGCTCTCAAGGCCAAACTCACCGGCAACTTTCCGGGCAGCCCCATCGTGGTCGAATTCAGCTTTGTACTGAAGGACGGGAAGATCGTCTCTCTCGAAATTCGCTGACGCGTCTCCGCCCGCCGGAGAGCAGTGTTCGGACCAGCTTCACGCCGGCGAGCGCCTGAAGAAGCTAAAACCAACTGATTTTGGCCGATTGCGCTACGCCGTCTTGCGTTGCGCCACCGGCACCAGCCTCGCGACCGCCTCGTCCGTGCTCATGACGTCGCCGAAGAACATCATGAAGGTGTTCAGCGTGGCCGCGTGCTCCTCGTCGGTCCACGTGGCATTGCCGTCCGAGATCATCATCACGCGGTAATCGAGCAGCATGGCGTCGCGCGCGGTCGATTCGCAGCACACATTGGTCGCCGTTCCGGTGATCAGCACCGTCTCGATGCCGCGGCTCTTGAGCTGGGCCTCGATGTCGGAGGAGCCGGGCATGAAGGCGCTGTAGGTCGCCTTCTTGACCCGCAGGTCGCCCGGCAGCGCCTCGAGCGCCGGAAACAACGCAAAGTCTTCCGCCGTCTCCGTCAGGCTCGCGAGCCGCGTCTTCATGCGTTCCGGCGTGAGCATGTATTTGTGATGATTGGCCCAGCGGGTGAGCGCCTCGGCGGAGCTCGTCTGGATCCACACGACCGTACCGCCGGCGGCGCGCATCGCGCGCGCCAGGCGATTGATGTTGGGCACGATCGTGCGTGACAGCGGCACCTCGAGCGGGAAACCCTCGCCGCAGAAGAAGTTCTGCATGTCGACGACGACGAGCGCCGCGCGGGCGGCCTCGATGGTGTCGTGGCTGAACAGCTTGCCCTGGCGGCGCATCACGCGCTCCTTGACCGCATCCGGCATGACGTAACGGTGCATGAGCATCTCCCTGCGACGAGACCGATAGGGAGGCTACGGGCCGCCTCCCATCGCGTCAATGCGGTGGGACTGGCCGCAAGGCGGGGCTAAACTGCCAAAGTCGTAGATGCATGCCTTGCGGCAGCCTCGATCCGTTCGACAGGAGAGTCCGATGCACGTCCGCGAACCCGTTCTCACCACCGTCAAGATCGAAAGCCTGCGCCCGACCCAGATGTCGGTCGGCATGCGGGAGGTCGAAGAGAAGCGCAAGCGCTGGCGCGAGCACAAAGGGAAGAAAAAGGCGACATTCCTGGGCAGCCATCTGATCCCCGTCATCCGGGGGCCGAAGGACCGCCATTACGTCATCGATCATCATCATCTCGCCCGCGCGCTCATCGAGGAGGGACAGGACGTCATTTCGATCGCGGTCGTCGCCGACCTGCGCACGCTCGAGCGCGACGCCTTCTGGGTCGTGCTCGACCTCAAAGGATGGTGCCACCCCTACGACCACAACGGCGTCCGTCGCGGTTTCGAGGATATTCCGCCCTCGGTGACCGACCTGCGCGACGATCCATTTCGCAGCCTGGCGGGAGAGTTGCGGCGGGCGGGCGGCTTTTCCAAGGAGACGACGCCGTTCAGCGAATTCCTCTGGGCCGATTTCTTCCGCCGCCGGATCAAGCGCAAGACGGTCGAGAACGACTTTGCCGCCGCGATGGAGAACGCGCTCCGGCTGGCCAAGGGCCCGGAAGCGAACTACCTGCCGGGCTGGTGCGGGCCGGTCACCGATTGAACCGCGCGCAATTTCGCGTGCACAATGACCGTTACTTCGGCTCTCCAACCTTCGGCGCTCCCATGGACTGGATCGAAATCGCATTACGGCTGGTGGCCGCAACCGTGATAGGGTCGATCTTCGGCCTCAATCGCGACCTGCACGGCAAGCCGACGGGCATTCGAACGTTGGGTCTCGTCGGCCTCGGCTCCGCCTTGGTGGTCGTGGCGTGCATGGACTTTCCCGCATCGGCCGGCGCCGACTTCACGGCCGCGAGCCGCGCCATCCAGGGCGTGCTGACCGGCATCGGCTTTCTCGGCGCCGGCGTCATCGTTCGCGGCATGGGCGGATCACGTGTTCATGGCCTCACGACGGCCGCCTGCACATGGCTGGTCGCCTGTCTGGGCATCGTCTGTGGCTTTGCCGGCTGGCGGGTGATCGTCATCGCTGTCGTCCTCGCCCTCCTGGTCTTGACGTTGGGCGGCCGCATCGAGCGGCTGTTTCATGGCGAGACCCGTCCGCCGGAAAAGTGATCCTATGCCTCGGCGGAACAAGACGCCGGCGCCTTAACCAACCGTTAGCCAAGAGTGCGATCAGCCGCGGCGCACCGGCGCAAGCCGACACCATTTATGCCTTTTTTGGGACTCCGGCCCGTAGCGTGCCGCCGCTTTGCGCATTTCCGGAGCATGCAAGTGGGTGCGAACCCCTTACGCATTCTTTTCTGCGGCACGGCGGCTGAATGCGACGCGATCAAGCAGGTCGCGGCGAGCGCCTCCGCTTCGCTCGAGCTCGTGACGTTCAGCCAAAACAGCGCCCCCGTGGACGTGATCTGGCCCGGCGGCGGCCACAAGGGCGCGATCGAGGCGGTCATCGTCACCCAGTCCTGGATTTCGGCGAACGACCCCGCCGTCATCTCGGCCATCCTGCGCGCCAATGACGGGCTCGGCCTGATCATCCAAGCGTCCCGGCTCGATCGCCTGGCCGACTACATCGTGTCGGAACGCGTGATGGCCGTTCCGGACGACCATGGCAGGGCGCTGCAGCTGGCGGCCGCGCTCGCCCAGAAATGCCGGCTCGAACGCTCCCATGCGCAGGTCCGTCAGGAGCTGCACTCGGCGCAGCGCGCCGCCCAGCTCGTGTCGACCGAGTATCAGCGTCAGCGGCGGGACCAGGACCAGCTCTTCGGAACGGCGCTCAACAACATGTCGCAAGGCCTCTGCATGTTCGATGCGGACGCCAATCTCGTCGTCTGCAACGACCGCTACATCGAGATGTACGGCCTCTCACGCGATATCGTCGGCCCCGGGGCGACGCTGCGCAGCATTCTGGAGCATCGCAACGAGTGCGGGAATTTTTCCGCCGACATCGACGAATATCTCAACGTGCTGCGGCAGACGCTTGCCGGCGGCGGCATGCACACGCAGCTTCTGCAGTCCGGCGAAGGACGCACGATCTCGATCGTCAATCGCGCCATGGCCAATGGCGGCTGGGTCGCGACCCACGAGGACATCACCGAGCGGACCCAGGCCGAGGAGAAGATCAGGCACATGGCGCGGCACGACAGCCTCACCGGGCTGCCCAACCGGGCCGCGTTCCAGGACGAGATGGAGGAGGCGCTCAAGCGGGTTCGCCGCGGCGAGATGGTGGCGGGTCTGTGCCTCGATCTCGATCACTTCAAGAACGTCAACGACACGCTCGGGCATCTGCTCGGCGACAAGCTGCTCTGCGCGGTGTCGCAGCGCCTCAAGGACGTCGCCCGCGAGACCGATACGATCGCGCGGATCGGCGGCGACGAATTCGCCGTCCTCCAGGTCGGCCTCGACCGGCCGGACGCCGCAGGCTCCTTCGCCCAGCGGATCATCACCGCCATCACGCAGCCGTACGACCTCGACGGTCATCAGGTCGTGGTGAGCACCAGCGTTGGCATCGCGATCGCGCCCAACGATGGGACCACGACCGAGCAGATCCTGCGCAACGCGGATATCGCGCTCTACCGGGCAAAGTCCGACGGCCGCGCCACATTCCGCTATTTCGAGCCGGAAATGGACGCGCAGATCCAGGCGCGCCGCGCTCTCGAGATGGACCTGCGCAACGCCGTGACGCAGGGCGAATTCGAGCTGCACTATCAGCCGCAGGTCGACGCGGCCAGCGAAGAGATCACCGGCTGCGAAGCCCTCCTGCGCTGGCATTCACCCACGCGCGGCACCGTGCCGCCGAGCGAGTTCATTCCGCTCGCCGAGGAGATCGGCCTGATCGTCCCGATCGGCGAGTGGGTTCTCAAGCAGGCCTGCCTCGAGGCGGCGACCTGGCCCTCCCACATCCGCATCGCGGTGAACCTGTCGCCTGCCCAATTCAAGAGCCGCAGCGTGGTCCAGAGCGTGATCAACGCGCTCGCCGTCTCGGGTCTCGACGCCAACCGGCTCGAGCTGGAAATCACCGAGTCGGTGCTGATGCACGACAACGAGACGACGCTCGCCACGCTGCACCAGCTGCGCGGCTTCGGCATCAAGATCTCCATGGACGATTTCGGCACGGGGTATTCGTCGCTGAGCTATCTGCGCAGCTTCCCGTTCGACAAGATCAAGATCGACCGCTCCTTCATCAAGGACATTTCGGAGAAGGGCGACTGCGCCGCGATCGTCAAGGCGGTGGCTGGTCTCGGCAAGGGACTCGGCATCGCGACCACCGCGGAAGGCGTCGAGACCCTGGAGCAGCTGCATCAGGTGCGGGTCGAAGGATGCACCGAGATCCAGGGTTATCTGTTCAGCGCGCCGCAACCGGCCGAGGCGCTGCAAAAATACTTCGCCCAGCGCAAGATGAGCACGCAGGCCGCGTAACTGATCCTGTCATTGCGAGGAGCGCGCTAGCGCGACGAAGCAATCTCCGCCGCCTGCTCAGAGCCGGTGGCGGAGATTGCTTCGCTTCGCTCGCAATGACCGAGACTAGAGCGTGTCCCGTTCCTGCGGAATCGGGACACGCTCTAGATTCATTCGTTGGCGCATGTCCTTTTCGGCGAACCGGTGTCCACTTCGCCGGGACATGCGCTAGAACTTGGGCGGACGGCCGGCAAACGCCTGCCGGATCACGTTCTCGATGTCGGCCGGCGCGGCCGGCCGCGGATTCGAGAAGTTTCGCTTCACCACGACCTCGACCGCGCGCGGGATGTCCTCCTCGCGCATGCCGAGCGCCGACAGCCCGGTCGCAAGCCCGCACGCCACATTGATGTCGTAGAGCGCCTGTGCCGGATCGCCGGCGCGCAGCGCTCGCGCCATGCGTTCCATGGCGGCGGGCGCGGCCGCGCGGTTGAACGCAACCGCGTAGGGCAGCATCACCGCATGCGTGCGCGCGTGCTCGGTGCCGAAATGCTGGCGCACCCGCTGCGCGATCGTATGCGAGATTCCGACGGTCGCCCGAAACGCCGCCGCGAGCCAGGCGCCGTAGAGCGCGTCGGTGCGCGCCTCGATGTCGCGCGGATTGGCCTTGAGCCGCGGCAGCGCCGATCCGAGCAGGCGCACCGCCTCCTCCGCCATGGCCACCACCACCGGATTGGCGTCGGCGCCGTAGAGCGACTCGACGGCGTGCGCCATCGCGTTCATGCAGCTCGCCGCCGACGTCGCGAACGGCAGGTCGAGCGTCAGGTCGGGATCGTAGATCGCGCTCGCCGGCAGCGCGTCGGGAGTCTGGCCGGTCCGCTCGTTGCCGCCGCTGCCGATATACCAACGCGGCGCCATCTCCGAACCCGAGTAGGTCGTGACCACCGCGATGAAGGGAATCTTCGTCTGCGCCGCCACCGCCTTGGCGAGTCCGATGGGCGAGCCGCCGCCGAGGCAGACGAAGCCGTCCGCCGAGAGGCGCGCGAGCTCGGCCACGATCTCGTCGAACGCCGCGCTCGGCATGCCGGGCCGCGCTGCGTTGCAGATGCCGACCGCGCGCGGACCCAGGCGCGCCGCGACCGATTGCGCGAAAGCGACGCGGCCATGCGAGCAGAGCATCATCACGCGCGACATCTTCAGGCGCTCGACCTCCGCCGCGATCTTGTCGATCGCGCCGCGCCCGAACAGGATGCGCAGGCGATCGGATTTGTAGACGAACGGGTCGAGCATCGATCGGCTCCGGCGCGGTCAGCGATGTGGGATGACAAAAGGTCGGAGGTCGCACTATGAATGACAAAATCTCTCGGCGCAACGCGCGGAAATCGGGGGCGACCTTGGTCGATTTCGTTCTGGTGCACGGGACGTGGGGCGGCGGCTGGCAATGGCGCCCGGTCGCCGAACGGCTGCGCGCGCGGGGGCACCGCGTCTTCACGCCGACGCTGACCGGGCTCGGCGAGCGCGCGCATCTGGTGAGCCGCGACACCGGCCTCGACACGCATGTCGCCGACATCGTCAACGTGATCGCGTGGGAGGATCTGACGCGCGTGGCGCTGGTCGGGACGAGCTATGGCGGGCTCGTGATCAGCGGCGTCGCCGATCGCATGCCGGAGCGCATCGCAAGCCTGATCTATCTCGACGCGGCGCTGCCCGAGCACGGCAAATGCATGCTCGACCTGGTGCCGCCGGAGCGCCGCGCCACGGTGGAGCGTCTGGCGCGCCAGGACGGCGATGGTTACCTCGTGCCTACGTCGCTTGTGCTCGACACCGGCATCGCGGACGACGACGAGCGCCGCGCGTATCTGGCGCGCATGACGCCGCATCCGCTGCGTGCGCTGCTCCAGCCGGTGACGCTGCAAGGCCGCTATCTCGAGGTGCCGGACAAGGCTTACGTGCTCGCCTCCCTCAAGCCGACGCATCATTTCGCCGAGCTTCATGCCTGGGCCGGCTCTCAACCGGGCTGGTCGGCGCGCAAGATCCCGTCAAATCATTTTCCCATGACGACGATGCCGGACGCGACCGCGGACCTGCTCATGGAGCTCGATGCCGTTTCCCGCCCTCCTTCTCGGCTCCGGCCTGGTGATTGCCGTCGCCGACCGGGTGCCCACCCTCAACGTCGAGCCGAGCTGCCGCGGCGCGGCCAGCGCCGGCCTTGGCACTGGCCGCACGGTCGAAAACTGCGTCACCGGCGAGAACACCGCGCGCAACGACCTCGTCAAAAACTGGGGGCAGTTCTCGGCCAGCGACAAAGGCCATTGCCTGTCGATGATCTCGACCGGCGGTCCGCCGAGCTACGTCGAGTTGATCTCCTGCCTCGAAATGTCACGCGATGCGAAGACGATCGCGCGCGGGCAGTCGGTCGTGGATGCCCCGGCCACGCCGCGACAGGGCCCGGCGCACCCGCAACCGCGACCACGATGAATTTGCGCCGAAATACGCGTCGAGCGGCGACTTGACGCGGTCTTGCGCATTGCCCAAAGGATAGCCCGACAAGCAATAATGACGCCGCGCGCAAAACGCGGCGGGCAGGGAGACGATGATGGGCTCGGTGGACGCGGATCAGGACGCCGCAATCCTCGCCCGGAACGCCAGCAAGCTCTTTCTCGACGGCACGGTCGTAGCCTTCCGGCAGCTCACGCTGGCGGTGCGGCGACAGGAGATCCTGTGCGTCGTGGGACCGAGCGGCTGCGGCAAAACGACCTTCCTGCGCGCCATCGCCGGCCTGATCGACTTGAGCTCCGGCGAGCTCCTGGTCGGCGGCAAGCCGGTCGTCGGCCCGCCCCAGGGCGTCGCCATGGTGTTTCAGCATTTCGGCTTGCTGCCCTGGCAGACGGTCTTCGAGAACGCGGCCTTCGGCCTCAAGATCGCGGGCGCCTCGACGGTCGAGATAAGGGAACGGGTCGCGCATTACCTCGATCTCGTCGGGCTCACCGGGTTCGAGCGCCACTATCCCTACCAGCTCTCCGGCGGCATGCAGCAGCGCGTCGGGCTGGTGCGCGCGCTCGCCATCAATCCCTCGATCATGTTGATGGACGAGCCATTCGCGGCGCTCGACGCGCAGACGCGCGAGATCCTGCAGGGCGAACTGCTCCAGCTCATGGAGCGGCCCGACGAGCGCAAGACCATGGTGTTCATCACCCATTCGATCGATGAGGCCATCCTGCTCGGCGATCGCATCGCCGTGATGAGCGCCCGTCCCGGCCGCATCAAGGAGGTGCTCGAGCTTCCGTTCGGCCGGCCGCGCGATGTCGAGGCGGTGCGCGCCGATCCGCGCTTCGCCGAGCTGCGCGCCCATATCTGGCGCCAGCTCCACACCGCGCGCCCGCAACGCGTTGCCAAGGTCGCCTGACATGACGGTGGAAGCCGACAACCGCGCCATCGGCATGGCCGACGAGATGGAAGATCGCTCGCGCGCGCATCAGGTCGCGGCCGCGCGTCGCCGGCAGAAGCAGATCCAGACGATCGTCATCCGCCTGATCTCGCTCACGACGGTGCTCTCGATCTGGGAGTTCGCTGGCGCGCAGGTCGATCCCGTGCTGTTCACCACGCCCTCGAAGATCGCGGTCGCCGCGGTCGGAATGATCGGGAGCGGCGAGCTGTGGACCTATCTGTGGCCGAGCCTCGTGGTGCTGGTGATCGGGCTCACGCTTGCGGCGGTGATCGGCATCGCGACCGGGCTCCTCCTGGCGCGCTTCTGGGTGCTCGACGTCGCGCTCGGCGTCTACATCACGTTCCTCTACTCGACGCCGAGCGTCGCGCTCGTGCCGCTGATCGTGCTGTGGGCGGGCTTCGAGACCACCGCGAAGGTCATCATCCTTTTCCTGTTCGCGTTCTTCCCGATGGCGATCAACACCTACCAGGGCGTCAAGAACGTCGACGCCAAGCTCATCGAGGTCGGCCGCGCCTTCCGCTGCAGCGAGCGCCAGCTGTGGACCAACATCGTGCTGCCGGGCGCGCTGCCGTTCATCGTCACCGGCCTGCGCCTCGCGGTCGGGCGCGGCCTCATCGGGATGGTGCTCGCGGACCTCTACACCGCGATCTCCGGCATCGGCTACCTGATCGTGCGCACCGCCTCGACCTACCAGGTCGACAAGATGTTCGTGCCGATCGTCACGCTCGGAATCCTTGGCGTGACGCTCACCGCGCTGCTGCGGCTGCTCGAGATCAAGGTCGCGCCCTGGACCGCGGCGCAGGAGGGGGATTGAGGTTCTGCCAAGTGCCGAGAGGAAAGAGTGAAATGTCGAAGTCGTTGCGCCGTGCCTGCCCGCTCGTGATCCTCGCCGGCCTGGCGCCGGTGATCGCCTCTCCGGCAAGCGCGCAGACCTGCACGGGTCCGCTGCGCAAGATCAATGTGGGCGTGTCGGTCTCTCCGCCCAACGTGGTCCACACCGCAGCCTATGTGGCGAAGGAGCTCGGCCTCTTCGCCAAGCACTGCATCGACGCCAACATCATCCAGTTCGACGGCGGCACATCGCCCGCCGCCTCGGTGGCGCTCACCCAGGGCAGCACCTTCACCTCCGTCAGCGATGTGCAGATCGGCCGCGGCATGAAGGTGAAGCAGGTCTGGGGCCTCGCGCCCAAGGCGCCGCAGGCCTACGTCGTGTCGGAAAGCATCAAGACCTTCGCCGATCTCAAGGGCAAGCGGCTCTCGGCGGCCGGCGGCGGCGTCGGCAGCTTCAACTGGCGCATCGGCCGCGAGGCGCTGGCGAAGGCCAAGCTCACCGTCGACGACGCCCAGTTCATCTCGCAGGGCACTGCCGGCCGGCTCGCCGGCCTCGTCGCCGGGCAGATCGACGCCGTCTCGCTCCATCCGGAGGACGCGCATCTCGCGATCAAGCAGAAGCCGAGCCTGCACATTCTCGTGCAGGTCGCCGACCTCGTGCCGCTCTACATGTTCAACGCCTACGGCGCCTCGCTCG
>WNFA01007441.1_pt1 | contig 14973 bp, 20 predicted proteins | sample 5400481 | NCBI WGS metagenome assembly WNFA01 (sample SAMN13153340, study PRJNA577476) | soil metagenome | isolation source: 120 cm saprolite under Douglas fir tree site 2 hole 1 replicate 2 | place: USA:California | collected 2015-04-18
CACAGGAGAGAGTAATCTGACCGTTGAATCCTCCTACCGCGTTGGCGCTGATCATGTCGTTAGCCGAACCGCCCGGGGCGACGGTTACACTTTGGGCCGAGAGACTCAGAGAAAAACCAGGGCCGCCGACCGCGGCCGCAGGGACAAGGCTAGCGAAGACACTGGTTGTGCTGCCTCCAGGCGGGAAATTTGGTTGGTTGCCGCCTCCAGCCGTGAGATAAAGAGTGTTTGGATCACCAGACGGACCGCCTCCGCCAAACACCATATCCCACAAGCCGGGATTCACCAGCACCTTGTTGGAAGAGTCAGTGAGCTGGCCGAGAAACTTCCCGGTCGTGTCGAACGCGTTGATGGTACCATCGCCAAAGTTGCCCACCAGGATTGCGTTCGGGAACGTTCCGAATGTGGCGGGAGTTGCCACCACGCCCCAAGGCGCGTTGAGCATGCCGCCCGATGCGAAGGTCTTCACGAAATTGCCGTTTATGTCGAAGATATCCACCTGCCCCAGGCCAACGCCGGGCTTTGCATCGTGCTTGGCAGCATCCTGCATGGCATAGGCGACGTAGATCTGGTTACCGATGACGTGGATGCCATGGGGAGCGAAACCTGCGGGAAGTGTTGGAGCGGTGAACAAACCGCTCAACGAAGTGAGGTTGAAGTTGCGATCAAGGACGTCGACTTTGCCGCTATTAAAGTTCCCTGCCAGAAGGAAGGTGCTGTTGAGCGAGGCAAGACCTTTGTAAACTGCGCCGCTGGCGGAGTTATCGAAGGCCACTGCTGCTGTGTTGCTGGCGCCGGTCCAGTTAGCGACGATGCCGTCTTCGGTGTCAAAAATGAACTGTCCGCCGTTGAAGGAGGAGCCGTTGCCGTTTGACACGGTTCCCGTGGGACAGCCAGGGCTACAATTACCGTTTGGATTGTGTGCGGCCCCCGGTATAGTTACTACCAGCGCAGTGTCTTTGTTGCCCTGTGCGTCATAGAGCGTGGAAGTGCCGCTGTTGTTGTTGGCGATCCAGAAATCTTGCCCGGGAAGAATGGAGATTCCCCAGGGATTCAAAAGTTGAGTGTCTGTGGTACTGGCGACGCCGGCAGTATTGGAGACCAGGTTGGTCTGGGAATAGCCGGCCTGCTGGGCCCACAGCCCTGCAGGAAGCGCCAACGTCGTGAGTAGCGCGAATAACAAGAGTGTTATTTTCAAGCTGTCCTCCATAACCTTACTTTCATGATTTGTACGACGCTGAGCCCGGTCCATTTCCTTTTCCGCCGCGAAGACCGCTGGATGTGGAGGGAATTCAGGCATAGATGGATGCACTTCCAGGCCCTGAACTCCCTGCCCCAACCGTATAGGAACCGATGTTGTAGTCGACCTAGTTAGTGCCAGAGGAAGATCCCGAGCCGTCATCCTTCATCTGGGCTACCTTGGTCATAGCGCGTGATGTCCTGATGGCATAGGCACCCGCCGGGGTCTCAACCTTACTCAGAAAGTACTTGTCCCCTACATGCTCGAAGCTAAGCTCTGCGTGGTTAGCAGGAGCTCCATCTAAAACAATAGGGAGCAGAAACACGCTGTTGTCGTAGCTGCTGATGACTAAGGCTGGAAATGCCTGATCAGAAACACGACTTACGCTGTATGTGCCCGCGGGAAGCGTCCCACCTCCGGCCACAAATTCGAACGGGACATTCACAACGATCTTGTCTACGTCCTGGGCACGGGCACTTATGCCCAACCCGAGCAGGCAAGTCAGAGTAAGTACAACGGTTAAATACGATTTCTTCATGATTTCTCCTGGCGAACTATTTTGAATTTCACTATTGATAACTGCGCTCGTGAAGCTTTATTCCACAAGTCTTTTGTGAGCCTCGGTTGGCAAATGCTTATCACAACGTATGTGGGGTTAGACGCAGCAATCAACGCCGAGATGCGGACGGGATGTCACTTGATTGTCAAATCTTTGGCGAACCGGTCTCGTAAACACGGGGCAGCAAAATCACTGCGAGGTTCGAATGGAAAGTGCTGCGTTATATCGCCGGTTATCAGGTTGAATTATCCATTGCGGGTCCACATTCCGATGTCCGTGGCCGAGGGATCGGTGAGGTAACTCGGTAGAGCAAATCGAGCACGTATGAGATATCGAGAGATTTAGACACTCGCGACAAGGCCGAGAAGCTATTGGCGAGACGGACAGGACGTCACTCAGTTCGACTCCGTTCGAAAATGGTCGTCCTCGCTGACGCCTGTCCGTTGCTGTGGGAGAGGCCTGAAACCTTCTACTCGACGATAACGGTTCCCTTCATCTTTGGATGAAGTTTGCAGAAATACTGGAGTGGCGGGCCAAATGAACGTATGGTGGTGCCATTCGACTTGGAATTCTCCAAGGCGACTAGCCTAGGCCGTGCAGCCGCTTGTAGACGCCGCCCTCACAACCTCAGTCCCTCGGGGTTGTCTCCTCCAGGGCTCAACTCCACCCGCGCCGATTCCGTTTCCTTTCTGAAGTATTTGTTCAAGCGTTCACGAAGCTGCAGCCGACCTCGCCATAACCGCGCCTTCACCGCAGTGTGCCTCAAGTTCAGCACTTCTGCTGTCTCAGCCGTTGAAGAACCTTCAATGTCCCGCAGTACGAAGACCGTCCGCAAGATCGGCAGCAGCTCTCTTAGGGCCTTGGTTAGGATGTCTCGTAATTCAGACGCCCTGTAGAGTTGCTCAGGATCGGGAGCCCAATCGGCGACCTCCATCGGAAGCCTGTCTCCACCTGCCTTAAAATCCTCCTCCAAGGACACCTCTTTTATTGTGCACCGCTGCTTTCGCAGCTTCATAAGCGACTGGTTCAAAGTAATGCGAATCAGCCAGGTTGAAAATTTGGAATCCTCTCGGAATTCGCCCAAGTGTTGGAAGGCCTTCAAGAAGGCTTCCTGAACCGCGTCTTCGGCATCTTCCCAGTTATGCGTGATGTGTTGGGCGATCCGAAAGAGTTTGCGATCGTATCGCTTTACCAGTTGCTCGAAAGCAGCAACATCGCCATTCTTGCTGGCGTGGACAAGATTCAGGTCATCGCTTGCCACTGTCCTCGCTGCGAGATGTGCCCAGTCTGCAGTCATATTCGTTCAAGCCGTTTTGAAGAACCAGCTTTGCGAAGGCAATTGATGCTGCCACGGAAAACCGTTTCCCGTTGCATGCCATAGAAGTCCGAGTCTCACTGCACCACGATCTTGCCGGTCATCTTCGGGTGGATCGTGCAGTAGTAGGGATACGTTCCCGCCTTGGCAAACGTGTAGGAGAACTTCTCATCCGTATCCATCACCTTCGACTTGAACACCCCGTCTGTGCTCACTGTCGTATGCGGAATGTCATCTTTATTAGTCCAGGTAACTGTCGCTCCGACGGCTACCGTGATCGTCTCCGGCCCAAAAACGAAATTATCGATTTTGACCTCCGCGTTTGCCGCAGAGGGTTGATCATTCGCCGTGACCCTCGGTAACCCCGCGAACAGCAGCAGCATCGCAATCATTGCCGGCGTCGCCAAACTCGCAACCCACACGTTTTTCCTCGTCATTTTTCTGTTCCCTTTCTAGATTTGATTTTCTTGCTTGATCTTGTTTGCTTGGGCCGGAACCTTGGTGGCCTACCCAAGGGTTGAGTCAACTACCGCCAGGGCCGTCGTCATTTCCCTGAAGCCGAAGATCCCGAGTCCCCAAGTGGCGAATCGACGACTGCGAGGCTGCGACCGCTGACCACATAGTTCACATCGGTAATACCCAACACCCGCTGCAACTGGTCGGCTGGCACCTTCATCGGTCCGGCCGAAGGAGCTGTTCCCGGCGCAGGTTGGGGGAAAGCCGTTGACATCGCGGTGTGGAACGAAACCTTACCTTCGATCTTCTGCATGATCTGGTGAATATGGCCGTTCAATACCGTCACGGAACCGAAACGCTTGACGTAAGACAAGGCTTGTTCACTGTCATCGGTTCCCCAGCCCCAATCGGGATAGATGGTCCATAGCGGAATGTGTGCATAGAGCACAATTGGGGTGCTGGCAGAGCGGCCCTTGAGATCGTCCTCGAGCCACTCCAGCTGTTCGTGACCGAGCGACCCCATGCCTCCGGCTTTCAAATTGGCGACATTTACCAGACCAACGAAATGCACACCCTTGTGATCGAAACTGGACCAGCCAGAGCCCTTTGTACCTTTCCCATAGCGCTGGAGATATTGCTCGCCGTTGTCACTTAGCATGTCGTGCTCACCCGGCACAAAGTAGATCTGTTTCGCCGATGCTCCTTTTAATACCTGGTCCAAAGTATCGAATTCACTCGGCTTCGAGAGCTGACTCAGATCGCCGGTGTGGATGATGAAATCTGGCGTGTGGGGCATGGCATTGATTTTGTTGATTGCCGTCTGCAGCGTGGCGGTAACGTCCGGATTGGCTGGTTTGTTAAAACCGATGTGACTGTCGCTGATCTGGACAAAAGTGAAGTCTCCGTTTTTGGTGGCACTTTGGTCGTGGCCCTTGGCAAATGCACGAGACATCGGAATGCCGCCGCTTAAGGTCCAGACCAGCCCGGTGCCCGCCCAGGCCATGCACTTTAAGAACCCGCGACGGTCGACGCCATCATTGTTGAGGTCTTGCAATTTCTGATCAATAAGATCTGGCTTTTTCTCTGGCATTTCTCCTCCGTGTTTTGTAGCGTTCTGAGTGGATAACTGGCGCGAGTCATTTTTATTCCACCGATTTATTTCGCCGGCTAGACTCTCCTGGGATGGCGGACGAAGTATTTCTGGCGGGGATAAGAGCAGGTCGGCTCGATTTACGTAATAGGCGGCTAAGGAACGCCCGACGTGACCCAACAATGAATGACGCGTCGCAGCGAGAGACTGGCGCGCTGAGTTTTAGCCAGGTGTGTTTACACCGCTCAGAAAGCCACCCAAGTGCCCTGTCAGCGCGACGATACCGACGCCCAGAAATTCAACCGCCAGGCGGTACATCGGCAAGGCCTCTGTCCGCCGTCGCGCGCGGAGGTGCATCCACCAGACCAGCCAGATCATCGCACTCGAGACACACCCCAGCACAAGGTGCAGTAATAGGCTGCCTTTCAGTTTCTGGCCCTCGAGTTGGAGTTGCCACGCGAGTATCCCAGTTGCGAGAACCGGGACCGTTGAAATCGCTGCCACTGACAGGTTGTAGTAGGCTGCGTCCGCAACGCCTCGTCGCTTCGTCCATTGCGCTATAAGGTCGAACAACACCGCCGTGATGAACAGCGCGATTGGAAAATGGATCAACACCACATGTTGTGCGTGCTTGGCCAACAGGGCTGTCCTGAGATCGAAAGGATTTACCATCACCGTGCTCCTTCTAAGATTTTCGCGGAGGTTGCTGCGGGGGACGATCCCCATGTTGCTACCTCCGCGGCTGTATCTATTCTGTTCCAGGTCCCCCGGAGTATTTTTCAATCTCCATAGGGGAGTGGGGGCTCAGTTTGTTGCGGCTGATCCGCTGGCTCCGAAACCACCCACAATCCGTCGCCATTCAAGACATAGATGAAACGTCGTTCGTCCTGAAGCCACTTGACCACTCCCGAGAACTTTTGCACTACTCGAGGAGCGGCTGGATTCGACAAATCCCAAAATACAAGGTCATCAGTGGCGGTGACGCTGTGCATCGGGACAACCTCGCTTTCGGCAATGATCGCCAAAGCACCCGTCAGGCTCATCCTGCCCGACAGGGCTGGATCCGGCCACGGGATTACTGCAACCGCTTTTGGTTGAGTGGGCTTGCTGATATCGATAATCGAGATGCCTTGGTCTCTTGAATGCTCCACATAGAGGTAGTACTTGTCGTTGACCTTTCTCTGCATTGCCATGTCGACAGCCGATAGTCCGCTAAATGCGACGTGAGCGACCACCTGGCTCCCCGCGCCAGATGCTTTCGGCTTGTGCTCCTTCGCCGATGCATTGCTAACCGTCACAGACAACATGATGGTAAGAAGAGCTAATGTGCCGGAGCTGAATTCAACAAACTTGCTAGTTCTGACTCTGTTCATCATCCGCCTCCTGCGAAATGAGACTCACTGGGTATAACGGACTTTCTGATCTTTTATTCCTCGCCGCTGATGCGATTATTGGGTGGTGCAAGAATTGCCTACGCTTCAATGCAATATTGGCTGGGGACGATAGCTATGATTGGATAAATCGATGATCGCTGAGGATCCCTACGATGAGTTCGTTCGAAGCGCGATTGTGCTGAAAGCGAGACTCTGGTGGTTTGTCCTTGCTTCTGAGAGGCTGCGTTGGAGTGCCAGTATCGTGCAGACGGCAGCCGAACGTAGTCATTCCGAATGGGCATAATACCCAGTTTTGGCATAAACGCGGAGCGGCGGCAGCCCTTTGGGGGGAACCAACTTGACTTTTAGCTTGTGCCATTTGCCATCGGATGCGGGACTGGTGGGCCGATATCCGAGCACATATTGGTTGCGCAACTCGACCCCAATTTTTGTAGCAACGTCCGCCAAGTCGTTAGGATTGTCGATCGAGAATGCGCGCCCCCCGGTGAGTTCCGTAATGTCACTCAATAGCTGTGGACCCAGACGTTCTTCCTCAGTCGGGAAATAGTGGTCGTAGACGCCGATGGCGTAGATCTGCACGTCCGATTCCTTTACCAAGTTCTTGACCTCGCTCTCCGTATAGCGGCTGTGGTTGTCCCCGCCGTCGGAGATGATCAGCAGTGCTTTCCTTCCGTACCTGGCTTTCCTCATCTTGTTGAGTCCGAGATAAATCGCATCCAGCATAGCCGTGCGCCCTTTCGGAACCGTATACAGTAGCCTGCCCTCGATTTCCTCCACCGAGCGAGTAAAGTCGGTCACTTCCTCTGGCCTGTCGGCAAATGCGATCATGAAAAATTCGTCCTCTGGGTTCGCTGTCTTGAAGAACTCCACCACCGCTTCACGCGCGCGCTCGATCTTGTTTGCCATACTGCCGCTCACGTCGAAGATGGCACCCAGCGAAACCGGGGCGTCCTCACTCGAAAAGTGTTGAATCTGTTGTCTTTCCTTGCCCTCGAAGACCTCGAAATTCTCTTTGTCCAGCCCGGTCACCTGACGGTTCTCCGGATCTACAATCGACACCGGCACCAGCACTAGATTTACGTCCACTTTGATGGGCTTGGTATGCGTTTTCAGGGTCGGATCGTCGGCCGGTTGACTATTACTGGTCTGCATCGGCTCAACACGCGGAGTCACGTGCACGTCCTCCCCGGAACCTTGCGCCCAGGCAGTTGGCAGGAGCCAATAGGCTGCGACCAAAGCAGCGACGATCCAGGCGCACGACATGGGGGAGCGCTTAGTCACTTTCTATTTTCGCCTGGCGTGCCAGAGCGATGGCTTCCGTTTCCGGGATAACCGTCACCTGAACTGTCCTGGCGGCATCCCTTCACCGATCTCCTGCACCCATAAAACACTTACGGCTCTGTGTTCTTCGCCGCGCACTTGCGACTACGTGCAATCTGCCGGAGGTCACCAGTGATAACCGGCCAGATGACGCTTTATTCCCCAAAGAACTATTCTTTATGTGAAGGAATAAAAGTGCTGCCCGGTAGTTTTACATTGTGTATTTGGCACGCTTGGACGCTCAATCCGATTCGTTCGAAGAACTGGCGATGCCGCTCTTCGATCAGCTATACAATTTCGCGCACTGGCTGACACGGAATCGCGAGGAAGCTGAAGACTTGGTTCAGGAAACCTACGCCAAGGCCTTGAAGGGGTTCTCGTCGTTCCGTTCGGGAACTAATTTCCGGGCATGGATTTTTCGTATCTTGCGTAACACATTCTTGACGTCGCGCACGGGATTAAAGGCGACAATGACTCTATCCCTTGATTCCAAGGAAGAGCCCGAACTGGCAGGTGAGGGCGACACGCCGGAAACGATTCTGATGGAGCGCTCGAATCGTCAACTGGTGCAGAGCGCAATCGATGAGTTACCGGTGTATTTCCGGGAAGTCGTCCTTCTTTGTGACGTCGAGGAGATGTCGTACCAGGAAATTGCAGAAACGCTCTCTATTCCCATAGGCACGGTGATGTCGCGATTGTCGCGAGCCAGAAGAACATTACGCGATGGCCTGCGGCTACAGTTTCAAAAAGGATGAACCATGGTTTGTGAGTCTTGGAAGGCAAAACTCGACACCTACCTCGATGGTGAGCTTCCGTCGGAGGAGATGCGCGCCTTCGACGTTCATGTGCACAACTGCCCCTCATGCTCGGCGGATGCCCTTACGCGCGTACAGACGAAGCGCGCCATTCAGGTCGTTGGAAAACGTTTTACCCCCAGTGCTGAGTTCAGGAGGCGAATGCAGCTGAGCATTGCGGCGAAGCCGCGACGCGGAAGATTCGGCTTCGCGTGGATGATGGCAACAGCTGTCATCGCTATTCTTGCGGCCGTCGGTTTGACTGCCACTTACAATGAGCGAGAGGGAGTGCACACAGAACGGGTCTACAGTGAGGTCGCAGACCTGCACGTGGCGACGCTAGCCAGCTCATCGCCGGTGGACGTGATCTCCACAGATCGGCACACGGTGAAACCCTGGTTCCAAGGAAAGATACCCTTCGCGTTCGATTTGCCGGAACTTCAGAACTCCGAGTTCTCACTGCTTGGAGGCCGGATGGCCTATCTTGATCAAACGCCGGGAGCGCATCTCATCTACGATGTTCGAAAGCACCACATTTCTGTGTTCGTGTTTCAGGAACGGTCTTTGAGATTGCCAGGCAGGTTGAACGAGAATTCTTTCGCGCCGAAGAACGTGTCGTTCAACATGGAGACCTGGAGTCGGGGTGGGCTGCGCTATTTCGTAATCGGCGACGCTAGTGCTGCGAATATCGATAGCCTTGCGAAATTGTTTAAGGCTGACGCGTCATAGATTCTAGGCTCTCGGTTCTTAGCCCTTGGCCAAAAGCTAAGAGCTAGTAGCCGACAAGATTCTGATGCCCAGTCCAGTTCTCCAGGGTTCGATCACCAATCTGTCGGTCAAGCGCAGGCTTGTCTTTTTTCGCAGCGAAGTCGTGATCGATGGACACTCTCACATTGCCCCGCTCTTGGCGCCACTTCCGCTGATGGTAGTGCACCGCGAGTGCTACCCGAGTGACTCGCGAACTGCCTTCCGGGCTCTGGCTAGGCGTGACATAACGGTTCCTATCGGGATCGACAATATTTCCGCGATCTCCCGGTAAGACGCATCATCGTCGATGGCGCGCTGCACTAGTTGGAAATTAGAGCGATTCATTAGAATCGTTTCGGGAGTCTTGGTTTCAACTGCCAGTTCAGGTTTGTCTTCTTCCGAGTCCAGTGTGTCGGTCATGCGCCGCTCGAATTTTGTGCGCGAGCTTAGAAAGGTGTTCCTCAGGATTTGAAATATCCATGCACGGAAATTGGTGGCAGGCTGAAACGACGCGAAACTGCGCAAGGCCTTTAGATTAAGTCTCTTGTACGAGATCCTCAGCATCGTCCGAATCGCGCGCCATCCAGCGCGCGAAGTTGTAAAGAGAATCGAACAGGGGCATGGCCAACTCTTCGAACCCTACCAACGGTTGATCGCCGTGTGAGCAATGTAAGATCGGGAGCCATCTCGCCCACTTTCAGCTTCATGGGAGCTGGCGCCTCTCCTTATCTCGTCTTTTTGGCTTCAGCCTTTGTTTTGAGCCTGTAGATGGTTGAAAGAGGACAGCGCCAGCAGGAGCGCCAGAAGCCCCCGAGTCGCAAGAAGTTTGAACTGTTTTCTATTCATTGCGTAGTTCCTTGGCGTTGCCGTCTCGGGACAGCGATCCTACAGTGATTACGCCCGTATCGGCAGTAGATTCTTTTTCCGGAACAGCTTCGCTTTTGCAGTTGGATGCTGGGTGCGCAGGAAAGTTGCTGCTCGATTGGAAAAGCGAAGCCCCGAATTCGCAAATTATGTGGTCGGGATCAAGCGATTCGGGAAAACGGGCGGCAACTTGAAGATCATTCGGCTCACCCTCTCACGATTATTTTTGTGTGATCACGCGTCAACCGGGAATATTTGCCTCAATCCTGAGTTTTCGACAATGGCGAGAGTGTCTAACGTTGCCGTTTTGTCAATCAACCGGCTGTGCCATTCTCTCCTACCCCAAACAACGAGGATAAATCCCGATGGCAAAAAGCTTGATCACGCTCGTACTTCTTTGCGCCAGTCTGTCGGCCCGGGTCACGGGGTCCCCCAGTGCCCCGGCAGACGATGAAGGTAATCCAGGAGCTTCGTCTGCTCAGTCGGTCAACTCAGTCATTGAGTGGAACAGGAATCTTCTGCTGATCGTACGGACTCCTGGTGCCCAACCACCCACTATTCATTCGACTCGCAGCTTCGCCATCCTGCATGCTACCGTCTATGACGCCATCGACAACATCGACGGAACCTTCAGTCCGTACCTTGTCCGCCTCCCAGGCGTCTCGCGGCATGCTTCCCAACCAGCTGCGGCAGACCAAGCCGCCCATGACGTGCTGGTTGCGCTCTACCCAGATTTTCAGGCGACACTCGACGCTGAGCTTCAGCAGGACTTGGCGCAAATTGCGGATGGGCAGAATAAGGCTGATGGCATCGCGGTAGGACAAACCGTTGCGGCTCAGATCTTGTCCTTGCGAAGCAACGACGGATCGGGCGTTACTCCCCTTCCGTTCACTCCAGGAAACCAGCCTGGAGGCTACCAACGGACACCACCCAATTTCGCAGCAGCAGATTTCACGCAATGGCCTCAGGTCACTCCGTTTGCCCTGGCGCGTGCCGACGAATTTCGTCCCGGCCCGCCGCCCGAGTTGACAAGCGACGAGTACACCAGTGTTTTTGACGAAGTCAAAAGTCTGGGATTCATCAACAGCACAACTCGTACCCCGGAGCAGACCCTGATTGGAACGTTCTGGAATGGCAATATTCAGGACTTCTGGAACGAGATCGCGCAGACCGCCGCTTTGAGACATCACCTTAACCTGGCACAAAGCGCGCGCCTGTTTGCGTTGCTGAACATCAGCCTTGCCGATACCGCGATTGCCTTCTTTGACGCTAAGTACATCTACCAGTTCTGGCGGCCAGTCACTGCCATTCAAATGGCAGGCAGTGACGGCAATCCCAGCACGGAGCCCAATCCGACGTGGCTTCCGCTAACGACAAAAACCGCTCCAGACCCTGCGTACCCGGGTGCCCACAGTGCCATCAGTGCTGCCGGGGCCGAGGTGCTGCGGTTCTACTTCGGTAACCGGTTCACTTTTGATGTCACGTCCGAGTCCTTGGCGGGAGTGACACGGCACTTCGCTAGCTTCTCAGCGGCGGCGCAGGAGGCGGGATTGAGCCGGATTTACGCTGGGCAGCATTTCCGCTCCGACCACATCGCTGGCAAAGGTCTGGGCCGCCAGGTGGCGGAGTCTGTCGACGAGACCATTCTGCTTCCTAGGTAAATCGCAGTTCTGCGATTGACCGAGTATGATTCGCCGGGGACGCAGGTTCGAAGCTAACAAGGCCGGCGCGCCGCAGTAGGCACGCCGGCATTTCGCTCCAGCTAGGAGAACTACGTTCCGCTGCTTTCTGTGGCTACAGGAACGGCTGTGCGGCGCCGCTCGGAGCGAGTCACCAGGCGGCGGTGCGAACCCTTGCCATTGCAATCCGATACGGTCTGCGACTCAACCACCTACGCTGGTACTACCATCACAGACCGAGAACCCACAGGCCGGTATCCAGACAAACGGCGTTCCGGGTGTTTAGCCCCAACGGGTTTTCCGCGAATTCCAAAGGCTCTGTTCACCTGCGAACCTCCCAGGACTTGGGAATAAAGACGGGATCTCGATAGTTAATACAAACAAGAAGTCGAATCGTTAAACGATGTGAGGCCTCACGTTTGGCTGGCGGTGATTCGCAGAGCACATGGGAGCGAACCTGCTCCTGTGTAATGCGGCAGACCGGTTGCAAGCCCGGGTATTGACTGAGCGTATATGTCTCCAATGGGCAAACGCGCAGACATCGGATGGTTTGCTTCGCATCGTCATGATGCCGCTGGGAGCAATGAACCGTACGCCTATTCCTACTTGTTTGCGTATGCGATCGATGTGCCGTCGAGTGCGTCGACGTTCACGTTGCCTAGAAACCACAATGTGCTAAATCCCGCCGAGAGTCGAACACCTGAATAATTCAAATGAGCGATTCCGACATCGGTATTTGACGACTTGCCGTCCACTCAGCGCGCATAAGCCAAATTCCGAGCGCAGAGTCTCTTGCGAACGCTAGTATCGTTTCCGCATCTTCAGTTCACAGACTATTCGGTCGTGGCGCGTCGCGCTGAGCGGCGAAGCCGCGCTCGCGTTTGCCATGGCCGGCGATACGGCGCGAGCCGAATCCTTGGCACAAGACTTGGGGAAGCGCTTCCCGCTGGACACGCAGATGCAATCGCGTTGGCTGCCTACGATTCAGGCACAATTGGCACTGGCTAGAAAGAACCCGGCTTCCGCCCTGAGTGCTCTGCAAGCTGCTTCTCCAATCGAGTTGGGCAGCATCCCGTTCCTCAACAATACTTCCTGCGTCTATCAAGTGTACATACGCGGCGAGGCATACTTGGAAGCCAGACAGGGCAGTGCTGCCGCCACCGAGTTCCAAAAGATTCTCGACCACAGCGGGATGGTCTGGAACTGCTGGACGGGAGCCTTGGCTCGTGCCAACGCGTTGCAGTCGAGAACCTCGCGGGGAGCGGATGCCGACGCCGCCCGCGTCCGGGCGCTCGCTGCCTACAAGGATTTCCGCACACTCTGGAAAGACGCCGACCCCGACCCCGACATCCCCATCTTGAAGAGAGCCAAGGCGGAATACGCGAAGCTGCAATAGCCGTTCAGTTCCCAAACGTAGCCCACCCGACCGCTCCCTCACTGCACTAGCTTACTTAGTTTAGTTGCCGCTGGTATTCCCGCGGTGCAGCCAGAACGGTCGCGGGTTGGGTCAGACGCCACTGCTCCCGCCACTCACGGTAAGCACGCTGCGCTGGTGACGCTGGTCGCTGCTGCCGCTCCTCCCGCCCTTCTGTTTCGCGCACCTCCTTGTTGTAGGTCTCCTGCTGAGGCGTCAACTTGAAGAGTTCGATCCTCATCTCTACCCAATATTGCTTTGTGGCCTTTTCGGCTCTGCTCGTTTTGAGCGACTCGCGCAGCTTCATGCGCGCCTTGTGTAACTGTGACTTGCTGTTGCCGATGGAACATCCCTCCATGGTCGCAATCTCGCTATGCTCGTATCCTTCCACGTCATGCAGTACAAAAATCCTTTGATATCCCGGCGGCAGCGCCTCCACCGCCCGCTGCAGTCGCAGCCTGTCGATCACGCCTGACAAGACCGGGTCTTGCGCACCCAGTTCCTTCTTCGGTGTCTCTTCCTCGCTTTCCAGCGTCTCTTCCAGCGAGACCACGGGAAGACTCTTCTTGCGCAGCTGCATCAGGACAACGTTTACTGCCATCCGGTGCAGCCAAGTGGAAAAGGCTGACTCGCCGCGAAAAGTTCCAATCTTGCGAAACAACTGCATAAAAACTTCCTGAGTCAGATCCTCGGCTTCTGCCGAGTTGGCCGTCATACGAAGACACCGCGAATAAACTCGCCGCTTGTGCAGCCCGTACAGCAGCTCAAAGGCTTCCGCATCTCCCTGCTTGGCGCGTTCGATTGCCTCTGCTTCGGAAAGCGCCAATGTTAGAGCTCGATGTTTCATATGGTATTTCTTCCTTTTCTTGCCTAATGCGATCTTAGTGAGTGCGCCGTGCTCCTCCTAAAGTTTCCAGACAACGACCGGTTGAGCTAGGCTGATTTCTTTGTCTGCGAGCAAAACTCGATGACCTTTCCGCATTGCAGCTGAGAAGCCCACTTCAACGGTTTCCGGAACCTCTTCGGTAGGTAAAACTCAATCACCTTTGCCATGACAATCTCCGTGATCTTGTGATCTCTGTGGGGCCCTCAGTCGGCTTGTGGCTCCGGTAGCCCCACCATATCCATCCGCAATGACAGCGCACGGAATCGCACAACCGGAGCTTGTGCAAAAGTGCTTTGCGAGCTACATCTGGTGCCACCGTCGTACTCGGAAGCGAAACTAAGCGAATCCAAACTTATGCCCTGCGACGTTAACGAGCATTTGCACTCTGCTAGTGTTAACAGCATTGAGCACGATTTATTCCCGAATGGAGGCTTTCTGGTTCACGACAAAATTATCTGAGTGCAGTGGAATAAAAGGTGAGTCTTGTCGTTATCATCCAGATGGAAAGATAACTTCGCGCGTGTCTGGCAGTGGGCTATGCGCGGCATCCGAAACGGCAGGTCGGCAATCAAGAACAATGTTGAGTCCACAGGTGTAGAAATGCCAAATGTCTGAAGTCCGTCGAGGTGCAAATTGTCTTCACAAATAGAGTCAGCACAACGAGGGCAAGATAGCTCCTGTGTACTCCGGGTCATCTGAGGTAGAGATACTCCTTGGGAATCTGAGTGCATTGTGTGCGGTTGTTGGGCGTCGTTTCTTCCAATCAGACGCAACTGACTAACAAAAGTTACATGGGTTCTCCCGTGGCCCTACTGCCTGGCTCTTAACGCAGGACTCGAAATCCGTGCGGGGTGGTGCGACTGATCCTGCTATGAGTCGCAATGCGTAACTTTGTGTTGCGGTCTTCATCGTATGAGAAGCCAGAGGCATTCAGGCTGGCGCAAAACAAAGGACGTAAAGGAGTCGCCATGAGAAAAACAGTGTTGCATTTGTTTGTGTTGTTGATGCTGACTGGTCCAGCGATGTTTGCAATCGACAACCTGAAACTTAACTCAAAACTAGACTATACGAGTGACAGCCTCGACGGCCGCCTGATCACTGGAGACGATGCGGAATCAGGTTTCGTTCCGGGCAAGCCCAATTACGTCATTATTTATGGCGAAGGATGCTTCAATTCAAAGCGACAGGCGCGGCGAACGGTTGAGCTCTACAACA
>WNFA01002674.1_pt1 | contig 14972 bp, 12 predicted proteins | sample 5400481 | NCBI WGS metagenome assembly WNFA01 (sample SAMN13153340, study PRJNA577476) | soil metagenome | isolation source: 120 cm saprolite under Douglas fir tree site 2 hole 1 replicate 2 | place: USA:California | collected 2015-04-18
CATTGTCTGTCAATACGATCTGAAAAGTTTTGATGGTGTCGCCATTCTTGATGCTTTGTTGACTCACCCATGCGTACATGTATGAGGCAGGCGAGCGTCTGGATTCTACGGTGTTTGAAGTTAGGCACGGGTTTCCCCACCCTGAGATTGAAAAATTAGGGCTATAGCCGTCACAATAACATGTTTCTCCTGTCCGCGTGCGGAGATGAACAAAGATCAGGAAAATAAGCACATATAGGCGTTAAAACTGTAATATACAGTCAAAGGATATGTCAAGTGAGTTCTATTGGCGTTTCTTTCAAAAAAACTTGACTTTCGACCATGGGTTCTGTATACTAAAGAAAATAAAAGATCAGAATATATACCAATCTTCTAAGCAAACTAGTTTTTCTAATCTTTGTTCTTGACTCGTGAACGGGATCCTGGAAAGACTCGTCCACTCACCTGCGACTCTCGTAACTTAGAAGAAGGTGCGCCCAATCTCGTCTGTTGATCATGTCTAAAGACAAGCTGTCTTTCTATTTGTTGTCCCCCGGAAAGACGCGCATGCTTGCGAAATCTTATCGCTGACGGATCAGGATGCTGCCTCACTCTGCCAAGATGTCGCGAACATAACACATTCCTTCTAAAGAAAGGAGGATTTTGACGACTTCACCTGGCTCTAGTTTCGCGGATTAGAAGAATATCGAAGCTTTTAATCCCATAGGCGCTGAAACTCAATATCAGGCGACTGTACTTTCGAAAGATTGAAACAATGGTAGCAAATTACAGGAGGAGCACACGATGAAAATCAGAGACGAAGAGGTCCGCCTTCCATGCTCGATGATAGGCGGGTACCCACGGCCCCACTGGCTGCAGGGAAGGGTGTTCGGCTCTCTGCACGAGCCATTGTACCGCAGCATGGATCTTCGGATAGCCTACGAAGACGCGGTTAGACTGGCTGCGCAGGATCAGGAACTGGCTGGCCTCGACATTCTGGCCGACGCGCAGCAATACATGCCATGGGAGACACCGGCCTTCCAGATTGAGCCGATATTTCACTACAACACGGAGATGCTTGAGGGCTTCCGACCCTGGGGGCCTCCCAACTCCATCAAGAAGTACGAAAAATTCTACATGTCCGAGTGCGTCGAGAAGATCCGGTGGGTCCGGCCCATATTCGAGGGAGCGCTGGTAGCCATGCAGGGCGCGACCACGAAGCCGTTCAAAATCGGCTGCTTCGGACCTGGGCAGAACAGCGTGATCGTGTCGGATCGATACTACAACGACAACGTAGCTCTGGCTATGGATCTAGCCGCGGCGCTCAACCAGGAATTCAAGTACCTCAGGGACAGAGGGCTGGAGGCCGTACAGATCATCGACGTTCTCCCTACGTATACCCAGGACTTGTGGCAGATCGAGGCTGTAAACCGCATGCTCGAAGGCCTGGATGACCTTATCTCGATCTGGCACATCTGCTATGGCAGCGTGGATGCGCAGACCGATATCTGGGAAGATAAAGCAGCGGAAATGATGTCGATGTTCGGAACGGCGAATGTCACTGCTGTCCATTTCGAGTCGGCCCATAGGGACTTCAGAGAGATGGAATCGTATCGTGAGTTCCCTCGGAACAAGACGCTCGGACTGGGCTTCATTGATGTGAAGGAGCCCAATGTCGAGAAGGCAGAGCAGGTTGCCGATCGCATCCGCAGGGTCCTGGATACTGGCATCGTACCGCCCGAGCGGCTGCTGGTGATGCCCGACTGCGGCCTGGGTTACATGAGTCGCACGGTAGCCGCGGCCAAATTGAGAGCGATGGGCGAAGGAGTTCGCATGGTGCGAGAGGAATTGTAGGAGGGTTTCAGAGTATAGTAGTGTAGCAACGTAAAGCGTTCACTAAAGTCTTCAGCGTGCATACTCAGTATGAGTAGACAAAGTTGTCAAATTCAAGGAGGTACCCATGAAGATTCGAGACCAGGAGATTACACTCCCAACAAGCATGGTTGGGAATTACCCAAACCCCCGCTGGTGGGATGCTAACTTTGCAAGATTCTTTACCGGCGATCAAAACCCCCCAGATTCTCTTGAGCAGGAAGCCCTGGAAGATGTTATGGCGTCCCTGGTCAATGACCAGGAAACGGCGAGACTAGACATCATTTCTGATGCTCGTGTGCAAGGCGATAACTATGCCGACCAGGCGCTCTATTACTATTACAAGCGTTTGGGTTATGACCTCAGAGGTGGTTATCTCGGCTTTCCTATTTATAGCCGCCTGCATGCCGCTACGTTGAACCAGGAGGTCAAGCGGCGAGGAGCGATCATGGTGGAGCAGGCTAAAGCGCTCAAGAAGGCCACGAATAAACCTGTCAAGGTTCAGTATACGGGCATTCAGGTGTTTGCCCAGGCCACTAACGACCTGTACTACAAGTCCAGCCGTGACCGGGCAATGGACATCGCCAAAGCGATCAACGAGGACATCTTAGAAGTTGATGCCCTGGGCGTGGATTTCATTCAACTCGACGAGTTTACCTGGCCCTATGGCTTCGAAGATTGGGCTATCGAGGCATTCGATCGAGCGGTGGAAGGGGTCAAGAACGCCAAGATTGTATGCCACGTCTGCTGGGGTAACTGGGGTGGAACCCCTGCCTACCTGCCCGACCAGACGGCGCAGCCGGGCGAGATTTTTGATCTCACGCGGCGCAAGGGACCGACACCTGGTGATAGCACTTTTGTGATCCCGACGGCCTACCAGGCGAAGATGGACGTGCTGAACCTGGAGATTGGCGGTCGGCGGCGCGACCTGAGTGGCCTGGGTGAAATACTCCAGCAGCACCCCTTACCCAAACATATCCAGTTCTGGGCCGGAGTGATCGACGTGAAGAGCACGATTACCGAGACGGCCGAGGAAGTGGCGGACCGCATCCGGCAAGTTTTGCAGTATGTGCCTGCTGATCAACTGGGCCTCACTACCGACTGCGGCCTGATCCTACTCCAGCGCTATATCGCCGTTGACAAGCTGCACGCACTGGCAGCCGGAGCACAGGTTGTTCGCAGTGAACTGGCGCGAACACCAGTTGCAGCAGGTTAGTCTCTAAAATGCTGTGGAGGGTGATGCTTCGCATGTGGCCTGTTTACATCTTAGCAAAGCGATTCATCACCCTTTTACAGCACCTGTGTGAGGTGTGTGATGCCGATGTTGACGTTACAATGTCCGGAATGTGGTCATCTCTTTCAAGGATTGGTGCTGACGGGAACACGTCCGCCAGAGGAGTGGGTCTGCTCGAAATGCGGCAGCAGAAAGGCGGAAGTGGTGCCTGACAAAGAGGCGAGACCTCATCCCTGGGATGGAGAACATGGTATTGGTTTGTGTCCCTGTTGTAGTTGAGGACAAAACATGCGGTTGAAAGACAAAGTGGCAATCATCACGGGTGCCGGATCTGGTATCGGCGAGGTAACAGCACGGCTGTTCGCCAGCGAAGGTGCAGCGGTGATGATCGCGGATATCAATCAGCCTGCGGCAGAATCTGTAGCGGTATCAATCAATGCCGAGGGTGGCCGCGCTGCCTGGACAGCAGTTGATGTAACGAGCAGCGCAAGCGCAGAGAAGATGGTTCAGGTAACGCTAAATAGCTTTGGGCGGGTCGATCTTCTTTTTAACAATGCGGGTATTGAGGGCTTTGGTTCGGTCATCGAGGCAGATGAAACAAGCTGGGACCGCATTTTTGCTGTGCATGTGCGCGGCGCGTTCCTGTGTTCCAAATATGCCATTCGGGCTATGATCGATGGCGGGCGCGGCGGTGTCGTCGTGAATGTCTCCTCGGTTGCAGGGCTGGTCGGTTTGCAACATATGTCTGCCTATAGCGCGGCTAAAGGAGCCATCATCAGCCTGACACGTGCCATGGCGGCGGATTTCGCGCGGTATAGTATTCGTGTCAACTGCGTTGCCCCTGGTACCACAATGACGCCCATGGGACAGCGATTGGTTGAAAATGACACACCGGAACAGTTAGCTCAGCGCGTGGGTCGTTATCCGCTCAACCGTTTTGGACGGCCAGAGGAAATCGCGCGTGCTGTACTGTTTCTCGCTTCAGATGACAGCTCGTATGCCACAGGCTCGTGCCTGGTTGTAGATGGCGGCTTAACTGCTGTTTAGAGCAATTTCTTTGTGGTCACCTGTTTCGATCACATACTAAGGATATGGATAGCAGTCATGGATCATTATTCTCTATACATTAACGGCGAATCCTGGGATACCGGCACATATTTGACGGTAACAGATAAAGCAAATGGCGCTCCCTGGGCCACCATCAGTCAGGCGGGCGCAAAAGAGGTCGATGCAGCAGTAACAGCGGCGCGCCAGGTCTTTGCAAATAAGCCGCTGACAGTAGCGCAGCGCTACGAGATATTGACGAAGGCAGCAGCATTAATCCGCTCACGCAACAAAGACCTGGCGCTGACGATGGCCTACGAGGCCGGTAAGCCGCTGCGCGATGCTCTCGCAGAGGTTGAGCGCGCGGCAGACACCTTCACCTGGGCGGCGGAGGAAGCAAAGCGTATTCATGGGGAGATGGTGCCGCTGGAAGCCACCCCCGGTTCCGAGAACCGCCTGGCTTTCACCATTCGTGTCCCAGTTGGAGTAGTATGTGCCATCACTCCATTTAACTTCCCTATCAATCTAGTGGCGCACAAAGTTGCCCCTGCGCTCGCCGCAGGTAACGCCGTCGTACTTAAACCTGCATCTTACACGCCCATCGTGGCAGCGAAGCTATGCGCAATCATGGCCGATGCCGGGCTACCACCGGGCTGGCTGAACCTGGTCGTTGGCCCAGGCGATAGCGTGGGGAACGCCTTGTTAACCGATGCGCGTATTGGTTTCTATACCTTTACAGGCTCGGTGCCTGTTGGTGAAGCACTCAAACGCACCATCGGGCTGCGGCGCTGCACCCTGGAACTCGGTTCCAACTCGGCGGTGATCGTGCATGAAGATGCTGATATTGCCAATGCTGCTACACAATGTGCTTTGAAAGGCTTCTCCTATGCTGGCCAGGTTTGTCTGTCGGTGCAGCGTATCCTGGTGCATCGTGCAATAGCCGAGGAGTTTACGACAAAGCTCGTGAGCGTAACGCAGGGATTACGTGTGGGCGATCCGAAGGATTCGACCATGGACATCGGGCCGATGATCAGCGAAGGCGAAGCCAGGCGAGCGGAATCCTGGATACGAGAGGCGGTTGCTGAGGGCGCATCGTTGCTCACTGGAGGACTACGCGATGGTCAATTTCTGGCTCCGGCTGTGCTGGCGAACGTGCAGCCGCAGATGCGCGTCGTCTGCCAGGAAACATTCGCCCCGATTGTGACGGTGCAGACCTACGAGACACTTGATGAGGCGTTGGGCATGGCAAACGACTCGGAATTTGGTTTGCAAGCTGGCATATTCACCGGCTCACTTGCTGTCGCTATGGCGGCAGCGCGTGGCTTACGTGTCGGCGGCGTGATGATTAATGACACGTCGTTCTACCGCGCCGGTCAGATGCCCTATGGCGGTGTGAAGCGCAGCGGCATGGGGCGCGAAGGGCCACGTTACGCCGTCGAGGAGATGACCGAGTTGCGGCTGGTAGTACTCAATCCGCAGAGTTAATTGTTGACCAGAAGCTTTGTAATGCGATGATTTGGATTAGGTGGACACCTTCAAGCTGCTCATCTCGAAAAGAGGCTCTTGATCATGCGCCTTGCGCACAAAATTGGTCTTGTTACCGGGGCGGGGTCTGGCATTGGACGCGCAATCGCTCGTCGTTTTGCTGTCGAAGGGGTATCCCTGGTGCTCAGCGATATTTCTGAGGCCGGGTTGCACGAGACAGCAACATTGATTGCAGAGGCCGGGGGTTCGACTGTTTCTGTAGTAGGTGACGTGGCACAACGAGCGGATGCAGACCAGATGGTGAAAGCGGCAGTAGATCGCTGGGGACGCCTTGACGTTGTAGTGAACAACGCGGGAATCGCCGGCTCTCGCCAGGCCACACTTGCGCACCTGACCCCCGACGAGGAGTGGGATCGCGTGCTGGCGGTCAATATAACCGGTGTATTTCGTGTCGCCAGCGCCGCCATCTGGCAGATGTTGACGCAGGACAGTGGTACCATCGTTAATATTGCGTCGGTCGCCGGGTTTGTGCCTTTTCCTGCACGAGCCGCTTACGACGCCTCGAAAGGGGCCGTTATCGCGTTCACGCGTGCGCTGGCGTTGGACTATGCTGCCAACCACATCCGGGCCAACGCTATCTGTCCGGGGATGGTCGAAACCGGAATGACCCGCTGGCGGCTGGATATTCCAGAATTACACCAGCAGGTACTGGATATGACCCCCTGGGGTCGCGTTGGTCAGCCCGAGGACATCGCTTCAGCGGCGGTCTATCTCGCGTCGGACGAAGCCGATTTTGTCACCGGGCATATGTTGGTGATCGATGGCGGATGGATGGTCAAGTAGGACTCCGCGTCATGCTAGTAAAAGGGACAAGCTATGTCGATCTTTACTTCAGAGCAGAAGCAGGTGTCGCTGGCTGATGCAGCGGCTATTGTGCAGGATGGTATGATAATCGCCATTGGAGGTGGTTTATCCTGGCGCGAGCCGCTGGCATTCCTGCGCGAGCTAATTCGGCAGGGACGGCGCGACCTGCATGTGGTAGGAACGGCGCACGGCGTGGATGTGGACCTGCTCTGCGGCGCGGGTGCTGTCGGCGTGATAGAGGAATCATATGTTGGTTTTGAGCAGGATTTCGGCATGGCACCGAACTACCGGCGCGCCTGCCAGGAAGGGTTCACGAGAGTATATGACACCTGCTGCCATACCCTCATTCAACAGTTACGAGCAGCCGAGTTCGGCGTGCCGTTCCTTCCGGTACGTAGCGTCCAGGGAACTGATTTTTTGCAATTGCATCCAGAATACAAAACGATGACCTGTCCATTCACAGGACTTCCCCTTGTACTGGTGCCCGCACTCGCGCCCGATGTCGCTATTATCCATGCTCAATATGGAGACGTACACGGCAACCTGAAGATTTTACCCCCTCTTGTGGCAGACCTGTTATTTATTCGCGCCTCTAAGCATGTCGTTGCCACGGTCGAGCAGTTGTTGCCAACAGATGAACTGCGTGCGCTGGGTCCGAATGTGCCGTATTTCTGGGTAGAGGCTGTTGTCGAGCTTCCCTACGGCGCGCATCCCACTTCGTGCTATCCTTTCTATGCCTACGACCGCGAGCATCTCGCAGAATATTATCAAGCGGCGCAGGCGGGACCTGACACGTTTGCGCGAGAGTACCTGGCCCGTTATGTTTTCGAACCAGCGACTCACAACGATTATCTCCAACGTGTCGGTGGAATGGCAAAACGCCAGGCACTCGAAAGCTGGAAGGACAGCGATGAGACATGGCGAGCGCTCTTCACTCTGCCCGAAGGAGCCATCGCATGAAAGAGGAAACAATTACCTATGCAACGCTGCCCGAGGTGATGATTTACCAGGTCGCGCGTACCATTCAGGACGGCGAATTGGTTTTTCACGGCTACGGCTCCCCTGTACCAACGCTTGCCATGCTGCTGGCGAAGCGTACTCACGCACCGCACATGGTGCATATCGAGGGAGCTACCTATAGTGTAAACCCCGAGCCACCGTTTTTGCCGCCGACCTCCAACGATTGGGCGCTTGAACGAGGCGGGGTAATGGCGCTCGGCATCAGCGATCTATTTGACATAGCAGCCCGTGGTGACATGGGGCGTATGTTCCTCTCGGGCGTACAGGTTGATCGCTACGGCAATCTGAACGTTACAGCGATTGGCAGTCCTGATTCCCCGCGCGTCAAGCTGCCCGGCAGTGGTGGCGGCTGCAACCTGTCCGGCGATGTCCAGCGCGTCACAGTCTGGACTACCGGTCATCGAGCGCACGTAAACAAAGCTGGTAAACGCCAGTTCCGCTTCGTCGAACACATTGACTTTATTTCTTCCATCGGTCATGCCACCCGCGATGGTACTCCTCGCGCTGCACTGGGCTTACGAGGAGGTGGGCCAGAATGGGTAGTGACCGAGTTAGGTATCTTCGATTTTGATCCTCTTACGCACGTCTTACGCCTGCGTGCGCTCTATCCTGATACTACCATCCAAGATGTGCTGGATAACACGGAATTCGAACCGGTAATTGCGCCGGATGTGAGTACCGTGCCACTTCCCGCACCCGAACATGTAGCGCTCATACGTCGCTTTGATCCCCTTAACACTCATCAACGTGAGTTCAAATTCACTGATGTGTCCCGGTGCTTCGATCTCCAGGACAGTCACTAGCAGGAGGTTCTTGTGGATATTACTCTCACTCAAACGACCAACAGGCAATGGGTTGGTCTGATAGAAGAGTACTTGCAAAACGATGACCCGATCATCAATGTTCATCGCGATGACACCAGGAAATTTGATGCCATCTTCGTCGGAGGCGGCGCAGGTGGTCGCTTTGGCTCCGGCTATCTGCGCGCGATGGGAGGGCGACAACTGATTGTGGATCGCTGGCCATTCCTGGGCGGCAGTTGTCCACATCAGGCATGTGTGCCGCACCATCTTTTCTCTGAAGCGGCGCGCGAGCTAGACCTGATGCGCTGGTTCTCCGGCAAGCTCTGGTTCCCCGATGCCACGAACTTGCGAGCATCGATTCTCCAGGTGGTCCAGCTCTTCAAATCGGGTAGGTCTTCCGCCCATGCCTTCATGAACTGGCAATCAAAAGAGCAGCTTGATCTTGAATATATCCTGAATGCTCCTGCCACCGTCATTGATAATCATACAGTAGAGGTAATGGGAGAGCGTTTCCAGGCAGATAACCTTGTGCTGGGGACCGGAGCGGCGACAGTGCTTCCCGCTATTCCGGGAATCGAATTGCACGGTGTGTACGATTACGCGACCTTCATCGAAAATCTGGATTTCGAACCGCAGCGCTGTGTTGTTATTGGCGGCTCGAAGACGGGCATCGAGTATGGTTCCTTCTTCCAGGCGGCTGGCTGTCCAACAACCATTGTGGCGCGCAAACCCCTCATGCGCACATCCAGCCTCCATCACGTTGATGAGGACCTGCGCACCTATGTCGTTGATGGCATGCGCAAACGAGGCATACAGATTCTCGAAGGGTGTGAGCCGGTGGCGATTCAGGATGATGGCGATGGCAATGTAAAGGCGGTCGTCATTCGCGACATGCAGACCGGTACCAAGCAAACGTTGCCGTGTGATTTCGTGTTTGTCGGCACGGGTGAGCGGCCCCGCTCCGAACCTTACAGGGAAGTACTGGGGGTAGCCGTGGGAGAGAAAGGCGAGATTCTCGTGGATAAACATATGCGCACGAGCGTTCCCAATGTATATGCCATAGGCGATCTAATCGGTCCACCCATGGAGATGTTCAAGGCCCGCAAGGGAGGAGTGACCGCTGCGCGCAATATTATGGGTGAGGAGTACGAACTCGATTGGACCGATTATCCCGACTTTTTGCATTCCACGTATGAAATAAGCTGGGTTGGCTTATCAGAAGAGGAGGCCAGGCAACGCTACGACAACGTAATCGTCATTCAGATGCCGCCCAAGGGTGTACCACTTGCGGATGTCCCACTGCCCTGCGCTGAAGGCACCATGCTCTATGCCATGGTGTACCCGGAATTGAGCGGCTTCCTGAAAGCGGTGGTCGATGGTGATAGCCGCCGAGTGCTCGGTTTCCACCATGTCGGTTTCGGAGCGAAGGACGCCTTCCAGTACCTTGATCACCTGATGCGGCAGCCGGGAGGCATCACCATCGACGAGATGGGCAATATGAATGAACTGTTCCTCAATCCTGAGCATTTCATCCAGCTATGTCGCTTGCGAGCTGGTTCACGTAACCTGCGGGACCTGTGAACACATACCGCGTTGTCATCTGATTAATTCAGGAGATGGAAAGTCGATGATGAACCTTTCCCAAACGCAGACATGGGGAGCAGTGCAGAATCTGGTTCCGTTGCCATACCGTCGGGTCAGTGTGCAGCACTACGACGGGCCAATGACGGCGGATGCAATTACGACGCTGCTGCTCAGCCGCGATGCCTACCGCCGCACCGATTTTATTGTGCTGCGTGGCGAAGATACGCAGACTGCCGTGGTAGCCATTACACGCGCAGAGAGCGAACCGCTCTTTTCACAAATCACATCAGTTGAGGTGCTGGCTCTGCCCGAAACGTGCGTCTTTGTCGAGCGTCCAGAAATTGATCCCTCGAATCGCTCGGCGCTGGCTGAAGTTGCGCACGAACTCGGTATTAGTTCAGCAGGTACGCTCGTCGTACAGGGGCTATACGATCACGTCAACTTCATTCATCATCCCAACCCATTGGTAGTACGGGTGGTGGAGGTCGCGCCACCGGAGCCGCCGAAGTTGTACGGCCTGGCACGCCATGTCTTGAGCTACGCGGATTTGCCGCCGATACGCCTGGAACTGGAGCGCATCGAGGTGCGTGATCTTGCCGAAAGCGTGCATCCGCTAGCCTACCTGGTTCCTTGTCAATCTGGGGGCCTGGACGATCTCCCCGCACAGGTGTATTTTCTGGACCAACATCCACAACGCCACGATTGGACAATGATTGGCTGCGAGCGAAGCTTACAATTTCACCGGCACTTTTATGGTGATGAACCGCCTCGCATCGAGATGTGCCCGCGTCGTATAGCGGGAGAGCGCGCAGAGCCTACCTTGCTGAAATGTTGCCTGCTGGAAACGCACATCGAGCAGGACAACAATACGATGGTTGTACCGTGGGGCGCAGACCTTGCCATGGTCGAGGCCGCGCTACGAAAATTAGCAGAGGAGATCGAGTATGTCTGAGCGAGCATGGGCGCAGGTGGTCGGCGGCTTACTAACTGGACGCGCGCAGCCACCGCGCAAAAGCGGGCTGACGATGGTCATCGATAAAGGACATGGCCCGACTGTGACCGCCGATCTACTCGAGATGTGCGGCGATGTTATTGATCACTGGAAATGCACTTTTGGCACTTCGGCCTTCGTTCCGGCAGACGTGCTGCGGCGTAAACTCCTGCAACTATCAGCCCGTGGCATCCTGACATATCCAGGTGGAACATTGCTTGAGGTCGCTATTGTACACAGTAGTTGCCGTCCCTTTATGCAGCATGCCCACATGTTGGGTTTCAGCGCTGTAGAGATCTCGGATGGGACGATCCCACTGCCACAAATCCGCCGCCGCAATATCATTCGTTGCGCACTCGATCATGGGCTCGCACCCATCACCGAAGTTGGCAAGAAAGACCCGACAAAGCAACCGACTGCCATTGAACTGGCTGAGCAAGCTCTTCAGGATATCGAATGGGGCGCGCAGTGGGTCACGGTTGAATCCCGTGAATCCGGGAAGGGTATCGGTATCTACGACGACAATGGCGCTGTGCGTGCTGAAGCGGTAGCGGAGATTAGCGGTTGTATGGGCACGCTCGTCGATCGCCTGATCTGGGAAGCTCCGCTCAAAAACCAGCAAACCTATCTGATCCAGCGATTTGGACTAAATGTCAATCTTGGCAACATCCCCACCGGCGAAGTGCTGGCGCTTGAAGCGCTGCGGGCCGGATTGCGTTTCGAGACCTTTTCCCGCATTGCAGAAGAATTGGAACAGAGCGGCCAGTGGAATCCGGATGCTATCGAAGAGCCCCGTGCTTCCGAATCTCTCTCGACTGCCTTGTCACAAAATAGTGAGAAAAGGGAAGAGCCATGGTGAAGCAGCCTGGTGATTCGCCGTTGTCGCTTTCGGGTGGAGAGCAGAACAGGAACTCAGAGGTATTGGGTGTGGGCAGCCGGCTGGCGGCAGGTCCTGCGGCAGAACTCGTGCAGACGGCGTTCGCGCGCGAACTCGCTGATCAGTTGGCATTGTTTCGAGGCATGAGCCTGGCAGACCTGGCGCATACAGTGATGCTGATCGAGACTGGCGTGACTCCACGAGCAGCAGGTGCTTCGCTACTAGAGGCACTGCTCGCCTTGCACGAGCATCCACCCGATTTCTCCCCCACTCCAGAGGCAGGCGATCTCTATACGAATCGTGAAGCCTGGCTGGCAACCCGGACTCCTGCTGTCGGATGGCTGGTTGCCGGGCGCGCACGCCGCGAATCAACAACGACCGGCTTCCGCGTCATTGTGCGCTCGCATGTGCTGGCCTTCGCTGCTGCGTTGATCAAGACCGGTACTGCGCTGGTCGAACGTGCAGATGAATACCGGGCGGCACTCATGGCAGATTACACCTACTTGCAACCGGCCCAGCCAACAACCTTCGGCCATTATCTCCTGGGTTTCATCTATCCCTTATTGCGAGACCTGGAACGCATTCAGGCGCTCTATATGCGCACCAACCGAAGCCCGGCAGGATGCGGCAGTGTCAACGGGTCGCGGATACCACAAAACCGCGCCAGGCTCGCCGAGCTTCTTGGCTTCGATGGCCTGGTACACCATGCACGAGACGCCATGTGGCAACCAGATGGCCCCATCGAAACCATGTCTGCAGTCGTCGCGGCCCTTGTCAACCTGGATCGACTTGCCGAAGATTTGCAGATCTTCGCGACTGCCGAATTCGATCTTGTGGAACTCGCCGACGGACATTCGCGAGCCAGCCTGATTATGCCTCAGAAGAAAAACCCTTACGCACTGAATTACGTCCGGGGAGCTACCAACGAAATATCTGGCACGCTGACTGCCATGGCCGCGCTTGGCCGCACACCCTCGGGACAGGTAGATAATCGCGTTTTTGCTTATGGAGATGTGCCGCGTGCTCTGCAAACGGCTACTGGGGTAGCGACATTGATGGCTGGCGTACTGGGCCAGTTGCGTTTCAATACGACCCTGGCTCGGGAACGGCTGCTTCATGGATTTGCCACGGCTACCGACCTGGCGGAGACTATTACACTCGAAACCGGACTCGATTTCCGCTCGGCGCATCGCGTCGTTGGACGACTTGTCCGCGAGGCTGTGCAAACCAACCGCGCTATGCAGAATCTCACCACCGCAGACCTGGATGCAGCGGCCCAGGCTATGTTGGGTCGTCCCCTGCATCTTCCAGAACAGGCATTTGCCCGGGCGCTCGACCCGGCAGCAGCGGTAGCGGCGCGTAAAGATGCAGGGGGCGCGGCCCCTGAACCACTCACAGCTATGCTTGCTGAGTGCCGCTCTACGCTGGATACCTATGCGACCTGGTGTCACCAGGCTGCCACTAGCGTCACGGTTGCCGAGGAGAAACTACTGCTCCGCGCACGAGAGCTTTGTGGAGATTCACTATGACCGTCCACCTGATGGACTCATTGATTTACCAGAATTCATGGGGTACGCCTGAACTGCGTGAGCTTTTCGATGAAGTTTCCCGCACGCGTTCCTGGCTGGAAATCCTGGCTACATTGGCCGAAACGCAGGCCGAATTTGGCCTGATTCCGTTAGAAGCTGCACAAGCCGTTGCTGCGACATGTCGCACGGTAGAACTTGATGCGGCCTTCTTTGAGGAAGTGCGAGCAGGGTTTGAAGCCACAAATCATTCGACCATCGGCCTGATTCGTGCGCTCCAACAGCGCATCCGTGGCAATAGCGGGGAGTGGCTCTACTACGGTGCGACCGTACAAGATATTACCGATACCTGGACGGCGCTGGTGCTGCAACGAGTACGCGAAATCGTCAAGCGTGAACTGGCAGCAATTGAGGACAACCTCTCACTCCTGTCAATTGAACACCGGGATACAGTAATGGCCGGGCGTACGCATGGGCAAATTGGCTTACCAATCACCTTCGGCTTCAAAGTGGCCATATGGACGATGGAGGTGCGGCGGCACCGCCAGAGGCTGAGAGAACTGGCACCGCGCCTCGAGGTTGGGCAACTCGCCGGTGGCGTGGGCAGCCTCTCTTCGCTTGGGCCACGCGCGCTAGAATTGCAAAAACACTTTCTGGAGAGGCTGGGCTTGAGGGCACCGGCAATTTCCTGGACAACCTCTCGTGATATACTGGCTGAGTGGTTCAACTTGCTCGCCTTGATCGCCTCCACCGGCGACAAGATTGGGCACGAAATCTACACCCTGCAACGCACTGAGATTGGCGAGGTCAGTGAAGGTTTCGCAGCGGGCACGGTCGGCAGTATTACGATGCCACATAAACGCAACCCGGAGATTTCCGAGCACCTGGGAACGCTGGCTCGTGTTATTCGCTACAATGCTGCACTTATCGTTGAAAGCCTTGTTCATGACCACGAGCGCGATGGCCGTTCCTGGAAAACGGAATGGGCCGTGCTAGCGGAGACGTGCCTGGCGGCTTGCAAATTGCTGGCGCTGCTGCGCACAATGACGAGTAACCTTGAAGTCCATGCAGACCGCATGCGAGCCAACCTGGAAGCAACAGGAGGTTTTGTACTCTCGGAAGCAGTGATGTTGGCACTGGCAGAGCGGATAGGCAAGCAAAGTGCCCATACGCTCGTCTACGAGACCGCGATGGCTGCCCATACCGCGGGAAGTGGCTTTAAGGAAGCCGTCCTGGACAATCCACAGATTCGCACACACCTCTCGGCAGAAGAGATTGAAGCGCTCTTGGACTACCGGCAGCATACCGGTCACTGTGCGGCCATGGTAGACCAGGTTTTAGCGGAACTGAGGAATATCGATGAGCCTGGATAGAAGCTTTGAACTTCGCTTGCAAAATATTCCTCGAGTTCCTCTGGCATTCTTGCCCACACCCCTCAAAGAGGCATCGCGTTTGTCGGCAGTGATCGAGGGACCGAAGCTGTGGATTAAACGCGACGACCTGGCAGGTTTTGGCTTTGGTGGCAAAAAGGTGCGCGGCCTGGAATTCCTGCTGGCCGATGCCCAGGCACAAAAGGCAGACACACTCGTTACGGGTGCTGGGCCGCAGTCCAATTCTGTACGAGTGACAGCGGCCGCGGCAGTCCATGCTGGCATGGCGATGGTAGCAGTCTACTCAGGCATTCCGCCGCTAA
>WNFA01002572.1_pt1 | contig 14970 bp, 7 predicted proteins | sample 5400481 | NCBI WGS metagenome assembly WNFA01 (sample SAMN13153340, study PRJNA577476) | soil metagenome | isolation source: 120 cm saprolite under Douglas fir tree site 2 hole 1 replicate 2 | place: USA:California | collected 2015-04-18
AAAGGGAATTCGGGAACTTCAACTGATATTCTGGGTTTTGGTTCCGGGCCCTTGCTGTCGTGCCATAGGGTGCCGCTTATTCATTGGCGTGGGATTTGATCGTGTCCTTGAGAAACCTCTCCACCTATCGGAAAAAGCGCGATTTTGAAAAGACCGCGGAGCCCAGCGGCGAAGCGGCGATAGCACCTTCGAAGCAGCGGCGGTTCGTGATCCAGAAGCATGATGCGACCCGGCTGCATTACGACCTGCGGCTGGAGTTCGACGGCGTCTTCAAATCCTGGGCGGTCGCGCGCGGCCCCTCGCTCGATCCGCACGACAAGCGGCTCGCGGTGGAGGTGGAAGATCATCCGCTGGACTACGGCGATTTCGAAGGCACCATTCCGAAGGGACAGTATGGTGGCGGCACCGTGCAGCTCTGGGATCGCGGCTACTGGGAATCCGACGATCCGGAACGGGGATTCAAGAAGGGCGATCTGAAATTCACGCTGCATGGTGACAAGCTAGGCGGCAGCTGGGTGCTGGTGCGGATGCGCAACGACCGCAACGGCGGCAAGCGCACCAATTGGCTGTTGATCAAGCATCGCGACGATTTTGCCAGGGAAGGCGAAGCCAACAACGTTTTGGATGCCGATCAATCGGTCGCCTCGGGGCGCACGATGCAGCAGATTGCCGAGGGCAAGGGCAAGGCGCCAAAGCCGTTCATGACGTTGAAGTCCGGGCGCGGGAAGGCCGACGCGGTCTGGAATTCGAACCGGGGCGAAGCCGCCGAAGCCCGGTCTGAGAACAGGGCAGCTACATCGCGATCCGCGCCGGCTGCCAAGCAGCCGTCCAAAGGCAAGAAGGTCAGCGCATTACCGGATTTCGTCGCGCCAGAACTCTGCATTTCCGTCGATCGTCCGCCCGCCGCGGAAGGCTGGTGCCACGAGATCAAATTCGACGGCTACCGGGTGCAATTGCGTGTCGAGGGTGGCGAGGCCACACTGAAGACCCGGAAAGGCCTGGACTGGACCGAAAAATTTCAGGCCATCGCCAAAGAGGGAAGCGCGCTTCCGGATGTGCTGATCGACGGCGAGATCGTCGCACTCGACCACAATGGCGCGCCGGATTTTTCGACGCTGCAGGCCGCGCTTTCCGACGGCAAGACCGATGTTCTCATCTTCTACGCGTTCGACCTGTTGTTTGCCGATGGGGAAGATCTTCGCGCGGTTCCGCTCGGAGAACGTAAGGCGCGATTGAAGAAATTGCTGGAGGCGCGGGCGAAGAACAAAGGCCAACTGATCCGTTATGTCGAGCATTTCGAAACCGGCGGCGATGCCATCCTGCAATCGGCCTGCAAGCTGTCCCTGGAAGGCATCGTCTCGAAGAAGCTCGACGCGCCCTATCATTCCGGCCGGTCCGAGAACTGGACCAAGGCCAAATGCCGCGCCGGGCACGAGGTCGTGCTGGGAGGGTGGAAAACCACCAACGGCAAATTCCGCTCGCTGATGGCGGGGGTTTATCGCGGCGATCATCTTGCATTCGTCGGTATCGTCGGCACCGGCTTCGGGCAGGACACGGTCAGGCGCATCATGCCCGCGTTGAAGGCCGCGGCGTCCGACAAGAGCCCGTTCGGCGGCAAGGATGCACCGAAGAAGACCCGCGACGTGCATTGGCTGAAGCCCGAGCTCGTCGCCGAGATCGAATTTGCCGGCTGGACCGACGGCGGCAATATACGGCAGGCTGCGTTCAAGGGGCTGCGCCAGGACAAGCCGGCCGACGAGGTGAAGGCGGAAAAGCCGGCCATGACCAGGATCGCCAAACCCACCGGGAAGATCGCCGCGAAAGCCGGGAAGGCGGGCACGTCGAACAGGACGCAGCTGAGGTCGGCGGATAGCACGGTGATGGGCGTCGCTATCTCAAAGCCCGACAAGAAGCTGTGGCCGGACGGCGGCGACGGCGAGGGAGTTACAAAACTCGATCTCGCCCGCTATTTCGAGGCGGTCGGCGGCTGGATGATCGGTCACCTGAAGGGACGGCCATGTTCCGTGGTCCGCGCCCCCGACGGCATAAACGGCGAGAGATTCTTTCAGCGCCACGCCATGCCCGGCACCTCTAACCTCCTGGAGCTTGTAAAAGTCTCCGGCGACCGCAAGCCTTATCTGCAGATCGACCGCGTCGAGGGTCTCGCGGCGGTGGCGCAGATCGGCGGCCTCGAACTGCATCCGTGGAATTGCGCGCCGGATGCGCCTGACGCGCCGGGACGGCTGGTATTCGATCTCGACCCTGCGCCGGAGGTCGAATTTTCCGACGTCATCGAGGCCGCCAAGGATATGCGGCAACATCTGACGGACGTTGGCCTGGAGAGTTTTTGCAAGACCACCGGCGGCAAGGGGCTGCACGTGGTGACGCCGTTGGCGTACGGCGCCAAAGACAAGGTGACGTGGAAAGAGGCCAAGGCGTTCGCCCAGGGCGTTTGCCAGTGGATGGCCGATGAGGATCCCGAGCGCTATCTGCTCAACATGTCGAAGAAGCTGCGCAAGGGAAAGATCTTCCTCGATTATCTTCGCAACGACCGCATGGCCACCGCCGTCGCCGTGCTGTCGCCGCGGGCCCGCGAAGGCGCCACCGTCTCCATGCCGCTGACATGGGCGCAAGTGCGCGGCGATCTCGACCCGAAACGCTACACGGTTCGCACCGTGCCGGCGCTGCTTGCCAAGACCAAGGCGTGGGAAGGCTATGACGATGCGGCGTCATCGATCCAGGCTGCGATCAAGAAGCTGAGCTCGCGTAAATGATTACCACTGTGGAAGGGTCTCTGTGTCGTCATACTCCGCGTACGCGGATAATGACAGCCTATGGTGAGGAAGCGCAGTACGTCACGTCATGCGATGCACAAAAAAATGAGCGAGATTGAGCATCACTCAATCCCGCGCCATTGGCTACGAAAACCTAGAGTCGTCCGAGCAGCAGCAGAATCAGCAGGATGACGACGATGAGACCAAGGCCGCCGCCGCCATAATAGCCGGTGCCGTAGAACGGTCCGCCGCCGATGCCGCTGAAGCCGCCAAGCAGCGCGATAATAAGAATGATCAGAATGATAGTTCCGAGTGGCATGTCGTGTGTCTCCTTCAGCAGTTGGCACCCGTTGCTCTGCCCGCCGAAAAAACAAACCCCAACCCATAAGGTTCCGCTTTTGCAATTCGCGCGGCTCTTTTTTTCGAACGACGCGGAATTACATGAAGTCGGATCAACTTCAGGATTTTTGAAATGTCAGCACCTCTCGTTGTTTCGATTCCGCATCGCCTTGGACGCGAAGAAGCGAGCCGCCGTCTCAAGGCAGGATTGACGCGCGCCGCTTCCAGCATTCCGGTGTTGAAGGTCGACGAGGAGAGATGGGAGGAGAATCGCATGATCTTTCGCGTCCGCGCGCTGGGGCAGGCGGCGTCAGGTCATCTCGATGTGGCGGACGATCATGTCCGCCTCGAAGTCACATTGCCCTGGTTGTTGCAGCGATTTGCGCAAGCAGCACAAGTCGCGATCAGGAATCGAGGCAATCTGCTGCTGACCAAATGGAGCTGACCAACAACCATCGATATTGCTCTGCAGCACAAGCGCTATGTTGCCGCGCAGCAATTGTGAAAAACTTTTTTGCAGCCTATTTCGTAAGCGTGCTGGTAACGAATTCTACGGAAGATCAAACCCTGCGCGGGAGAAGGGAACCGACCTCTCACGGGAGTCGGCACGACATCCGCCAGGCCGTCCGGCCGTCGATCCCGGGCGGCCTTTTATTTTTCAAGCGAGCTTCACCCTCGACTTTCGTGCCGGCTTCAAGGCGCCCTCGAATCTGGCCTTCAACACGACGGCGGGCAGATGCAGGAACAGAGCCGAGAGGCGCACTTCCGTCGCGCCGGCCTCGTGAGCCACGCCTTTGACGGAATAGCCTTTCAGGTTGAGCGCGCCGTCAAAGGCTTCCGCGTAGGGCCAGACCCGCCCGCCCTGCGAAAATGCGGCGAATGATTTCGCGACCGCAATTATCACGGCGTCACGGCCAAGGCGCCGCGCGAAGGCGATGACGTGGTCGCTGTGCGGGCCGCTAACCTCCAGTGGTTGATAATCGCCATGCGTGAACACGTCGGCAAGTTCGGTGCGCAATTTCAGGAGATATCGGGTCCAGGCGAGTTTGATGTGGCCGTCCGGCCAATGTTGCGCGAGGCTTCCCCAATCGGGATTCTCGACCGACGCCAGCACGGTGGCGCGTTCCGCAAAATCCACCGGCCGCCGGTTATCGGGGTCGACCAGCGACAGATCCCAGAACTCCGTTCCCTGATAGAAATCGGGCACGCCCGGCATCGTCGCCTTCAACGCGATCTGACTGAGCGAATTCAGCGCGCCCAATAACGCGACACGCTGCGCCAGCGTTTCCAGCGAATCCAGAAATTCGACCGAAGCCGAGCGATCCAGAATCCGCGCGATAAAAGTCTTCAATCCCGCCTCGTAGGCCTCGTTGGGATTGAGCCAACTGGTTTCCTGCTTGCCCTCGCGCGCCGCCTTCAACGCATAGGCCTGCATCCGCTCCAGAAACGGACCATCGCGTTGGCCCGATGGCCACGCGCCGAGCAGCACCTGATACAGCATGTATTCGAACGCCGCGGAGGGCGCACGCATCTCGCTTGCGGTGACGAGATTCGGCGCGTTCAGGATTTTCCACCGCGCCACGGCGCTGGCCCATTCACCGGGTATTTCGGCCAATGCCATCAACCGCGCCCGTGCATCCTCGCCGCGTTTGGTGTCGTGCGTCGCGGTCGCCGTCATGCCGTGCGGCCATTCCTTGGCGCGGACCTTCATGGCCTCGTGGAATGCATCGATCGAAAGGGCCTGCGCTGAGGGATCGCCGCCGACCTCGTTGAGCGCGAGCAGGCGATGGTAGCGATAGAACGCGGTATCCTCCAGCGACTTCGCCATCATGGGACCGGTGAACTGCTGCACCTTCAAGGCGAAGCGGCGCACGCGCGGCGCGCTGTGCGCAGGCCGACCCGGCTTGGTCAGGTCCATGGTCAACGCATCGCGCAGGAATTCGAAGATGCCTTCGTCGGCGGCGAACCAGTCCGCGCGAGCTTTTTCAATTGTTTCCGAAATCAGCGCGCGGTCGTGCTCCGACGGGTCGGCCAAAGTCAGATAGGTGCGATAGACCGGGAAATGCAGGACGTAGAGCTCGAGCGCCTGCCGCAGACTGTCGGCGGAATAGTCGCGGGTCGAGTAATGTCCGCCGGCGATCCGCGCCAGCAGGCGCGTCAACACCGTGAACTCGCTGGTCAACAGGGTTTCGAGAACCCGGCGTTTGGCGTCCTTCAGGACCGGCTCCAACTTGGGCGACATATTGCTGACTTGCCGCCACACCTCGTCGAGCGGCTTGAGGCCTTTGCCGTCGATCAGCACCTGGGTGATGGTATTCAGCCATTCGTAGCCGGTGGTACCGTCGACGCCGGCGAAGCGACGCAGCTTTTCATGTTCGCCAAGAATCTTTTCGATCGCCATGTAAAACGGTTTTGCATCTCGTCCCTGGGCGTCGCGGATCAGGCGGCGCAGGCGCTGAAAATATTGCGCGGGATCGCGCAGGCCGTCGATGTGATCGAGCCGCAAGCCTTGCAGCTTGTTTTCGGCGATCAGCGTTTTGACAAGGCGATGGATCGCGTCGAATGTTCCGGCATCCTCGACCCGCAAGCCGGCCAGCGTGTTGATGTCGAAGAAGCGCCGATAGTTGATGTCGCTGGAGGCTAATCGCCAATGGCCCAGCCTGTAGTGCTGGCGTTCCAGCAGATGATGCAGGGCAAGGATCTGCGCGGCGCGATCCGGTCCCGCGCGGTAGGCATCGAGCCCGCGCGCGATAATTTCAGCGCCCCCCGCGATGGCTCTTAGCTCCGCCTTGAAAGCGGGCGCTTCTTTCCGATTGGGATGATGCAATCCCTTGTAGCGCGAGGCGAGCGCGAGGATGCGTTGTCCAGCCGCGCTGTCTTCAGCCCCGGCTTCTCTCAGGATCGCGCCCAGGATCTCGCCGTAGCGCTCAGGCGCGATCGGCAGCCGATGTTCGAAATACCACGCGGAAAAGCTGCCTTCATCGGCATCGTAGCGCAGTTCGATCTCGCCCTTTTCCAGCGCCTGCCGATAGGACGAGCCGATGATAGGCAACAGCACGCCGCCACGCGCCCGGTACGGCAGAAGCTCCCAGTCGATGTCGAACGACACCGCATGTGGCGAGGCCGGCCCCCATTCCAGCACGTCGAGCCACCATGGATTGTCGGCGAAATGCACGCCGACATGGTTGGGCACGAAATCGAGAATAAGGCCGAGGTCGTACTGCTTCAGTGCGCCGCTTAATCGCTCGAAGCCGGCGTCGCCGCCGAGTTCCGGATTGATTTTGGTGTGATCGACGATGTCATAGCCGTGGGCGCTGCCCTTGCGCGCCTTCATGAAGGGCGACGCATAGAGGTGCGTGATACCCAGCGCTTTCAGATAGGGAGCGATGGCGGCAGCGGCGTCGAAATCAAAACTCGCGGTGAGTTGCAGGCGGTAGGTTGCGATCGGAATGGCGGCACGCATTATCGCGCTTCCAGGCGCCAGAACACCGACCATGGCGGAACGACGCCGCTGGTCTCGCCGCCCCAGATCGGGGTGCCCGTTTTCTTTCTTGGATGATCAATGGCCTGGTCCGACAGATTGGCCACCAGGTCAAGCGTCGCGCCGTCACCCATGTGCCAGTCAGCCGTCAGCAAACCATTGTCCGCCGCACGCGCATGGCCGAACGCCGCGCCCGCCAGCCGCGGAACGATCTCGCGCCGGCGTATCGCGAGCAAGTCTCGCACCAGCGCCAGCCGCCGCTGTCCCGCCTGTTCGTTGCGCGAGTCCCAATCGAGGATGGCGGATCGAAACGTCAGGGGATCCAGCGGGTCGGGAATCCCATCGCCGTACTTCGCATAGGCGCCGGCAAACTCCTTGCGCCGGCCGTTGCGTACGGCATCCGCAAGCTCGCCCTCGAAATCGCAGAAGAACGGGAACGGTGCTTTCGAGCCCCATTCTTCGCCCATGAACAGCATCGGGACGGCCGGCGCCAATAGCGTGATCGCCACGGCGGCTTCGATCGCGACAGCACTTACAGTGGTTTCGAGCCGGTCGCCGAATGCGCGGTTACCGATCTGATCGTGGTTTTGGAGGAAATTGACGAACGCGGTGGGAGCGAGTGTGCCGCTTGGCTCGCCGCGCAATCGCCCGCCGCGATGCGCGGAGGCTTCGCCCTGATAGACAAAGCCGGAGCCGAGGGCGCGTGCGATGTCGTGAAGCGGTGAACGCTGATAGTCACCATAGTAGCCGTGGGATTCCCGGGTTAGCAGCACGTGCCAGGCGTGATGATAATCGTCGTTCCACTGCGCGCGATATTTGCCGCGCGGCGGGTCCTGGCCGGCATCCAGCGCACTGGCTGTGTTGTCGTCATTCTCGAGCACCAGATGGATGTGCCGGCCGGTTTCGGCCGCAAGCTTCCCCGCCGCGACGCTGAGATCATGCAGCATCGGAATTTCACCCAGATCGGGGATGGCATGGACCGCATCCAGCCGCAGCCCGTCGAAACGATACTCACCCAGCCAATGCAGCGCATTCTGAATCGCAAAGGCACGCACCTGCGGCACCCGGTAATCGATCGCGCTGCCCCAGGGCGTCTGCGCCGCTGTGAAGAAGCCTGGCGCGTATCGGCCGAGATAATTTCCTTCGGGACCAAAATGGTTATAGACCACGTCGAGAAATACCATCAGCCCGCGCAGATGTGCTTCGTCGATCAGGTCTTTGAGATCGTCGGGCCGTCCATAGACGCTGTCGGGCGCGTACCACAGCACGCCGTCATAGCCCCAATTGCGAGAGCCGGCGAAATCCGCCAGCGGCATCAATTCCAGCGCGGTGATCCCGGTCGCCACCAGATGATCGAGCTTGCCGATCATGGCGCGGTAAGTGCCTTCCGGTGTGTAGGTGCCGACGTGGGCTTCGAGCAGGCTCGTTTCCTGCCACGGGCGCCCGCGCCAGTCCGAGGCGCGCCATCGGTAGCTGGTATGATCGATCACTTCACTGGGGCCCGACACGTCGTCAGGCTGAAATGCGGAAGCCGGATCGGGCACGTCGATCTCGCCGTCAATCCGGAATTTGTAACGCGCGCCGGCTTTTACGCCCGCGACATCAGCCGAAAACCAGCCGTTTTCGCCGCGTCGAAGCGGCAGAGCTTTTTCCAGCAGCAGATCGACGCGTTTTGCCGCCGGCGCCCATAGACGAAATGACGCGCCGTCCGCTGTCAGCCTTGCGCCGAATTGCTCATTCATGCCGAACCCGCAAAAGCAAGCACCGAGCGAGGCGGCGCTTCTGCGTCGCTGCCCGAGGCGAAATCCGCGACCGTCTGTTTGCTGTCCACCGTGTTCAGCAGTCGTTGCCAGCTCTTGTATTCCGGCAACTTCGGCAGTTTGAACCCGATCGCTTCGGGGGCGGCGTTCAGCACAATGAAAATCGGCGTCTGGCCATGCTCGATCGGCCCCAGCACATAAGCGAGAAACCGCCCCTCAGGGAAATTCCAGTCCTGCTCCTTCATCTCTTCAGCCGCCGGCGTCAGCCATAGCACGCCGTAGGATCCGTCTGCGCGCCGACCATCGAGCCAGCGGCGTGAGCGGATTTGTGGAAAGCGTTTTCGCAAGCCTGTCATGTGACCGATGAAATCGGTGAGGTCGTCGCCGTCGCGGTTGAGCCCCTCCCAGCCGACCCAGCCGATCTCGTTATCCTGGCAATAGGCGTTGTTGTTGCCGTTCTGGGTGTTGCCGACTTCGTCGCCGGCCAGAATCAGCGGCAGGCCCTGCGCCAGCAGCAGACAAGCGAGCTGGTTTTTTCGGAGCTGGCGGCGCAGTGCGACAATTGTCGCGTCGTCGGTTGGGCCTTCGTGGCCGCAATTGTTGCTGAGGTTGTCGCTGGAGCCGTCGCGATTTTCCTCGCCATTGGCCTCGTTATGTTTTTCGCTGTAGCTGAACAAATCCGCCAACGTGAAGCCGTCGTGCACCGTGATGTGATTGATGCCGGCGCGTGGTGCGCGGCTGTCGTGGTTGAACAGGTCGGATGAGCCGGTCATGCGGCTGGACACTTCGCCGATCAGGCTGCCTTCGCCGCTCCAGTAGCGCCGCATCGCGCTGCGATAACGGTCGTTCCATTCCGACCATTGCGACGGAAACGCGCCGACCTGATAGCCGCCCATTCCGAGGTCCCACGGTTCGGCGACCAGTTTCACTGAGGCCAGCACGGGGTCCTGCCGGATCGCGGTGAAGAAGGCGCTGTTGCGGTCAAAACCGGTCGGCCCGCGCGCCAGCGTGGTGGCGAGATCGAACCGGAAGCCATCGACATGGCAGACCTCGACCCAGTAGCGCAGCGAATCCATCACCATCTGCAGCACGCGCGGATGGGTGAGGTTGACCGAGCTGCCGCAGCCGGTGAAGTCGTCGTAGAATCGCGGATTGTCCGGCTTCAGCCAGTAGTAGGAGGCGTTGTCGATGCCGCGGAATGACAGCGTCGGGCCCATATGATTGCCTTCCGCGGTGTGATTGTAGACGACGTCGAGCATCACCTCGATGCCGGCGTCGTGCAGCCGCGCCACCGTAGTGCGGAACGCATCGAGCGGGTTGTCCTGCGAATAGCGCGGCTCCGGCGCGAAAAATGAAAGGGTATTGTAACCCCAGTAATTCGACAGCTTCTTTTCGACCAGCATTCTGTCGTCGACGAGACCGTGGATCGGCAACAGGTCGATGGTGGTAACGCCAAGGCGCTTGAGATGCTCGATCATCGCAGGCGACGACAACCCGCCATAGGTGCCGCGCAGATTTGGCGGCACGTCCAGGCGCTTCTGGGTCAGGCCCTTGACGTGCGCCTCATAGATGATGGTGTCTTCCCAGGGAATGTTGGGGCGCATTTCGCGACGCCCCCAGTTGAAGGTTTCGTCGACGACAACGGCCTTCGGCATGCCGCGTGCATTGTCGCGCCGATCGAACGAGAGGTCCTCGCGCGCGCTGCCGGTACGATAGGCGAAATGGGCATCGCTCCATACCAGCCGTCCGGCAAGGCGTCTGGCATAGGGATCGAGCAGCAGCTTGTTGGCGTTGAAGCGGTGGCCGTGTTCGGGCTCATAGGGCCCATGAACCCGATAGCCATAGAGCTGCCCGGGCGAAACGTCATTCATATAACCGTGCCAGACGTCTTCGGTACGCTCGGGCAATTTGATGCGTTCGAGTTCGCGACGGCCCTGGCCGTCGAACAGGCAAAGTTCGACCTTGTGCGCGTTGGCAGAGAACAGCGCGAAATTAGTACCCCGGCCGTCCCAGCTTGCGCCGAGCCGTGAGGACGTTCCGGCAGACAATCGCATGCGTTAGCTTTCCGGTATAAGAAATATTGCGGCGAGAGGCGGGACCGTGAGATTGAGTTCGGGCACAATGCCATCCAACGTCCGGACCTCGCCGACGTTCCCGACATTGCTGCCGCCGTAATGCGCGGAATCCGAATTGAAAACTTCGCGCCACTTGCCGGCGAACGGCACGCGGACGCGGTAGTTATAATAAACATTCGGCGAAAAATTCACGACCACGAGGCATCGCGCGCGGGCATCGTTGCCTTTGCGGATCCAGGCGAACACGTTGCCGCCGGCGTCGTCGGTCACGACCCACTCAAAACCGGATTGATCGCAATCCATCTCATGCAGCGCCGGCAACGTTCGATAGAGCCCGTTGAGATCGCGGATCAGGGACTGGATGCCGGCGTATTTTTTTTGCTCGAGCAGATGCCAGTCCAGCGAGCGGTCGTGGTTCCACTCGCGCTCCTGACCGAATTCGCAGCCCATGAACATCAGCTTCTTGCCGGGATGTCCGAACATGAAGGCGTAGTAAGCGCGCAGATTGGCAAAGCGTTGCCAGTCGTCGCCGGGCATCCGGCCCAGCAGCGAGCGCTTGCCGTGGACGACTTCATCATGCGACAGCGGCAGGATGAAATTTTCCGAAAACGCATAGTGCAGGCCGAACAGGATGTCGCCGTGATGATGCTTGCGGTGGATCGGATCCTTGCCGATGTAGTTCAGCGTATCGTGCATCCAGCCCATGTTCCATTTGTAGCCAAAGCCGAGCCCGCCATATTCGACCGGGCGCGACACCTGCGGCCATGAGGTCGATTCTTCCGCGGCCGTGGTGGCCTGCGGAAAACGGGCGAACAGTTCGGTATTGAAGCGGCGCAGGAAATCGATGGCCTCGAGGTTTTCGCGGCCGCCATATTTGTTCGGAATCCAGCCTCCGCCGGGTCGGCTATAATCCAGATAAAGCATCGAGGCGACCGCATCGACGCGCAAGCCGTCGATGCCATAACGCTCCAGCCAAAACAGCGCGTTCGACACCAGGAAATTGACGACTTCGGTGCGGCCGTAATTGTAGATCAGCGTGCCCCAGTCGAGATGCCGGCCCTGCAGCGGGTTGGCGTGCTCGTAAAGTGCTGTGCCGTCGAAATTGCCGAGACCATGGGGATCGTCGGGAAAATGTCCGGGCACCCAGTCCAGCATCACGCCGAGACCTTCGCGGTGACAGGCATCGACCAACGCGGAAAAATCCGCGGGGCTGCCGAACCGGCTGGTCGGCGCGTACATGCCGGTCGGCTGATAGCCCCAGGAGCCGTCAAACGGATGCTCGCTGACCGGCAGAAATTCTATGTGGGTAAAGCCGAGATCGCGGGCGTAGCGCGGAAGCTGCTCGGCGAGATCGCGATAGGTCAGCCACTCGTTGTTGCCCTTGCGCCGCCACGAACCGAGGTGGACCTCGTAGATCGACATCGGCGCGCTCAGCGCGTTGATATTGGCAGGAGAGGGGCGCGGATGCGGCAGCCTGGTCTCGTCGAGAACAATCGACGCGGTTTTGGGGCGTATTTCCGCAGCGAACGCCATCGGGTCGGACTTCAGCGGCAGGTGCTGGCCCTGCGAGCCGATTATATCGAATTTATAATGATCGCCTGACGTGGCGTGGGGCACGAACAGCTCCCAATAGCCAACGCCACGCCTGCGCATCGGATGCCGCCGTGCATTCCAGAAATTGAAATCGCCGACAACGCTGACCCGCCGTGCGTTGGGCGCGAGTACCACGAACGCCACGCCGTCGACGCCCTCGAGCGTCATCGGGTGCGCGCCCAGCTTGTCGTAGATCCGCTGATGGGTGCCTTCGCCGAGCAGATACAGGTCGAAGTCTGTCAGCACCGGCGGAAAGCGGTAGGGGTCGTCGAGATCGACCACGTTCTCACCGAAGCGGGCGCGCAGCTGGTAACGCCTGGATCCGTTCGGCAGCGCGCCGGCGAACAGCCCGGCGTCATGAATCCGAGCCAGCGTGGCTGTTTCGCCATGTTCGCCGATCGCATCGACCTTCGACGCCTCCGGCAGGAACGCGCGCACCACGGTCCGGTCGCCCTCGGTGTGAAGGCCGAGATAATGAAAGGGATCGGAGTGCCGGCCTTCGACGATCGCATAGGCCTCCGCGGAAAGTTTAGTCATGAGGCCTCTTCGGTCTGCTGCTGAGACAATATTCTAATCATCCCGGTCAGCGGGACGCGCAGCCATTCAGGCCTGTGGGCCAGCTCGTATTCGATCTCGTACATGGCTTTTTCAAGCAGAAAGAAATTCAGCATCTGCTCGGCGGCCAGCGGATCGGCCGGCCACAGACGCTGGTTTGTCACGATCTCCCGATAGGCGGCAAGAAACGCCGCGGCCGCGCGTTCGCGCCATTCCGCGAGCGCCGCGCCAAGCTTGCCATTCTCGTCCGGCGCGACCTTGAGCGCGCGCTCCAGCGCGGCGGTCGCCGAATAGTCGATCGAACGGATCAGGCCGGCGACATCGCGCGCCGCCGGCGCCTTGCGCCGCCGTTCGCTCAGCGGCCGGCGCGGCTCGCCCTCGAAATCGATGATGAAGATATCGTCCTTCACGATCAGTATCTGTCCGAGATGGAAGTCGCCATGGTGACGGATATTCAGGCCGTCGACATCTGGCGGAAGCAGCGCGCTCAAGCGCTCATGCAGGTTGGCGCGCTGTGCCAGGATTTGATCGACCAGCAGCCGGTCGGCTTCCTTGATGGTTTCGCGCCGTTGCTTCAATGCGTCGAAGACACGTTCGGCGCGGGTCATCACACCCTCGGTCCAGAGCTGCACGTCCGCAGGAGTGCTCGGTTGCGGCGCAAAATCGGCAAATTCGTCACGGGCAGCGAGTGCAAGGTGCATCTCGGCGACGCGTCTTCCGATTTGCGACATGTAACGCAGATAGGGGACCTGCTCCTCGCTTTCGCCGGGATGCTCGCTCGCCGCCAGCAGACGCTGTTCATCGACAAAACGATCGAGATAGGCCGATGTCACCGTCCAGGCGTCGCCCTGATTTTGGACAAAGGCATGAACGATCGCGACCGCGCTTCGGTTGTCGCCTTCGACCAGTTCGACGCTGCCGAGCAGCGCGGGCGTGTTGGCAAAGCCCGCAACCTCGGTCAGAAACCGGCCGATCTCGATCTCGGGATTGATGCCGGTTTCGAGTTTTCGATAGACCTTGACCACATAGTCGCTATCCACCAGCGCGGTGCTGTTGGATTGTTCGGTTTCGACGGCGCGGATATATTCGGGCGGTTTGATCGGCGTGTCCGAGAACTTGCTGGTAGGTCTGAATTCGAGGCGCAAGCCCTCTTCCTCGACAGTCAAGGCTTCGCCCAGGTTGCGCAGCAGAAGCGCGATGAAGATCTGGTCGGTCGCAACGTCCAGCAAGGTTCCTTCCCGCGCACCCTGACGCACCGCGGCAAATGCGCGGGGGTTATAGCGCTCGCGATCGAACCGCACCCACTCGATCTGCATCGGCAATACGTAACGCGCGGTCGCGCCGCGCTGCGTCGCTTCAAAGAAGATGAGCCAGGGCCGGTTGTCGCCAATAATGCAAAAAGGGATCGCCGAGGTCAGTGTCGGATGAATAGCCTCTGCCGAACGCTCCGGATACCAGCGGGTTCGTGCCAGCTGTCCCGGCAAGACATCGCGTTCGAATACGCCGCGGGTGCGGGCCAGCGACATCCATGTCGCGCCCAGCGGCACGACGAGGGTCTCGAATTCCGGAACCACCGACGGTTCGGTGTGCTCTGACTTGTCGCGCTCCTTGAGCTGGAACCAGTAGAAGCCGTATGGCGCCAGCGTGATCATGTAGGGCAATTCGCCGATCGGCGGGAAACGGGTGCGGCCGAGCATTTCCAGGGGAATGCGATCCTTCCAGGCCGAAAGGTTGAGTTCGGTGGCTTGCGCCGATCGAGACAGGTTGGCGACGCAGAGGATCACCTCGTCGCCATGCTGCCTGACATAGGCGAGCACCGATCGATTGACCGGGCGGATGAAGGCCATGGTGCCGCGGCCGAACGCAAGCGTCGACTTTCGCACCGAGATCAGCCGCTTGGTCGCACTGAGCAGCGAAGACAGGCTGCGCGACTGGGCTTCGACATTGACCGACTCATAGCCGTAGACCGGATCCATGATGGTCGGGGCGTAAAGCCGCGCCGGATCGGCGCGGGAGAAGCCGCCGTTGCGGTCCGGCGTCCATTGCATCGGCGTGCGCACGCCGTTGCGATCGCCGAGATAGATGTTGTCGCCCATGCCGATCTCGTCGCCGTAATAGATGATCGGCGTGCCGGGAAACGACAGCAGCAGCGAGTTCATCAGCTCGATCTTGCGCCGGTCGTTGTCCATCAGCGGCGCCAGCCGGCGGCGGATGCCGACATTGATGCGCGCGCGCGGATCGTTGGCGTAGGTCGACCACAGATAGTCGCGCTCGACGTCGGTGACCATTTCGAGCGTCAGTTCGTCATGGTTGCGCAGAAACAGCGCCCACTGGCAATTGCTCGGGATATCCGGCGTCTGGCGCAGGATATCGGTAATCGGAAAGCGATCCTC
>WNFA01002574.1_pt1 | contig 14970 bp, 15 predicted proteins | sample 5400481 | NCBI WGS metagenome assembly WNFA01 (sample SAMN13153340, study PRJNA577476) | soil metagenome | isolation source: 120 cm saprolite under Douglas fir tree site 2 hole 1 replicate 2 | place: USA:California | collected 2015-04-18
TGCAAGAAGTGCGGCCATGTCATCTTGGTGCGCCGGCAAGAGCTCCTTTCCGAGGCTTCGGCGCAGCCACCCCCAGAACCGATGCCGCATGCGGCGGTCAACGGGTCCGCGCCGGGCGAGGCGGCGCAGAACGAAACACAGAGCGAAGCGGCGCAGAACGAAGCCGCGCACAATGGAGAAGCGCAGAACGAAGCGGCGCAGAACGGCGAAGCCCAGAACGAACAGTCCGCTCGCGCAAACTCAGCGGCCAGGTCAATTCTCGAAGGTGTCGCGGATGACGAAATCGGGGCGGTATTCGATCAGGCGATCAGCTCGTTGGGTGGAATTGAATCAGATCCGGTAGCCCCACCCCCGGGACCCACGGCCGAGGAGCGCGAGGATGCGCGTCCGGTCGAAGACCCGCCGTCCAACGGTGCGTCCGAGCAGGCTGGTTCGTCGTTTCAATGGTTCGTGGCGATCGACGAAAAACAGGTTGGGCCGCTCGCGTTCGATCAGCTCAAACAGCTGTGGGATCACGGCGAAATAGGACCGGACTCCCTCTGCTGGCGCGCCGGACTCTCCGATTGGAGCGCTCTTTCCGACGTCGCCGAATTGGCCAGGCTGCTCGCGCCAAAGCCAGTCAGACCGGTAATCGTCGCGGCCGCTCCCGTTGACGCTCCCTACCCGGTGTCGAAAGGTCCGGTCGAATCGGCGTTCAGCGCCGGCTCCGCATCCAAAGGCGGTCGCCCGGAGTCGCCCGCGTCCGCGGGCGCGTCGTCGGTCGGGGCGGAGTCGGGGGGATGGAGGCCGTCCGCCGCCTCAGCGCTGGCTTCATTGATGAAGGAGGAGATCGAGACGCTGGCGAAGCCACCCGTCCAGCGGGTCGAGGAATCCCCGCCACCGGCGGGACTTTTGGACGTACCGGCTCCCATGGTGAACGGACGCCAAAGCAAAAACCTCAAAGCGCCGCCGGAAAGCGAAGCGTCTCAAACCGGGCTCGGAGCGCCGCCCTCGTATTCCCCATCCTTTGGCTATGGCGGCCGCTCGTCCTCGCGGCGCGGATTGATCATCACCCTCTCGGTTTGCGGTGGTCTCCTGCTCCTTGCGCTGGTGGTGGTGAGCACCATTCTGCTGTCGAGATCCAGATCAAGCGAAACGAGCGCCACCGCCCAGGAAAGGCCCAAAGGGCCTGCTGAGACTGCGGCGGCCCCATCGACGGACCAGGAAAAGTCCGCCGCTGTCGCAACCCATACTACAAGCAACCCGACGCCCCCCGTTTCCGATGCGCCTGCCAGGCAGTCAAATCAGGTGCCGGGCGCGGTGGGTGCGAAAGCGGTGGACACCAAATCGGACGCGACGACGTTGAATCATCTCGAGCCTACTTCGCCAGTGACGAGCCCCGGACATTCGGAGAAGGCGGGGACGCGCCGGAATCGCTCCTCCCGGACCGCATCGAACGAAATCACCACGCCCAAGAGCACCGAAAGACAACCCGTCGCCGTCGCGCGGCCTGCCCCGACCGCCTCGGATGACGATTTCGACCGCGAGTTCGGCGGCGCGGACAAGAGGAAGAGCCCGATTCCGAAATCGGAGCCAACCAAGCATACTTCCGTGTACGTCCCACCCGCTCCCGGCGCGGAGATCCCCGAATCTCTGGGCACCGGGGAAATCATGCGGATCGTTTTGGACAACAAGCCGGCGATCAAAAAGTGCGTCGAGGAGCAGAAGAAGCGCGACGGCAGCCTCTCCGGGAAGATCGTGATGAGCTGGACGATTCTCGCCACTGGAAAGACGACCGGGATCTCTTGCGCCTCGGACGAATTCAAAACCAGCTACATGGCCCAGTGCATGAGCGGGCTGATCAAGGGTTGGCAATTTCCTCGTCACAAAGTGCAGGGCGACGCGATCAATTTTCCATTTACTTTCTGATCTGTGACCTCGAGGTGTGGTTGCTTGCGATCCAATCTTGGTCGGTCAACATCGGTATCGTCCCGCCTCTTGCCGTTTTCACGCCGCTTCTCTAGCCTCAACGATCGGGAAAAATGCTCCGGGTGAGAATCAATCCTCTGCAACCCACGTTGCCTGACCTGCCGGTGCGCACGGTTCAGCAAATGGGTCTCAAAGAGCTGGAGCGGATCCGGCTCATCCTGCGCGGCGGCTCGGTGATCGACTGGCGCCGGCTGCACTTCCAGACGCGCGAGGAGGTCGACCGCTTTTTGCGTTTGTGCCAGATCGACCCGAGCAAGTCGTACGACGAAGAATGGGCGCGCACCATCCTCGGCGATGCGGTGGAGTACTTGCGCCGGACCTTCGACTATCGGGTGGCGGAAGCGGTTGCCCAACCCGCCGAGATCCATGACCTGTTCCTTTATGCGTCCGGGGCGAAGGAAGCTCAGCGGTACCGGAAGATCGCCTGCATCGTTTTGAAGGTGATGCACGTCATCCAGCACATCGAGGGGCGCGATCTCCTCTATCGGCTGGCGATCTCGGAGGCTCAGCTTCAGGAATTGGTCACCGCGAGGGTGCTATCGGTGGCGGAGGAGATCCAGAACAAGGGACTGCCAGTGGTCGAGTTCACGCCATCGGTGAAGACGCTCGAGTCGATCGTCACCAAGCTTTTGGCGAAAAAAGAGACGGTGGCGGCGCAGATCTACGACAAGACGCGATTTCGAATCGTCACCCGGACCCGGCCGGACATTCTTCCGGTGCTCTACTTCCTCAGTCAGCGGTTGTTCCCGTTCAACTTCGTGATCCCCGGTCAGACCGAGAATACCCTCATCAATTTCAAGGCGCTGCTCGAGGAGTACCCTCACCTCGCCTCGTATGCCCATCAGCTTCACCTGGACATCGACTACGAGGCCTCCGAGGAGAACCAACCGAACCAGTTTTCCGGACGCACCTACCGCATCCTGAACTTCGTGGTGGACATCCCGGTCCGCCTCGACCCCTATCTGCCCCCGCCGGAAGACGATCGCCGTCCGCGCAAGGGGCGGATAGGCTTTGCGCTGGTCGAGTTCCAGATCGTGGATCAGCAGACCTCACTTCAGAACGAGCAGGGCGACAATGCCCACGATCGATACAAGAACCGCCAGAAGCTGCGGGTGCTCGGCCGCCTATCGCGGGGGCTGGTGGTGCCGCGCAGGAACGGACACGAGAGCTCGTAAGCGGCGTCGGGGCGCGATCCCGGCTTGAGTCGACCGTGCCCCGGTTCGCGCCACCACCCCCGCCGAGCCTCATCCCAAGCTAGTGGCTCGCGCCACCACCCCCCGCCGCGCCTCACCCCAAGCTGGTGGCTCGCGCCACCACCCCCGCCGCGCCTCACCTCAAGCTGGTGGCTCGCGCCACCACGAACCGCCGCGCCTCATCCCAAGCTGGTGGTTCGCGCCACCACCCCCGCCGCGCCTCATCCCAAGCTGGTGGCTCGTGCCACCACCCCCGAGGCGCCTCATCCGAAGCTGGTGGCTCGCGCCACCACCGCCCGCCGCGCCTCACCTCAAGCTGGTGGTCTGGGCCATAAGAGCTGGGACGCTTCCCCCCCAGCCGTAAGATTTTTTCTTACTGTAAGAAAGAATCTTACTGCGGGGTCCAAGGTCGAGCCTGAGCGACAGAACAGATTCCTGCCGGCGGAAGCTTGTTCTGTCGTTTCCCAACGTGCTGACCCCGACCGGGGGCCCGGGCCGTTACAAGAAACGGTCATCGGTAGGGAGGTGTGTGACATCTGCGGCCCCTGCGGGCCCAAAATGTCGCACAGTTCGCCGCTGTGGACCCGGATTCGCGGTGCACGGTTTCCTGGCGGTAAATTTCCCGTCCGGGCCATCAAGATCGACCGTGGCTGCGACGGCGTGATGGCCCGGGCCGTAAAGCCGCGACCTCGGGGGCCGAGACGTCGGAAAAGATTTCCGACGTCGGAACAAACGTCAGCACGGGTTTCCTACGTAGGAAATTAGTTCTGACAAAACTGCCCCCTGAGCCGGAACGTCGGAACAGATTCCCAACGCTTTGAGTCCGCTGAGCTCACCAAAACGGAACGGGACTTCGGCCAGTCGTTGAAAGAGGCCCGGAACCCGGTCTCATCGCCGGTTGCGGTTCTTCTTTCGATTCTGCCGTTCCCGCTTGCGCTTCTCCCGGAGAGCTTGCCGCTCCTTGTCGGAGGTCGGCTTGCCCTGCGGGGTGGGGGAGTAGCCCATCAGGCGCGCCTTCGCCATCGCCGCCTGTCCCATCGGCGGGGTGTACCCAGGGGCGATTTGAGGCATCTGCATCGGCATCGGTCCACCGGCGAGCGCCTGCTCCATCATCTTCGCGTCCTTGCCGAAGACCGAGGACAGGTCGGTGCCCTTGAGCTTGTGCAGCTGTCCGAGCTGGCGAAATCCGGGGATTCGACCAAGCAACCCTGGATTCTGGCCGATCGAGCCCATCACCTGCTGCATCATCGAGAACTTCTGCATCAGCTCTTTGACGTCGGACTTCTTTCGCCCCGCGCCGTGGGCGATTCTCTGCATCCGAGATTCATCGATGATCGTCGGATGGAGCCGCTCCTTTTCCGTCATCGAGTCGAACATCGCCTCGATCTTGCCGAGCTCTTTTTCGTCCGGGTTCAGTTGCTCGGTCATCTCGCCGAAGATGGGAAACTTCTCGAGCAGGTCCTTGATTGGACCCATCTTGCGCACCGTGCGAATCTGGTCGACGAAGTCGCGCATCGAGAAGTTGCCCGAGAGCAGGCGCTTCGCATCCTCTTCCGCCTTCTCCTCGTCGACGACGGACTCGAAGTCCTTCATCAAGCCGACGATGTCTCCGAAACCGAGGATTCGGCTGGCCAGGCCTTCCGGCCGAAACTCCTCCAGCTTGTCCATGCTCTCGCCGATTCCGATGAACTTGATCGGCTTGCCGGTCACTTCCTTGATCGAGAGGGCGGCCCCACCTCGGGCATCGCCGTCCAACTTGGTGAGGATGAAACCGTCGAGGCTCAGGCGCCGGTTGAATTCGGCGGCGGTGCGCACCGCGTCCTGGCCGATCATCGCGTCGCAGACGAGAAGGATGTTCTCCGGTTTGACCGCGCCCTTGATCGACTCGAGCTCGGTCATCAGCTCTTCATCGATCGCCAGCCGGCCGGCGGTGTCGATCAGCGCCACGTCGCACTTCTGCTCGCGAGCGTAGGCGTAGCCACGCTGGACGAGCTCGGGTGGTGCAAGATTTGGCTCGAAGAAAACCGGGAGCTCCAATCGCTGGCCCAGGACTTGAAGCTGGTCCACTGCCGCCGGGCGGTAGATGTCCGCGGCGATGAGCAGGGGCCGCTTACCCTCTTTGGCCAGCCGGTAGGCGAGCTTGCCGGTGGTCGTGGTTTTGCCGGACCCCTGGAGGCCGACCACCATCACGCCCGAAAGCTGTCCCTTGGGCGCGAACTTGAGGCCGACTTCGACCGGCCCCATCAGCGCTTCGAGCTCGTCGTGACAGATCTTGATGAAGTGGTCGCTCGGGCTGACCTTGATCCGGCGGCCGCCCTTGTCGGTGATCGTCGTCTTCACCACTTCGCCGATCGCCTTTTCGCGCACCCGGGCGACGAACTTTTTGACCACGTCGAAGGCGACGTCGGCCTCGAGCAATGACACGCGAATGTCGCGGAGCGATTCGTCGACCATCTCCGGACTGATCTCGGTCTTGCCGACCAGGCGGTTCTTGGCGGAGCGGAATCCTTTGGTGACTGTTTCCAGCATGGACTGCTTCTATATCAGCCCGGCATCGGCTGGGATGCCACCGTTTTGCCGCCCCAGAGAGCCGTTCATCAGATTTCACTTGGCCCGGCGTCGCCGGCGTTGCCAGCCCGGTTCGAATCGGCGACAGTTCGAGCGCGCCTGCTGTGCTGGACGCTGGCCGCACGAGTGGCGGAATCGGTATACGCAGCGGACTTAAAATCCGCGGGCCTTTAAATCGGGCCGTATGGGTTCAAGTCCCATCTCGTGCACACTTTACCAAGCTGCGTATGAACCGCCCGAACAGCGGACGAAGAGGAGCGAGAATGATACGTAGCCCCTTGCAGAAGAGGGTTTTCGCATTCGCTTTCTTAGCGAGCTTCGCTGCTAACTCGGCGTATGCAAAGGGTACGGGTCTCGCCGGCCTCGACGCGATCTACCCGGAGCTCGACGCCCTCTATATCGATCTCCATCAGAATCCCGAGCTCTCCGGTCAGGAGAGCAAGACCGCCGCGAAGCTCGCGGATCGGTTGCGGCGTCTCGGTTATGAGGTGACCACCGGTGTGGGCGGCCACGGTATCGTCGCGCTGATGCGCAACGGGGACGGACCCACGCTGATGCTCCGCACGGACATGGACGCGCTTCCTGTAGAGGAGAAGACGGGCCTGCCCTATGCGAGTAAGGTCAGCGCGCCCGGGCCGGGTGGCACGATGGTGCCGGTGATGCACGCGTGCGGGCACGACGTGCACATGTCATCGCTCGTCGGAGCGGCAACTCTGCTGACGAAAATGAAAGATCGCTGGAAGGGGACCCTGATATTGATCGGTCAGCCCGCAGAAGAAACGCTCTCCGGTGCCGAAGCGATGATCAAGGATGGCCTGTTCACGCGATTTCCCAAGCCGGCCTATGCAGTTGCCATCCACGATACAAATATTTTGCCGGCCGCTACGGTCGGGTACTCATCGGGCTATCTCCTTGCGAATCTGAACACCGTGTCGATTACCATCCATGGTCGCGGTGGCCACGGTGCCTATCCCAATCGAACCATCGATCCGATCGTGATCGCGGCGAGGACGATCCTGTCGCTGCAGACGATCGTCGCTCGCGAAAACAACCCGCTCGACCCGGCGGTGGTGACCGTCGGCTCGATTCAGGGTGGCACCAAGGCCAACATCATTCCCGACGATGTGACCATGCTGCTTACCGTTCGCTCGTATAAGGAGGAAGTCCGCAAGCGCCTTCTCTCCGCCATCGAACGAATCGCCAAAGCGGAAGCAGCCGCTGCGAACGCGCCGCAAGAACCCACGATCAAAATCCTGGAAAGTGCGGTGGCGACCTACAATGACCCAAGACTGACGAAGCGACTGGTAAAGGCTCTGTCTGTGGGATTGGGCGAATCGAACGTCCGCGAAACCCCTCCGCAGATGGGTTCCGAGGATTTTTCATTGTACGGCGAGGCCGGAGTAACGGCGGTATTGCTCTGGGTAGGCGCGGTAGAACCAAAGAAGTTCGCGCAGGCTAAGGCCTCGGGTGCCACACTGCCTGGGCCGCATTCGTCGCTTTTCGCCCCCGAGCGCGAGCCCACGATCAGAACAGGCGTCTCGGTGTTGACTTTGGCCGTGTTGGACTTGCTGGGGAAGGACAACGCACGAAGCTCTCGGTAGCTTCCAGGCGTGCTATATCCGCGGAAGGAGAATGAACCATGCTCAAGCCCGGCGACCCGGCTCCAGAGTTCACCTGCAAAGATCACGAGGGAAAGTCCGTATCCCTGAAGGACTACAAGGGCAAGTCACTCGTGCTCTGGTTCTTCCCTAAGGCGGATACCCCTGGTTGAACGATGGAGGGTTGCGGGTTCCGCGACCTCAAGGCTGAGTTCGAGAAGAAGAACGCGGCCGTCTTAGGTGTCAGCTTCGATACACCAGCGGAAAATGCCGCGTTCGCGCGTAAGTACAATTTCAACTTTCCGTTGCTATGCGACACCGATCGCAAGATCGGGATGGCCTATGGCGCCGCGGATGATGCGAAGGCGGGAAACGCCCGACGGGTCGGCGTGATTATCGGCCCTGACGGCAAGGTGAAGGAGTATCTACCCAAGGTCAGTGCGGCCAACTTCCCCAAGGAAGCTCTGGACAAAGTCTAAGACCAGCCGACAGTGAAGCGCATCGCAGGTGTGGGCGGCCACGAAAAACGCGCGGCGGTCGTCAACCGCGAGGAGCGGCCGGCGGGGACGCGGTTAGCGAGGGCACGTAGAATATCCCGTCGTAGCCACGCTCATCGTCGCGGGTGAGCTCGATGAAGCGAGCATCGCCCCTGGCCTTACCGGACACCGGATGTGAGCCACACGCTTCGGTTCCTGCTCCCTTGCAAACCCACGCTGTTCCGGGCGGGTAGACGCTGACGAGCGAGGTGACTCGCGCACCCGACCCGGCGAGGTGAAAGGCCATCGGTACCAACTGCGTTGTCTTGATGTTCATCATCTTCTTCATGGCGTGGACGTTTCCGGTGAGGATAAGAAAGAGATCGTTCGGGGCCTGCGTCCGGGCCGCGAGGATGTTCTTGGCCATCTGGGCGTCGCGGTCTTGCGCGGGTGTGGACAGATCGAACAGGAAAACATTGATCCTTGCGCCGGACCCTTTCAGACGGCGAATCGAGTCAAGAAGGTCGACCATCGCGCGGCTGCTTTTGCCATCTTGAAGTGGCCGCCCCCAGAACTCGCCTTCGAGCAACGTCTGGTAGGCTCGCGGATCTCCTGCCGAGGCGAGAAACGAATCGATCCGCGGTTGTTCGCCGCGAGGGATCTCGAGGCCCAGATGCACGGCAGAAATTGCCGAGTGATTGTCATCTGGATTCCAGTGGCGCGCGGCAACCCGGCCCTGTATGGCACTTGCGCGTCGTCGTTGGATTTGGGATCTGGAACGAGAGGAAATATGGCAAAGCGCTCGAAGTGGCAGGAATCCATCTCAGTGGGCTTTCAGGTTTTCGCGAAAGACGGCGACGACGAGTTCGGCGCCGTCAGGGACGTCTGCCCGGGGGGGCGAAGCGAATTCCTCGTCAACATCGAGAACGGTGGCGACCACTGCATCCCGCTCGATGCGATCGTCGACGTACACAACGAGAAAGTCATCGTAGACGTAGCGCGGCTGCCCGAGGCTACACGCAGGCTGATCGAACATGCGCACGACGCAGAGGTTCCCGGCCTCTAACCGCGCGATGTCCGGCGTGTCGCGGGTGACGTGGCAACGGCGCCGGGCATCATGCGGGCCCGTACGCTGTCGCCGCCTTTCTCTTTCGCCACGCGCCGACGCCGAGCAGGATCGCGACCGCGGTCGCGAGGATGCCCGGGCCGGCAAAGAAGTAGGCCCAGCTGAGGACAGCGTTGCAGATATGGCTTACGACCAGCGCCCAGGCGATGACCGACACGGCCGGCCAGTTCTGCGGCCCGACCTTGTCCAATTGCCATGCCACCAGCGCGGAGAAGAGCAGGAACACCGAGACCATCAGACCAAACCCGAACCAGAACCCATACCAGGTGCAGCTGGAGCCGTTGAAGTTGAAGTGGACGGCCTTCATCAACGAAAACACCGCGTCCGACTCTGGGCCCAGACTCTTCTGCGAAAGCATTCCACCCGCGGTATGTCCGGCGCAGAAGAGGACCAGTAGGTAGGAGGCAGTCCGATAGGGGCTCAAGTACTTCATCTCTGGCCTTCTTCTAACACGCCGTTTCCCCCCTCCGCGGAATGATCACGGCGCCCCCACCGCCCAGGTGACCGAGGCGGAGCCCAAGGTCGAGCCACGCTTCCTTGATTCCGCTCGGTCTACCCCCCTCGCCAAGGCAGTGACCGCGCGAGCGTCAGCGCTATCGGCAGATCTGGAAATCTGTTGAATTGAGGCGTCAGCGACGGCATTCACTCGGTCTTCGCTTAGTTTACGACCTCCGACGCCGGAGGGGAGGGCGAAGTTGGGAGAGCTCATGGGAAAAAAATGCTCGCACCTGGCACAGATTCGAGAAGTTCAACCGAGCGGCCAGGGCTGCAAGGAATGCCTGGCCATGGGGGATAGCTGGGTGTCCTTGCGCCTCTGCCTTTCGTGCGGACACGTCGGCTGCTGCGACAGCTCCAAGAACAAGCATGCCACGGCGCACTTCCGAAAAGTTCAGCATCCGATCATCCGGTCCTTCGAACCTGACGAGGACTGGAGATGGTGCTACCCGGACCAGATGGAAGTTTGAGGAACTTCAGATGGCAACCCCCTCTCAGGCTTTGATCGATGCGCCCGAGCAGTGGCCTGCTCTTCCGCTCGAGGCATGGCAAGACACCTGCGTCACCCTGCAGATGTGGCTGCAGATCGTCGGCAAGCTCAGATTGTCGCTCTCGCCGGCGCAGAACCATTGGTGGCACGTGCCGTTCTATGTCAGCTCCCGGGGACTCACGACCTCTCCCATCCCGCACGCCGGGCGCGTTTTCGAGGTGGAGTTCGACTTCTGCCGTCACAACGTTCGCATCAGCACCAGCGACGGGATGGAAAAGTTTCTGCCCTTGTACTCGCGAAGTGTGGCGGACTTTTATCGGGAGCTCATGGGGGCGCTCTCGGCGATTGGAGTCGAGGCGCGAATCTGGCCAATGCCGGTAGAGTGCCCCAACCCGATCCCTTTCCCGAAGGACACGCAGCATGCGACCTACGATCCGGAATACGCCCATCGGTTCTGGCGGGCGCTGACGAGCGCGGACTCGCTGTTCAAAGAGTTCCGCACGCCGTTTCTCGGCAAGTGCAGCCCGGTGCATTTCTTCTGGGGCGGGATGGATTTGGCGGTGAGCCGGTTCTCCGGCAAGCGAGCGCCGCCCCGAGAGGGGGCGGACCGGATGACGCGCGAGGGATATTCGCACGAGGTGATCAGTGGGGGCTTTTGGCCGGGGGATGCCCGATTCCCGGCGCCCGTCTTCTATGCGTATTCCTCCCCGGAGCCTCCCGCTTTTCGAGCAGCCAAGATTCAGCCGCAGCAGGCGTTCTACAGCGGAGAGTTTGGAGAGTTCCTTCTCCGCTACGACGATGTGCGAGCGGCGTCCTCACCACGAAAGGCGGTGCTCGACTTTTTGCGGACTACCTACGAGGCGGGGGCCACCTTGGGTGGCTGGGACCGCGATTCTCTCGAGCGCCGGCCCAACTCCGCTCCAGGGTGATGCTCACCGATCGCTGCGAAGGATGGTCGAGGAGGCTTTCCCAAATCGCGCCAGGCGGATTCCGCTGAACTGCCACCGAGCATCCGGAGCGAAGAAGTTCCGATACGTCGGACGAATGTGGCGAATGGGAGTGACGCACGAGCCGCCGCGCAGAACCATCCGATTGGACATGAACTTCCCATTGTATTCACCGAAGGCGCCGGCAAAGGGTGTGTAGCCCGGGTAGGGGAGGTAGGGACTCATCGTCCACTCCCAGGTATCGCCAAACATTTGCCAGGGCCCATCGGAGGCCGAGGAATGCACGGCCGAGGGGTGCAAACGTCCGCTCTCCGCAAAGTTCCCACGGATGCGCTGACCTGCCGCTGCCAGCTCCCATTCTTCCTCTCGGGGAAGACGGGCTCCTGCCCAGCGAGCAAAGGCATCGGCCTCATAGTAACTGACGTGACACACTGGCTCGCTCAGGTCCAACCGGCGCCGGCCCGACAGGGTCATCAGGGTCCAACCATTCTCCGTCTGCTTCCAGTAGAGCGGGGCCCGCCACCCCTGGCGTTGGCGGGCATCCCACCCGTCCGACAGCCACAACTCCGGCCGCTCATACCCCCGGTCGTCGATGAATTCCAGGTACTCGCCGCAGCTCACGGGTTGGTTTGCGAGATCGAACGCCTCTAGATGCACCCGGTGACGGGGAAGCTCATTATCAAAGGCAAACCCAGCCCCGCGGTAGCCGCATTCAACCACGCCGCCGTCGAATCCAACCCAACCTGGCTGCGCTTTGGTTCCAGGCTGGGATTGAATCGCGGGGCGGTAAACGGGATCCAGAGGATTGGTTGCCAGCACATGCTTGATGTCGGTCAAGAGGAGCTCCTGGTGCTGCTCCTCATGGTTGAGCCCGAGCTCTAGCGCGAAGCGAATTTCACCCAGCTCCGCACTACTGCTTTCCTCAAGAAATCTGATTACCCAGCGATCGACGTGATGCCGATATTCAAATACTTCGTCCACGGTGGGTCGGGAGAGAAGGCCGCGCTGGGTCTGAGGATGTCGTTCGCCCGCGGCATGGTAGTAGGAGTTGAAGAGATAGCCGTACTGCTCCTCAAAGGCGCGGTAGTGGGGCACCGCCTGCTTGAGCACGAAGGTTTCAAAAAACCAGCTCGTGTGAGCCAGATGCCATTTGGTGGGGCTGACGTCGGCCATCGTCTGGATGACAAAGTCTTCGGTCTTGAGCGGCGCGCAGAGGTCTTCGGTGAATTTACGGACGCGACTGTAGAGATCTCGAATTCGTTCACCGGTTCTTGCTGCTGCCGCTGCTTGTGCCATAGCCACCGCATGTAATGACGGCGCGGACATGGGTCAAGGCGGCCTGGAAAAGCGCGCTGCGAATGTTACAGCCGGGTGAACCGCTCGATCAGCGCTCTCTCGAGAGGATATCGCGCGCACAAAGCTGCCCGCGACGGCAGCACGAAGTCGGCAAACTCGAACCCCGGTGCCACGACGCACGCGCACAGCGAGAACCGCCTGCCCGCCGGCTCGGCTGCCTGCAGGACACCGGCGGGGACCACCGACACCGGCTGTTCGCCCGCCATCAGATCGGGCCGAGCCGGACGGTGCGCGCCCCGCGCTCGTCGAGCGAGTGGAGCCGGAGCGGATCACCGCCGCAGTGGTGCCAGACCTCGTCGTCGCCGAGCACTTGGTGAAACGCGGAGAACTCGCCCGCTCCAAGCAGGAACCAGATCGCGGTGGAGGCGCAGCGCGCGCCGCGAGGCGTGGAGACCGCGACCGTCGAGCGGAAGAACTCGCGGTAATGGCCGCCCTCGGGGTGGGCAATGAGGCCGAGCTGCTCGATCAGGCGTGACGCTTGGTCGTCCGTGGTGGATTCTCCTATCGCATGACCGAGCGTCCTGCCAGCGCGGCCCACTCCAATGGACGTAGGCATTTGCTCCGTTGGACAGCTCAACGCCGCGTTTCACCGTCTGCCGAAACGAGCCCGACGATGCGCAACGGTCCACCCGAGCCTCCGGCAATCTTTATCGGCAAAGCGATGATCCACGCGCCGGTTTCCGGGAGCTGGTCGAGATTCGCGATATTCTCAAATCCGGGAACCGCCGCCGCGCTCGCGATTCGATGAACGACGAAGTCTTTCGAGGGCCCATGATCGATCGATGCGGTGTCTACCCCGAGCGCGCCGACCCGCCGCTGTGGAACCAGGTATTGTGCGGCCTCCTTGCCGAAAGACGGGAAGTGCAGCTTCGATGCATCCCCCGGAGTGTCGTCGCCCAGGTATCGCTTCTTGTCAGGCCATTTTTTGCCCCAGCCAGTGCGAAGGAGCGCGATGGCGCCTGAAGGAATCGCACCGTGTTTCTTCTCCCAACCTCGAAGATCGTCCATCGACAGGCGGTAGTCGGGATCCGCACTTGCCTTTGCGCTGACGTCGATCACGACGCCGGGGGCGATCAGCTTCCGCACCGAAATCTCATCCGCAGTTTTTCCTCCCTTGGCGAAATGGACTGGGGCGTCCAGGTGTGTTCCGCCGTGCTCGGGAGTACAGAAGGAATTTGCCGCGTAGAAATATCCGCCCGGCGTTTCGCCGAATGCCAAGCTTTTCAGATCGAAATTGAAAGGGGCGGTCGGCCAGTAGATGGTCTTGTCATCGAAAGGGTATGTCAGATCCACGATCTTCGCGGTGCCGATGTCTAGCGAGCTGGTCGATGGTTTCTCTGGCGCCGCACTGGCTGGCGAGGCTGCAATCGGGAGCGCCAGAGCCCATGCGGCGAAGACGGATGTTCTGAATCGTCTGCGTCGCGGAGGGCTCCTGCAAACCCGGCTCCCGAACCTGAAAGCGTCGCTCCCCGGCATGGTCGCTCCCTCCTGAGTGAAGCAGAGTAGCTCACGCTACGCGACCGACCAAGCGCCGCCCATTGTCCCGCGTGGTCGCGAGACTCAGCAACCCAGTGTCTGGCAGAGCTTCGGGATGTCCTTCTGATCCGCGAAGAGGAGAGTCGCGAATTTGCCGCCGATGGCGAAAGCGTCGGTGGCTTCCAGATTGATACCGGCATCCGCGATCTTTTTCAGGAGCGTTGCGTAGCGACCGACCTCGTCAACATCCTCAACATAGACTGCTTGCTCGATCTTGGGCGCCTTGCCAATCTTGGTGAGGACGTCCTTCGCCTTCGTCGTGTCGCTCGCATAGATGTGACCTTGCGCTTCGGTGGGGCCCATCTGGTAGGCCCAGGTGGCAAGGACATTTAGGTTGGCTTCGCGGAAGGAAGCGAACACTTTCGCCAGCGCGCCCGGTTTGGTCTCGAGCTTGAAGGTTAACAGATCGATCTTCTTGGTTGTGGCCATGGCAGTCCTCCTTTGGGTTGGGCCACGCTTCCCACCAGAGCCGGATCTAGTCAAGAGTCGACCTGACCCAGCCGAATGCTAATCTGCACGGCCGGGGGGCTTTCATGCCGCGTGCTGCGCTTCTACGGCTGCGGGTTCCAACCGCCCGGGTAGCCGACGGTCGTCAGCGTTCCGTTCGTTGCGCCGCTCAGGATCTCTCACTGCGCAAAAAAAAACGCCTTCCTCGCGTAGCATGCAGCGAGGAAAGGCGACAGTCTCCGGGGCGGAACGAGCTTCTTAGGACCGATAATCGAGGTTGTCTGACCTCGCCCCGCCCGGAGTTATTGCGGTGTCCCGGATTGGCTAACCTGCTTTTAGCGCCTGGAATACGACTTTGCCCACGGTTTCGTTGTGGACGTTGAATCCGTCATCGATTGGCCGTTTTTCGGAGCTCAGTTGGAGGTCGCACTGTCCGGTCTCCTTCAACGATGTCATGCCGAGGAAATTTTTGTCGTCCTCGGCGCAGACGATGTCCTTCGCTCCATTCCGGTAGATGACCGCTTTTCGGGCCGAATCGTAATGAAGGCCATGAAGCCCTCGCTGGACCACTTCCGGCTGTTCGTCCGTCGTGTAATCGGGCCTCAGCTCCACGTCGATCCAGGCGCGGCCGAGGTCGCGGTTGACATCGAAATGCGCCGCATCGAGGTCCTCGTCGTTCAACGGCTGCTCGAAAACGGTCTTGCTCACCGCGTCGGGTTTTTGCGCCGCCGCGGATACCGCCGGAAGCAGCGATGCGAGAACGCCCATCA
>WNFA01013662.1_pt1 | contig 14968 bp, 12 predicted proteins | sample 5400481 | NCBI WGS metagenome assembly WNFA01 (sample SAMN13153340, study PRJNA577476) | soil metagenome | isolation source: 120 cm saprolite under Douglas fir tree site 2 hole 1 replicate 2 | place: USA:California | collected 2015-04-18
TGCAGGCTGATGCCCCTGCGCAGGAGGCGTACACGCTGTTTAGCTCCGGGCAGTCAGCAGTAGCTGTGATGAATAGCGATGCCCTGGAGGGCATTGTGACGAAAAGCGATCTGCTGGAGTTCTGGGCGCATACTGTGCCTTCCACTGTTACAGTGGAATAAACTGCACAGTTGACCTTCCTCCTTACACCACCAGCCCGCCCGTAATAGTATACATAGCCTCGTTGAGATGACTGCCGCCTGGCGCACTGGCTATCGAAAAAACAGGGAAAGCCAGCCCATTGCAGAACGCGGTCGAGATGTAATCCCCTACCTTATTCCTGCCCTGGGGGAGCCAGGACAACAGCATCGGCCCGGCGAGCTGGATTTTTGATGTCCAGTGAGCGCCGCCGTCGGTCGATGAGACAAAGCCCGCATAGTACTGGCAACCCACGTCGCAGTTAACAGAGTGATTATAGAACGTGAGTGCAAGGTGAGCAGTGTTTCCAGAGGTATGCTTATCAACCCCAAGACCGGGCACGAGGTGATCTATGCCGCTTCCAGGCGGATCGATAGGGATGAACTGCACAGGCGACCAGGTGATACCATCGGTTGAAGTTGACATAACGAGATCGTCTTCGGGTGCGCTTGCGCGGCGCATTTCGGCGTCTCCGCCACCACCTTTGGCATTACAGTTTTTTTCAAATTGACAATCCACCCAGACAAGGTAGACTTTGCCGGAAGCATCGATTGCAGCAGTCGGTAAGACACTACCGGTGATCCTGGTTACGATCACCGTGCTGTTCCAGCTTAAGCCCCCATTAGTAGAGGTAAAGGCAAGCATACGGGAGGTAGCGTAGCCGCTGATAGGCACGATCACTTTACCTCCTGGCTGGACGAGAGGCTGCCCCCCCAGGCCGTGCGCTTTATCGGCGGTTGTCTGAGCAGCCCCCCAGGTGTGTCCACCGTCAATGGATGTGCTCATCAGGATCAGTCCGCCCAGGTTATCGTTGTCGCACTCCACATAACAATGGCCGTAGAATAAGCTGGTAGCCGTATCATCGCAAACGATCCAGTCTTTGTCATAGTAGGTACTACCACCATTCACGACCTTTATGGGTTTGCTCCAGGTGAATCCCCCGTCGGTTGAAAGATTGACGATAACGGTGGGGCTGGTGAGGGTGCTTCCACTTCCTGTGATGGCAATAGAAGAAACGATCCAGGTCTGGTGCGCGGCATCGTAGGCGACAGACGAATCGCTGATACGAGTATATGGGCCTCCTACGAATTGAGTAGTGCCGGGCAAGAAGCCGCTTTTCCAGGTAGCGCCCCCGTCTGTGGATGTCGCCCAGCCGATATTGGAGCCGCCGCCGTCGCTATAGCGGCCAGCCTGGAAGGCTGTAACGATAGTTGAACCATAAGAGTACGTGCCCGGTTCGACTTCGGTCAGGTGCTGGCTGGTGTTGTTAGTGTACGGATCGTTGCTGAGCTGCAATGGCGCTCTATCGCCGTTGGGGATAGTAGGTGTAGCGAGGATAAGCAAACTCCCCCGTGAATAAAGGGGAATGATGTGTGTCATTACCAACACTAAGAGCAAGAGTGAAGGCGCAATGATCAGGCCCATGGCCATCAGCCATCTACGCTGTGAAAAACGGAACATCTGGAATTACTCCTGAAAGGATGAGCAACTTTTTATGATATGAAACGTTCCAAGAGAAATATAGTAGAGACTACGACACCAAACGTATAATAACATAAGGCACGGTTCAAATGCACGTGACAGGTCCGCAGCACCAGCAAGGTCCAGCCCTGTCATGCTGAGCGGCAGCGAAGCATCTCGCTGCCGCTCGCGACAGACCCTTCGCGGAGTTTACACTGAGCGAAGCGCATGTGCTCAGGGTGACACAGGGTGACTGTTCATGCACATTGACGAAATAATCCGGCCATCGGTAGTGCCCGATGATGCACCTTGACACATTCATTCGATCAGCAGTAGGTGCCTCAGCGAAGCGAAGCGGAGCGCGTATCAATCCTTCGCGCACACCGCCGATTTATCGGCCCTCTCGGTGGATGTGATGATGTCCGCATTAAAAAGTTACTCTGCATAAACTGTCAAGGACTTTTCTTCACATTGAACCTTGCCTAATCAAGAAGACCATGCAGAAGTAATATTGACAAATAACAAACTGCATGCTATCTTTCTCAAGAGACAGACCTCGTAGGGAAAGGAGGGGATACAGCCATGCAAGTAATGACTAACAATCTAGCGGGGTTGGCTGTATTGCGAGATGCGCAATGATGTCGCACAAACCGTTGCTAACATATGCAACCATCCTCACATGTCAGAAGACATGACGATAGAAGGCATATGCTCCTGCATCAAGGCAGGTAGCCCCAAGGGGCTAGCCGTGGCAACCGCAGCACGGCCCCTCTACCCATATAGGACAGAGGTTTATCACCTCACAAAACAGGTGATACATGCGTGTATCGACGCATGAAAAGGTAAGGAGAGCATACCATAATGGCAGATTTCCGTCAACTGTCGCACAAACCCTATGAGGTGTTCGAGCATACCGCCGATGTTGGCCTGCACGCGTATGGTAGTACGCTACCTGAACTGTTTATACACGCGGCTCAGGGCATGGAAAGCCTGATGGTGCCTCTTGAGCAGGTACGCCTGCAGGTGAGCCGGGAGATAACCGCGGAAGGTCACGATGTCGTCTCACTGCTGATCTCCTGGCTGAATGAACTGATCTTCCTGTTCGACACCGAATACCTCATTTTTCGCGAATTTGAAATAGACAGTCTCACCGAGACTCATCTCAAAGGCCGCGCCTCTGGCGAACCCTACGACGCGCAGCGCCATGATTTGAGCAGCGCTATCAAAGCTGTAACCTGGCATGAAGCCGCTGTGGAACAAACCGCTGAGGGGTACAAGGCCCGCATCATCTTCGACATTTAATACGGATGTGCGAACTGTTGTATACAAAACCGCGTAGGGGCGGCCTCACCCTCTGCTCCCTCTCCACTGCGTGGAGAGGGAGCAGAGGGTGAGGCCGGAGCGGGGATGCTTGCATCGCCCCTTGCTGAGAAATGCTGGGAGGATCTGATGAACAATACAAAAGAGAAGATCCCATTAGAGCGTGTAGACCCATACCGCTGGCGCATTCCGCAGCGCTATAACGCGGAGATGCGCGTGCCTGGTATGGTTTATGCAGACGATGAGCTTATAGAGCAAATTCTTGAAGATAACGCGCTGCAGCAGGTGGCAAATGTGGCAACCTTGCCCGGAATTGTGGGCTACTCGCTGGCGATGCCCGATATCCACTGGGGTTATGGCTTTCCCGTGGGTGGTGTAGCGGCAACGCATGCCGACTACGGCGTTGTGTCTCCAGGTGGTATCGGTTTTGATATCAATTGCGGTGTACGCATGATTGCCTGCAGCTTGTTGCTAGACCAGGTGCGTGGTAAGGTCGATAAGCTTGCCGATGAACTGTTTAACAGCCTGCCCTCGGGGGTTGGCGGCGCAGGAATGCGCCAGCTTAGCGCCGGTGAAATGCGTGCCGTGATGGTGCGTGGCTCTGCCTGGGCGGTTGAGGAGGGTTACGGTTTTCCTGAAGACCTGGAGGTCACCGAAGAGCATGGGTGCCTGGCTGGCGCTGATCCCGACGCTGTATCGAACACTGCGCTGCAGCGTGGTCTAAAGCAGCTTGGCAGCCTGGGATCTGGGAACCATTTCTGCGAGGTGCAGGTTATCGATCACATCTACGATGCGCAGGCGGCCAATGCTTTAGGTATTGGCCAGATTGGTCAGATCGTCGTAACCATTCACTGTGGCTCGCGCGGGTTCGGACACCAGGTAGCTGAGGATTACGTGAGGCTTGCCGAATACAAGCAGCAGGACTATGGATTTCACCTGGTGGACCGGCAGTTGGCATGTTTGCCCTTGCAGTCCGATAATGGGAAGGCCTACCTTGCGGCAATGGCGTGTGGTGCGAACTTTGCCTGGGCGAACCGGCAGTTGTTGATGCATGGTGTGCGGCAGGCCTTTGCAAGTGTGTTCGGGCGGAAGACGCGCCCCAAGGAGATGCCGCTGGTCTACGATGTCTGCCACAACATCGCCAAGATGGAGGAGTACGAGATAGATGGGCTGGTACAGCGGTTGTGTGTGCATCGCAAGGGAGCAACGCGCGCCTTTCCTGCGGGTCATCCTGCGGTGCCGGAGAAGTATCGCGCGGTGGGACAGCCTGTGCTCATTCCTGGCGATATGGGCCGTTACTCTTTTGTGCTGGTAGGCGCCCAGGGCTCGATGGAGCAGACTTTCGGCACAACCTGCCATGGCGCGGGACGACAGAAAAGCCGCACTGCCGCCAGGAAGTCGCTGAACAGCCGCGAGTTGCTGGATCAACTGGCTGCCAGAGGTGTGACCGTGCGTGTGCACAGCAAGAACCTGCTGACCGAGGAGGCCCCGCAGGCGTATAAGGATGCGCAGAAAGTGGTGAATGTGGTGCATAACGCCGGCCTGGCAAAGCTGGTGGCACGTGTAAGGCCCGTGATTGTGATCAAGGGATAAGTAAGCACGAGATACCGTGTGAGAAAATCCACATAAAATGCGTATGTATAATGGTTGAAACTATTTCCTGTCTAAAACGTGTTGGGGCACGAACAGGCCAGCTAGACCCATTGTAGCCCCCTAAAAGTCATTGAACAGGAGCGCGTTTCCTTGTATATTTAAAATGCGCGTACGTCTCCCATTGCAAGCCAGGGCGACCGCGAGGGTCACCCCAACCCTAACACGTCGAGGACCGGTGTACTGGTGCTTTTGCCTTCTCCTCAGGCAAAGAGCACGTTTATGATAGATTGGCATTGTTCGACGCGCAAGCTCATCAAAGGAGCGAGCGCAATCATTGTACGATGAAGTTAACCAAAGGAGGGTATCATGCCTATTTTCGATCGTGGTAACCGTCAAGACCTGGATCAACTCGTCGAAGAGTATGTCACCACCAACAACATTAACCGGCGCCAGTTTTTGCAGCGCGCCACTGCGGCTGGCCTGAGCATCAGCGCAGCCTCGGCCTTGCTGGCAGCCTGCGGTGGCGGCACCAGCAGCAGCACCCCCACCTCCGTTGACGTGCTGGGCGTGTGGAGCGGTGTAGAACTGACTAACTTCCAACTCATCAACACTGCGTTCGCGCGACGCGGCGACGGTCCTGAACACGCGCATCAGGGGCAACAACCCGCCCGACGTCACCGGTTCGCCTGGCCTGTCCCAGTTCCATACACTGATTACGCAGGGCAAAGTGATCCGCCTGGACTCGATCCTCGACATGAACCAGATCCGGTCCAACTACTCCCAGGACTGGATTAATCTGGCCTCGTACAACGGCGGCATGTACGGCGTGGTAATGTTGGCCAACAGCAAGGGCACCGTCTGGTATAACCCCAAGCAGGCCCAGGCCGTTGGCGCTACCGTTCCCCAGACCTGGAATGACCTGATTACCCTTTCCGACAAGATCGCCAGCGCGGGCCAATATCCCTGGGCCCTGGGCGTGGAAAGCGGGGCCGCCAGCGGCTGGCCCGGTGCCGACTGGATTGACCAGATCTTCCTCAGCCTGAATGGCCCCGACATGACTGACCAGTGGGTCGCCCACAAAATTAAGTGGACCGACGCCAGCGTCAAAAACGCCTTCCAGTATTTCGGCCAGATCGTCCAGGGCAAACACTACATCAATGGCGCGCCGCAGTCCATCCTGGCCACCGGCTTCCAGGATGCCTCCTACCAGCCCTATGATTCGCCCCCAAAGGCCTACCTGGACTACCTGGGCGCCTTCCTCGTCGGCTTCATTACCGCGCAGTTTCCCAGCTTAGTGGCAGGCACCGATTACAATTTCTTCACCTTCCCCACGATCACCCCGGCGTATGCCGGCGCGGTCACCGGCGGCGCTGATATGGTGTTTGCGTTGAAGGATAACAGTGCCATCCGCCAGTACCTGCAATACCTGTCAACGGCTGAAGCGCAGGAGATCTGGGTGAAACAGGGCGGCAAATCCTCGGTCAACAAAGCGGTCCCCCTGAGCGCCTATCCCAATGATGTGCAGCGCGCTGCCGGCAAGCAGTTGAGCCAGGCCCCCATTTTTAGAAACAGTCCAGATGACCTGATGCCTACCGCGATGTCGACCGCCTACTGGAAGGGTGTGCTGGACTACATCTCCAATCCATCGCAACTGAACAGCATACTCAGTACGCTTGAAAACACCGCTGTGTCGGCATACTCGTCCTAAACGCGCCGGAGGAAGCGCAACTGTGGAGAGACTGCCCCTCTGTGGGACCAATCTCTCCACACCTGATCCTTACACGTATGCGAGCAGGTTCGCCAGGAAGGGATGGAAAAACCCAACCCGTAATGGTACAATTGCTACCATATAGGCGCTTCCCTTCCTCGTGACTGAGGAGTTGTTTTACCTGCTAATCTGCGTATGCTGTGCTACCTGTACGTCCCTTGTTGTGACAAAGGAGGCCATGTATGGCAACGATGGCTAAAGAAAGCGTTTCTGTCGCTCTCCCTCCCCATAAAGAGAGGCGAGAAATCTCCTGGTCAGCTTTCCTATGGATCGCGCCTACCGTGGTGTTAATGCTGGTCTTTTTCATCTACCCCATGATCGGCACGGTTGTGGCCAGCTTTCAGAATAAGTTATCGACGGCGTTCGTTGGGTTCAAAAACTATAAGACGATCTTCACCGACCCGAACATGCTCCTGGTGTTGAAGAATAATCTGATCTGGTTGGTCCTGGGGACGATCCTGACCGTAGGACTGGGCCTGACCGTCGCAGTGCTGGTAGACAGGGTGAAGATCGAGCGGGTGATCAAGTCCGCGCTCTTTATCCCCATGGCGCTTTCCTTGGTGGCCGCCGGTGTCATCTGGCGCTTCGTCTACATCTATGAACCGGCCGGTCAGCCCCAGATTGGCCTGCTCAACGCGTTCCTGGGGCTTTTGCACATCCCACCGCAGGCCTGGTTCCAGAATGAAGCCGTGAATAACTTCGCGTTGATCGCGATCTATGTCTGGATCTGGACAGGCTTTTGCATGGTGATTCTCTCAGCGGCCCTCAAAGGGATCCCCGACGATGTCATCGAGGCGGCTAAAATCGATGGGGCGAGCCGCCTGACCATGTTCTGGCGCGTCATGGTCCCGATGATCAGCCCCACCCTTGGCGTCGTCACCACCACCATGATCATCAATATCCTCAAAATCTTTGATGTGATCTACGTCAATACTGGCGGGAATTATAACACCAGTGTGGTGGCCATGGAGTTTTACAACCAGTATTTCAATTTCCAAAACTATGGCCTGGGAAGCGCGCTGGCAGTGGTCCTGACCATAGCGATCCTGCCGGTGATGTACATCAATATTCGTAGAATGCGAGCACAGGAGGGACAGCGATGAGCCAGCAGATTACCGAACTAGCCACACGCGAAAGAGCCAGGAGCGTCACTGAGCGACTGGCAACGCTGGAGCGGCCGCGAACAGCATGGGAGCGTTTCACCCATGCGTTCAGCAACAGCTTCGTCACTGCGCTTGTGGTGGTGATTGCAGTCATGTGGTCGATACCGACCTTTGGCCTGTTTGTTGCATCGTTCCGCCCACCACAGCTGATCGCCAGCACTGGCTGGTGGACGGGGCTTGTCCCTCCCTGGCACTTTACCATTGAGAACTATGCGAGTGTCATCCAGGCGTACGGATTTGGCCAGGCCTTTCTCAATAGCCTGATCATCTCTATACCGGGGACGATCTTTCCGATAGCGCTCGGCGCATTCGGGGCCTACGCCTTCGCCTGGATGAAATTCCCAGGGCGCGACTTCTTCTTTTTCGGCATCGTAGCACTGCTGGTCGTGCCATCACAAATTGCACTGGCACCTATCCTCCAGCTGTTCACAGCGGTCGGGTTGACAGGCCAATACGCCGCACTCTGGATAGCACACACGGCCTTTGGCCTGCCCTTCGCGGTCTTCCTGCTGCGCAACTTTTTCGCCCAACTCCCCAAAGATCTGGTGGAATCGGCACATATCGACGGAGCCTCGTCGTGGCGCGTGTTCTGGAACATCATGGTGCCATTGTCGGTACCCGCCCTGGCCTCACTGGCTATCTTCCAGTTTTTGTGGGTCTGGAACGACCTGCTGAATGCTTTGATCTTCCTGGGTGGCGCCCCCGGAAGGGCACCGCTGACATTATCGTTGGCTACCCTGGTCGGCTCCTATGGCGAGGGCTACCAGCTGCTGACCGCAGCTGCTTTCCTCTCCATGGCCCTGCCACTGGTGGTGTTCTTCTCCTTGCAGCGCTACTTCATCCGCGGTATCCTGGCCGGGAAAAAGCCGTGATCCTCTTCTCCCACGAATATATGAGAGGAGAGGATCACAGCATTTTTGTTGTAGAGGCTTCATTCATCACGAATGAAGCCCTGACAGCACACCGATGGCTCCTGTTCTCTTTTGCGTTTTCTATTGCGACAAGGTGACTACGCCAGCGGCAGGAACTTCGATGCGCAGGAGTCCCTTGCTGATATGCACACGCTCCTGCCTGCTCACCTGTCCCTGGCAATCACAGATGGTCAGTTGCCTTGTCCCGGCATCTTCCGCGAACTCGAGTACCACGCGCCTTTCCAGCGTGCCATTGACCACCACAAGTGTCCCGGGGAGATGCACACCGGGGTTGACCACCGCATCCTGGTACATGACTACCACACGTTTCTCCGGCGTAGTCGCGAGGACAACCGGGTAGTGTGTCTCCGGGTGCAGGGCTACCAGCTCCCCATCCAGCAGCACATCGCGATGCTGACGCCAGAACGCGAGCCAGTAGCGGACCATCGTCAGGTGTTGTGGCGGCAGTGTATCCAGCAGCACCGATATCTGGGGGACAGCGAACAGAATGTTCACAAACTGCAAGGCGGCGCTCTCTACCGGTTCATCCTTATGCCACATCAGCATATCGGCATGGACGGCTGATTCTCCGCACAGCAGGCGCAAGTCGAGTGTCCTGATCCGGTTGGTCAAGGCATCGTCAGGACAATCGAGAGCGCGAAACATGTTGGCATACCTGCGCATGCGCGGCCCAATATAGGACTGGCGGAACTCGATCATCACATCCGGCTTGATTGCCTCGAGACATGTGAGCAGGTCAGCCAGGAGCCGGTCTACCGCTTCCGGTACAGAAAGATCGTCCTGCCCCGCCGCGAGTTCCTGCCCTCCCCAGCCGAGAGCGGCAAAGCTATCGATAAAATCAAGTTTAAACCCATCGAGATCCCAGGCGCGCATGGCCTGTTCGTAGGTGCTAACGATGTACTCACGTACATCAGGAAAGCGCGGGTCGAGTACCCCCGCGCTCAATGCATCGATGGTGCCAAGTAACTTGCCAGCGAACCTGTCATACGCTTTGCTGCGTATTCCTACAAAAGGGACTGCGTACCACAACAAGTACTTCATGCCAAGCTCGTGAACGCGCCCCACGTGTGCCTTCATGTCTGGAATTTTCTCGGCGGCAACCTCCCAGTCCCCAGTATAAGCATAATCACGTGCAACACCGGAGGTCTGCCAGCCATCATCCACGATGAGAGCTTCACAACCAAGTTCTTTTGCCAGCCGGCACTGTTCCTCTACCTGCGCAGCCACAACTTGCTGGTGAAAGCTATACCAGGTAGAATACATCGGGAGACGGGCGGTCTCGGGAACAAGCGCGGGTTGGTAGCCGGGCTGGGAAGCCCACCAGTGTTGGACCTCTTCCAGGCACTCGTAATAAGGGATATCGCGCGTATCGATGCGCAGCATCGCCTCATATCTCTCGAGTGGCGATGACGGTTCAACAAAGAGATCGATCGAGCAGTGAAGCGTAGCTGTTTCCTCGTGAACTCCCGCGCTCATCTGCAGGGTCTGCAGCGCATCGGAAAAGGCGAAGGTGAGTCGATTGTGCCCGCTAAAGCTATGCAAGCAGCACACCGGCGCCTGGGACATGGCCTTGGTGGTGAGTTGAGCATCTACTGACAGCAAACTTTTGTGATGATCTCCGGCAGTCCTCCAAAAAGCATGGAGATCGACGATGGGATGCATCCATGAGAGGGTACATGGCGGTAGCATCGTGGGTATTGGCGCAGTCATACTGATATGCACCAGGTCAACCCCCGGTTCCAGCTGTATCGTAGAGAGTGAAGCCTCGATGCTATTACCGCTCAACCATGCCAGTGTTATTTCATGGTTACTGGTTTTCGTCTTGACCATGTGATTGTCTCCCTGTAATCTCGCGTACCGCCGCCGGATCAAGCTTCGGCTCACGCTCCGCCGTTAGCAATCCATTCGTCTCCTGGCCGGTATCCGTCAACTGCGTGTAACAGAAACCCCCAAGAGCCGGGCTACTCACGATAGCATCGATGAGTTCGCGATATTTGGACAAAAAGGCATCGCTATCAGCCACAGTGCCATACCCATACCAGGACGCGTCCGGTGTCGGTCGCAGGCTTATACCCCCAACCTCGGTCAGCATGATCGGCCCTTGCGCGTGCTCATAGCCTGGCAGCAGTAACGCGTGTGAACCGGGCTGCACTTCTCGCAGCGTCCGCTGCACCGCCTCCTCGCTGCCATAGCGCTCATGCAGCGTTGACCCATCAAATGCGTAATCGTGGATGCCATAGATATCGCTGATGCTGTGCTCCCAGCCCTCATTACCCATAGTAAGACGTGTCGGATCAAGGGCCTTTGTCAGGTGATAGAGCGCCTGCACGTAGTGACCCTGCGCCGGATCACGTGCCAGGTCGGGCACGCCCCAGCTCTCATTGATCGGTACCCATGCCACGATACAGGGATGGCTGTAATCGCGCGCAAGCACCTCTAACCATTCGCGTGTCAACCGCTCTATCGCAGTGGGTGAGAAAACGTAGGCATTAGCCATCTCGCCCCAGACCAGCAGACCAAGACGATCACACCAGTAGAGAAAGCGCGGATCTTCAACCTTCTGGTGAATGCGCACGCCGTTGAAACCCAATTCTTTCGCCAGTTCCACCTCCCGTCGCAGCGCTTCATCACTCGGTGCAGCCAGATGTGATTGTGGCCAGTAGCCTTGTTCCAGCGCAAAACGCAGGTAGTAGGGGTGACCATTAAGTAGAAAGTTCTCGCCGTCGGTTCCAATACTGCGTAGCCCGCTATAGCTTTGTACCTCGTCAATAACCTCATCCCCGGCAAGCAGTGTCAGCACCACGTCAATCAGATTCGGGTGCTCAGGCGACCAGAGCAGCCTGCCCTCATCCATCATCCCTACGCGATCAAAAGCAATTTGTCGCTCTAGCTCTGTTCCCATCACCATGTAGGTATCATCTGCCATTGTCTCGCCATGCATGCTGAGCTGCACGCGCAGACGCAGCAGAGCTGTATCGTCATGGCGCTCTAACCCCACAAAAAGGTTGAGAAATCCCCGCTCCACGTCAGGCGTCCAGCGTATGTGTGTGATGTGCACCAGGCCAACTGGCTCGAGCCAGACCGGCTGCCATATCCCTGTTGTGCGCTGATACCAGATTGCATGAGGCTCCTCGTGCCAGTCCTGCTTGCCGCGAGGTTGCGCCAGGTCTAGCGGCGCGTCCTCTGCCCGGATAACAACGACCTGTTCTGCACCTGGACGCAGCGCCGTGGTAATATCGGCGCTGAAAGGAGTTTGTCCGCCCTCGTGAGTTGCCACTAGTTGACCGTTAACCCACACATGAGCGCGATAATCTACCGCTCCACAGTGCAGTAGTAATCTCCGCCCCACATCCTCATCTGCCACCCGAAAAGTCCGCCGGTACCACACAATAGGATGATAGGCAGTATCACCCAGTCCACTGATGGGCGACTCGGGAGGAAAAGGCACCTGGATCGTACGCGTAAAGACATCCGTACGCTCTTGCCAGCCTTCATCCAGGCCACGCCCGGCATCATCGTAAGCAAATCCCCACGCCCCACCCAGGTCGATCCAACGCGAACGCGTAAGTTGTGGACGAGGATGAACCCCCATTACTTGACCTCTCTCTCCTAATAGCTATCGTATTACAGCTACCTACCAGGCTGCGACGGCAGGATAAGCAGCACCATGGAGTAGAGAGCAGCCGCCAGCAGTAAGAGGCCGTAGCCCCCTGCAAGCATACGTGTAGTTTGGAATGTCCCTGCCATGTAACGAGGACGAAAACTTCGCAGTGCTATGCGCAATGCCACGACAAAGATGCCTACCAGTAACAAAAAGTCCAATACTCTAATGCCAAACGCGCCATTGAAGAGCGCAAAAGTTAACCCCACGGGGGCAAAGGCCAGAAGACCTCCGAACACATCCACAGCAGCAATACCCATAAACAGCCCCTCATCAAACCTGAGCTTCAATAGTCGCGGAGTCATTGTGAGAATAATCGCCAGTCCACCAATGTAAGCGATCAGGCCAATCACAGTCCATACAACAGGCTGCATGTTATCTACCCCACTCAAAATCAAGAGCATCCGTGAGCAACAGCGGCACATGCACTGAAAAGCGTCACTATGCCGAGCGCACTCTGCGGTAACACCCGCGCCAGCATCTTACTGCCCAGGCCATAGCGGTACAGGCAGGCCGTATTGCTCATTTTTCCAATAGTGCCATTGTACCACGCTAACAGGTGTAAGCGATCATCAGGCGACCACGTCGGCTGATGCCAGAAAACATCCGGCACAGTAGTATAATCGAAAAATCATCTTCTATCTATCCATATTCGCGTCATGTATCAACATATACCAACGTAACCCATCCGGGGAAATCATGCGGGGCTTTCGGGCTAGATATCAAAATCATTGACATCGAGCCTATTCTTGCTTATGATGCAGAAAATGAGATACCTCCTGATATCTAATAACGTGTAGCAGAGACGACCCGAGGAGAAAACATGATTACATCGGCAACGATAGAAAATTTCAAATGCTTCAAGGAGCTACATTTACCTGATCTATCTAGAATTACCTTACTAGGTGGGCGTAATAATGTAGGAAAGTCATCAGTGCTTGAGGCATTATTCCTTTTTTATGCCAAGGAAGAGCCTGATATGTTTTTTCGTCACTTCGGTTGGAGAGGTATTTCATTAATATCACCTGAAGCTGAAGAAGCGGTAGCTCCAGCTTTTAGAGATTACATGATGAATCGCGCAATAGTCATAACAGTCTCCGAAGATAACTTCAAAGAGACAATGGAGGTTGCTGTCAATTTCTCTCAAGTACAAAAGTCTATTGAACTGCAGTTTCCGGAGAACGAAGAAAAAAATCCACAAGTTAGGATAGATCAGAAGACTTTTCCATCTTACGCACTTGAAATTACGTACAAATCGGAGAATGAGAAAGATCGAAAGTCCCAGGTTATTTTTCAATCAAATCGTATTAATATGACAGCAGACCTCGCAGAAGCTAAACTATATCCTGTAGCGTATATAGGAGCAAGAGCCAGATTCAATCCTAAAGATGTGGCAAAGCGGTTTGGCTCGTTAGACGTCGTAGGGAAAGGAAACACAGTAGTTGAGTTTCTTCAAATTCTTGAACCAAGGCTCACAAGTTTGTCTTCAGTCGTAACGGAAACGACATCATCTGTTTATGGGGAAATAGGAATCGGGCGCAAAATTCCCGTTGCTTTCATGGGAGAGGGCATGGATCGCTTGCTCTCTATCATACTGGCCATAGCAACCAGCAAAAACGGGTTTGTACTTATTGACGAGTTTGAAAATGGTGTTCATCATTCAGTCATGTCAGAAGTATGGCAGGCAATCAGCAAGGCAGCTAAAGAATATAATGTCCAGGTCATCGCGACTACTCACAGTTATGAATGTTTGCAAGCCGCTTTTGAAGGGACTTCTAATGCCGGGTTATCCAATGAGTTTAGATATATTCGATTGGACAGGACAGATGAAGACATTGTAGCCAGAACGTATTCGCACAGCATGCTTGGTGCTGCTATTGAACGCGGGTGGGAGGTGCGTTGATGCCATCAAAACCATCGCAATTAACAGAAATAACCCAAGAGAAAGTTATCTTAGTTGAAGGGGAAGACGAAGTCAACTTTTTTGAAGCATTGCTTAATCATCTTGGGCTGGCGAATATACAGATCATTCAAGTCGGTGGGAAAGACCAATTCCGTGTTGAGTTCCCCACGTTCTTAACCCTTCCAAATATTAATAAAGTTACCGCTTATGCAATAATCCGTGATGCCGATACCAGTGATAAGGCAACTTTTGAAAGCATCAGGAAATTACTTTATGAGAAGCTTCAACCGTGCCCACAGCAACAGGGTCAGTTTGCTAGTTCAGCTTCTCTGAAGGTTGGCGTATTTATCATGCCAGGTAATGCAGAAACAGGAATGCTAGAGAATTTGTGCTTGCAAACAGTTGTGGACCATCCCATCATCCCTTGTGTTGAGAGCTTCATGAATTGTCTGAAAGGAAAACTTGAAAGGAAAAAGCCAGAAGAACTCAGAGACGAAGGAAAAGCTTACTATCCAAAGAACGAGCATAAGGCCAAAGTACAAGCGTTCCTAGCGGGAATGTATGAAACAACCGTTAGCCTTGGACTAGCCGCAAAGAAAGGATATTGGCCGTTCGATCATATGGCACTTGCGAACTTGCGCAACTTCTTGAAGAAACTAGGTGAGTGACAGCAGATAGAATCCAACCCATCAATGCTGACGACAACTTCCCGTTACAGCAGGAACTTAGAGTAATAAATATGGCCGAGCTGATATGGAAAGACAAAAAAGAACCCCTGCAGAATCAACCCATCCCACCTCCAACCAGGAGAGCATTCCACACCCTCGAGATGTTCAACACACAACTAAAACCAGATCTTCCAGAAGAAGAACCATTCCCCAACGATTGCTGGTACAACCGCCTCATCTGGGGAGAAAAAAGCGCCGTTCTCCCGGCTTTACTGCCTGAGTTTGCCGGAAAAGTCGACCTGATTTACATCGACCCGCCTTT
>WNFA01013683.1_pt1 | contig 14956 bp, 14 predicted proteins | sample 5400481 | NCBI WGS metagenome assembly WNFA01 (sample SAMN13153340, study PRJNA577476) | soil metagenome | isolation source: 120 cm saprolite under Douglas fir tree site 2 hole 1 replicate 2 | place: USA:California | collected 2015-04-18
TAGATACCGGCCCAGCCACCGCGTGGCACAGCGCGCGCAAGCGCAGGAATGCTCCTCCCAGCCATCCTACGGAAGTGGGCGATTTCCTCCTCCGTCAATCCCTGGGCATAATTGTCCGGGTCGCTCGCTACAAGCACATCCTCGGTCGAGCCAACCAACGTCACTCCACCCAGGTCCGGGCGCAGGTAAATATGGCGCGTCAAATCGAGCCCAACAGCGTGCAATCCTTGGCGACCACCAAAATCATGCGGACGGCGTAGCACAGTCATAGGATGCCGGGTCGCCATGATAGGCAATGCAATCCCGATAGCCTGCGCAAGTGCCATCGACCAGACATTCGCCGCCAGCACAACGATGGCGGCATGCACATCACCCTGGGTAGTCTGCACACCCGTAACACGCCCATTCTGCGTCAAAATTCGCGTCACGGCCACTCCCTCACGTATAGTTGCCCCGTAGTCGCGAGCCCGTTTAGCGAAGCAATGGGTCGTAGCCATCGGGTCTGCAACGCCCGTATCAGGCTCATAGCAAGCCAACGCGACACCTTCACCATTGTACTCTGCTGCGACCTGGCTGATCTCCTCTGCGTTGATCAGCTTTGTGTTAACGCCTTGATCTTGCTGCATCGCTACGTTAGCTCGCAACGCCTCTGCTCCCTGCTCATCTACCATAACCAGCATCCCTGTAGTAATGAAGCCGCAATCTCCGCCGACGAGATCGTCAAAATGCTGGAAAACCGCAAGGCTTGCTTTCGCCATGCGGACGGTAAACTCGTTGGAGTAGTGCTGCCGCACAATAGCCCCGGAGCGTCCCGTAGTCCCATTACCCAGCGCCTGCCGCTCCAGCAACACAATACGCCCAGCGTGCTGCATAGCTAGCTGATAGGCGATGCTGGCACCCATCACCCCTCCCCCAATGATAAGCACATCGGCCGTCTCGGTCATGATTACTCCTCCTTCTTCCTTCAGCTTAACAGCCCGCAATACAAATTGCAAGATAGAGTGGAACTGGAATAATCTTGCACATACGGACGTTATCTATAATGAACGTCCTAACAAAATGATAGCTCCGCCAGCTCAACATTCCTTGACATATAGAAATTTTGCATGGTAATCTTTTGTTAGCAACTATAGATAGTAAGTTAATTCACTTAGTCAACAATTGCGAAAGGCAATGAATCATGGGTGATGCATCCCGCGAAATCATGCGGCGGGCGCGACAGCAAGTGCCGGAGTGGACGCCAGCACAGGTGCATGACGCGTTAGCTCAACAGCATGAGACTAATCCCGATAATCAAGAAGTCGTCGTGGTAGATGTGCGTGAGAAGCACGAATGGAACGAGGGATATATCCCCGGTGCTCTCCATGTGCCCCGTGGCTTCCTCGAATTGCAGATAGAAGAGGCTGTTCCCGATAAATCAAAGACGGTGGTGTTGTATTGCGCCGGTGGCGTGCGCTCCCTCATTGCCGGGAGTACGCTCAAGCAGATGGGCTACCAGAATGCCATTTCCATGTCAGGCGGTTTCGGTCAGTGGAAGACCAATGGCTATTCATTTGTGCAGCCGCGCCTGATGAGCGAGGCACAGGCCAAACGCTACAGCCGTCATCTGCTGGTACCCGAGGTAGGTGAAGCGGGCCAGTTCAAACTCCTCGACTCGCGTGTACTGCTCATTGGCGCCGGTGGCCTGGGTTCACCTGCTGCCTATTATCTCGCCGCTGCCGGTGTAGGAACCATTGGCATCATCGACGCTGATGTGGTGGATGAAAGCAACCTGCAGCGTCAGATCTTACATAACACACAGCGCATAGGTCAGTACAAGGCCGAGTCAGCGCGCGAAACGATTGAGGCCCTGAACCCCGATGTGAAGGTCGTCACCTACATCGAGCGCCTGGATGAGAGCAATGTCGCGCGTATCATCGCTGACTACGATGTCATCCTCGACGGAACCGACAACTTCCCAACGCGCTACCTGCTCAACGATGCCGCGATCATCGCTAACAAACCCGTCGTGCATGGCAGCGTCTTCCGTTTTGAAGGGCAACTGACTGTTTTCAAGCCATACGAAGGGCCATGCTATCGCTGCCTCTACCCGGAGCCACCACCGATCGCGCTGGCACCAAGCTGCGCCGAAGCAGGCGTGCTGGGTGTCTTGCCCGGCATTATCGGCTTGTTGCAAGCAACCGAAACAATCAAACTGCTACTCGGCATTGGCGATCCATTAGTAGGCCGTATGATGACCTATGATGCTTTGGCCGGTGAGTTCAATGAACTGCGTCTCTTCCGCGACCCCGAATGTCCTGCTTGCGGCGAGCACGCCCATCCAGAAAACCTACCGACCTACGCCGATGTCTGCGCCATTTAATTCTCGTAGGGGCGGGGGTGGTGCGGGGAAGGGTGGGGGAACTCGCCTCCGCCCGGGCATTATACGGATATCTGATGAGGGAAAGAAAAAGGAGTATATCAATGGCAATCGTTCGTCTTGCACCCGTCTTACGCTCTTCGATAGGAGGATCGAAACAAGTCAATGCCGAAGGGAGTAATCTTGGCGAGGTGTTGGCCGATCTCTATAAGCGCTATCCGGCCCTGAAAGAGCAGATTCAGCCAGAAGGTGGCCTGAGTCGCTTCGTCAATGTCTACATCAACGACCAGGATGTGCGCTACTTGCAGGGCCTGGAAACACATGTTGGCCCTGCAGATACCATTCAGCTATTGCCTGCAATGGCAGGCGGACAAAAGAGGGATTAAGGTAGATCTATGCTCTACAGCAGCATACTGGACACCATCGGCAATACACCCCTGGTAGAGTTGAAGAGCTTCAGCCCGCGCGCTGGTGTGCAGATTTTCGCCAAGCTCGAGGGTGCAAACCCTTCTGGCAGCGTCAAAGACCGCATCGCCAAGAAGATGATCGAGGAGGCTGAGGCGAGTGGCAAGCTCACCCACGACTCTGTCCTCCTGGAACCAACCAGCGGCAATACGGGCATCGCCCTGGCCATGATTGCCCGTGTGAAAGGCTATCAGTTCACGGCGGTGATGCCCGACAACGTGACGCGAGAGCGCCGCCAGATGCTCGAACTCTACGGCGCGAACATCATCCTCTCCGATGGCAAGCTCGGTAGCAATGGGGCAGTCAAATTAGCACAAGAACTGGCCCGCAGCGACGAGCGCTATGTGATGCTCTACCAGTATGGCAACGACGCGAATCCTCGCGCACACTACGAGGGTACGGCAGCAGAGATCATCCAGGATCTGCCTGACCTGGACGTCTTTGTCGCAGGTCTTGGCACCGGTGGCACACTGACAGGCAACGCTCGCCGTTTGAAAGAATATAATCCTGCCATCAAAATCGTCGCCGCCGAGCCCCTCCAGGGTGAAGGTGTACAGGGTCTGCGTAGCCTCGAAGATGGCTTTGTACCGCCAGTACTGGATCAATCGCTACTGGACGCGAAGATACTGGTTGCGGGCCGAGACGCCATACGCCGCACGCGCCAACTCAAGGATCAAGAGGGCATCTTTGCCGGACCATCCTGCGGTGCAGCATTACACGCGGCATTACGTGTTGCAGCGAGTATGGAGCACGGCAAGATCGTCGTGATCCTCGCCGATGGTGGTTGGAAATACCTGAGCGAAGACCTGTGGACACGCGATTTGGATCGACTCGAAGACGATTTAGAGGCGAAATTGTTATGGTAGCCGATGCGACTTTTGTCATTCGTATTCCCGCGGCTATGTACGCGGAGATGGTCGCACACGTGGTAGCCGGCTACCCCAACGAAACCTGCGGCCTACTGGCCAGCAAGGACGGTCAGGTAGTCAAGAACTACCCGACCGCCAACGCTGCCGAGCACCCCGACGATTTCTCCATCATTGATCCAGAAGATCTGCGGCGTATCTTCGAAGATATCGATACATACGATGGCCAGGATTATGCCTACTACCACTCACACCCCAAATCTGAAGCTTACCCCTCACGTCGCGATATCGAGTTTGCCAGGTACAACAAACTCTACTACATTATTTTCTCGCACCAGTATTACCCTGAGCCTCCCTATGCCAGGGTATTTTTGATTCATGATGATGATGCTGTGGTGGAAGGGAAGATAGAGGTAGCTTAACCCAAGCCCACGTTCGCATTCCCTAAGCGGGAGTTGAGAGATCATCTACGGATCTAGCTCACCACGCTCGACCTGCGTACGTAGCTTCGCCAAGGAGAGGACTTGTGGTGTAGAGGTAGGCATGCTGAAGATGTAAGGACTATCATGATCGCCACCTGAACCGAGTTCTACCTCCAAACGCCTTATCTCAAACCAACTCATACATTGCCTATCCCAGAGTTGATCCACGGTGAAAGCGGTTGAGAGCAGGCCCTGATTTGCTCGGCTGAGCATTTCATCCATATGCTCAGGCGAGGAAGACACAAACACCCGCAGGCACTCCTTTGGCATACAACCATACATTTTCAGCAAACCCAGCACAATATGAAGTGAGGTGAGTACCGTTGACTTCCATCGCCACCTGGCTGTTTGGTCCTCACGTAAGGCAACTCGATAATAGATCATGTGACGCCTCACCCTTCGTCGTTCCCTCCTGATAGGTTCATTAACCTCCACATGAGCATAGAGCTAGATATGTTTTCTCCCGCCCTCTTGTGCTCGTCTCGCAATCGTTCCCAAACGCCTGGCGAACCGCAAACGGCCGGGACCTTGCTACCAGATCTTATGCTCAACAGATAAACGATGAGACGAACACTTTTTTTGGTACAGGGGACTGGATGGTTTCATAAAGTACCTCAAAGTGGGACCCCTGTCTTGGGGACGTGTAACTAGAGGGCAGCTGGGCATCAGAAAGTGGGACCAGGCTAGCATCAACCACTCGACTTTGCTATAATGGAATCGCCGAGAGTACTACTCAAAAAAGCAACAACGAACAGAGATCTTTTTTAGGAGGGGTTATGCCAATCTGGGATTCAGTTCAACGCGGCCTGGAGAAAGCCTCACATGAGGCAATGCGCATCGCCAAAACACAACGCTTGCGCTCAACTATCGACAACTTGTCTCGCCAGATGAACATACAGAGCAGCAACCTGGTAAACAAGACCATGGAACTCTTCCATAACGGACAGCTCACACAAAGTGAACTCCTCTCCATCTGTCAGGAACTGGCTTACCTCAAGCAGCAAATCGACGATGCACAAAATGAACTGAGGCAAGTTCAAACTAGCCTGCCCGCCACTCCAGCAGCTCAACCTGAAGGACCCGGCACATACCCACCAACCATGCCCGCCGGTCCAATGCCCTACGCGCCCTCACCAATGAAAGGCAACTACGAACTGCCGCCCACCGTATATGCACCACCTCCACCAGGGTATGAAACATACCTTGATAGCAGCAGCGATGTCACACCACCGCCACCTCCCGGAGTAGAACCTCTTACCATCAGCGCAATAGACACAGTCTTGATGGACGCACCATCTTCACCTCACGCACCGTCTGCGCCACAGTCAGAAAAACGCCTGTGTCCAGCTTGCCAGGCTGAAGTTCAGCCCGACCACGCCTTCTGTCACAACTGCGGAACACTCGTACAGTACAGCGACTCGCACCATCTGCCCACCGCACGGGCAGGTACACCCGAATCAGCTTACCTCGGCGGAGAGGCGACCGTGCGGGCAGATGAAACGTCCCCAACTCCAGGGAACATTGCACCTCCGCCCATCACCGACTCATCATCCTAAAAACAAAAGATAAAGGAGTGTAAAACTGCGCCAGCACATCATCACTTTACTCTGCTACACCCTGCGCATCCCTTTTGCACTACTCGATACAATACGACGCCTCTTCACACAGCGAGCCAGGCAGCACCCACAATCCATCGTAGTCATCAAGCCCTGTTGCCTGGGCGACCTGCTCATGACAACCCCACTACTGGAGGTCATCCGTCAAGCCTATCCCCAGGCAAGCATCACCTACGTAGCAGGGACGTATTCAAAAGTCGTGCCAGAGCACCATCCAGCCATCAACACCGTCATTGATAGCGGCACCGTCGGCATCCCCGGTCGCTATAGCTTTTATGACTATATGAAGATCGCGAACGTATTACGCAAACACCACTTTGACCTGGCCTTCGTCCTCGACCGTTCACCCATGCTCACACTCCTACCCTGGCTGGCAGGCATACCACGCCGCATTGGCCCCGACAGTCTAGGCCGTGGCTTCTCGCTCACCGACCGGGTACCCGTCTCCACTTCACCCACCCAACTGCAACACCAGGCCACAATCTACCTCGACCTGGCTCGCGCCATCGGCCTACCCATCAACCACCCCCACATGCGTTTCGAGCCAACAGCAGAAGAACGCAGCGATGCCGTAGGGGCCGATTTATCGTGCCCACCGCCGATTTATCGGCCCACCGAACATGATGATCCCGTCGGTCCCCGATTTATCGCGCCCGTGGGGCAGGGCGAAGCCAACACCACCCAACACGAGCCAAGCGATGCCGTAGGGGCCGATTTATCGCGCCCACCGCCGATTTATCGGCCCACCGAACATGATGACCTCGTCGGTCCCCAATTTATCGCGCCCGCGGGGTCGGGCGAGGCCAACACCTCCCAACACGAGCCAAGCGATCCCGTCGGTCCCCAATTTATCGCGCCCGTGGGGTCGGGCGAGGCCAACACCTCCCAACACGAGCCAAGCGATGTCGTAGGGGCCCGATTTATCGCGCCCGCGGGGTCGGGCGAGGCCAACACCACCCAACGCGAGCCAAGCGATCCCGTCGGTCCCCAATTTATCGCGCCCACTTATCGCGCCCGCGGGGTTGGGCGGGGCCAACGCCACCCAATCTGCTAACCCCATCCATACTCGAGTGGCAGTCTTCCCAGGCGGAGGCAGCAACCCCGGCATGAACTTAACCGCCAAACGCTGGCCGCTAGAGCGCTACCAGGAACTCGTACGCAGACTCGTACGCGAATTAGACGTAGAAGTACTGCTAATCGGCGGACCCGAGGACATCGACCTCAATCAACGCCTGCTAGAAGGCCTTGACGTACCAGCAGGAACCGTCACCAACCTCGCAGGCAAAACAACCATCGGGCAGCTTGCCGCGCAACTCGAACAATGCGCCCTCTTCATCGGCAACGACAGCAGCCCCATGCACCTTGCAGCAGCAGTCGGCATCCCCGTCATCGCCATCTTCGGCCCAACCAGCCCCCAGGAGTACGGCCCCTATCCGCTCGACGACCCCAAACACATAGCCCTCTGGCATCATCCCACCGGACAACCATGCTTCTACCTGGGTAAAATGCAAACCTGTACCGCCTGCACCTGCATGCAAGCGGTGACGGTCGATGAGGTATGGGATGCGGTGCGCTTATTCTTGCCAGCACAACTCCCCGAAACGCAATGAGCCTCCTGCTACCTTCTGCGAAACGCATACAGCTTGTGATCATAGGAGCCGACATAGACTACCCCGTTAGCCACCGCTGGCGAGGAGTAGATCACATCGCCAGTGCTGGCGGTCCACAAGGGTTGGCAGGTCGACTGTCCGCACCCATCCGCCTTGAAGGCATACAGCTTGTCATCAAAGGAGCCGACATAGACCACTCCATTGGCCACCGCTGGCGAGGACTCGATGAGCCGATCGCGTTGCCGGTAGTGGCGTTCCATGCCTGTACCAACGTCGAAACCGTTGCCGGAGAAAGCTCAGACTCGTAGGGGTTGAAGCGACTATGCTGGGCATCGAAGCCAAATTGTATGCCGTTCTTCATAACGAACTGATCATAGGCCGAAGGTGCCAATGTTAGTGTTGCGGGAGGAGGTTGATGCGTCAAATACAACGCAGCCCAGATTCCACCACTGCCCACCACCAGCACGAGCAACGCCAGGACAATGGCTCGTCCTCCTGGGAGGCGCACGCGCGCGGGAAGGGAGCCCGGCGTGATGGGAATCGAAGAAAGAGGCTTCTTTTGCTGTGCCACCGGCAGGGAGGCTTGCGAAGCAGCCCTTCCATCCGAAGGAAGGTGAGTGGCTGGAGAAGGACCCTCAGCCCACAGGGGAGCAGGCGAAGAAGCCACTGTCTCTATGGATGGCACTGTTGTCGGAACCTGTTTACCTGGTAGAGGAACTCGCGCAGGGGCATCTAGGTTCCCCACAACGGCTGGTGGCGGCACAGCAGGAACGCGCTGTTCGTTCGTTTGGCCCGGCGGACTTGCCCCGCCCACCGCTGAAGCTGCCGCGGGAGGCACTGCCCCAGCAACAGAAACGCCACTGGTCCTGGCTGATCGTAAGTCCATCGGCTGCACACCGGCCGCTGCCTGCAGCGCCGTGGCGAACGCCTGCACGCTGGCAAAGCGCGCTGCCGGGTCTTTGGCCAGCGCCGTCAAGACGACCTGCTCCACGTCAGGCGAGACCGCTGGCACCTTCTCGCGTAAGGATGGAGGCGGCTCAAGGAAATGCTGCATCGCGATCTCGGTTGCCGTCCCACCAAAGGGCCGCTCACCACAGAGCCATTCATAGACGATGATGCCTAACGCATACTGGTCGCTGGCCGGGCGCGGTTTTCCACGCAGTTGCTCCGGCGCCATGTAGGGAACCGTTCCCCCAGGCCTTTCTGTATCGAGTGAGCGCGTACTATGGGCCACTGCGACAATGCCAAAATCACTGAGCCAGACCTCGTTGTTGGGTCCCAGCAAGATGTTCTCCGGCTTGACGTCGCGATGGATCAGCCGCTCATCATGGGCATGCTGCAATGCGGCAGCAATCGGCCTGACATAGGCGATGATGCTGTCCAGGGATAGATGCGTCCCTTTGGGATGCCGCTGGCGCAGCGTGCCATTGGGGGCATAAGCCATCGCCAGGAACGGTGTGTTGGCAGGACCGATGCCAAAGTCCAGCAGCCGCACGATATGGGGATGTTGCAGGCGAAACGTCGTGCTGGCCTCGTTGATAAACTCCTTCAGGTCCTCGGCAGTCAGCCGCGCCTGTAGCACCTTGACGGCAGCCAGGGTATTGTTGTGGTGGATATGCTCGCCCAGATAGACCTCGCCAAAGCTGCCTTGTCCCAGAAAACGGCCCAGCCGGTACTGGCCAAACTGTTGCCCCAGTCGATCGGTCATCGTGGTGTTCCTCTCGACGAAATTAGGGATCGTTGTTCCTCATCCTGCCCCCAATCCCTACTCTCATGAAGATTCCGTTAAAAAGTATAGCACACCACATACCTGTTGTATATCTTTTGTACAAGCGATCCTTGCTTTCTTGGGATCCATTATCACCTTGATATCAAGTGCTATACTAGTCTCTGAGAGAAGTCATACGTATGACATATGAGAGAGAGAGAGCAAGGAGAGCCGAAGGGGGTCCATCTCTCACTGTGCGTCATCGTGCATGCACCGTGACACACGAATTGTTGGGGGCGCGAAGCCGGAGTATAGTAGGGGCCATACATGTAGTGGCAGGGGGCAGGGTTGGGTGGTGGATGGGCCCTTGCGGCTGCCAGGTGTGGGGTAGGGTGGGCCCTGGCGGTTGCCCTGGGAGCTTTGGGGGGAAAGCTACTGGTCGCGTATACCCTGGAAGATTCAGGTTCAAGCTGCCGAGCTGGGGAAAGGAACATCCGCATATTCCCCACGGGTTTGTGGGACAGGGATCGGCTCGTGATCTTCAACCATTCCTCGTAAATGCAAAGCAATAGCCTCGCGCATATTCTTTTGTACTTCTTCGTATGTGGCACCAGTGGTTATACAACCAGGAAGGTCAGGAACATATGCGCTGTAGTTGTGCTCACCGGGTTCAATGATGATCAGATAGCGATACATACTCTCTCCCTGCCTTTCAATAATCTCTATTTATGCTTACGTCTCCGACAAGATATGCAATCTTCGTCTCTTCGTCACCGTTTCAGTTGTGCCTGTTTGAAGACGCTTGCAAGCGTCTTGGGATGTAAATCGTCGTTCAAGTGTCCAGGAACGGTCACTCGCCCCGGCTTTTTTGGGTGTTTGTACTGCCGATGACTCCCTTCGGTGTCCACTAGATACCACCCGTCAGCTTCCAGCCGCTTGATGAGATCTCGGACTTTCATAAATGTTGCCGCCCCATCCCGAATTTTTGTTACCATCTGCATTCTACCATAGGGGAGCACACGTTTCAATTTCCCTACAAAGGGAGTCTACGTCCCTGCAGGTGAATGTCCCGTAGGGGTGGGGACCCTTGTGGAAGCCTGTCTGGGGGACAGGTATGCCCGCGTTTGCCCGTTTCCCCCTAATGGATGGAGACCCGAGCAGATGCAGCGGCTGGACGAAGTGAGCGCTATCAAATTGGGATTTCCTCACAGCTTTCTCCAATCTGAGGAGGTAACAGAGCTCATTTTTGGTAATACGTTCCCTTTGATCGATAACCACAGGAGCTAACACGCTCGCTGCTTGGCTACTTCTCACGCTGCGTTTGCCGTCCTTGGGTATGACTTTTTCGGTCATGCTCTCTTCCCGTACTCGCCAGGTATGATCGCTCATTGAGGCCAGGGACGCTGATTCCTCACCTACGGCCCTGGTCGCAAAAGAGCCAGCTCCCAACCTCGTACTACCTGAACCACCAGCACCAAGACAATGGAGGAGTAAACCAACAGGCGATAGAGAATAATACCTTTAGCGCACGAGAGGCTGCCCAATCACCTTTGGATCACATGCCATACCCACGACGCTAGTTTCTCAGAAAAACGAAGCCTCACCTAGTCACACACCAATTCCCCACGCAAGACCGTCACGGCCTGCCCACCGAGAGAAACCCGATCTCCACCCACACACACGCGCACTACTCCGCCGCGCAGCGAAGCTTGATAGCCAACCAGTTGGTCCTCCCCCAACTTGCAACACCAGTAGGGGGTGAGGCAACAATGCGCCGAGCCTGTGACGGGATCTTCATTCACACCCACCCGCGGGGCGAAGAACCGCGAGACGAAATCATAGCCCTGCGAACTGGCTCGACTGGTGACGATGACACCACGAGCCTCTACCGTCACAAGCCGCGAGAAATCGGGCTGCACGCCTCTCACAATCTCCTCCGACTCCACCTCGACCAGGTAATCGAACTGATTTTTGCCCACATATTCCTCTTCTTGGCATAATATTAACTATGTGCTACAATTCTGCCATGAACTGCTGACCTCTGCAAGTGGCAGAAATGACAGGGAGCATCAAAAAACTGCCATGCATGATGAAGCCAAAGAAAAAATAGGCCGCTAGAAGCAGCTTACACTGCTTCTAGCCAGCCACTCAAAACACTTAAACATGTAACTCAACTACAAAACAACGTTATTCACGACAACAGCAGTATGGACAGAGCTAACGGGCTCCACCATCGTCAATGACCACGGTCTAAAACATGTCGTGACGACGGAAGAAGAAGAAGTCGTCGTCAGGAAAGAAGAAGTCGTCGTGGCGACGAAAGAAGAAGCGGTCACGGTGGTGTCTGCGGCGTCTGCGGTCGTCCCCTGCACCGACAACTCCTGCCAAATCCTCCTCGGATAGCTCGATGGCTCCAACCAGATTCTCCTGATTATCGAGTTTCATTTGTTGTTTCCTTTCTTTAGATGTTACAGATGTTACAAAACAATTGAAAAATCTATGGCAACGGAATGCAGTGCAAGAGAACGTCTTTCATATACAGCACTTGTGTTTTACAAACACATGAACCCATTTGCTTTGGATTTCATAAAATTCACAGCATAATTCAGAAATGTCCTCTGTACATACCGGTAGCCACCCTGGTAATATCCCAGCAAGGTTAGGCTTCTCAAGAGGGCGGAGGCAAGCTCACGCCCCTACTAACCCCGGGTTGGTAGGGGCGTGAGCTTGCCTCCGCCCTTGCCTCCGCCCAGCTTCCTGTACCTTCCCCACTAGCCAACTGGCTCTGTATCAACTGTGCGTAGTAGCCGTTCCTCGCCAAGAGTTCTTCGTGGGAACCGCTCTCTACGAGCGTTCCCTCGTCAAGGACCAGAATAAGATCGGCATTACGAATTGTGCTCAGGCGGTGAGCAATAATGATTTGTGTACACGCTAAGGCCTTGAGATGTTGCTCCACTCTTCTCTCGGTGAGCACGTCCAGAGAACTGGTCGCCTCATCGAGCAGAAGGATTGCTGGAGCATGCGCCAGAGCACGGGCAATTGCCAACCTCTGGCGCTGTCCCCCAGAGAGCGCATTGCCACCTTCTGAGACGAAGGTTTCGTATCCCATCGGCATTTGCACAATTTCGTCATGCAGCACTGCTGTTTGGGCTGCTTTGATCACCCGCTCCATGCTTATATCAGGGGCATTGAAGCAGATATTTTGCCGGATCGAGCCACTGAAGATGCTTGCCTCTTGCATGACGACCCCGAATTGAGCGCGAACAGCCTGATAATTCAGGGACCGTAGGGGAATGCCGTCGTAGTAAATCTCGCCTTCTACCGGCAAAAACAATCCAAGGAGCAGTTTGCCAAGCGTACTTTTCCCTGATCCTGTTCTCCCAACGATGGCGACCTTTTGTCCTGCTTCGATGTGTACACAAATATTCGTCAGCACTTTCGGTGCATTTGGATCATACTGAAAGCTGATACCCTCCAGCTTGATCTGCCCTGTCAGTCGAGGTGGCTGCTGCATTTGCTCACCACCCTGCTCAGGCTCAGATTTCATCACATCGGCGATGCGCTCGAAATGCGAGCGGACCACCTGTAACGCTTGTCCAGTGCTCACAAGTGACGCGAGCGGAGCCAGGAAGGCACCAGACAGCGCAATCAGCGCGAGCATCGTTCCCACTTGCATCGTGTGATTGATCACCTGCATTGCTCCTACCCACAGCAGGATAAGCGGTGAAAGTCCATTCAAGGCGGTCATGATTGTTTGTGTGACTGATGAGAGATAGTTTCGACGCGTAGAACTGTTCAGCTGGTTGAAGAACAGATTTGACCACTGCTGGAATACGCGATGTTCAGCCCCTGCGGCCTTGATCGTCGCTATTCCCACTAAGGCTTCCGTCTCATAGCCCTCAGATTTTCCCACGGCCTCCAACTCACGGCTTGCCAGAGCACGCATCGGGCCGCTGGTACACAGCAACAAGACGACTTGTAGCAAGCCGATTGCCAGCACAAGGCTGCCGAATGCGAGTGATTGTGAAAGCAAAATAACCAGATAGACAATCACTAAACTTCCATCCAGGAGCGTCGAGATGAGCTGGTTGCTGAGCAGATCAAAAATGACGGTGTTGCTTGCGAGGCGCGAGAGGATATCTCCGCTCGAATGCCGCAGAAAGAATGGTAGCGGCAGCGCCAACAGGTGTTCGAAGCTACTGAGCATGACTTGTGTATCGATGCGCGCCTGAAGGTAAATCAGCAGAGATGCACGAAGGAGCGTGATCACGAGTTGGGAAAGCACCAGAACGATGATACCTGCTGCTAGAATCGGCAGAATCGTGTTCATCTGGTGGGGAATCACCTGATCTACCACCACTTCGGTGAAGACAGGTACTTTCCTAGTCCAAGGAACTCAAGAAGCAGGGTGGCTGCGATGATTTGAACGAATACCAATGGAGCCTGTTTTAGGTATCTCACCAGATAGGTTCGTAACGTCATCTCTGAAGTACTGGTACGCCGGTCAAAGTGCTCACCAGGTTCCAGCATCAGCACAATACCGGTGAAGCCCTCGTCGAACTCCTCCGCAGTCAGACGCCGGCGTCCCAGGTCGGGATCAACCACCTCCACGTAGGTAGGGGACCAGCGTTCCACGATGATAAAATGATCGAACTCCCAGTGAACGATCGCGGGCAGCGTAACCCCACGAAAATCGTTCTCTTGCAGAGCAATAGCCCGTACGCGCAAACCGTACATGCGAGCAGCTTTGACGATACTGAGCGCGGACAGTCCGTCGCGTCCCACCCCACAGCGTTCGAGCACCTCGGAGACGCTGGTAGTGCGCCCGTAATAGGAGAGGATCATGGCCAGGCAGGCGGCTCCGCAATCCACCATACTCAACTGCTGCAACACAGGCACTCTTCTCCGCCACCGTCTGTCACTGAGGCGCTGCCAGAAGGAACGATGGGGGAGCTGCGCCGGCCGAGGAGGGTGGGGATGGACAGGCGACTGCACTGGCTGCAGGAGCGAAGTAGGTGGCTTGAGTGGGATGGTCTCCTCTAGCTGCTCTTGTGCTGCGCCGTTCTGCTGATTGAGTATGGTTGTGTGGACTTTCTGTTCCTGGTCGAGCGGGCCATGGAGGCCGTTTAGCAAGATCGAACGTGTTCATACATTACCTTCTAATCAGAGGACCCAGGCCTGGGAGCAGTCAAGTACCCACCGCCTAAAGGCTGGTGGGCTTGTAACTACCCACGTACGGGTGCTACCAAAGGCACCTTGACGGGTGCCCGTGAGATATTGATAGCCGCATTTACGTCGGCATTCAAGCAGAAACCGCACTGCTTACAACGAAAGGAGGCTTGAGATTGGCGATTGGCTTTCTCACAATGCCCACACTCACTGCATGTTCTCGATGTGTTCCGAGAGTCAACAAACCTCACCTCCACGCTGGCCCAAGCTGCCTTGTAGGCGATGTATCTCCTCAACTGATAGAAAGCCCAGGAGTGCCGTTCGTAGCGGTTCTCACGCCTAACCGTTGTCCTCTCTCGAATCCCCGTCAAGTCTTCGAGGGCGAGTGCCTTGCGCGATACGACGGCTTTGTGGACCAGGGTCTTACTGATTTTATGGTTGATCTCTTTTTGAAAACGCTTTTCACGTCCAGAGAATTTCTTGAGGCGGCGTTTCGCAGAACGGGTTCCGACCCGTTGCAACTCTTGACGACGCTTGTGGTAACGGCTTCGAACCTCGTGGACTTTGGTACCTGTAAAGGTGTGTCCTTCACTATCGGTAGCCAGGTTGACGATGCCCAGGTCTACCCCAATGGCGGAGTCGGTCTCTCTCACTTGGGGCGTATCGGTGCTCTGAGTGAGA
>WNFA01002806.1_pt1 | contig 14955 bp, 15 predicted proteins | sample 5400481 | NCBI WGS metagenome assembly WNFA01 (sample SAMN13153340, study PRJNA577476) | soil metagenome | isolation source: 120 cm saprolite under Douglas fir tree site 2 hole 1 replicate 2 | place: USA:California | collected 2015-04-18
CCCTGGGATCCTCGATCACGCCGCGATCCGCGATCAGCGCTTCCAGCGTGGCGGCGACATAGGAATCCCCCGACGCTTGATTTCCGGTCAGGGCTCTTGCATAGCGTCGCAAGAATGGCAGGTATTGTGCTACCGCAGCGGAGGCATTGGACACGGGACCCTCCCTCTATTCTGAGCCTACGCGCCGAAAACCAGCTTGTGTGAAAAAAGTTCCATGCGGCGGAACGAACCGTTCTTCGTGACGTTATCTTGCGATAAAGCACTGAGGGGCCCGGGCAGGCCGACTTTGCCCGGGAACAACGGATGAACGAACGCAAGCCGGTTCGGGCGGCCATTGCAGGGGAGGCTGTTCGGGCGGAGGCAACGCAACAAAGCCCCCTGAACTCAGAGGCGAGCATGCACACCGACGCGCAAGTAAAAAAGACCGGAGGAGGGCGCCTCAGCCGCGAGGACCAGCGAAGGCTCGGCGATATCCTCCAGCGCGTCTACTGACGATGCGATCATCCGTACGCGACGCGATGCTCGCAGCGGTGCCGAGCTTGCGCGCGTTTGCTATTTCGCTTTGCGGCAACGTGGATCGCGCCGACGACCTGGTGCAGGAAACGCTGCTGCGTGCCATGGCGAATATCGATTCGTTCCAACCGGGAACGAACATGTCGGCGTGGCTGTTCACGATTCTCCGCAACCTGTTCCGCTCCGAGTATCGCAAGCGCCGGCGGGAAGTCGAGGATACCGACGGAAGCTATGCCGAGAGCCTGAAATCGCATCCCGAACAGCACAGTCGCGTGGAGTTCGAGGAATTCCGCGTGGCGCTCAGCAAGTTGCCCTCCGATCAGCGCGAAGCGCTCATTCTCGTCGGCGCATCGGGGTTCTCTTATGAAGAGGCGGCTGCCATCTGCGATTGTGCGGTGGGAACGATCAAGAGCCGCGTCAATCGTGCGCGCACCCGGCTGTCGGATCTGCTCTCCATCGACGGCGCTGACGATTTCGGCCCGGATCATACCACGCGCGCAATTCTGTCGGCGGGCGGGCGCGGCTGATCAACCGTCTCGCTCGGATCGGGTAATCGATTCAAGGCAAGCAAGAAGCTCTCGCCCGGTCAAAAATCCGGGCGAGAGCTCGCGCGCGCCTGAAAACCATGCGGAAGCTTACTTCAAGGAACCGACGGCGAACGGCCGCGGATGAGGGCGAAAACCGCCAAGATCACGAACGGGATGATCGCAACAAAGAAAATGATCTTTGCGATCTCGACCGCAAACCCGCGATCCCACCAAAGCCGAGGACAGCCGCAATCAGCGCAATAACCAGAAACGTCAAAGCCCAACCAAGCATGGCGGTGCTCCGTCATTGTCAAAGTGCGCGCAACTCGTTCTTCGCTGCGCATTACGCTTTTCATAAACGACCAACGCGCAAGAATGTCCCGGCACGTTCCGTTTGGCGACGGTTCGGCCCTCCGGGACCGGCGGTGAGTCGCAAGCTCGCACCGCCGGCGGCGTCCGCCGCATCTCGCGCATCGCGTCTTAAGGATGCACGTCCTCGGTGAACCAGTCGGTCGGCACCTCACGGCCGAGGCCGCTCTCCTTCGCCTTGCGGTAGACGAGGGAGCCCGCGGCCGCGAATTGATAGCCGAGGCCGATATTGTTGATGAAGCAAGTGACGTCGGTTTCCGACTTGCGACCTTCGGCTCGACCGGCGACGAGCTGCGGCAAGGTCGGAAGCTTGTCGAAGTCGATCTCCTCGGCCAGCTGCCAGCCGCGGCCCGCCACCTTCTCCTCGATCACGACGTCCTTGGCTGCGACGTGGATCGGGGCCGGATCGTTCCAGTGAATGACAACGCGGTCGGCGCGCTTGACCGCCTTGACCTCGATTTCCGGCCGTTTGATCGAGCTCAGATGCATGCCGGGCTCGATCCAGCGCTCGAAAAAAACGTTGTCGATGGAATTGGTCGCGCACATGACGATGTCGGAACCCTCGATCGCTTCCTCCGGCAGGCCGACGGGTATGATGTCAACGCCGAGCACCGCGCTCATGGCCGTCGCGAAGCTTTCGCGGCTTTGCGGATTGGGGCTGAAGCAACGGATCGTCTCGATGTCGCGCACGGCGCAGGCCGCCATGAGCTGCGCACCCGCTTGCCAGCCGGAGCCGAGAATGCCGACGCGCTTCGCATTCTCGCGGGCGAGGTGTTTGATGCCGAGCCCATTGGCGGCGCCGACGCGCATGCGCTGCATGACGCCGTCGGGCAGGATCGCGAGCGGCTCGCCGTTCTCCACCGAGAACAGCAGCACTAGGCCGACATAGCGGTTGTTGGGCGCAGCCGCGATCTTTTCTCGACGCATGGCGTTGCCGCGCTTGGGCCAAGTCACGATGTCGGAATTGATGCGGACCGCGCCGACGCCGAGCTTCGGCGCCACGCCGTCCATGGATTTGAGGCTGTAGAGCGCGTCCGCCCGCGCCGTCGGCGTGAAGCAGTCGGAGCGGGTGCGCGAGACACCGCGTCCATCGGCCAACTCCACATAGGCCTCCTCCATGACCGCGATGCATTCACCCATCGTCAGAAGCTTCTCGACGTCGTCGTTGGAGAGGATCAGCGTCATGGCTATTGCGCCTGTGGTGGCTGTGACAGCATAGCGGGGACTTCCCCGAGTAGTGTGGCGGTTCAGGAGTCCGCATCATTCTTGCAGCGAGTCGGAAATGCGGACTCCTGAACCAAAGCCACACTAAGCTCAATGAGTTGCTAGTGTCCTTCGATTCTGAAGTTCGCAAATGAGGCTGCGGCCACAATGATGCGAACTTCGGAATCGGGACACTAGCGTATCGCGCCATCGATTGCGTGCGCGCGGCGCCATGATAGCCCACCTCCGAGGGTTTGCGCGCTCCGTGCTGGCGGCCCCACAAGGCGCTCGCGTCAGACCCTCAAAATGTTCCAGAATGGATGGCCCGCCGTTTCCGCCCGCTTCACAAGGAAATGAGCTCATGAGCGTCGACACGCACGTCACCACGCTGAGCGCGGCCTTCGACGATTACCCGCACACGCTGCCGCTCAAGCGCGGTGAGATCGCTTCCCCGCGCGTCGCGTTCACCTTTTCCGACATCAGACCGGCGAACCGGTTCTTCAAGCCGATGGTGCGCGAGCTCAAGTTCGACGTCAGCGAGATGGCGATTGCGACCTATGTGCAGGCCAAGGCCTACGGCAAGCCGCTCGTCCTCGTACCCGCGACCGTGATGGGGCGGTTTCAGCACGGCACCATCTTGTGCAACGCGGCGCGCCCGCTCGCGCCGGCCGAGCTCGCCGGCAAACGCGTCGGTGTTCGCTCCTACAGCCAGACGACCGCGGTGTGGGTGCGCGGCATCCTCGAGAACGACTACGGCATCGACCTTGGCAAGGTGCGCTGGGTCACGTTCGAAGATGGACATGTCGCCGAATACCACGAGCCGGCGGGCGTCGAACGCGCGGGCGCGGAGAAGAATCTCCTCAAAATGCTGCGCGAGGGCGAGCTCGACGCCGCGATCTACGGCGCGGACCTGCCCAATGATCCCACGCTCAAAAGCCTGATCCCGGACGCCGAGGCGGCGGCGCAGACATGGTACGCGCGGCATCACGTCGTGCCGATCAACCACATGGTGGTGGTCACGGAAAAGATCGCAAAGTCGAACCCGCAAACAGTCGAGGAAATTTACCGGCTGCTGCTGCAAGCCAAGACCGCGGCCGGGCTGCCCAAGGCGGGCGCGATCGATTTTCTTGCCTTCGGCCTCACGGCGTGCCGGCCGGCGCTGCAGACCATCATCACCTACGCGCTGCAGCAGCGGCTCATTCCGCGAAAAATCGAGGTCGACGACCTGTTCGACGATACCACTCGCGCGCTCGACAGCTGAGTGAACGCCGATCAAGTTTACCCGGTTACCGCAACCGGTATGATTTGGCTTAAGCCGGGCGCGCCGGCTTACCAGATTTATTTACCGAATCAGGGGAGCCTTGGCGTCCGGCATCTTGCGGCGTCGATCGACTTTGCGCGCGCAACGCTTATGTCTACAGGGAGCATCGCACACCCGCTGCTGCCTGAAATCCAGCAATCGGGAGAATCGCTTGGCGAAACCCACCGCCCCGCTGGCGTCCGGTCGGCTCGCGGCGCTGCGCATCGCGCTGATCTCGGGCGTGGCATGGAGCTGCCTTGCCGACTGGGTGGGTTCAGCCGACGCGGCGGCGCGCGGGATGGGCGCGCCTTACGGCTGGTACGATGGCTGGTACGCCCCGCAGGCCGCGATGCCCGCCCGTAAGGCCAGGGTTGCGCCCACGACCACGAAAAAGGAAAAAGCCGAGCCCAAGAAGAAGGATGTGGGTTTCGGCCAAATGCCGAAAGGTCCACTGCAGATCGTCGTTTCGATCGGCAACCAGAAGGTGACGCTCTTTAGCAATGGCGTGCGCGTGGCGCAGGGGCCGGTCTCCACCGGCGTGCCCGGCCATCCGACGCCGACGGGCGTCTTCAGCATCATCGAGAAGGACCGCTATCACCACTCCAATCTCTACAGCAATGCGCCGATGCCTTACATGCAGCGCATCACCTGGTCGGGCGTGGCGCTGCACGAAGGCGTGCTGCCGGGTTATCCGGCCTCGCACGGCTGCATTCGCATGTCGCATGACTTCGCCCAGAAGCTGTGGCCCGTCACCAATCTCGGCGTACGCGTCATCGTGGCTCACCACGAGCTCGCCCCGGTCGACTTCGCGCATCCGAAGCTGTTCGCGCCGAAGCTCGAACCGTCCGAGCCCGCGGTCGCGGCGGGTGGAGGGACCGACGGGCGCGATGTCGTCGGCACAATCGCGATGGTTCAGGCGACGGTTGCGGAGCAGGGAAGCGCGGCGATCGACGCGGCGACGCCAGCCGGGGCCAAACCCTGGTCGGACGCGACCAGTGACCGCGAGTCTGCCGAGATGACAACGCCGCCCGCGCAGACGACGGGGAAAGACGCGGACGTCGTGGCGGGCGAAGGGCGGCGCGCTCAAGCGACCGAGACGCAGCCCGCTCAAGTGAGCGACGAAGCGAAGGCGTCCGGCCTGGCCGAGTTCATCCAATCCATGGAGGTCGCGGCTCCGGTGGCGCCGAGCGATGCGGGCGACGCTCCCGAGATGCCGCAGACGAGCGAGCCGGCGGCACTGGTGCCGGTCGTCCCCGAGCCGCGGCCGACCGAGGCGGCTCCCAGCGGTAGCGATGCGGTCAAACCTGCGCCCACCGTCGATCCGGCGAAGCCAGCGGCGCCGCCGACCAAGGCTGCCGACCAGCCGACCAAGCGCGGCGGACAGGTCGCGGTATTCGTGAGCCGCAAGGAACAAAAGATTTTCGTTCGACAGGGCTTCGTGCCGCTCTTCGACATGCCGATCGTCATCGAACAGCCCGATCAGCCGCTGGGCACGCACGTCTTCACCGCCATGGAAGTAACCGACGATGGCGGCGGCATGCGCTGGAACTTGATCAGCGTCCCGACCGAGCCGGCGGCATCGACCGAGCAAAGGGACACCAGGAAGAAATCCAAGGAGGCACCTGCGCCTGCCGTGCGGGCCAAACCGCCGGCGAGCGCGGCGCAAGCGCTTGACCGCATCGAGATTCCGCAGGAGGCGGTCGACCGCATCGGCGAAATCTTGATTCCGGGCTCGTCGCTGGTGGTCTCCGACGAGGGCCTCGGTCGGGAAACCGGGCGCTACACGGAATTCATCGTCCTTTCCCGCTAGTGTGGCGGTTCAGAAGTCCGCATCATTCTTGCAGCGAGTCCGAAATGCGGACTTCTGAACCAAAGCCACACTAGATCAATAAGTTGCTAGTGTCCTTCGATTCCGAAGTTCGCAAACGAGGCTGCGGCACAATGATGCGAACTTCGGAATCGGGACACTAGCGCACGTCGAGCCGGGGCCGTCGCCTTGACGGTGGTGGTGCGAAAAGCGATCGGCTAGGCTCGCACGGCCCCCGGTCGGCGGCGTTGCTGCCTCGGCGCCGCGCAAGAGGACGACAGCGTGCACAGATGGAATGCGTGCGGATCGGCCGTGCTTGCCGCGATTGCGGCAACCGCATCCGTGTGGCTGATGATCGGGCCGCTCACGGCGGAGACTTCGGCGCCCCAGACTTCGGCGCCCCAGACTTCGGCGGCCAAGATTTGGCCGACCAAGCGGGTCCAGGTCGTCGTGCCATTCGCCCCCGGGAGCGCCACCGACCTGCTTCCGCGAACGGTGTTCGAGCACGTCGCGGCCAACGTCGGCCAGGCCATCATCATCGAGAACCGACCGGGCGGAGGTGGGGCCATCGGCGTCAGCGCCGTTGCCAAGGCGGATCCGGACGGCCACACGATCCTCGTCCATTCCAACGCGCTGGTGACCGCGCCGGCGATCCAGCCCATGCCCTATGATCCGGTGCAGGACTTTGCCGGCATCACGCCGCTGGGCAACGTGCCTTTGGTGCTGGTGGTCCCGCCCGACAAGAACATCAAGACGGTGAAGGAGCTCGTCGCCGCCGCCAAGGCCAAGCCGGGCTCGATCAACTACGCCGCCGCGGGCATCGGCACTCCGCCGCATCTGACCGCCGAGCGCTTTCGCCTCGCCGCCCAGTTCGAGGGGCAGCTCGTTCCGTTCAAGGGCGCTCCCGAGGCGCTCACCGAAGTGATCGCCGGCAGAGTGGACTTCTACTTCTGCCCGCTGCCGGTGGCGATGCCGTTCGTCCGCGAGGGCAAGGTCCTGGCGCTCGCCGTGAGCAGCTCGAAGCGCACGTCGGCCCTGCCGGAGGTGCCGACTACGCTCGAGGCGGGATTTCCCGATTCCGATTTCGATTTCTGGGTCGGCATGGTGGTGCCCAAGAAGACGCCGCGCGACATCGTCGCTCGCATTCACGAAGAGACGGTGAAAGGGCTGCGGGATCCATCCGTGAAGGAGAAGCTCTCCAAGCTCGGCGTCGAAGAGATGATCATGCAGCCGGACGAATTCGACGCGCGCATCGCCCGCGAGGCGCCGATCGCCGTGACGCTCGCCAGGGCCGCCGGCATCGCGGCGAAGTGATCGCCGCGCCGATGCGGAACTGAATGAGCCTGGGATGTTCGAAAGCTTCACGCGCACCGAAATCAAGACCAGCGGCGCGCGCATCGTCACGGTGCGCGGCGGCGAGGGGCCGCCGCTGCTGCTGCTGCACGGCAATCCGTTCTCCCACCTATCCTGGCACAAGGTCGCGCCGCGTTTGGCGAGCGAATTCACCGTGGTCGCCACCGACCTGCGCGGCTACGGGGATTCGGAAAAGCCGCCGGGCGGCGAGGATCACAGCGGCTATTCGTTCCGCGCCATGGCGCAGGACCAGGTCGAGGTGATGGCGTCGCTCGGTTTCGAGCGTTTCTACGCCGCCGGCCATGACCGCGGCGCGCGCGTGCTCCACCGCATGTGCCTCGACCATCCGCAAAAGGTTGCGCGCGCGGCCATCCTCGACATCATCCCGCAGCATCATCTGCTCAACAACGTGACGCGCCAGTGGGGCACCTTCTCCTGGCACTGGTTCTTCATGATTCAGCCCTACGATTTTCCCGAGCGGTTGATGGGCGCCGATCCCGACTATTTCATCGAGAAGAAGCTCGCCAAGACCAAGCAGGGCCTGAGCTTCTTCGATCCGGCGGCAATCGCCGAGTACAAGCGCTATTTCCGCAATCCCGCGACCGTTCACGCCATGTGCGAGGACTATCGCGCCACCCACGGCGTCGATCTCGACATGGACAGCGAGGATTTCGCCGCCGGGCGCAAGATTACTTGTCCGCTGCTGCTGTTATGGGGCGCCACCGGGGGCGTCGGCCGCAACCACAAGCCGATGGAGATTTGGCCGCGCTATGCGTCCGACATTCGCGCCGGCAAGGCGCTCCCCTGCGGGCACTATCTCTCGGACGAAGCGCCGGACGAAACCTATCGCGAGCTGCGCGAGTTCTTTGCAGCGGCGGAGCCGGGCAAGGCTTGAGCCATGGCGACACCTCGGCGTCCCTGGTACACCATCCTCTACGTTCAAGTTCTACTCGCCATCGCCGCGGGCATCCTGATCGGCCATTACTTTTCAAACCTCGGCGTCGCCCTCAAACCGCTCGGCGACGGCTTCATCTCGCTCATCAAAATGATGATCGGCCCGGTGATCTTCTGCACCGTCGTGCACGGGATCGGCTCGATGCGCGACCTCAAGGGGGTCAACTGGCGACCGCTGCCGGCGCGGCGAGGAAATTGCGGGTCGCGTACCAGAGCAGGTGGCGGTTGTTGCTGTATCCCGGACTGTGCGCGGTGTGCGGCAGGATCATGAACTGGCGGTCGCCGTTGGGTAGTTGCCGAAAGAAGTCGATGAGGTCCTCGGTGGTCGAGTTGCCGTCATGGATGCCGCGGATCATGAGCACCGGCGCGAGCACCTTCTTGGGATCGACCAGCGGCAGATTGGCGGCCATGTCGAGATAGGTCCCGGTCGGGACCTCTTCGCCGAACTTAAGCTCGACGGCAATGATGGCCTCGGGCACGGCCATGTCGTAGCTCGAAGCGTGGCCGTCGCGGGTGAAGATCGAGCGGATCATGGCCGCGTCGCGCTTGCGGCGATTGTTGTTGCGGTAGAACTCGATCTGCTTCGCCCGGTTGGCGATCTCCGGCGCGCCCGCGCCTTTATAGGTGAAGGCGACCAGCACCAGGCGGTCCACCCGGTCGGGCTCGACTTGCGCGTAGGCGGCGGCGCGGATCGAACCGGAGGAGGTACCGTAGAAATGCATCTTCGCCTGCCCGGTCTCCCGCGCCACCACCGGCACCGCGGCTTTGAGGTCCTCCACGCCGCTGGCGACGTCGGAATTGTTGCCCGAACTGCCGGAATAGCCATAGCCGTCGTGGTCCATGGTCCACACGTCGTAGCCGTAGCGCGCAAATACGTTCATGAGCGAGTACTCGCCCTTGCCCGCTACCGTGAGGTCATAGGACGAGCGTGCGGAGTTCGAGGAGCCGTGCACCAGGAATAGAAGCGGAAGCGGCGGCTCGCCCGCTTTGGGTGCGCCGACGCGCTTGCGCCAGAGGTTGAGTGCAACATCACCCTTTTTGGCCCAGTATTCCGCGCTCCAGATCGCCCCGTCGCTCGCTTGCGCCGCCCCCGCGGCCGAGATCTGCGCCTGTGCGGTGAAAGCCGACACGAGCCCCGCCCCGACGCCGAGGCTTGCTCCCTTGAGGATGGCGCGGCGCGCGAGCGCGTGGTCGGCTGAGGTTTCCGTCATGGCGTCCTCCGCTTCTCGGCGCGATCGCGCTGCCGATCGCATTCTCGGGCCGGGTCGTGGGTCGGCATGCGACCTTATCAGATCGCCAAAGACGGCCAAGGCGGCCGGCGGCTGGGCTGAGCCGCAATCCCAGAACAAAACCAACCTGTCGCAGCGCGAGCCCTCGCGCGCCTGCGCGCGTTTTGCTAGTCGTTGCCGGCCATCGGCTCGAAACGCCCGCTCGGGGGCCGTCGCGGCGTGGGATTGGACATCGGACGTTGCAACGACGATATGGGGGTGCGGGAGGTTGCCGGGATATCGCGTGACGGGTCGACCGATGGAGCCGAGACCACAGGATCGTGAGCGCAGAGTGCTCGATGCGCTGCATCGGGCGGCGGTGTTCTGCGACCGAAGGATCGGGTGGAACCGGATCGGCCTCGCGCTCAGCGTCACCATCATCACGATCGCGGCTGTGGCGCTCTATCGTATCTTGCGCACGATCAATCCCACCGAAGTGGTCGAAGCGCTGGTCGCCACGGACTTGCGCAACGTCATGCTCGCCGGCGTGTTCGTCGCCGGTGGATATTTCACGCTGACCTTCTATGACCTGTTTGCGCTGCGCACGATCGGCCGCAACGACGTGCCGTATTGGGCGGCCGCGTTCGCCGCCTTCACCAGCTACGCGGTCGGGCACAACGTGGGCGCGAGCGTATTCACCGGCGGCGCGGTCCGCTACCGCATCTATTCGGCCTGGGGCCTGACCGCCATCGAGGTCGCGAGAATCTGTTTCGTGGCGGGGCTGACCTTCTGGCTCGGAAATGCCACGGTGCTCGGGCTCGGCATTCTCTATGCGCCGCTCGCCGCCACGGCCATCGACCAATTGCCCGCCTGGCTCAACCGCGCTGGAGCGGTTCTCATTCTGATCGTGCTGGCGCTTTATGTCGGCTGGGTGTGGCGGCGACCGCGCGTCATCGGCCGAGAGGGCTGGTGCGTCAACTTGCCCGGCGGGCCCCTGACGCTGTTGCAGATCGGGATCGGCATCGTCGATCTCGGCTTTTGCGCGCTGGCGATGTACATGCTGGTGCCGGATGAGCCCAACATCGGCTTCGTCACGCTTGCCGTGATCTTCGTCTCCGCCACGCTGCTCGGCTTTGCGAGTCACGCGCCCGGCGGTATCGGCGTCTTCGACGCGGCCATGTTGGTCGCGCTATGGCAGTTCGACAAGGAAGACGTGCTCGCCGGTGTGCTCTTGTTCCGCCTGCTCTACTACATCGTTCCGTTCGCGCTTTCGCTTCTCATTCTCGGCGGCCGTGAAGTCGTCCTGGCGCTGCGGGGCATCGCGCCGCCGCGCATCGAGCGGCTTCCTTCGCTGGCGCCGACCGAGGTGGCGACGCGACCCGAGGCGAGCGAAGAGAAGGCCCGCTGAGCAGGCCATCGCGGCTGCGCCCACAAATCTCGTCGCTCCCCCCGATCGGGCGAGCTGGCCCGATTGAAGTCAGCCTTGACTGCTTGACACCACCACGCTGCCGCCTCGAAAATGTCGATCCGAAAACAGTGTCGCCGAGGCTGCCGGATCCGGGGGCGGGTCGGGGGCAAACCATTGGATTTGAGTTTGCGCGCGGTGGCAGGAGAGCCACAGGTGACGACGCGCACCGCACCGCGGCCGCGGAACCTGTCGGATGATACGCACGGGAGAGGATCGTCGCTATGTTCGCAGAGGTACCGCCGCCGCCGCAGGTTGGTCGTCGCGCCGTGAACTTGGGCCTCGCTTTATGCCTGGCCGTAGTGCTGTGCGGCTCCGTTGCCCGTGCGCAGTCCGTCGCGTTCATCAATCCGGGAAAGTCTGACGAAGTTTACTGGGTGACCGCCGCGCAAGCCATGCAGGCCGCCGCCCGCAGCCTCGGCATGACGTTCGAAGTCCAGTATGCGCAGCGTGAGCCGCTGAAGACGCTCGAAATTGCCCGCGAAATGGTCGCGCGGCCCGCGGACAAGCGGCCCGAATATATTGTGATCACGGACGACTATTCCGTGGCCGATCGGCTGCTGGCGATCATCGACCCTGCCGGCGTGAAGAGTTTTCTGGCCTACAGCTCGATCCCCGTCGACCAGCGCGGCGGGATAGGATCGCCGCGCGGCAAATACAAAGGCTGGCTTGGCTCGCTGGAGCCGCAGGCGGAAGACGCCGGCTATCTGACGGCGCGCGCGCTGATCGAGCGTGGCAAAAAAGAAAAAGCATTCGGCCGCGACGGCAAGCTTCACATGCTGGCGATTGCGGGCGATCGCTCCACGCCGTCATCGATCAATCGCAATCAGGGCATGCGCCACGCGGTCGCCGAAGCGCCGATGGTCGTTCTCGAGGAGGAGGTTTACGCGGCGTGGACGCGCGAGAACGCCGCCCAGCAAGCCGAGTCGCTCTACCGGCGCTATCCCGATGTCAAGCTCGTCTGGGCGGGCAACGATCTGATGGCGTTCGGCGCCATGGCGGCCTGGGAAAAGCGCGGCGGCAAGCCCGGCGTGGACGCGTGGTTCAGCGGCATCAACACCTCGACCGAGGCGCTCGAAGCGGTGAAATCGGGGCGGATGACCGCGCTCGCCGGCGGCCACTTCATCACCGGGGCGTGGGCGCTGGTGATGATTTACGACTACCATCACGGCCACGACTTCGCCGACGAAGGGCTCGAGCTGCGACGACCGATGTTCGCGGAGTTCACGCCGGCGCTCGCCGACCGCTACATCGAGCGTTTCAGCGGCGGCTTTGATGGCGTCGACTTCAGCCGCTACAGCAAAGTGAGGAATACCAAGCTCAGGCGCTACAACTTCGGCTTTGCGCAATTGCTGGAACCACAGTCCTGAGCGCATAGTTAATTCCAGAAGCGGCCCGTTCGGTCCCCATGTCGGTCTGGGCCGCATCCTTTCGCGAGGCGCTTTAGCTCGAGCGAGGCGCTCATGCTGGGCTGGTTTCGGGCTTTGATGCCGAAAGAGGAGCGATTCTTCGACCTCTTCACTCGCCATGCTCGGATAACGCTTGCTGCCGCTCAAGCGCTTAGAGCCCTACTGAAGGGAGATGACGATGTGCTGCGCTGTTGCAGGGAGATAACACGACGCGAGAACGAAGCAGACGAGATAACGCGTGAGGTCATGACCGCGCTGCGAAAAACGTTCATAACTCCCCTCGACCGGGGCGATATCAAGGACCTGATCACGTCGATGGACGATTCCATCGACCAAATGAACCAGACCGCGAAGGTCATTACTCTGTTCGAGCTGCGCAGTTTTCAATCCCACATGCAGCAAATGGGCGAGATCATCGTTCAAGCGGCAAACCTGATGGTGGACGCGGTTCCGCTTTTGAGTTCGCTCGGCAGGGAATCCGCTCGTCTCAACAGCTTGACCGAAGAGATGATTCGCCTCGAAGAGCAAGCGGATAACCTTCATGACGAGGGCAGGAAGCAGCTCTTCTTAAATCAAAAAGACGCCATCGCATTTGTTATCGGCACGGAAGTTTACGACCACCTCGAAATGGTCATGGATCGCTTCGAGGATGTTGCGAACGAGATCAGCGCCATCGTCATCGAGAATGTGTAGAGCTCGAATTTTGGCTTCCAATGGATGCCACGCTCAGCTTGTTCGCTCTCTTCGCGCTGATTGCGGTCGCACTGATTTTCGACGTGTTGAATGGTCTGCATGATGCCGCCAATTCGATCGCGACCGTCGTCTCGACCCGCGTGTTGCGCCCACAATATGCGGTGATCTGGGCCGCCTTCTTTAATTTCATTGCGTTTTTGTTCTTCGGCCTCCATGTCGCCCAAACGGTTGGCACTGGAATCGTGGCCGCAGACGTGGTCGATGCGGCGGTGATATTCGGCGCGCTCATGGGCGCCATTTGCTGGAATTTGATTACGTGGTGGCTGGGCATGCCCTCGAGTAGCTCCCACGCGTTGATAGGTGGGCTCGCTGGCGCCGCCGTGACCAAGGCGGGGCTGGGCTCGATCCTGTGGAGCGGTCTCGGCATCACCGCCGCGGCCATCGTGTTTTCCCCTTTGCTCGGCTTTTTCCTGGCGCTGCTGCTTGTGCTTACGGTCTCGTGGGCGTTTGTCCGCGCGAGCCCATCGGCCGTAGACAATACGTTCCGCTCGCTGCAATTGATCTCGGCGGCGCTCTACTCGCTGGGGCACGGGGGCAACGACGCGCAGAAGACGATGGGCATCATCGCCGTGCTGCTGTACTCGCAAGGCCTGTTGGGCGAGACTTTTTACATCCCGTTTTGGGTGATCCTGAGCTGCCAGGCCGCCATGGGACTGGGCACGTTAGTTGGTGGCTGGCGCATCGTGCGTACGATGGGCACGAGAATCACCCGGCTGCATCCCGTGCAAGGCTTCTGTGCCGAGGCCGGCGGTGCAATGACCCTGTTCTTGGTCACGTACTTCGGTATCCCCGTCTCCACGACCCACACGATCACCGGCGCCATTGTCGGCGTGGGTGCCGCCCGCACAAGACCGCCGCCGTGCGTTGGAACGTGGCCAGTGACGTCGTCGTGGCTTGGATCGTGACGCTGCCCGCGGCGGCATTGTTTGGGGCCGCTTTTTACGAGCTTTACAAATTTCTTTCCTAACTCGCCGGCGCAAGGTAACTTTGCCCAGCGGTATGGCTTGCGTGTTGAAGAACCGAGATTAAGCGTTCAGTAGAGTGCAGCGTCGATGAATGGCCGGCGTAAAATAAGCGCTGCGAGGCGCGTCCAATACGGCGCCTTGCCCTACCGGCTCAGCGCTGGCTCCCGACCGCAGTTCATGCTCGTCACGTCGCGCGAAACCCGGCGCTGGATCATTCCGAAGGGTTGGCCAAAAAAGGGCAAGTCGCCCCATCATTCGGCGGCGCGCGAAGCCTTTGAAGAGGCTGGGGTCGTGGGCGCGGTTGCCAGGCGCTCGGTTGGTACATTCTCGTATGAAAAGCGACTGAAGAACGGTGGCGCTGTCGTCTGCGAAGTGCGCGTCTTTCCCCTTGAAGTCAGGCGCCAGAACAAACAATGGCCGGAAAAACAGGAGCGCGTTGTGAAGTGGCTCTCTGCCTCACAGGCGGCGGAAAAGGTAAAGGAACCAAAATTGAGCGCGATCATACTTCGCTTGGCGCGCAGATATGATTGAGCATAGCGCGTGACAAACCCGAAAGATTGGCCTCCCCCAAGGAACGATCCCGGAGCAAAACCTCGATTTTAACAGCGATCAATGACTGGGAGGCAAATCATGCGCGGTGTATTGATTTGTTTGATTTTAGCTCTGAGTACGGGTGCCGCGATAGCCGATCGACCAGTAACACAACAGGAGAGCACGCAACTCGAAGCGGCGCTCAAGGAACAAGGCTGCTCGGGCGGCAAGATGGAGTTCGACGACGGCAAGTTCGAGGTCGATTGACGGCTTCCCGCAGGAGCAATTTGTCAAATATTACGATCAATACACGGAGGGTGGCTTCAAACTGTTGCTAGACAAGGGCGGCTGGTACGGCAACAACCATTACAGCCATGCCACGACCTATACCGGCGTCGGTCATGCGACGCTTTTGTCATGTGCGCACCCCTACAAGCATGGAGTGGTCGGGAACGACTGGATCGATAAGAACACCGGGAGACGTCTGTATTCGACCGAAGACGCACGGTTCAAGTACCTCGACGAGGAAACTCCCGATCACTCAGGCACATCCCCTTTCAACATGAAGGTCACAACCGTTGGCGATGAGCTGATCTAT
>WNFA01010220.1_pt1 | contig 14951 bp, 17 predicted proteins | sample 5400481 | NCBI WGS metagenome assembly WNFA01 (sample SAMN13153340, study PRJNA577476) | soil metagenome | isolation source: 120 cm saprolite under Douglas fir tree site 2 hole 1 replicate 2 | place: USA:California | collected 2015-04-18
GCATCGGCTTTGCCATTCCGGCCAACATGGTGCGCGTCGTCGTCGCCTCCGCCAAGAGCGGCGGCAAGGCCGTCAAGCGGCCCTGGCTTGGCGCGCGGTTGCAGGCGGTGACGCCGGAGATTGCCGAGAGCCTGGGGCTTCGGCTTCCGACCGGCGCGCTGGTCGCCAGTGTGGTTGCGAGCAGTCCGGCAGCGCGGTCCGGGCTGAAGGCATCCGATCTGATCGTTGCGATCGACGGACAGGCGGTGGACGATCCCAATGGGTTCGACTACCGCTTTGCGACGCATCCGCTCGGCGGCACGTCGCAGGTCGATGTGCAGCGCGGCGGCAAGACCGTGAAGTTGACCATACCGCTCGAGACCGCGCCCGATACCGGCCGCAACGAAATCGTCCTGACGACACGCTCGCCGTTCCAGGGCGCCAAGGTTGCAAACATCTCGCCCGCGGTCGCCGATGAGCTGCATCTGGATGCGGACATCGAAGGCGTCGTGGTGACCGATCTGGCGGATGGCGCCACCGCCGCCAGCGTCGGGTTCCAAAAGGGCGACATCATCATGTCGGTGAACAATCAGAAAATCGCCAAGACCAGCGATCTCGAGAAGGCGACACGCGAGTCCGCGCGGCTCTGGCGCATCACCGTGGTGCGCGGCGGCCAGCAGATCAACGTGACGCTGGGCGGATGAGCCCGAAGCGACCACGTGAAGCCACCAACCTGTTTGCTGCGGCAGGCATGGAGCAGGATGCACCGCATCCGCTTCCGGACCGGTTGCGTCCCCGGGCGCTTTCCGATGTCGTCGGGCAGGATCATATTCTGGGGCCGGACGGCGCGCTGACGCGCATGCTCGCCACGCGCACGCTGGGTTCGCTGATTTTCTGGGGGCCTCCGGGAACCGGCAAGACCACGGTTGCGAGATTATTGGCGGATGCAACCGAACTGCATTTCGAGCAGATTTCCGCGGTGTTTTCCGGGGTCGCGGACCTGAAAAAAGTTTTCGACGCGGCTCGGGCGCGCCGCGAAATGGGCAAGGGAACACTCTTGTTCGTCGATGAGGTGCATCGGTTCAACCGCGCGCAGCAGGATTCGTTTTTGCCTGTCATGGAAGACGGCACCGTGGTGCTGGTCGGCGCGACCACCGAAAATCCCTCGTTCGAGCTCAACGCGGCTTTGCTGTCGCGGGCGCAGGTTTTGGTGTTTCATTCGCTCGACCCGGCGGCGATTGAAAAACTGTTTGCCCATGCCGAGAAGATCGAGGCCAAAAAGCTGCCGCTCGATGCGGAGGCGCGCGCCGTGCTGGTACGCATGGCCGATGGCGACGGGCGCGCCGCGCTGACGCTGGCCGAAGAGGTCTGGCGCGCCGCGCGCGAAGGCGAGACCTTCAATGCGGAAGCCTTGCAGGACATTCTGCAGCGCCGGGCGCCGATCTACGACAAGTCCGCCGACGGCCATTACAACCTGATCTCGGCGCTGCATAAATCGGTGCGCGGCTCCGATCCCGATGCTGCTTTGTATTATCTCGCGCGGATGATGGACGCCGGCGAGGATCCGCTGTTTCTGGCGCGGCGCGTCGTTCGCATGGCGGTCGAGGACATCGGACTTGCCGATCCGCAGGCGCTAGTGATCTGCAGCGCCGCCAAGGACGCCTATGATTTCCTGGGGTCTCCCGAAGGTGAACTGGCAATCGCGCAGGCGGTGATTTATCTCGCCACCGCGCCGAAATCGAACGCCGCCTACAAGGCCTTTGGCGCGGCGATGCGCGCGGCCAAGGAGGGCGGTTCGCTGCTGCCGCCAAAACATATTCTGAATTCGCCGACCAAACTGATGAAGTCGGAAGGCTATGGCTCGGGCTACGAATACGATCACGACACCCAGGATGCGTTCTCCGGCCAGGATTATTTCCCGGAAGCGATGGGACGCCAGACTTTTTACGATCCGCCCGACCGCGGGTTTGAGCGCGAGATTCGAAAACGGCTGGACTACTGGGCCAAGCTGCGCGCTGGCCGCACAGGACCAGATCGATGATGCCGTTTGATAGCTTCGTTGGCATCGACTGGTCCGGTGACAAAAAGCCGTGGCAAAAGGGCCTTAAAGTTGGCGTTGCTTATCCCGGCCGCGCCGCGCCTCAATTAGTAGAATGCCCAAGTAGTAAACGCGGGTGGTCACGCACCGAAGTCATGAGATGGATTGAAGATGAATTCCAAGATAAGAGAGCGTTAATCGGCATTGACTTTGCCTTCGGATTTCCACCCGTAACGCTTCCTGGCAACATTGTTCTCGATTGGGACTATGTTGAAGAGATCTGCGCGTCGTACCCCAATTTCTATGGCGGCGCGTTCTTTCGTCCACCAGCTTGCGCACACAGCCATCTTATAAATAGTCCTTGGTTGCCAAGAACGGGCTATTCAGCCGGTCACTTGAGACTGACGGACTTGATCGCCAAGAACACGATCGGCGCCACGCCTCAGCCGATCTTCAATGCGGTTGGTCCGGCACAGGTTGGGCCCTCTTCGATTTCAGGAATGCGGGCGCTGCGATCCCTTCGGCAGAACTGCGGCGATGGAATAACCATTTGGCCTCTTAGTGAAGCCAGTCCGACCGGTTCGATCATCGTTGAGATCTTTCCGCGCTATTTTCCCCTATCGAAGGGCAAAGGCGCAAGACTTGCCGACTTGAATAATCTAAACCCAGCTCTGGCTGCGTTCGATAGCGATGGGTTGAAGGACGGGCCGAAATCCGAAGACGAAGGAGATGCGTTGCTCAGCGCTGCGGCTCTTAGATCTTTATCGATTCAGGAATCCCTGTTTCAGCTTCCTGACCAGGCAATCAGATCGCAAGGGTGGATTTTTGGTGTCCCCGTGCAGAATGGGAAATCCGTATGAGCCGCCGTGTCAAAAGACCCTTGGCGAAACGCGCGTCGGGCGACCGCCCCAAGGGCGCGCGGCCCTTCCGGGGCTCGCAAGCCGAGCGCCAGCCGGGGCATCGCGCGGGCGGTAAACCCGCGCCGCGTTTTGCGGCATCGCCGAGGCCGGCGCCGCTTATCGAGGCGCCCGAGAAGATCGTTGCCGAGCTGCCGCCGCTGCCCACAAAAGTGCAGACTGTCGTCGTCACCGCCGACGAGAACAACATGCGGGTCGACCGCTTTCTCGAGGCGCGGTTTCCCGGTTTGTCGTTCTCCCACATCCAGCGCATCGTCCGCAAAGGCGAGCTGCGCGTCAACGGCAAGCGCGCCGACAGCAAGGACCGGCTGGAAGAGGGGCAAAACGTTCGCATTCCGCCGCTGAAACTCGATGCGCCCAAGGTAGCTGGAAGTCTTTCGGAAGCGGCGACAAAGACGCTGCAAGCCCTCAAGGACATGATCCTCTACGAGGATGCCGATGTCATGGTGCTGAACAAGCCCGCTGGCCTGGCGGTACAAGGCGGTTCCGGCACCACGCGGCACGTCGACCAGATGCTGGAAGCGATGCGCGATGCCAAGGGACAGAAGCCGCGGCTGGTGCATCGCCTCGACAAGGAGACCGCCGGCTGTCTCCTGGTCGCGAAAACGCGCTTCGCTGCGACGGCGCTGACCGGATCGTTCCGTCATCGCTCCGCGCGCAAGATCTACTGGGCGCTGGTGGCCGGCGTACCGAAGCCGAAGCAGGGCCGCATTTCGACCTATCTCGCCAAGGATGAGAGCGAGGACGACAGCATCATGCGGATCGCCGCCCATGGCGACGAGGGCGCCAGCCATGCCGTCACCTATTATGCCGTGGTGGAGACCTCGGCGCAGAAGCTGGCCTGGGTGTCGTTGAAACCGGTCACCGGCCGGACTCACCAGCTGCGTGCGCACATGGCCCATATCGATCACGCCATCGTCGGTGATCCCAAATATTTCAACAAGGAAAACTGGCAGCTGCCGGGGGGCCTGCAGAAACGGCTGCATCTTTTGGCACGCCGGATCGTTATCCCGCATCCGCGCGGCGGATTCATCGACGCCACCGCGCCGCTGCCGCCGCATATGTTGCAATCATGGAACCTGCTGGGCCTGGAGGCCGACAGGTTCGACCCGATCGAGAACGCGCCTGAAGAATAACAGGGCGTTGCGGCGTCAATGCGCCGTTATCCAATATCGTCCGAGCGGAGCAAGAACTATCAAAGCGAGGTCGTGCTGATCGGATATGGTTCGGTCCGACGGGCGCCTTTCCTCAACGCTTCGAGGCGCCGACATGCAAAGTTCAAGGCTCCGCCCATGATCGGAAATCTGCTCCGCGCCGCGCTTTTCCTTTTCCTCTTCAGCATGGCGGCTTGCTTCAGCGTCGCCGCAAACGCACAGACACTCGCTCTCTTGGGAGGCAGGGTATATCCATCGCCCGATGCCGCCCCGCTCGTGGATGCCGTCGTCCTGACATCTGGGGGCGCCATCACCGCGATCGGCAGTCGCAGCGAAGTCCAGGTCCCGAACGATGCGCGGGTCATTGACTGCACTGGAAAGACTGTCGTCGCCGGCTTCTGGAATAGTCACGTTCATTTCACGCAAGCGGTATGGAAAAACGCGGCCAGCGCGCCGGTTGCGTCGCTCGAAGAGCATATGCGGGAGATGCTGACGCAGTGGGGTTTCACCACCGTTTGGGATCTTGGCTCCGACCCGAACGACTCCTTGCCGCTCCGCCGCCGCGTCAACTCTGGTGAGGTCGCGGGTCCCAGTATCCTTCTTGCCGGCGACATCTTCCCCAAGGGCGGTCATCCCGTTTATTTGCCTCCCGAGATGCAACTTCCCGAGGCCGCTACATCAGAGGAAGCCGCGCAATTGGCACGCGATGACCTCCGCATAGGCATGGACGGCATGAAGCTCTTTACCGGCGTTTACATGGGCAGCAAGCCCGTCGTGAATATGGATGCGGCCATCGCCAAGGCGGCGATCGATGTGGCGCATGCACAGGGGAAGCCGGTGTTCGCCCATCCGCAAAACAGAACTGGTGTGGAAACGGTGATTGCAGCCGGCGTCGATGTGCTCGCCCACATCGTTCCCGGAGAACCGAGTTACGCCCCCGAGCAACTCGCCCGGTTCAAATCGCAAGGCATCGCATTGATTCCGACGCTATCTCTTTTTGCGACCAGTGTCGGCGGTCCCGCCTTGGCCGCCCGGCTGGTCGAGTCCGGCGTCAACCAGCTCAAGGGATTTTCAGAAAATGGTGGTCCCGTTCTCTTCGGGACCGACGTCGGCTTCACCACGGTCTACGACACATCGCTCGAATACGAACTCATGCACCGAGCGCTTTCGGAAAGCCAGGTGCTCGCTTCCCTCACGACGAACCCCGCCCTGTATTTCAAGGCCGCGAAGAAGGGTAAGGTCGAAAAGGGATTTGACGCCGATCTCGTGGTTCTTGATGGCGATCCCATCGCCGACGTTCGCAACCTCGCCAAGATCGCCTACACCATCCGTGCCGGCCAAGTCATTTATCACAGACCGTGAAAGGCTGCTGCCGTTCCGAATTGGCCCATCATTCAGTGTGAGCGCGCGGCCATTGCTGTCATCCTATCGAGAACGCGCCGGAAGAATAATTTCAGCTTGCGGTTTGCCGGGATGATCACGACATACCCTCCATGAAGAATTTATCGATCCTCATCTGTGCCGTCGCAGCCGCGCTGGGTGCCGCGGATGCCGCGCTCGCGCAGGTGATGATTCCGCCCGGCGGGTCGCAATTCAATCCGCCGCTGCCTCCACCCCCGCCGCCGCCCAAAATCGAGCCGCCGGTGATACCGCAGCTCGACGCGCCGTTGCGCCAGAACCCCACGCCCGCGCCGCATCCTTCGTTCAGCGACCGGATCAGCAGATGTCTCGATGAAGGCGCCGCCAGCGGGCTCGGCCCGAACGAGCGCGCGGCCTATTCGCGGTCCTGCGCCAATCGATGACAGGAACTCTCTTAGTGCCGGTATTGGGCGAGAAACATCCGCAATGAATCATGCGGGCTCTCGACGTCGGAAATCACCCAGCCGTCGGGACCATTGACGACAATGAAATTCAGCGTGACGGCGCGGCCGTTATTGTCAAAAGCGACGGCGACATAGGTCTTGTCGAATTGCCTGCGCAGGATCGATATCGAGACTGCGCCAAGTTTCCAGGTCGGGCTCTGCACCAGGAAATCGTAGGGCTGATCCTTCACCGAAATCCATGCTGCCCGCAAACCTTTATCGAAGAACTGGCTTGCGGTGTCGGGGTCGCGCGGCAGCCCGTTGGAGAGTTCGGACGACCTGTCGCCGTAATAGGCGTAGACGTTCCGCACCAGCGATTCCGGCGAATGGAAACCAGCCTCGACGGTCGAGAGACCGAAGTCGGCCAGTAGAACCAGGATGGTTGCGAAAACCCTCGCCATTGCAGGCTCGCTTGGCCGGCTCGCTTTATTTGCGGCTGTCCTTGTCGTACGCTGGCGGTCAAATTACCATTGACGGACATGAGCTGAAAACCGAATGCGTGAACTGTTCGATGAAGTCGCCGGAAAGTCTCCGCTCGATCCGGAGGAGGTGGTACGGCGCACCACGCGCGGGCCGCGCCGCAAGCGTTTTTACGCCCATGCGGGCGTCGTCGACGCGCCGGATGGTTTGGCCATTACCCTCGATGACAGGCCGGTCCGCACGCCTTCCGGGCGCCCGCTGGTTGCGCCGACCCGGGAGATCGCCGACGCCATTGTAACGGAATGGGACAGCCAGAAGGAATTCATCGATCCCCTGACCATGCCGTTGACCCGGTTCGCCAACAGCGTCGTTGATGCCGTGGTCGATCGGGTCGAAGCGGTCGCGGACGACATCGCGAAATATCTCGGGTCGGATCTTTTGTTCTACCGCGCCGGCCATCCGGAGGCGCTGGTGGCGCGGGAAGCCGCGCTTTGGGATCCGGTGGTGTTTTGGGCTGCGGATGCGCTGGGTGCGCATTTTATTTTGGCCGAAGGGATCGTGCATGTGCGCCAGCCGGATACTGCGATCGCGGCGGCGCGCGCGGCGCTGCCGGCGGACCCCTGGTCGATCGCAGCCTTGCACGTGGTGACGACATTGACGGGCTCGGCGCTGCTCGCCTTGGCACTGCTGGGTGGCGTGCTCGATTCCGATCAGGTCTGGGCCGCAGCCCATGTCGACGAGGACTGGAACATCGAAAAATGGGGGGTGGACGAAGAGGTGGCGGCCCGCCGCGCGGCGCGGCTGGTCGATTTTCGCGCTGCCGGGCGCATCCTCAAGTCGCTGAATTCCGCGGCGGGTTAACGACAGGTTTACGACACCTGGATAGCTTCGACCGGGCCTGACCCGGTGAAGCCCATGTCGATCGTCATCAATCCGAACATTCAGCCCGCCGCCGCACAGGGCGTGACGGCACCTATCGTGTTGCAGCCCGGCAGCGTGATCAGCGCCAAGGTGCAGCAGGTTCTCGGCAACGACACGGTGCGGATCGCGATCGGCGGCCAGTCGATCGACGTGCTTTCGCAGGTCCCGTTGCAGGCCGGTCAGACGCTGCAGCTCGCGGTTTCGCAGAGCCCGGACGGTACGATCCGGCTGGCGGTAGTTGACCCCCAGGGCGGCGCCGCGGCCAGTCAGGGTGCCGGCGATCCCGCCGCCGCAGCCGCGGCAGCTGACTCCGTGACCTTGGCCCCCGATGCGGCGGCCAGCATCGCCGCACAAACGACGTCAGCGGTTGCGGCACCGACCAATCAGCTCACGGCGCTGGAAACGCTCGCGGTATCGGTCGCGGCGCAAACCGCGGCGACCCAGCAGACCAGTCTCGCGCCACTGTTTGCCAATCTAAGCGTTGCCGCCGGGCTGGACGGCCTGCCGGCGCCGGTCCAGCAGGCGGTCGGGCAACTGCTGGCGCAGCGGACCAGCCTCGATCAAGGCCTGACCGGCATGTTGACGACGTCGCTCAATGGCGCGACGGCGACGCCAAGCACGCTGGCGACGGGTAGCGCACCGGCACCGGCGGCTGTCGTGCAGCAGGGCGCGACACCGGCGGCCGCCATCGTTCCGCAAGCCACGACGTTGCCAACGCCGGTGGTGCAGGGGGCAATGACGCCGGTGGCAATTGCGCTGGCGCAGGCCACGCTGTTGTCCATTCAAGGCTCAATGCAGCCCGTCATCATTACCGTTGGGCTGGAAACGCCGACGATGGCATCGCCCACGCTTGTGCCGCTGCTCGCGCCTGAGATCTCAGCCTTCGGAGCTTCGCTCCAAGCCGCGGCGCCGCCGGTCCCGCAAGATGTGCTCGGCTTCGGCGCTGCGAACCCCGTCATATCGACCGCATCGACGCCGGCAGATGCCCTGCGTGCCGCCGCCAGCGCCGCCGCGCTCAATTTGCTGCAGGAAGCCGTGCAGGCCGGGCCGCTGACGGCGGGAAATCCGTCCGGGCTTGGGTTCGAGAACAGCCAGTCGGTTTCGCTGCTGCCGGCGCTGACTGGAACTCGCCTGTTGAAGATCGATGACGCCGAATTTGCCCGCAGCAACGTGCCACCGCCGCCGATCAGCGGCGCATTGCCGGCGGCGCAGCCGGTCATGGCAGCCAAGCTGGTATCGAATTCGTCGTCCGAAACGGCCATGCATCATCTGCTCGCCGATACCGACGGCGCGATCGCGCGGCAGACATTGTTGCAGGTGGCCTCGTTGCCGGATCGTGCCGATACCGCAACTGCGCGCGTGGACCATGCCGGGCCGCGCTGGAATTTCGAAATTCCGTTTGCGACGCCGCAGGGAACCGCGATGGCGCAGTTCGAGATTTCGCGCGATGGGGGCGGCGGCCACGAGACCGAGGCGGCCAAGCGGGTTTGGCGAGCCCGATTCTCGCTCGACGTCGAGCCCGCCGGTCCGGTCCATGCTTTGGTATCGCTCAGCGGCGAGCGGACATCGGTGCGGATATGGGCTGAGCGGCCTGCGACAACAGCGCAATTGCGCGCGGGTGCTGCACAACTGAGCCAGGCGCTCAGCAAGGCCGAGCTTCAGCCCGGCGACATCGTGATACGAGACGGCACGCCGCCACACTCCGCGCCGCCCCGCGCGGGGCATTTCCTGGATCGCGCGCTATGAGCGTCGAGACCAAGCATCAGCTCGCGGTCGCGCTGCATTACGACAAGACCGGTGCGCCACGGGTCATCGCCAAGGGCAAAGGGACGATCGGTGCGAAAATCATCGAGGTCGCCAAGGCTCATGACATCCCGATCGAAGAGAACGAGGTGCTGGCCGGCGCGCTTTCGAACGTCGAAATCGGCGATGAAATCCCGGCCGAGCTGTACAAGGCGGTGGCGGAAGTGTTGATCTTCGTGCTGCGGCTGTCCGGGCGAATTCGCTAGGACGTGAACCCATAAATTCCGAGAGTTCGGCGGACGTCCGTTTTGTTGAGCATTCCGGACTCAAATCGGACGTCGCGCGAGGTCCGAAAAGCCACAAGCAGACTCATGCGCCGCAGCAATCCACAGCTCTATTCGATCGCCTTGTCCCGGCCAACTATTCGACGCGATCGAGGACTCGCGCGACCGGGACAGCGGACCATTTGCCGTGCCCGCGCGCCGTTGGAATGCCTACCTCGTTGAGCCGGGCTGTGATCTAGATCACCTCTTGCACCCCGAGAAAAATGATAGCGTGGTGATGATAAAACGAAGGGGTTCGATCATGCCGATCATATTCGACTTCCTCTACCGCGAATACTGCCGTGCCCGCCTCGCCGAAATGCGGAAACAGCTTCTGGTCTCGGCCGCGAGCCATGAGGTCCCAGAAGCGAATTGCGATGTCAGCCATCCTGGCGGCTCCGCTGGTCGGGATAGCGGTTTTGGCGACGATAGGACAGCCACACAGCACGAAGCTCGCCAAATTCACTGAGCCGGCGCGGCTAAAGGCGGCTGAGGGTGGAGTGGCTGACGGCATAGGACCGGCCGATGTCCACCAAGGACCACCGGCCTCCCGTCGCGCAATGGCTTCTTGGCGCTGGTGGTGAGTTAGTTTCGGATTGCGGCCCAAATAACCACCCCTTTAGCTTTGGCGCGCTCCCGGCCCTCGGTGGTGCGACGTAGCAGGGTCGCTTTAAGCGGACGCGCCACCGCGCAGCAGGAGCCGGTAACCGTGCTCCGTCATCCATTTGGCGCGCGATAAATGGCTCTCGAACGCCCCCCGGGCGCGATCAGATTCATGTTCCGGCTCAAGATGCAGCACCACCCGTGCGACTTCACGCCAGTCAGCACCTTCCACATCCGCATCGAGCAGGCGCAGATACGTGACGAGATGTTCTTCGTCGTAAGCCGTCAACACAGAACCGGAGGGCGCCCACATCAGAGACGAAATGCCTTCATACTCATCCACGTGGCGGAGCGCATCTTCGCCGCGGGCGCCTCCAGCACAACATATTTAAGCCAGCCCAGCGTCGCCACGAGATAGGCGCGGATATCGCCATCGTAGCTCGCAAGCATCGCGGAGACGCTTCGACCCGCCGGCAAAGCTACTCACCTACCGCCGCGTTGCGCCGACATTAACCATGCAAGCGCTTCTCACGGCGAAGGCCGAACGCTTAATGCGCGCTTAACATCTTTGCACAAAAGATAGACGACCAGCGCCAAACATTATGACGCAGCAAGAATTGCGAGCGGAACTCAGCCTCTAAGGGGGATTGCATGAGGACGCCTCTCATCGGCGCGCTGGCTGCGACCTTGGTCGGCTGCAGCTGCCCTTTACCGCCGCAAGCGAGCATGGAATCATGCACGGACGCGAACCGGTTCGCCTGTTTCGACAGGACGGCTGCCAGTTGGCCGGTTGAACCAGAGCAGGCGTCATTCGAGACCGATTCCGAGACAACAGAAATCGAGTCCGCCATCGCGGCGAAGACCGAAAAGCCGTCGTCTGCTCACGCCCGCGATAGGGCCCATCTCGTCACGAAAACGGCGAAGCCCACCATGATCGCAGCGAAAGTCGAGCCACCATCATCTCGCATCCCACTCCCGACTCGCTCATTGAAGACACAACCGCAGCCCGCAAGTAACGCCGCCGCCTATTCCGATACGACGCGAGCAAACATCACGGATTCGCATCCCACAGGCGGAGCCGTTGCGAATTCCAATATCAGAACGATGCAGGAGCAGGTGGCAGCAGCCACGGAGGTCGCGGAGCGAATGACGGTCGGCGCCGTGGTCCCGGCGCCGGAACCGAAAGCGAATGATAAGGACCGTTCCAGTCACTCGGAAACCGTGCTGCGCGGCGATGCCGAAAAGACCGCACCTGCGTCACCGAATGAACCGCCTACGGGAAGCGCTCAAAACCAGCCGTCGGATACAGCTTGGGTCGTAAGTGAAACAACCTCTCCCGTGGATTACTCCCCTCTCATCACGGCGGTGATCCAGTCAATGTCCAGCGTGAAGGATGCACCAAATACTCTGGCTGTTCGCTGTCGTGGACCACGCACCGAACTCCTGCTTCGCACGGAGGGAGTGTGGCGCGCGTCGCGCGCCAGCGAAGTTCAAGTCGACTATCAGATCAACGACCAACCCTTTGTTAGGCTACAGTGGACTATGTCCGCGGATGGAAAGACTGCTAGTTACAAGGACGATGCAGTTGAGCTTCTTCGGTCGCTACCAGAAGACGCACGGCTGAAAATCGGCGTGTCCGATAGGCAGGGCCCCGGCCAAGAAGCGACGTTCCAACTCACCGGATTGGATAGCGTCCGGAAGAAAATTGGATTGGCATGTAAGTGGCCACCGACAGCAGACAAAATGTCATCGGGGAAACGATGAACCACAACTCTGTACCTGTTGTGATCGGGAGTCGACGGGGCTGACGTGAAGGACGGGTCCAGCGCGCCTCGCCGTTGGTGTACGCGGCCGATCGAGCCCGCTACTGCGACATTCTCCAACAGGTAGGACCGCAGGGAGAATGATCTCCAACCTCGCAGATGAATCGCTGCCCGGCAGCGGCCAAATGTGCGAGTTGGGTCAATCGCGTCATTCGGACCATGCGCGGATTATTTCCGGTCTACCCCGAAAGCAGACAATCCAATGGCCGTCGGCACTTCGCAAAAGTGCCAAGCAGACTCACACCATTTAGCGGGAATGGTTGTCATACCGGGTGCTGAACCCAAACATTCGGCTCGACATAAACTGCGTAATCTTGTTCCAGCGAAACCATCACCGGCGAGAGCGCACCCGCCACCAAAAGTTCGCCAGATCGATCGAACGGCATTCCGGTCCAAAGAGACCAATCAGCCAACCTGCCGACGATCGTCATAGAATAGGGTGCGATCTTTACAAACCTTCCGCCAGCGCGAAGGTGGGTTCTCAGCCAACCGTCAATCGGGAAGCCATCAGAACGCACAATGTTAACATAGTCGCGCATCGACGTGCGTGGCTGTAGATGCTTTTGGTTCGGTCGCACCGGCGCGAACACTTCTCCAAATCCTTTGACTTTCGCGCAGGCTTTCATAGCACCCAATAGCGCCAACGAATTGCCGCTGCCCCGGGCTTCGGGTAGCATGCTGATTTCTAGCGCGCTCAGGGCATTCGGTGCGCGTCCAATCATCCTATCATGGTGAGCCCAGCGGATAACCTGATCCCAGCCGCCATCGGGCAGTTCGGCGCGGCCGTCGGTATTGAACGCAAATGGCACGCTAAACGCTCGCGCGACTACCTTGCCATCGGCTACGCCAGCGAAAGCATAGTCGAGATAGCGATCAAACATCGATGGCGAAAAATAGAGCTCTGCTGCCGCACTGTGTGTCATGAACTCCGGCCATACAGACTGTAAATCCGAAGCAAAAATCAGCGGCCGAAGATCGGGTCGCTCTCGTAATGTAAAGATTTCCAGACCCATGATGCCTCCCTAGCCTGTCACATGATGGCATCTCTGCGGCCCTTCGCCTAGGTCGTGCGGCCAGCGACAAATGGCATCTGCTCAACGTGAGCATCAATTAAGCGGATGTCCGGGTTGGGGGTCATTTTGGTCGATTTTGGCATGTCCGCGGCAGGTCCGCTTAATGGGTCATCTCGGAAGTGTCGGTTGTCCGGTTTTGCTGTTGGTTTTGCTTTTGGACGTGATTCAAGCTCCAAAACAGGGAGCCTCGAAACATGCGGAATGAACTCAGCGACCATGAGTGGGATGTTATCGACCCGATGCTTCCCAACAAGCCGCGTGGCGTTCCCCGGGTTGACGACCGGCGCGTCCTGAACGGCATCTTTTGGGTGTTGCGCTCCGGCTACGCGGTAATGAGCCCGCGTCACAGTCTCATTTTTCCGGTTGTCATTGTTTCACCACGATGTCATCAGCATCGTCGCCGCCGTTCCCCGTCATATCGGATGGTGCCTTGATCAATCGTCGCCATGTCCTCAGGTTACTTGCCGCCGCGAGCGTCGCGCCCCGGAGCGCGCTCGCCAACGTCGCGCCGCAGCGCAGCGAGATCCGCGAGGATCTCGCCAAGCATTTCACCGACGAGGGAACGGCTGGCACTTTTGTGGGCTACAAGATCGACGACTACCTGATCATCGCCAGCGACAAGGAGCGTTCCGGAGAGGCGATGCTGCCGGCCTCGACCTTCAAGATTCCGAATTCGCTGATCGCGCTGGAGACCGGCGTCGTCGCCGATCCCGACAAGGATGTTTTCAAATGGGACGGCGTCGTCAGAAGCATCGAGGCCTGGAATCACGACCACACGCTGCGCTCGGCGATCGCTGCGTCCGCCGTGCCGGTCTATCAGGAGATCGCGCGGCGCATCGGCGTGGAGCGGATGCAGAAATATGTCGACCTGTTTGAATATGGCAATCGCGATATCGGCGGCGGCATCGACCAGTTCTGGCTGACCGGCAATCTGCGCATCGATCCGGTTCAGCAGGTCGATTTCGTCGACCGGTTGCGGCGCGGCGCGCTGCCGATCTCAAAACGTAGCCAGGATCTGGTGCGCGATATCCTCCCCGTCACGAAGGCCGGCGATGCCACCATCCGCGCCAAGACCGGGCTTTTGGGTGCGGAGATCGGCAAGCCTTCGCTCGGCTGGCTGGTGGGCTGGGCCGAGAAGGGCACGGCGCAGACCGTGTTTGCCCTGAACATGGACTGTCGCGAGCCGCGCCATATCGCCGATCGCATGAAGCTTGCGCAGCAGTGCCTGACCGATATCGGCGCGATTTGATCCGCTGATATCCCTCATTCGGCTGGTGCGGGCTGCATCGCTGGACTAGCATCTGCGGACAAACAAAAAACGTTCGGAGGAAATCATGAACTCGGCTTCGGTCTGGATATCGTCGCTCGCCGTCGCAGCCGCCGGCGGCTGGTTTGCCGCCACGATGTTCGCAGCCCCTGCGACCGGCAAGGAACCACGCTTTCCGCAACTGACCATGGACCAGCTCGACGAGAAGCAGAAACCGCTTGGCGAGCAGGTGATGAAGGTTTCCAGCGTCGGGCTGGCCGGGCCGTATAACCCGATGTTGCGCAGCCCGGTGCTGGGCCAGCGGCTGTTCGACCTGTTTCACTACCTGCGCTGGGAAACCTCGGTCCCGACCAAGCTCAACGAATTCGCGATCCTGATCATCGGCCGGCAGTGGCGCTCGCAGGTCGAATGGTACGCACACGCACCGCTGGCGGCGAAGGCGGGATTATCGCCCGACATCATCGCCGAGCTGAAGGCCAGCAAGCGGCCGTCCGGCATGGCCGACGACGAGGCGCTGGTTTACGATTTCGTCACCGAGCTCACGACCACGCAAAAAGTTTCCGACGAAACCTATGCGCGGGCCAAGAAGGTTTTCAGCGATCAGCAGATCGTGGATCTTACGGCGGTGGCCGGCAACTATGTCATGGTCGCCATGATGCTGGCGATGGCGGAGGAGACCACGCCCCCCGGCAAGGAGCCGCCGTTCAAGGTCGGGGAGCAGTAGGCTTGGGCGCTCATCAGCCTCGACTCTTTCAATCGAAGATTGTAGACTTGAATTGTTTTGAATGAATGAAACAAGAGCGTAATTATTATCGACATCAGACGGCC